>Ga0134127_10002903_pt1 | contig 12279 bp, 11 predicted proteins | sample KB31753_FD_96459 | JGI IMG/M metagenome (GOLD analysis project Ga0134127, IMG submission 96459) | Terrestrial soil microbial communities with excess Nitrogen fertilizer from Kellogg Biological Station, Michigan, USA - KB3-175-3 | ecosystem: Environmental > Terrestrial > Soil > Unclassified ...
GCCCTTTCTCACCGACGCGCAGCGCAAGAGCATCTTCTTCGTCCAGATCAGCGACAGCCACATTGGCTTCAACAAGGCGGCGAACAGCGACGTCACCGCCACGCTCCAGCAGGCGGTCGCCAAGGTCAACGCCCTGCCGCAGAATCCAGCCTTCGTGCTGCACACGGGTGACATCACCCAGCTCGCGAAACCGGAAGAATTCGACACGGCGCACGGCGTGTTGTCCGCGCTGCGGACCGACCGGGTGTTCTACGTGCCGGGAGAGCACGACGTCGCCGTGGACAACGGCGTCTCGTACCTGCAACGCTACGGCAAGGGAACTCGCGGCACCGGCTGGTACAGCTTCGATCACAGTGGCGTCCACTTCATTGGGCTCGTCAACGTTTCGAACCTCAAGGCGGGCGGCCTCGGTTCACTCGGCGCCGAGCAGCTCGCGTGGCTCGGCAAGGACGTCGGCTCACTCGCCAGCAGCACGCCGATCGTCCTCTTCGCGCACATCCCGCTGTGGACCGTCTACCCGGCGTGGGGATGGGGCACGGACGACTCCGAGCAGGCGCTCGCGCTGCTCAAGCGCTTTGGCTCGGTGACGGTGCTCAATGGCCACATCCATCAGATCATGCAAAAGGTGGAAGGCAGCGTCTCCTTTCACACGGCGATGTCGACGGCGTTCCCACAGCCCGCGCCAGGCACCGCACCCGCGCCCGGGCCCATGACCGTGGACGCCGCGACACTCTCGAGCGTGCTCGGAATCACCGACGTGACGTTCATTCCGGGACGCACGGCGCTCGCCGTCGTCGACGCCACGCTCTCTGGCGCTCCGCCTGCGTTCGAGGCGGCGACCCGCGATGCAGCGTTGCACAGGCAGCAGGCCCGCAAGGCGATCGCGCTCGGACCCGGCCAGATCGGCATCGACAACTTTCAGTTCGCGCCGGCCGTGCTGAGCGTCGCGGCGGGTGCGGCGGTGACGTGGATCAACAACGACGACGTCCCGCATCTGATCGTGAGCACCAAGGGCGCGTTCAAGTCCTCCGGCGTGCTCGACACGGATCAGCGCTACACGATCACGCTGCGCCAGCCGGGCCGCTACGACTATTTCTGCTCACTGCATCCCAAAATGCAGGGCACGATCATCGTGCACGCCTGAACGTCGCGACGAATGCGTCGAGCTCGGGAAGGCCCAGGTCGGAGACCGCCCAGAGCTCGACGCCGCCGTCGCGCCAGTGCACCAGGTGATAGCCGTGGTCGGTGATCGTCGCGGGAGCGGCATCATCCCGCGACGTGGGCCACGAGTAGACGTTGATCAGGTGCTGCCGCCGCCCGTACACGACGACTGCCGCGGCGTGGCCGGCCAGGTAGTCGAGCCGGCCGCCGACGAGCGGGAAGCCAACCGAGTCCAACAGGGGCACCGTCGGCGACAGATCGACGCGGCCGTTGAACCAGGGCTTCACGTTGTGCTGGTTGTTCGACGCCACGTCCGTCAAATGGCCGGGCATCAGCGATCGGATGTGGCTCGTGAGCACGGACTGCTCCAGCGCCGAATTGTCGTCCCCGCGGCGCAGCGCGACAGTCGTCAGCGCGCTGCTCGCAATGGCAACGAGCAGCCCGGCGGCCGTGAGTCTCGCCGCGACGCGCCATCGAGATGGCGTGCCTTGGAGCGCCGGCGATTCCAGCGACGCGCGGATTCGCGCCTCGAGCAGGTCAGGCGCGGTATATCGCACGAGTCCCTCACGAAGTGACTGAGACAGGGTGGTCAGCGTGGCGAGCTGGCGGGCGCACTCCGCGCAGCCTGCGACGTGCGCGTCGACTTCGCCGCGCTGTTCGGCCGTCAACTCGCCGTCTGCGTACGCATTCAACAGCTCGAAGCAGTCGGTGCAGCGCATGATCAGCTTGCCTCCTGCGTCGGCCTGAGCGAGGCCGCGAGTCTGTCGCGCGCGCGCGCCAGCCGAGACATCACCGTGCCGACCGGCGCGCCGGTGACGCGGCTGATCTCCTTGTACGAGAGTTCGTGCACCTCCCGGAGCACGATCACTTCGCGAAACTCGTCGGGCAGCGCCTGGACCGCGCGCTCGAGCAACGCCCGATCGGAGCCACGAATCGCGCGCGCGTCGGTCGATGGCCCGCGAGCGGGCAGCCGCTCGAGCAATTCGGCCGGCTGCGGCGACCGGTCATCACGCCGTTTCCGGCGCAAGGTCAGGCAACAGTTGCGAACGATCGCCAGCAGCCATGCCCTGGCGTCGCCCTCGCGGTAGCCGTCCATATGACGAAGCGCGCGCAGCGCGGCATCCTGCACCGCGTCCTGAGCGTCGTGCTCGTCGCGAAGCAGGTACCGGGCGAACGTGTAAGCGTCGTCGAGATGCGGAAGCACGATCGCCTCGAATCGCGCCACCTCATTGTGCGACATGGATCTCCGAGAGCCGTTTCACAGGGCGAACGCCGACCTCCCATGACGAGACTCGGCGACGCCCCACTTTATTCCCGGGCGGTCGCCACGGCCGGCTCACGCGCTGCGGCAGCGGCTCGCGAGCAATCCCGTCGCCGCGCTCGTATCGATGTCGGCGATCAACAGGCCCTCCTGTCCGTACGGCTGCCAGGCAATGACTTCGCCGTCCGGGGCAATCACGGCGGAAGTCGTTGGCGATCCTTCGCTCGCGCAGTTGACGCTCGCGAAATAACAGGTGTTCTCGGCGGCGCGGCAGCGCAGTGCCTGCTCGTGAAAGGTGTTCCGGGGATCGCCGAACACAGTCGGCCGATAGCTCCCCGGCTCCGCGTCGCCAAAATGCGGATGAAAGACCGCCTGTGCGCCACGCCGCGCGGCCCACCGCACGGTCTCCGGATAGCGCCATCCCTCGTGGCATATGACAATGCCAAACGTCAGCGGCCCGGCTGTGAAAACTTGCCGGCTGCTGGCCGGAGTGTAGGTGGAATCCTCCGTCGGATCGAGCTGCACCTTGTCCTGAAAACCTGCCGTGCTCCCATCGGCGTTGATCACGAGCACCGTGATGCGCCGGCTGTCGTCCACCATGCGCTCGGTCCCCAGCAGAACGGTGATGTTCGACTCGGCCGCCTGCCGGGCCACGCGTTCCCACGCGCGGGACAGGAAGTCAGCCCCTGGAGCGGGCGTCGACTTGCCGATTCGATAGCCGGGCACGTAGCACTCGGGAAAGCAGACGATGCTCGCCCGGTTGCGCGCCGCCTCCGCGATCGCAGCGCACGCGAGCGACACCGATTCTTCGGCGCTCGCCGGATATTTCAGGTTGGCGAGCGCCACGCGAACAGTGGCCATTGTCAGATCAATGTCCTATCGACAAGGCTGCTGTATGAGAACGATTCGGTCATGGCGCGAGTTGGATCTCCTGGAGCGAATCCAGTCGGGCGCGAAAGCCCCAGCCGAACGCCCTGTCCGCGACGGCAAGAACAATCTCGTGATCGCCGGCCCGGAGCTGAAGGGGGACGCTCTCCAACTCTTGCCCAACCGTTCCCAGATGGCCTTTGCCGCGTGATCCGTACGTATTGTTGCCCTGATACACCCGCACGCCATCCAGATACACGCCAACGGCGTCGCTGTAGCTCACCAGTAGTCGGCGCGTCTGCTCCCGCGTCGAATGCAGCAGGATGCACGCGTACGCCACGCCCCAGCCGGCGCCGCCAAACACGTTGGTGCTCTGCTTCCCCGCTGGGTTGCCCAGGGCGGCCGTGAGATTCACGAGGCCCGACGAGTCGGCGGCTACCAATTGGCCATTGAGGGCCTGCTGCCTCGCTCGCAAGTCCAGGCGGTCCGCGAACGCAGTCGAGTCGGGCGCCGGATGACGCGGCGAAACGTGCCATTGGGAAAGCTGATTGACCGACGCGCTTTCCGGCGCGAATGCGGCCACGCTCAGGGAAATGGGCGCTCCGACCCGAAGCTGGCGGATGGCGGCATTCGCCGCCGCCGTTGCCGTGCCTCCCGCCGCCCATATGCCAATGGGGCCGCGCACGCGTGCGCGCTGGAGGGCGCGCACGCGCAACGCGGGCAGGGTGTCGTCGCCGACATACAGGTCGGCCCGACTGCCTGTCATCGCCACGCGGACGCGGGTCCATCCGTCGGCTGTCGTCGCTATGTGCGCGGGGAGATTCGCAAGGTATCCGTCGCGCTCGTACAACTGCCACGTAGTCTCGCCCTGGTAGACGGGCTGGTACTGCGCCTGGAGCCAGCGCCCCGACGAGTCGGCGCGCAGATATATGATCTCATAATCACTGGCCGACGCCATACGAAAGGCGATGCCGACGAAGCCTTGATGTACCGGCGCGACCTCGAAGGCGATCACGCCATCGTCCAGGGCGAGGTCCGCGCGGCACGCGATTCCACGCACGAGCCTGATCGCGTCGGGACTGGCCGCGGTAGACGGCGCAACTGTGGCGTTGCGCACGTCCCACTCGCCGGCGTGAGGCGCTGGAGCGGGCGAGCACTGGGCTCGGGCAACCGCGGCCGTCGAGACAACCGCGCCGCTGGCGACGGTGAGAACGAGCCGCACTCCGTGACTGTATCGCATGGGAACCTCGGTGGGTGAGTGCCACGACACCGGGGTCCAGACACGACTTGGCGGAAGCCCCGAAGCCGTGACGGTCAGGGATTCCGCCAATGCTTCGTCGCTCACGCACCCCGAACCGGGGGCCCCTGCGAACGACGAAGATGGATGAGTTGTGCGTTCACGCTAAACGCCGAGTGGCCTCGCTGTCAATGTGCAAATTGGCCGGCAGCCACCTATTGGGGCCTCCAGCCTGCAAGCAAATATTTGTCGGACTCGCGCTCGAGCGTGCCACTCCAGTAGCCAAGCCGAGGGCCCGCCTGCAGGAAGACCGAGTCGCTTCCCGACAATGCCGCGGGGTGCACGACCAGCGCGTCCCGCGACGGCGCCCCACACGTCGACCTGATGGTGATGCCCTCTGCCATCTGCGCCGACGAGCGGCGATCGAGGGACAGGCAGCCCCAGACTTTCAGATGCTCGTTCAGAAGGCGCGTTCCCCACCTGTCGACATACGCCACTTCGACGAAGGGATACTTCGTCACCTCCGATTGAATCGACGACGGGGTCGATGCGGCGAGCGCCAGGGCGTCCGCTCGTTCGTTCATGATGCGCTCGACGCAGGCGTGAACGGCTCCGCTCTCATTCTGGCACGCGTTGCGTGTGACGACGAAGGGATGCTCTGTGTCGAGCAGGGCTCGGCGGTCGACCCCCGTCAGTTGCCCCTCGAGCCGTCGCGTGGATCTGTCGATGCGCGTGGCAAGCCTGATCAGATCGGGTGAAGCACACACGTCGCGCTCGGCGAGATCGAGACGTTTGTCCGCACAATTGACCGTCGCCGCCCGTTGCGCCGACAGGCGTGACGCACCGAGCACCAGCAGCGCGACGAACAACGACGACATCGGAGTTCCGCGCATGTTCAGCCCCCGGCGATTCGCTTTTCCACTGGCTTCTGTTCCGCGAGCACCCGCGTGAGTGTGCGCTGATTCTCGGAGATGCGCTCGAGCTCCGAGGCGATGACGTCGACCGCCTGGGCGACGCGCTCCAGCCTCGCATCGAAGTCGGTCGGCGCCGTCTGGATCGGTTGCATGTCCTCGTGGTCGCGGCGCGGGAACGCGCGCGCCATCATCAGGCAGGCGATCGCCGCGATGGCGACGGGGACGACGATGATCATTGGACGGCTGCCGGCGACGCCGGCCGAGAGGTGATCATGGCGGCTCGTCTCATGGAACTCATGCCTCCGCTAACGTCGTCGCGCGCACCGATGTTTCACGCTGGAATCTACTCCATCATCGCGTGCGCCCCAGCAGCGCCCTTGGTCTGGCGCACGAGCGCGAGCAGCGGGATCAGGCAGAGCATGAGGACGGCGCTCAGCAGATATATCCGGCTGTAGGAGATCACGCTCGCCTGGCCGACCAGCTGCGCATCCAGGATCCGCAGGGCCTGCTGCTTCGCGGTCCAGGCGTCCGCCCCGCGCGCCATCATGCCACGCGCGAGCATGTTCACGCGATCCATGCTCTGCGCGTCGCCGAGCGTCACACGGTCGCCGAGCATCGCGCGCAACTGCGTCGTATAGCGCGCGAGGAGCGTCGCGATCCCCGCGATGCCGAACGAGCCGCCGAGCTGCCGGAAGAAGTTGTAGAGGCCGGTGCCCTGCGGCAGCTCCTTGGGCGAGAGCTCCGCGAGGGTGATCACGGTGAGCGGCACGAACATCAGTCCGAGACCTACGCCGCGCCAGATGAGTGGCCAGAAGAAGTCGCCCGCCCCGCTCTGTCCCGTGATGTTCGACAACTGCCACGCCGCCAGCGCGAATATCAGCGCGCCGGCGGTGATCAGCAGGCGCGGATCGAACTTGTTGGATAGACGGCCCACGATCCCCATCGAGAGCGCCGTGGCGATCGCGCCGGGCAGCATGGCGATGCCCGTCTGCTCCGCCGTCATGCGCAGGTTGGACTGCATGAACACGGGCAGCGTGAACGACATCGCGTACAAGCCCACGCCCATCACGACGCCGAGCACGGTTCCCACCCACATCTGCCTGTGGCGCAGGACCCGGAAATCGATCACGGGAAAGCGCGCCACGAGCTCCCGCCACACGAGCAGCGCGCCCCCGGCGACGCCCAGGATGGCGAGCACGATGATCACACGCGAGTCGAACCAGTCGTCGCGCTGGCCGTATTCCAGCAGGTACTGAAGGGCGCCGACGCTCACGACGAGCAGAGCGATGCCCATGTAGTCGATCGCGGCGGGCTTTTTCTGGTGGATCGAATCGCGGACGTACATCGCGATCATCACCGCGGCCATGATGCCCACGGGGATGTTGATGTAGAAGATCCACGGCCAGCCGTAGTTGTCGGTCAGCCACCCGCCCAGGGTGGGCCCGATGGTCGGACCGACCATCACTCCCAGGCCAAAGAGGGCCATGGCCATGCCGGCTTCCTCACGCGGAAAGGCCTCCAGCAGCACGGCCTGCGAAACGGTCATGAGCGCCCCGCCGCCCACGCCCTGCACCACGCGCCAGAAGACGAGCGCGCCGAGCGAGTGCGCGGATCCGCACATGAAGCTCGAGAAAGTGAAGAGCACGACCGAGCCGACGAAGTAGCGGTTGCGGCCAAAGAAATCGCCGAGCCAGCCGGTGAGCGGGATGACGATCACGCTCGCGAGGATGTAGCCGGTCGAGACCCACGCGATCTCGTCGAGGCTCGCGCCCAGGTTTCCCATCATGTCGGGCAGGGCCACGTTGACGATGGAGCTGTCGATCACCTGCATGAGTGCCGCGAGCACCACGGCAAAGGCGATCAGATATTTGTGAGGATCCCCCGTGCTCGCGCGCGCCTGGGGTTCCATGACGGCGGTGCTCATACGCGCGGATTTCGCTTGCGCGGCTTTGCGGCCTGTGTCCGTCGCGGCGTGCTGGACCGAGCCGGCGCGCTTCTGGCGGGAGTCGCCCCGCGGAGCACGTCCCAGTCCGCGATCGCGGATGACACGCGCTCGATCATGAACTGATGGAACTCGTCGAGCTGCGCGACACGCTGTTTGACGCGCGGCGCGTGCGAGGGCGCCTGCAGCCGTGCCTCGCTCGCCAGGCGCTGGAGCCCGCGCCACCGGCGCAGGCGCTGCTGGATGATCGCCGCGCAGAAGTCGTCGGCGAGCGTGTAGAAATCGCGGCGATCGCCCGCGCGGCACACGCGCTCGAGGATGCCGCGCTCGAGCAGGTTGCGGGCGTCGATGCTGACGCTGGCCTTGCTGACGCCCAGCTCGTCGGCGATGTCGTCGAGACATTTTGGCTCGGCGCTGAGGAGCAGCAGGCCAAAGAGCCGTCCCGCGATCGGAGCCCAGCCGTCCGCTTCAGCGGCGCTGCCCATGCGGTCGAGAAAGTCGCGTTGTGTCGCTGTGGCGCTGGTCAAGTCGTTTAGATCGTTCAGTACGGACTAAATTTATATCCGCCGGCGCCCTGATCGCAACCGCTGGCGTCCTACTTGCCGCACCGAACGCGGCGCGGGAGCTTCCCTGCCGTCTCCGCACCTTCATCAGACCGGTTGCCATGCCACACATTCCGCAGGAACAGAATCGGCCCGCGCACGCGAGCGGGACCTTCACGATTGGGGGAGATCTGCCCGTCTACCGCATGGGGTTTGGCGCGATGCGTATCACGGGACGCGGCGTGTGGGGGCCGCCATCCGACCCCGGCGAATGCGTGCGCGTCCTCCAGCGCTCACTCGAGCTGGGAGTCACTTTCATCGACACGGCGGACTCGTACGGACCATTCGTGAGCGAGGAGCTCATCGCGAAGGCGCTACGCCCGTACCCCAAGGAGCTCGTGATCGCGACCAAGGCTGGCTTCGAGCGCCCGGGGCCCGACAAGTGGGTCACCAATGGCCGACCCGAGTATCTCCGATCCGAGTGCGAGGGCAGCCTGAAGCGCCTCGGCGTAGACCGGATCGATCTCTTCCAGCTTCACCGCATCGACAAGAAGGTGCCGGAGGACGAGCAGTTCGGCCTGCTCGCGGAGCTGCAGCGAGAGGGAAAGGTCCGGCACGTGGGTCTGTCGGAGGTCAGCGTGCCGGAGATCGAGCGTGCCCGGCGCGTGCTTCCGATCGCGACCGTCCAAAACAAGTACAACCTCGTCGACCGGGAATCGGAGGACGTGCTCGACTACTGCACGGCGAACGACATCGGCTTCATCCCCTGGTACCCGCTCGCGGTCGGGAAGCTCGCCGCTGGCGAGGGTCGGCTCGAGCAGGTGGCGAAGCGCATGAACGCGGCGCCGTCGCAGATTGCGCTGGCGTGGCTGCTCGCGAGGTCGCCCGTGATGCTCCCGATCCCGGGGACGTCGAAGGTGCCGCACCTGGAGGAGAACGTCCGGGCGGCCGAGTTGCGCATCTCCGCCGACGACGTCGCGCGCCTCTAAGGATCAATGGGGAGTTTGATCTTCGATCAAACTCCCCCGTCCCCATTGATTTTCCCCACGGGAACTGCGGCAGGGGCCGGCGGATTAGGTCCCGTATCAAGCCCGACTCAGCGCGCGGCGCGGTGGCTGCCCCACCGGATGCCCGCGACGCGCGCCACAACCCGCGGGGATCTTCACATGCGAATTGGATTCAGCGAGCTCGCGCTTGCCGCGTGCCTGGCTGGCGCAAGTTGCGGCGGCGGTGGCGACGCGAGCACCGGCCCGGTGACCCAAAACCCGCCGCCGAGCGGCAACGCGCAGGTCGCGGTCACGAACGATGCGTTCACGCCGTCGAGCGTGACGATCAAGGCAGGAACCGCCGTCACCTGGACGTGGAATTCGTGCAGCAGCGACTACTCGTCCGGCTACCCCACGACCTCCTGCGTCGACCACCAGATCGGCTTCGACGACGGACAGCAGTCGGCCGTCCAGAACAGCGGCACGTTCGATCGCACCTTCGCCGCCGCCGGCACGTATCCATACCACTGCCTGATCCACGGCGTGGTGATGTCCGGCACTGTCGTGGTGCAGTAGTCCCTACTGCGTCGTCGCTACTGCGCCGCCCCTACTGCACCGAGACCTCGTAGTCCCGGCCCAGCCATGCTTGCTCGTCGGGCCAGAACAACGTGAATCGAACCCGCGCGCCCTCCGGGAGCGCGGCGGTATCCAGATCCGACAGCCACACGCCGAGCCCCGTTTCGCGGCTCGGCGTGTCGTGCGTCGTGTTCCACTCGTCCGCCGACCAGTGCACGAGCGCCGGCCGCGTCGTCTGAATGCGCAGGGTCATTCCACGGTTGAAGGTCCGCTGCTTGTGGTAGCGCGACCAGATCGCGTGGCGAGCCGGATGCCGCTCGCGCACGTATCGCTCATAGGCGGGAGCCGGCAGGTCGAACACAGCGCCATCGTGTAGCGAGCGCACCAGCTTCGCGTACTCCGCGTGGGCCCAGGCGAGCGGCATGGCACTCCCCGTCGCGCGCCCGTTCCAGAGCTCCCGCTCCGGCAGGTCGTCGGCGTCCCAGACCTGCTCCGGCAGCATGCCCCCGTCGCTCGCCTGCGCGCGCATCACGCCAAGGAGCCGGACAGCGGATTTCGGCCGTCCCGCCGCGAGCTCGTAATGCGCTCGTTCCCCGGCGAGCAATGGCCACCCGCGACCGATGCCCACGCCGTCGAACGGGCTGCCGTCTTCATGCTCGCCGTAGCCGTCGTTGTTGTAGCGGTGCCAGATCGGACCGGTCCTGGTCCGTCGGCGAAGCAGCGCATCGACGACGCATACCGTGTTGACGATTTTCTCATCGTCGGCGGCGCGGAGGCCAAAGCGCACGAGGCCCAGCGCGTCGGGACTCACCACGTTCTCGAAGCGTGCGCGATCCGCGCCCGCGGGCCGGTTCCGAATGGGCACGTACCCCATGGGCAGGTTATCCGTGGGCGTGTCGCCCGGGGCAATGCGCGCATAGTAGCCGTCCACGCCCGCGAGCTTCGCGAATTCGGTCCCGGTCACGTAGGTCCATCGCTCCACGCCGTCGTTCCATGCGTCGGCCGTGTCGAGCAGCACCTGCGCGACGGCGTCCTCGCCCGCGCGTCTTGCGAAATCCGCGGCCACAACGAGCGCCGCGATCTCCACAGCGAGCGTGAACGGCGAATAGCCGCCATCCTCTTCCCACCTGTCCTGCTGCGTGACAGGCCCGTGCGCGACGAGAAAGCCGGCAGCGGCGCGGATCATCGGCCATGGATCGATGTCGCGGAGTTCGTCTTCCCGGCGCAGCAACTCGGCGAACAGGATGGGAAACGCGGTCTCGTCCATCTGGATGCCCTGCCAGTACGGAGTCCCGTCGAGCCAGAGGTTCTGGGCCCAGCGGCCGTCCGCCTCCTGCGTGCTGAGCAGGTATCGCAGGGTGCGGCGCGCGAGCGCGCAATGTCCCGAGGCGATCAGCGCGCCGGCGCTCTCCACGAGATCCCGCGGCCACACGAGGTGGTAGCCCCCGAGCTCGTGATCGCCCTTGGACTGTCCCCACGGAATCGAGAGACTGGCGATCATGGCGCCGGACGCATGCTTGTCTTCGTGCGTCGCCAATATCGCGGCGCTCATCCGGAACAGGTCGAGCGCATGGCTGGGAATCCGGATCGAGCTTCCGGCGTCCGGCGCTCGAGCGTCCCTTCCGGTCGGACCGGCCGCCGCTTGATGCCCGTTCTCGCCGTTCGGTGCCTCGGTGACTGAGCGAACGGCGGCGAGCCGGGTCGTCTCAGGATTCAGCGCGGATTCGCCGAGCTCGGGCCCCCGCGTGTGCTCGTGGAAGCGCTCCCACCCCGCGACGTACGACTTCTCGATGCGTTCGAAGGTCGATGCAAGCGACATCCGCACTGCCTGCGCCGCCGCGGCGGGCGTGGTGCCGAAGCCAAGAGCGATGGTGAACTCGGCGCTTCCATCCGCGGCCTGCGTGCTCGCGGCCAGATCGACCTCGCCGGTGAGCGCGATGTTGCCGGCGCGCGCTTCGGTGTACGCGTTCACGATACGGCCATGCGCGCGGAGCTGACGCCAGCCGTCGTTCACTCCGACGTAGCCGCAGGCCCGCGAGCGCCAGGTGGCGCTGCACGCGAGGGCCAGCGCAACGTCGCCGCGGCGCGCGAACAACATCGGTACGCCCTTGTACTCGCCCGCCCACCCGTCGTTGCCAAAGCCCTGGTTGCCAATGTGCGGCGCGAGGAGCGCATACACGCGATAGCTGGCCAGCGCGCCGATGAGCGGCTCGAAGCGGATCCGCTGGAGGAGCACATCGCGTTCGGGATCCGTGATGACTGTTTTCTCAACGCGGTACCGGCGCCCGGTGCACGTATTGACGAGTCGGTAGCCAGGCACGCCGGGCGCGAGCAGATGCACGACGCTCGTCGTGTCGCGCTTTTCCTCGGAGAAGAACGGGGGCGCGTCACCGCTGGGCGCCGCTTCGGTGATCAGCAGTCCCAGGTCGCGCGTGTTCGCCTGGTCCACGCGAGGATAATAGACCTCGTCCACGATGCCATGCGAGATCGTGAACCACACGAGGCTCCTGCCGTCGAACGCCGTACCGACCCCGCTCTTGGCACTCGAGGTCCATCGCGGTTCGAGGCCGGGTCCGCCGGGCGCTGGCTCGGCGGACCCGTCTCTTTCGCCATCTGCTGCCATGGGCGGAATTTAGCGCATCAAAGTGCGATCAAAGGGTCAGAGCACTTGATCCTTACGGATCAAGTGCTCTGACCCTTTGATCGCCAGGCTCTGGGCCTTGGATGACTACGGTATGATCGCGGGCGCGACTGCCGGCAATTTCCCCGACATCTCGCGGTTGAACGCCGGCA
>Ga0134127_10002904_pt1 | contig 12277 bp, 6 predicted proteins | sample KB31753_FD_96459 | JGI IMG/M metagenome (GOLD analysis project Ga0134127, IMG submission 96459) | Terrestrial soil microbial communities with excess Nitrogen fertilizer from Kellogg Biological Station, Michigan, USA - KB3-175-3 | ecosystem: Environmental > Terrestrial > Soil > Unclassified ...
CGGAACGAAGTCGGCAGAGTGATGTCGTTGGTGCCGCGGAACTGAATTCTCACTGTCTGACCGGCCCAACTGTTTAGATTGTATGGTCCTCTCAGAACGTAGACGCCTGCTGTGCCTTTGTTCTGATTGCTAAACGTTGCCAGTGTGCCCAGCAGCGTTCCAGATGTGTTTCGCACTTCGATGAAGAGTCGATCGAAGACCGCGGCTCCCGTAGCCTCACTGCTGGTGATATTCAACCAGAAGTTAAGATTGGCGCCGGCCGCGGGTATCGTGACCGTCTGATAGAGCGTGCCACTCGAGCTGTTCACCCCATTGATGATCATGTAAGCGACACCACTGTGCGGGAATGATCCCGTGCTGCGAGTGACCTGGCCACTAACAATCCACGGTGTCGTACCACTTTCAAACCCCGGGTTGACAATCAGCTCGCCACCACCGCCGCCAGTACCCGCCTGAGTAACCGTGAACGTAAGACCAGCGATCGTCATTGTGCCGTTCCGCGAGCTCGAACCCGCGTTTGCAGCGACCGAGTAGTTGACTGTGCCATTTCCTGAGCCACTGCTGCCTGAGGTGATAGTAATGAAACTGGCATTGCTGACTGCCGTCCAGGCGCATCCTGCTCCGGCAGTAACGGTAACGCTTCCGGTTCCACCACCCGCTGGTTGGCTGGAGCTGGTGGGATTGATTGAGTAGGAGCACGTGCCTCCGCAATCCGAAGGAACGTCAGTAGCGGCGACGTGCGTCGTGCCGTCGTTACCGACCGCCGAGACGCCCATGCCATGGCGCGCGAAAACTGTCCAGATAGCGCAACGGTTCGCACCACCGTTAAGGTTCTGATCGGCCTGTAAGATGCCATCACGGGCGTTGAGGAAGGACGGCCGCGTAGGTGTGAACTTCATGCCGTTAAGCACGATGTTATCTGTGATCGTCGCACCCAGTTGCGTGCGCAGATCCCAGAGGGCAGCTGCCCAAACTTCTCCGTCACGATGGACTTCAAAGCCGCCAGCTCCCACGTCGGCATATGAATCATGGACTGTGGCAGACGGAACGGAATAAGCCGCGCGACGAATTCCGATCGAGTTGTTGACTACATATTCGCCTACGGCGCCGTCGTTGTTGATAGTGCAGGCCCAGTAGTCAGACCAGCCTTCGCCCATAGCGCCTGACTGAGTACCACCCAGGGCTGTGCTGCCATTCCCGATCAACCGATTGGAAATGCCATGACCGTACTCGTGGAACACAACATCGCCGTCGATTGAACTATCACGATCCGGACTGGGCGCAGTAAAAAGATACTGCTGCATGCGCGGTCTTGAGCCATCGGGCGGCGTCGCGAAATTTGCGTTGTTAGTGCCGGAGCCGTCCTGTGCTTCGGCGCGGACGGAGTCGTTGCCCGTGCCGCCTCGTCCGAAGTTGTTCGTTTGGAAGTTGCGCGCCGTCTCCGTAAAGCCGAGGCGATAGGAGAAGTCGTGCATGATGTTGTTGTAGTAGAAAAGGTTCGTGACCACGGCCGCCTGCTGTGTGCGCGGGTCAACGGCGGTGGAGAACGGAAAAGTGAAGTTCTGATTAGCGGCGGAGGCGTGTCCTACAGACAGGCCTGATCCATTGTTATTGTCGGGCGCGTTGTTGGCATCTGTGTCGAGGTAAGCTTCGACATTGTTTCCGGTCGTCACGGTTGACGTGCCCATCCAGCCAGCTGCCGTGTTGATTGTGGTGTCGCCAACAAAAGAGACTAACTGACGAGCGCCGGCGTTCGGGCTCTCGGTATAGACGGTGCCCTGGGCTTCCGACAGATAGAGGTTATAACGCAACAGTAGTTCGCCGTTGTGCGCGTCAACCAGCATCTCGTACCACTGCTCAGGACCAACCTCGGCAAAAACGTGCCAGGCGAGTCGGGCCTTGTTGCCCACGCGGACGATGTTGAGTTCGGACGTGACATCTTCATAGTCCGGCCCCAGAGGGTTCGCAAACGACGAGCTCTCGCTGTTGTCACTGTGAGTTCTCAATTCGGTAAATGATGATGAGAGCTTCCGGCCACCAAAACCAAAGGCACTGTTCAGACCCTGCTCCTCACTGAGAGTCGGCCGTAGATTCATCTTTTGCTCGGGAGCAAGGAACCCTTCGCGAACTGAGAGCACTTCGCCGTTTTTGTTGACGGCAACCTGCACAATTCCTTCAAACACCTTGATGCCGCCTAGGGTCTGGAAGTATTCGAGGAAAGTAATCGGACCGTCGTTGTCTTCGTTGGTAAGTTTCAAGCTGGACACTGCGGATGACGACAAGGCAAACAACTCCGAATGCTGGCGAAGAAAGTTTCGCGCAATGTTGTCTGCGGTATCAGACTGAGGACCCGAAAGCGGTGCGCCATCGATAAAGATGTTCTTGATCGCGCCCGCGTCGTTAAGAGTGGCGCGAAGATTACTCGCGTTCCCAGGGCTGAGACCGGCACGGAAATCCGCAAAAGCAGCTACGCGCTCTGCGCGTGCCGGATTGTCTGCGATGCTCAGTGCCAGGTCAGGAGAGTTAAGATCGTAATCGGGAAACTCGCCAGTTTCGACGAGTCGGATATCAAAGTTGGGAAGTCCTGCTGAAGAAGGTTTGCCGGCGCCGCGGGCGAGGTCATTCCGATTCACGGCGGCGTCCGACTTTAGAAAAGGAAACATCGAGCCCACTGCCAGGACAAGCCCCAGCAAGCCTATGAACAGACTCTTACGCATGATTTTGCCTCCATTAGCGGTTGAGGTAAGGCAACGGATCCTCCAGAGACTCCGAAGGTGCGGGGGACTCGAGAATGAAGAAACACCTTGCGGCGTTGGCCCGGTTGAGTTTGCCTTAGCGTTGTTGGATTGCGAGCAATTGTCGCGTCGCGAGAACAGCGAAGCGTCGTCTTCGAGGGACGAGGCAAGGCTGAGACGCAAGTACTCCCACGTTGCTTCGCAACTGACCTATTTGTCAGTTACTTCGAACAGTACTTGGTTACCGAGTCGGGGTCAGTTGGCCAATTTGGCGGCAGGTCGTTACCGCCGTTGTCACGAGGGGAGGCATAGCTTAACAGAAGTGACTAAATTGGCAAGAACTTCGTGTCCCCGTAGGGGACAAAGTTAATAGCCGTGGCAACGCCCACGGGATTCGAGTTTTGATTTGTGGTGACCCTGAGCATTCACGCTTTCAGCGTGATTTAGATCCAGCAACAAGATAGGATCGGCATCATGAGCAACACACCTCAATCAATAGCCATCGCTGAGTTTCGCAAGCTGCACGAGTCGGGCTTATTCCTTCTCCCGAATCCCGGGGACGCAGGCACCGCAATCTACCTGGAACGCCTCGGCTTCAAAGCGCTCGCGACCACTTCGGCCGGTTTCGCTTTCACGCGCGGTCTTCCTGACTCAGTTCTATCAATCTCGCAGCAGCAAATGCTCGAACACGTCCGCGACGTCGCTGCTGCCACGTCGCTGCCAGTCAACGCCGACTATCAGAACGGCTACGCAGATTCACCAGAGGACGTCGCAGCAAGCGTGTCTTTGTGTGTGAAGACAGGAGTCGCCGGTCTCTCGATCGAGGATGCAACTGGCCGGGACGCGGAGCCACTCTATGACGATCAACTGGCGGTGGAGCGCATTAAGGCTGCGCGAGCCGCAATTGACACGTCTGGCGTTCCAGTAGTTCTGACGGCTCGTTGCGAGGCTGGATTAATGGGCCTCGAAAGGCCACTTGATATCGCGCTCGAGCGTCTCGTTAAGTTCGCGGACGCTGGCGCAGATTGTCTCTATGCGCCGGGACTCTCGGAGCCAGATCAGATTGCAGTGATTGTGAAGGCAGTTTCACCGAAACCGGTAAACGTTCTGATGTCGAGACCAAACCCTGCACTTTCCGTTTCGCGACTTAGGGATATGGGAGTGCGCCGGATCTCAGTCGGGTCAGCCTTAGCGCGAGTGGCATGGGGCGCCTTCGTTCGGGCGGCGAAAGATCTGGCGGAGGAAGGCTCGTTTGAGAAGTTCAGCGAGGCGGCGACGTTCAAGGAACTGGACGAAGTCTTTGGCTGGTAGGACTCAAAGTCCCAAGTCCCAAGTCGCAACTTCAATTCGCTAGTATCTCCAGCTCGACAGATCTGCTCCCTTCGGCGCGCTCTTAAGAATCCTTTCAAGAATTTTCGGAGCGTAGAACTGGTGATAGCGCAGCCGTGAAAGTGCGTTCGGTCGGGTATGATCGCCGTTCCAGCAATGTTCCGCGCGCGGTTCGTAGTCCACCTCGCCGCTGTAGTTTGGGTTCTTTGTGGTCTTGAGGAAGCCTTCGACAAGGTAGACAGCGTTGTTCAGGAAGTAATTGTCAGCTTCGCCAACATAGATGTGTAGCTTGCCTTCGAGCTTGGGACCCAGTTTCGCCCAGTCGCGTTTGAGGATGTGTCCCAGGTCGTAATGCTCCCGCCAGTATTCCGCTACTGAATGATCTATCTCACCAGTCAATTTGTTCCAGATTGGTTTTGGATATCCATCAGCGCCCACGGGTGAATAGACAGCTTCCCAAATATCAAACTGCCCACCTGACCTGCTCTTTGTTCCCAACGCCAACTCCATGTGGTTCGCGTCTTCGGCCGTTGCCGCGAGCTCGCCTAGATAATTCCGTTTGGCAGGCCGCGGAACTCTCTTCCACGAATTGTCAGCATAGTAAGCATTCTTATGTTGATAGATGTTGATGACAGTGTAGGCGCGAAAGTCTATTGGATCAGGACACGCGCCCCACGCGCCGTTGTATTCGTCTGGGTAGAAGATCTGTGCCGCGAGGGCCTCCCAACCTCCGGTTGAGCCGCCATACATGAAACGCGCCCAGCCCTGTCCGAGTCCACGAAACTGTTTTTCAATGTACGGAATGAGCTCATAGGTGATCGCGTCGCCATAAGGTCCGAGGTTGGCGGAGTTAACAGCGTAGGAATCATCGTAGTAAGGATTCGCATGCTGAATCTCAATGATGATCATTCGCGGAAATTTTGGGCCCGTCCATTCCTGATAAAACTTGTAGGCCTCTTCCTGCACGATCTTGTTGTAGCCATCGATCTTGAAACGTTCGCTGAACTCCGGCTTCAACGTTGGATCTGGAGGCGTTTCCCGGAACCCACCAAAGTCGGAAGGGAAGTGACCGTGAAAAATGACGAGCGGATAACGAGCATTAGGATGCGAATCGAATCCCTCTGGCAAAAGGATGTTGGCGCCGAGGTGCATTGGCCGTCCCCAAAAGTCAGAAAGCAACTTGCTTTGCATGCGGATGTGTTTGATGTACTTCGTATCTTTGGGCGGCGCGATCGGCGGAATGATCTGATTGAGGGTTAGTTTGACGATCGCTTCTTTTTGCGGATCGATGGTTATCTTTTGCGGGACGCTGTAGAGGTTTCCCGGCGCGCGGCTCCATTGCTGACCTTCGCCACGATCCATCGGAAGCTTCACGGTATGGCCATCGGATCGCTTGAACGTTTCGTAGCGGTGAAGTAGCGCCTGCACCCAGTACTCACCTGCGGGAATCTCCGAAAGCGATCGGACGGGATAGCCAAAGGCATTTGCATCAACAATCGCTTCATCGTCGGGCTTCCATCCTTCCACATCCATGCCAAACACTTGTTGCGTGTTGAGATCTTCGTTGATTTGAAACCGGGGTTCACGAGTGTTGTTCTTTGAGACCAGCAACAGCAATCGGCCATCTAGCGGGACACTGCTTTTCTCTGCCGGGAACGAAACGGAAAAACGAAGATTTGCATTCGGCTTCTCGCTCAGTTTGGCAACTGAGGGAAGGGCCAGAACGGCGAAGAGAACGAAGGCAGTGGAAATGAAGCGTTTTGCTTTCATCTTGAAGAGTCTCCTCTGTAGCGCAAACTGTTAGTTTGCGCTCGAGTTAGAATGCAATTCAGCCATCGCAAACTAACAGTTTGCATTACAAACAACACCCGCGGAGCGAAACGAAAGGGAATTCCTACTCACTAAACTGCAACCGTCCGGTTGGTTGAGCTGTCGATTCTTCCTCGCCAGCCGGCACTAACCGGGCCGTCGCACCATCTGCATACTGAAGTTTGTAAAGCATCCAGTAAAGACCGTGTTCAGCCAACAACTCCTGATGCGTGCCTTGCTCCCTGATTTCGCCGTGGTGCAGCACGATGATCTGATCGGCACGTTGAATCGTCGACAAGCGATGCGCTACGACGATCGAAGTTCGATCCTCCATCACGCGTCCAATAGCTTGTTGAATCCATTGTTCCGTTTCAGTGTCGATCGAACTCGTGGCTTCATCAAGAATCAGAAGAGCAGGGTCGAAGGCGAGGGCGCGGGCGAATGAGATCAGTTGCTTTTGTCCCACCGATAATCCGGCACCGCGTTCTTTGACCTCCGATTGATAGCCGTGCGGAAGCCGCTCGATAAACTTCTGCGCATGAACTTCCTTCGCTGCCCATTTTACGCGTTCGTCAGAAATGTCCTCACGGCCAAGCCGAATATTACTCTCAACTGTTCCACTAAAAAGAAAAATATCCTGCAGCACAACCGCAAAATTCCTGCGCAGCGACTCCAGATCCCAATCGCGTAGATCGACACCGTCCAACAAAATCTTCCCTCGCTGGATGTCGTAGAAACGCATCAGCAGGTTTGTGATCGTGGTCTTTCCTGATCCTGTATGTCCGACAAGTGCGATCGACTCGCCGGGATTGACCGTAAACGAAACGTCCTTCAGCACCCAGTCTTCGTCTTTGTAAGCGAACCAAACATTCTGAAATTCTATGAAGCCGCGCGCACGTCCAGTCTTCAGCGGCTCTGCGGGAGTTTCGATCGCGATCGGCAGATCGAGTGTTTTGAAAATCCGATGCGATGCGACAACCGCTGCTTGCAGTACGTTGTACTTATCCGAGATATCTCTGATGGGTTGGAACAGAAAACCCGAGTACTGGATGAACGCAACCAAGGCTCCGAGACTAAGCGCTGAACTCATCACACGGTATCCGCCGTACCAGATTACAAGTGCAATCCCGACGGCGCCGATCAAATCAACCAAAGGAAAGAAGACTGCGTAGTAGAAAATTGTGTCGAGATTTGCCTGGCGGTAGTCGCTGTTGATGACATCAAACTTCTGCACAGACTTCGTCTCGGCGTTAAAGATTTGCACTGTCTGCGCGCCAGCGAAGTGTTCCTGCAGAAACGCGTTGATGCGCGCAATTCGCGTCCGCACCATGTCGTAACCCTTACGCGCTCCCTTGCGAAACCAGGTGGTCGCCGCGAAAAGCAGCGGCACGGTCAGTAACGTGATGAGGGTCAGACGCACATCCATCCACAGCATGACACCGATAATCGCAACGATCATGACCAGGTCGCCGAGAACATCTGTAACGCCTTGCGTGAACAACTCGTTTAGCGAGTCTACGTCGTTTGTCAGGCGCGTCATGATACGACCGACGGGATTGCGATCGTAATACGCAACTTCCTGGTGCTGGAGTTTGTCGTAGAGCTCGCGGCGAATGTCGAACATCACATACTGTCCCACGGTATTGAGCAACACCGCCTGAAAGTAAGAAAAAACAAGCCGCAGCAACTGCACACCCGCAAACAATCCTACGAGCAGCATCAATCCATCAGCGGTTTTCGGCAGGATGTACCAGTCGATCGCATACTGCGTAAATTTCGGCTGCAGAATTCCGAGGAGGTTCAGCGCGAATGTGAGCGCGAGTGCTGGAATGAGAAGACGCAGATACGGCTTGAGGTAGCGTAACAGCCGTCGCGCAATTTGGAAGTCGTAGGTCTTCCCAATCGCTTCTTCTTCGTGAAACTGTTTTGCGACTGTAGACATGCCTATGACGACGCTCCGAAAGATGGGTCCTTATAAGACGCGGCGAGCAAGAAATCGCGGCGAGGAAAATGAAGCGCCATTCCGGCGACAGCGATCACAAACAGCAGGTAGTAATTGCTGCCTGGAAAAGCAAAACGTTCTACGACTCCCAACAATGCCGGTACCTCACAAAGGGCGAGCCCTACAGTGACGCCGGTTTGCACTAGTGCTGGATCCTGTTTCTCAACTGAACGTTGCAGAATTTTTGATCGAACTAGAAACGAGATGATGGCTGATAACGCTCCAAGGCCGAGGAACACCCAACTCAAAGAACTACTGGTCGAGGGATCGGGTTCCGCGCTGGAGTTGGCGAACTGAGTAACGACAAAGAACATGATTACGCTCATCATCTGGCCAACCCACAGAATCAACATGGTTCGATAGCGAGCATCGATAGAAATGTTGTTGGAATCCTTCATCGCCAAGCCTTCTTAGCCCGTAGCTGCCAGCTCTTCTTCCAGCAGTTGCCTTTCATACAGCGCAGCATATTCGCCGCCGAGCGCCAACAATTCCTGATGAGTCCTGCGCTCAACGATGCGTCCTTCATCCAGAACACAAATCAAGTCAGCGTCACGAACGGTGGAAATCCTGTGCGAGACGATCAGACTCGTACGATCGCGCATTACGCCTCGTAGTCTCCCCAGAATCTTTTCTTCCGTGTAGGTATCCACCGAAGAAAGTGCGTCGTCGAGAATCAGAATCTTTGGCGCGCGCAAAACGGCCCGCGCAATGGCCGTTCGTTGTTTTTGCCCGCCGGAAAGTGTGATGCCTCGTTCACCAACCATCGTGTCGAAGCCTTCGGGAAAGCCAGAGACGTCGTCACTCAGTCCGGCGATTTCCGCGGCCCACTCGATATCCGGTCGTTTTGTTTCCTCGACGCCAAACGCCACGTTTTCGGCAAGCGAGTCGCTAAAGAGAAATGTTTCCTGGGGGACGTATCCAATGCTGGAGCGCAACTGCGAGAGCGGATAGTCGCGCACGGAAACTCCATCGACGAAAACAGTATTCTCGGGCGCTTCGATCAAGCGTGGGATCAAGTTCACGAGGGTTGACTTCCCACTCCCCGTGCGGCCGACAAAGGCTACTGATTGACCGACTGGAATTTTCAGATTGATGTCGCGAAGCATCGGCTCATCATTCGCCCTGTATCTAAACGTGAGATCGCGAAACTCAATCGCGCCCGCGATCGGGTCTTGTGTGGTCGTAAGCGGCGTATCAGCAATCGCCGGCTTGATGGCGAAAATGGCATTCATGCGCTTCAGACTCGCCGTGCCTCTTTGAAATAAGTTCACGACATAGCCGAGGGCAATCAGCGGCCAGATCAACCTCATCAGGTACATGTTGAAGATAGTGAAGTCGCCAACGCTGATCTCTCCTCGAATGGCCAATGGCACGCCTGCCCAGATGATGAGTACAAACCCAATGCCGATCAGGAACTGCATCAGCGGCCGCATCAAGGCATCGATCCTGACGAGACTAAGATTTCTTTCGGCGAATTCGCGATTCAGAGAGTTGAAGGCTGCAATCTCAGCGCCTTCTTGCGCGTAGGCGCGAACGACACGGACGCCGGTGAAGTTTTCCTGAGCTCGCGCGGTGATTTGCGCGAAGAATTCCTGAATCTTCTCGAAGCGTACGTGGACTTGTTGACCGAAGAACTTAACCGTCAAAGACACGAGTGGCATCGTGACAAACAACAGGAATGTCAGCCACCAGTTCAGCATGAGCATGAGGGGAAGCACGAGCACGACGACAAATATCGTCTGCAGCGTGTACATGATCATCGGCCCGGCCAGTTGCCGCACGGCCGCCAGGTCGTTTGAGGCTCGCGCCATCAAATCGCCGACGCGATGCTCCTGAAAAAAGGAGAGGGGTTGATCTACCAAGTGGGCATAGAAGTCTTTTCGCAGGTCGTACTCGACCTTGCGCGACATTCCGATCAGGATGCGGCGCTGGAGGTAAAGAAAGGTGCCGCTGACCAGGCTTGCCCCCAAAACCTTCAAAGCTGCCCAGGTCAGTTTTGACCAGGACAACGCAGTCCAGTTTTCATCAATTGCCTGTCCAACGATTAGAGGAATGCTGAGATTGAACAGAACTCCTGCGAGGATGCAGAGGATACCGGTGACTAACGATACTTTGTAGGGGCGGAAGTATCGGGCAAATTTACGCAGATCATCCATCAGTAAAACGCGCTGGGTCGAAGCTTTCGGCTAGTTATTTGAAAGCTTATGATGCGCGATTTTGCGTCAGGACGCCAGACGAGACGCAGTTCACAAATACTTTTTGGACTGACTGAGGTAGAGACTTCAGTAGCTCTGGAGGGAATCGACCGGCTTCGGATTGCTGAATACAGGATCCTTTTCGGGTGGGAGGAATGTCCCCGTTGCTAGTCCAGACGGCGCACTCACTCGATTGCGGCCGGAATGTTTTGAATTGTAGAGCGCTCTATCCGCGGCGCTCACGAGGGCATCTCCAGACGACGCATGAGTAGGGAAGGTAGCTAATCCAAACGATGCAGTCATAGATCCGTAACCTGGAACAACTGTCTGTTCAATTCTCACGCGCAAACGTTCGGCAACCAGGAATGCATCTTCGAAGTTTGCCTGTGGCAACACCACGGCAAACTCATCGCCTCCAAATCGAACCGCAATATCCACTGCGCGCAGTTCAGCGCGCAGACTATCCGCGAGCATCCGCAACGCAGCATCGCCGGTCTCGTGACCCGCGCGGTCGTTAATGTGCTTGAAGTTGTCCAGGTCAAGCATGATTAACGACAGTGGCTGACGGTTACGAGTTGCGACTTGAAGTTCACGTTCCAGTTGCAAGTCGAACGATCTCCGATTGGAGCAACCTGTGAGGACGTCCGTTAATGCCTGTCGTTCCATTTGCGCAAAGAGATGCGCTTGATTGATAGCCACCGTGAGTTGTTCTGCAACCGTGTGCAGGAGCATGAGCTCATGGTGCGCCCAGACCCGAGTAGCGTCGTCTGAACGAACCAAAAGAAACCCGATAAGGCTGCCTTGATAACTTAACGGCACGGCCGCCTGTGCAAACTCTGACGAAGTGTCGCGATGATCATCATCGTCAACATAAGTCTTAGGGGAGATTAGGAGGCGGTAACCAATCGCATCGAGTTGGGCAAGAAGTTTCTCTTCAAACTTGCCTACCTGTTCCGTGTTTGCCCGGAACGCCGTTTTTGTCATTTCGGAGTCGACCAGCTCTCCCTGGACCCTCACCACGCATGCTGAGACGCCGAGCGCGCGGCCGACTTCATTGGCAGCTGTCTGCAAAACGCTATTGAGGTCAGGCGAGTTTCTGCTGGCGGTAGCAATTCGGTTGACGGCGATTTCCCGTTCGGCTTGATCTTCGAGCAGGCGTGCGAGTTTTGTTATGACGCCTAGAGTGAGCTTTAGAGATGTGGCTTTCGGCGTGGACACTCGGACCGCATCCGCGAAGTCTCCAGAGTGAGGGCGGTGCTCGGCAGTGACCCGGGCCATTAAGTATTCCAGTGCTGAATAAACGACGTCTGGCTCGAACGTCCAGACAACGAGGTCGCCCACGGCGCTTTCCTTGTCAGCATCACTGTGAAACGACGCCAGCACCGCAGAAAAGTTGGCGTCGGCAATGACAACAAAGTGTTCCGAAATTCCTGCCTGGTCCTTCCGCTCAAAAACCACCAGGTTTGATTCCGCGTCATCGGCGTTTCGCGTTTGGTCTGCGAACGTGTCTTTGCCGCTGACTGTCAGGAAACAATTCTGTGCGATTCGGCTGAGCTTGTGAAGACGGGTAACCTCACGAGACGAGCGCTCGCTGGATGTGGGCAGGCTCTCGACCACAAGTGCCGGCAGGTTGTTCTCAAGGACGACATCCTCGAAGTAACGGAAGAGCTGCGCAATGGTCGAGTGTGCGCAACGCGCCGGAGTCAGTTGTCGGGAGTGTTGGGCTACGAGAGAGTGATACAGCGAGTACATGGGAGGTTCGGTCTACGGGAAGAACAACTGCGGCAGGCTGGGTCAGACGCCACGACCGTCATGAGTGTAAACGGATGGCCAAAAACATTTTACATGGCTTAACTAAGCGTGTCCACGACCAATTTTCCGTGGGTGGGCTGCGATGGGCCAAGCCGGAATTCAGAGCTTGATATAGGTGCTAAGTGCGGTAGCTGCAAGGGTTCCTGAGTCGTCGAAAAGTTCGGCTGAGACAGTGATCAACCTTTTGCCCGTTCTGAGAACCTTGGCCACGGCCCTGGCGCGACCCTTCGTTAGGGGCCTGAGGTAACTAATCGTCAGGTCTACGGTTGTCGCCTGTTCGTCTGGCGGCAGGACGGAAATGATCGCGAAGGCGGTGGCGGTATCGATCAGCGATGCAATGGCGCCACCGTGTACGACACCGTGGTTCTGTTTGAGTTCATCGCGGATGTCGAAAG
>Ga0134127_10002905_pt1 | contig 12275 bp, 10 predicted proteins | sample KB31753_FD_96459 | JGI IMG/M metagenome (GOLD analysis project Ga0134127, IMG submission 96459) | Terrestrial soil microbial communities with excess Nitrogen fertilizer from Kellogg Biological Station, Michigan, USA - KB3-175-3 | ecosystem: Environmental > Terrestrial > Soil > Unclassified ...
CCGCCGCTCACCGAGCGCCAGATTGTATTCCGCGGTGCCCCGCTCATCGCAGTGTCCCTCGATGAGCAGGAGGTTGGTGGGATTGCGCCTGAGCCAGTCCGCGCTGGCGTCGAGAATCCTCGCATCGCCGGGACGGATGACCGACTTGTCGAAGTCGAAGTTGATCGCCTTGAGGTTGTCGTTCGCCGCGTACTCCTTGGGCGGAGCAGGCGTGGGAGCAGGAGCCACCGGCGCCACCGGAACCGGCGCGGGGGCCGGTGCGGGAGCAGGAGCCGGGGCGGGAGCGGGAGCCACCGGCGCCGGCGCGGGGGCCGGTGCGGGCGCGGGCGCAGGGGGCGGCGGCGCGGGTGCGGCCACCGGAGCCGGCGCGGCAGGCGGCGGCATCAGCGGCCGCTTGGGGCAACCGGTCAGAAGCAGGACGAGGGCAAGCATGGGAAAGATGAATGCGAGGAATCCAAGTCTGGTCCGCATGAGTAGGGGTCTCCTCGCCTAGTCCTGGAAGATCTGGTTCGGGCTCACCGTGAGGGCCTTCCCCCACCAGTTCTCCCGGGGGGCGGCGGTCATGTCGGAGCGGGTAACCCGTAGATTTGACCCGTCCTTATTGTTCCGCATGGAGAAGCCCATGTGCTGGTCCGACGCGAAGTGGGTCGAGTGCGCCTTCCACTCCGCCCATTCCTCCGAAGTCGCGCAGCCGTTCAGCACGACGGCCGCTGCCAAAGTGATCAAGATTGCTACCATTCCCACCCGCTTGCCTGCGCGCATGTGGAACCCCTCCTGTTGGTTTCCGACCCTGTCGGCCACCGGTTGGAGCATCGACGTCCCCGCCCAGGGGCCTCGAGCCGTAAACCCCGTTCGCGCCTCGATTTTTTCCGCATCACCCGGCGCCGTGGGTGTCGGGGCGGCTGCGGACGCTCCGCGGCCACCGGAAACTTTTCTCGTGTTGACCCTGCAAAACATGGTCCAGTCCCCCCATAGGAGGGTAGTGCTCTCGGTGACCGACCCGATATTGGACTATGGTCCTATCGAGACCCTGATCCGTTTTGAACACTTCAATCGTTCGATCACGCCGGCGGGCTCTTGGGCCGCCGCGCCACTTCCCCCTCGTAGATCCGCAGGGCGGCAAGGGCCAGCGACATCACCACCGGACCGATGATCAAGCCCGATAGCCCCATCAGCTCCACGCCTCCGAAGAGCGCCACGAAGGTGAGCACGGCCGGGGTGCCCTCCGGATCGCCGACCAGGCGCGGCCGGATCACATAGTCCGAGACTCCCACCACGACCAGCGCGCCCCAGGCAAGCTCGATGACACCGGCGGTGAAATGCTCCGTGAGCATCAGATACGCGCCCGCCGGCACCCAGATGAGCAAGGTGCCCACCGCGGGGATCAGCGACGCCACCGCGGTGAGCGCGCCGAAGAAGGCGGGCTGCGGGAGGCCCGTGATCCAGTAGCCCACTCCGGCAAGCGCGCCCTGCGCGAGACCGGTGAGCACCGTGCCCAGCAGCACCGCCCGGCCCACATGGCGGAACTCCTGCAGCAGCGCGCGGGTGTGGCGAGGGTCAAGAGGCAGGATGGCCTCGAGCCGGGTGGCGGTGGCGCGCCAGTGCCGGAGGAAGAAGTGCATGGCCATCACCGCGAAGAAGAGCCCCAGCAGCAGATTGGCCGACACGCTGGCGAGCGCGCCCGCGATCTCGGCCGCTCGCTTGGCGACCTCGCCCGCCGCCTCGCCCAGCCTGGTCGTGATCGTCTCGGGGTCGATCCTCGATATGCCGACAGAGTGGGCCAGGCGCTCCGCCGACTCTCGGGCTTGTCCCCCCGGCGCGAATCCTTCCTGCGCGGCCCTGGCGAGAACCACGCCTCGAGTCACGAGAAGATAGCCCAGGCCGCCGAGCGCGATGGTGAAGAGCACGGTCGTGGCCGCGACGCAGGCCAGCGCCGCCAGCTCGGGCCGGCGCCACCGGGCGGCCAGCCGCTGCTGGAGGGGCTCGAGGGCAAACGCGGTGAGCGTGCCGATGAGGATCCCCACGCCCACCGGCATCGCCAGCCAGATGATGAGGGCGGCGGCGATGAGCGCCAGGACGGCAAGGGCCACGCGCTGGGTGCCGACAGTCACGAGTCCACCTCGAGCCGGGTGTGGAGCATCTGGAAAGGCCGCCGCTGCGCGCCTGGACGCCGATCCCCCGAGGGGGAGGAGTACCATTGCATCACGGTCCGGAGTATTGGACCAAGGTCCAATAAGCGCATGGGAGACCCCGTGGCAACCGAACCGAGCCGCACGGTCTACGTCGTGGACGATGACGCGTCGGTGCGGAAGAGTGTCGGCCGGCTCTTGCGTACCGCCGGCTATGAGGTGGAGGCTTTTGCCTCCGCCGACGACTTCCTCGCGCACCCTCCGGCGAGCGAGCCGGGCTGTCTCCTGCTTGACCTCCGGATGCCGGGCCGCGACGGCCTCGAGCTGCAGGAAGCGCTGGCGGCGGCGCGCAAGCGCATCCCCATCATCTTCGTCTCGGGCCATGGGGACGTGCCCAGCAGCGTGCGTGCCATGAAGGGCGGCGCGGTGGACTTCCTCACCAAGCCCTATTCCGCCGAGGATCTGCTGGAGGCGGTGGCGCGTGCGATGGCCAAGGAGAAACGCGAGCGGCGCGAGGAGGCCCAGCTCGTCGAGCTGGAGGGGCGCGCGCGAACGCTCACCCCGCGCGAGGGGGACGTCCTCCGCCTGGTGGTGCGGGGGTTGTTGAACAAGCAGGTGGCGGCCGAGCTCGGCATCAGCGAGAAGACAGTGAAGGTCCACCGCGCGCGCGTGATGCAGAAGATGCGCGCCGACTCCATGGCGGATCTGGTGCGCATGGCCGGCCGCCTCCATCCCCCCGCCGGAGCGCCCTGACCCCACCGCCTCCTCCCGGGGGCCGCCCCCCGGACCCCCGACCAAGGTCCAATGCCCAAGGCGCGCGGGATCGTCTACCCTTCGAACGGATTGACTATCGCGAGCCTCATGATGCTTGTCTCGATCATCGACGACGATCTCTCCGTGCGCCGCGCGTTGCGTCGCCTGGTCGCCACGGCCGGATTCTCGGTGGAGACCTTCGCGTCGGGGTCGGAGTTCCTCGACTCGGATCCGGTTGGGCGGAGCCAGTGCATCGTCCTCGACATCCACCTGGGCGGGCTGAACGGCTTCGACGTGCAGGAGCGGCTGAAAGCGATGGGGGGCGAGGCCCCGGTCATCTTCATCACCTCCCACGACGACGAGGCCACGCATGCCCGGGCCGGCCGCTCGGGTGCCGCCGCCTACCTGCGCAAGCCGTTCGAGGAGAGCGCGCTGCTCGATGCCATCGAGCGCGCGATCGGCAAGGCGGATCAGTCCTGACGCAGTGACGCTCGGGGCCTCCGATTCGCGGCCCCCTATCGCCTCAGCAGGCCCCGCAGGGCGTCCACCACCGCGTCGGGCCGCTCGCGCGGCATGAAGTGTCCGGCGCCCTCGATCACCCGGCGCTCGGTCCCCGGAAGAAAATATTTGAGGTGCCCCTCCGTGCGCGGCGGCCGATCCACGGTGTCCTCGGCGCCGTGGAGGATCACGGAAGGGACGCTGATGGGCGGCCGCTCGGCCAGCCGGCGCTCCACCGCGTCGAAGCGCGGATCGCCGGGCGCATGGCGATGGCGATGGCGGTACGAGTGGATGACGATGTCCACGAAGTCCGGGTTGTCGAAGGACGGCGCGGTTTGCTCGAAGGTCGCCTCGTCGAAGCGCCAGCCCGGCGACCAGTCGGCCCAGAGCATGCGGCAGATCTCGCGGCGATTCTTCTCCAGGCCCACCCGGCCCCGCTCGGTGTTGAAATACCACTGATACCAGCTCGCGCGTTCCTGGATGGCGTCCGCCGGCCGCGGCGGCCCGATGGTGTCCTGCACGTTGTAGCCGCCGATGGTGACCAGCGCCCGCACGCGCGCCGGCGCGAGAATGGCGGCGATGCACGCGGCCCGGCCCCCCCAGTCGTACCCCGCCAGCGCGACGGGAGGCAGATCGAGCGCGGCCATGAGATCCAGGAGATCCTGGCCGATGGCGGCTTGCTGGGCCATCCGCGGCTCGGCCCCCGAGAGAAACCGCGTGGGGCCATAGCCCCGGAGATACGGGACCAGCACGCGATGGCCCACGGCCGCCAGCGGCGGCGCCACCGTGTCGTACGCGTGAGCGTCGTCCGGAAAGCCATGCAGCAGGATGATCGGCGCGCCGTCTCGCGGACCATGCGCCTCGCACGCGATCTCGAGGGTGGGGGTGCGCACGGTGAGGCGCTCGGGCGGCATCGAGTGGCAGTCTAGCAGAGCCCGGTCGCCGGCTTCAGTCCCGCCGGGCGAGCAGGCCGCGCGCGCCGAAGAACAGGAGCCCGCCCGCCACCCAGGCCAGCGCGCCGTCGAAGAGGAATGCGCCGGGCAGGGTCACCGCCGCCAGCGCCCCGGTGGCGAGCGGACTCACCGCGGTGCCGACCTGAACGCTCAGCGCGAGCCAGCCGAAGGCAGAGCCCCGGCTCGCGCTGGGCACGATCTGTCCGCCCAGCGAGTAGGCCAGCGTGAGGGAGCCGCCCAGGCACAGCGCGGAGGCGCAGCGCAAGAGGAGCAGCGAGAGCCAGCCGTCGGACCAGGCCATCAGCGCGCATGGAATCCCGCCCCCGAGGCACCCCACGAGGAGGAGCCAGCCCAGCGGCCAGCGCAACCCCAGCCGGCCGGCCAGGCCGGCGGAGATGGTCGCGCAGACCGCCGCCACCGAGATGATGAGCCCCGAGGTGGCGGCCACCCGCTCGATGCCGGGCAGGTGCGCGACCTTCAGCGGCACCATGAGCGCGAGGCTGCGGTCGATGTACTGCGCGAGGAAGAGCAAGCCCAGCACGGCGGCGAAGTGCGGGATGCGGAACATCTGCGCCAGCGGCAGCCGCTCCGGCTTCTCGGCCGCCGCGCCGGACGCGGAAGGCCGCGCCTCGGTGAAGAGCAGGATCAGCCCCAGCAGCGAGAGCGCGCACATGCCCGCGGTCACGAAGAAGGCGGCGCGGATTCCCCAGTGCGAGGCGACATAGCCGCCGGCGGCGGGCCCCACCGCCACGCTCAGAAGCTGCGCCGACTGCACCCGGCCGATCGCCACCGGCACCTTGTCGCGAGGGCACGAGACGCTGGCCAGCGCCATCGCGAAGACCGAGAAGCCCGCGAACACGCCCTGCAGCACGCGCGCGATGAGGAGCTGATAGACGGACGTCACCAGTCCCATGGCCGCAATGATCACGACGAAGGCCACCAGGGAGCGGACCATCATGAGCTTGCGTCCCACCCGATCGGCCAGCGCGCCCCAGAGCGGGCCGAGCAGCCCCGATACGGCGGGGGTCACCGCCAGGAGCACCCCGGACCAGATCGCGATCCGGGACGGGTCGGTCACGCCGAGCTCGTGCACGTAGAGGGGGAGGAAGGGCGAGAAGAACTGGAAGCCCACGAAGGCGGTGAAGACGATCAGCGCCAGCGCCCAGACGTTGCGCTGCCAATCGTCGCGGGCGGTCGGCATGGGTCATCGTACCCGATGCCGACCGCCCGGCGGCGGGGAACGCCGCGCGAGGCCTAGTAGCGGTAGTGGTCGGGCTTGTAGGGGCCCGACTTGTCCACCCCGATATAGCGCGCCTGCGCGTCGGTGAGCACGGTGAGCTTCGCGGCCAGCTTCGTGAGCTGGAGCCGTGCCACCTTCTCGTCGAGGTGCTTGGGCAGCACGTACACGCCGATGGGATAGTCGGCGGTCTTGGTGAAGAGCTCGATCTGGGCGATGACCTGATTGGCGAAGGACGAGCTCATCACGTAGCTCGGATGCCCGGTGCCGCAGCCGAGGTTCACCAGCCGGCCCTCGGCGAGGAGAATGATCCGCTTGCCGTCGGGGAACAGGATGTGGTCCACCTGCGGCTTGATGTTCTCCCACTTGTATTGCTTGAGCGAGGCAATGTCGATCTCGGAGTCGAAATGCCCGATATTGCAGACGATGGCCTGGTCCTTCATGCGCCGCATGTGATCGTGGGTGATGACGTGGTAGTTGCCAGTGGCGGTGACGAAGATGTCGCCCTGGCTCGCCGCCTCCTCCATGGTCACCACGCGGTAACCTTCCATCGCCGCCTGGAGCGCGCAGATGGGATCCACCTCGGTCACCCACACCTGGGCGGACAGGGCGCGGAGGGCCTGCGCCGAGCCCTTGCCCACGTCGCCGTAGCCGCACACCACCGCGATCTTGCCCGCGATCATGACGTCGGTGGCGCGCTTGATCCCGTCCACCAGCGACTCGCGGCAGCCGTAGAGGTTGTCGAACTTGCTCTTGGTCACCGAGTCGTTGACGTTGATGGCGGGAAACTTCAGCTTGCCGTCCTTCGCCATCTGGTAGAGCCGCTTCACCCCGGTGGTCGTCTCCTCGCTCACCCCGCGGATCTTGCCCAGCCGCGTGGAGTACCACGTGGGGTCCTTGGCCAGCTTGGCCTTGATGGCGGCGAAGAGCGAGGTCTCCTCCTCGTTGGTCGGATGCGCGATGCCGGACGGGTCGCGCTCCGCCTGCGCCCCCAGGTGGAGCAGCAGGGTGGCGTCGCCGCCGTCGTCGAGGATCATGTTGGAGTGGCCGCCGTCGGGCCACTCGAAGATGCGGTGCGTGTAGTCCCAGTACTCGTCGAGGGATTCGCCCTTCACCGCGAACACCGCCACCCCGGAGGCGGCGATGGCGGCGGCGGCATGATCCTGGGTGCTGAAGATATTGCAGGAGGCCCAGCGCACCTCGGCGCCGAGCGCCCTGAGCGTCTCGATGAGGACCGCGGTCTGGATGGTCATGTGCAGCGAGCCCGTGATGCGAGCGCCCCGCAGGGGCTGGGTGGCCGCGTACTCCTCGCGGATGGCCATGAGACCGGGCATCTCGGTCTCGGCGATCTGCATCTCCTTGCGGCCCCAGTCGGCCAGGGTGAGGTCGGCGACGACGTGGTCGGCGTGGGCGGAATTCCGATTGGCGCTCATCTCGCGCCCTCCTTTGAGGAATGGAGTTTGCGAGCGCCGTTGCACCGACAGCCGGCCCGTGAGGCCGACCGCTCCGAGCCTGGCGGGAAGGGTTCCCGTCGCAACGCTCCTCGAAGCTCCGAGCGGATTATCCCAAGCCCAGGGCCGCGACGCAAGTATCGTGTATGATCCGGCCGCCGCGATGACCGCTCACCGCCTCGGCCTCCTCCTCCTGTTCACCACCGTGATCTGCTGGGGTCTCACCTGGCCCGTCCACAAGGTCCTGCTCGAATCCCTGCCGCCGGTATGGTCGGTGGCGCTCCGCACCGCCATCGGCATGGTCACCATCTTCGCCGTCGCGCTCGGGCGGGGCCGTCTCCCGAGGCCGGCGCGGGCCGACCTGCCCGTGCTGCTGAGCATCACCCTGCTCCACATGGTGGGCTTCACCTTGCTCTCCACGTGGGGGCTTCAGCAGGTGACGACGGGCCGCTCGGTGGTGCTCGCCTACACCACGCCCTTGTGGGTGACGCCGGGCGCCGTCCTCTTCCTCGGCGAGCGGCTCACCGCGCGGCGGCTGGCCAGCGTGGCGCTGGGGCTGCTGGGCCTGGTCGCGCTCTTCAACCCCCTCGCCTTCGACTGGGGAGACCGGCGCGCGGTGCTGGGCAATCTCGCCATCCTCGCCGCCGCGTTCTTCTGGGCCGGCAGCATCCTGCACATCCGGGCGCACCGGTGGCGGGGCACACCCTTCGACCTCCTGCCCTGGGAGATCCTCCTCGCCACCGTGATCCTCACCGCGGTGGGATTCGCCACCACACCCTTCCCCGCCGTGGCCTGGAGCACGCGTCTCGTGCTCCTGCTGCTCTACGCCGGGATTCCCGGCTCCGCGCTCGCCTACTGGGCGGTGGCGACGGCGAGCCGCAACCTGCCCGCGGTCACGACCTCGCTGGGGCTTCTCCTGACCCCGGTGGTGAGCGTGGTGACCGCCACCCTCTGGCTGGGCGAGGCGCCCACCGTGTCCCTCGTCGCGGCCATCGTCCTCATCCTGAGCGGCGTCGCCCTGGGCGCGACGGGCGCGTCTACGGCGCGGCGCGATGCAGTGGGAACGCCGGGGGGATGATCTGATCGACCCCCGCCTTGTCCCAGCGCCAGCGGGGCACATGCTCCCAGTAGCGCCGGGTCACCTGACGCACCTTCGCGTACACCGCGTCCTCGTCCACACGGCTCACGCGGCCTCCCTGCACGAGGATCTTGCCGTTGACCATCACGGTGTCCACGTCCCGGCCGCAGCCGGCGTCCACCAGGGACTTGATGGGATCGGCGTAGATGCCCGCCCCCAGGTGATCGAGGTTGATGAGGAGGAGGTCGGCCTTGGCGCCCGGCGCGAGGCGCCCCAGATCGGTACGGCCGAGGAACTTGCACCCGCCCAGCGTGGCCGCGTTGAAGACGTCGCGCGCGAGTCCCGCCTGGTAGTTGGCGTCGGCGATCTTGGCCAGAATCGACGCCCAGCGCAGCTCCGCCACCATGTCCATGGGGAAGGTGTCGGTGCCGATGGCGATGTTCACGCCGGCCTCGAGATAGCGCTGGAAGGACTGGAGCGTCATCGCCATCTTGGCGTACTTGTAGGGACAGTGCCCGACGGTGGCGCCGGTCTGGGCCAGCACGCGCAGGTCGTCGCCAAACTGGTAGCGCGGCCAGGGATGCGCGGTGGTGAAGACGGCGTGGCCGAGCAAGGTCCGCTCGTCGAGGAAGCCGATGTCGGCGAGGAACTGGATGGGCGTCTTCCGGTGCTCCGCCATGATGCGCTCGAACTCGATGAGGTTGCCGCCGGCATGGGTGTGGATGGGAATGTTCAGCGTGCGCGCGGCGTCCTTCCCCGCTCGCAGCAGGGACTCCGTGCAGGTCTCCACCTGGGCGGCGTTGAGCATGCCGCGCAGGCGCCCGCCGGCGGAGCCGTCGAACTTCTTCACGAACTCCAGCGCCTCCCGGAACGCCGCCTCGCCCGCGGCGGCGTCGTGGTCGTAGTAGAGCCGGCCTTGCGCGTCCATGAAGGTGTTCCGGTCGCGGAAGGTCGGGCTCCCGTACACCCGCACCCCGAGGTCGTCCACCAGCCGCGCGTAGCCGTCCCAGTCGCCGCGAAGCCCACCCACGTCGATGATGGTGGTGGTGCCGCCCTTGAGGGCGTGGAGGAAGACGAATTCGCGGATGGCCGCCACCGCCTCCGGCGGCGGGGGCGTCATCGCGCCCTTGAGCGGCGCGGCGAAGCTCATGTAGTTGGCGGTGCGGTAGTCGTTCTTGGCCATGTCCAGCAGCAGGTAGTCGCCGCCATTGCCGGCGGTATGGACATGGGTATTGATGAAGCCCGGCGCGACGAGCTTGCCCCGCGCCGAGATGGTCGCGTCGGCGGTCCCCCCATACGGCCCGCCCGCGTGAAGCACGTGGTCGTCCTCCACCACCACGCTGCCCCGCTCGTGGACCTCGTGCGTCTTGCCGTTGAACGCGACCACCCAGCCGCCCTCGATATGGGTTTTCATGGCCCTTCACCCTATCCCAATATCCGAACCGTTGCGTCCGAAAACGGCGCCCTCGGAGCGTCGGACTTGGCATATGCTAGCGGAAGTTTCTCGCCGGCGCCGACGCCGGCCCACAACCCCGTCGAGGAGGACACGCCCACATGTCCGAGCACGAGCCGCATTCCATCACGCGCCGCCAGATTCTTGCGGCGGGAGCCGCCCTGGCCGCCACTCCCTGGCTGAGCCGCGTCGCGCCCGCCTCCGCGCAAGCGCCCGCGAAGAGCACCAAGGTCCTCGACTTCCTCACCGGCGCCGACGTCGCCAAGGCGGAAGCGGAGGGCGAGGTCGTCTATTACAGCCACGACGGCGAGGCGGGGATCGCCGCCCTGCTCGACGCGTTCCGAAAAGACTTCCCCAAGATCAAGACCAGCTATGTGCGGGCCCAGACGGGCGCGCTCTACGCCAAGATCACCGCCGAGCGCTCGGCGGGCCGCTTCGCGTGCGACGTGCTCCAGCTCTCCGACATCTCGCCCGCCATCGACTTCCAGAAGAAGGGCGGCTACGAGCAATACGTCTCCCCCGAGCACGCGGGTTACAAGGCGCCGTATCAGAGCACGCCCGGCGGCCACTTCACCTGGATGGGGGTCACCTTCGCCGGCATCTCCTACAACAAGTCGAAGGTGAAGCCCGAGCAGGCGCCCAAGACCTGGAAGGACATGCTGAACCCCATCCACAAGGATGGGATGAGCGCCAAGCTGGCCACCTCGGGCATGCAGCACATGCAGTGGTACATGCTCCGCAAGCTCTACGGCGCGGACTACTGGCAGGAGTTCGGCAAGCTGCGCCCGCGCGGGTTCGACTCGCGGGCCCAGCTCTTCGACCGCCTCGCCAAGGGCGACGACCGCATCTGCGGGCTGGCGGAGTACGCGGGCTATACCCTCTTCAAGGAGAAGGGTGCGGAGATCGAGTTCGTGGCGCCGCCGGACGGGCTGCCGGCGACGCCGGCCCTCATCGGCGTCGCCAACAAGGCGCCGCACCCGGAAGCGGCCAAGCTCTTCGTGGACTGGGCGCTATCCAACCGGGGCCAGACCGTGAACCAGACCCATCCTCTTCTCATTTACGGCTCGGTCAAGAACGACGCGCCGCCGATGGCCACGGGCAAGAAGCTGTCCGACTTCAAGCTGCTCTTCCCCACCGACTGGACGGACTTCCAGAACAGCCACTCCGTCTTCGTGAAGGAGTGGAACGGGATCATGGGGCTCTAGAGGAGCCGCCGCGGTGGCGCGCCTCGTCAGCCTCCTGGTGGGGGGCGCCGCCGCGGTTCTCGTCCTCTATCCGATCTTCTTCCTGCTCCAGGCCTCGCTCAGCGTGGGCGACCCACAGGCGCGGCCCCCGCAAGCCTACGGGCTCGACAACTTCGCGGACCTTCCCCGCTATAGCCACATCTTCGGCAATACGGTGACGGTGGCGTTGGTGGCCACCGCGATGGCCGTTGTCTTCGGGTTCGTGATGGGCTGGATCCTCACGCGCACCAATGTCCCCGGGCGCGCGGCGCTGGAGCAGCTCATGGCGCTGCCCTACTACGTGACGCCGCTCATGGGCGCCCTGGCCTGGAGCCTCATCGGCTCGCCCAGCGGCGGCTTCCTCAACCAGGTCTGGCGCGCGCTGGGGGGGGAGGGCCACCTCATCGACGTGACCACGCCCTATGGCATCGCCTGGGTCATGGCGCTCTTCGAGGGCTCGGTGGCCTTCGTCATGATCGGCGCGGTGATGAAATCCATGGACCCCGCGCTGGAGGAGGCGTCGCAGGTGCTCGGCGCGGGCCGTCTGCGCACCATGCTGCGCATCACCCTGCCGCTGGTGCTGCCCGGCGTGCTCGGCGCGGCCATCTTCGTCTTCGCGGAGATGCTGGGCTCGTTCTCGGCGGCGCTGGTGCTGGGGCTGCCCAGCCGGTTCTACGTCGTCACCACCGCCATGTACCAGCTCGTCTCGCAGTATCCGCCGCAGTTCCCGCGCGCCGCCGCCATGGGGGTCTCCCTCTTCGCGGTGATGTTCCTCATGGTCTACATCTATCGGCGGGTGGTGAGTGGGGGCACCTTCGTGACCATCACCGGCAAGGCCTTCCGCCCGCGCGTGATGAACGTGGGCTCGCTCCGGTGGTCCCTCCTGGCGATTTGCTGGGCCTATCTCGGCGTGGCGGTGATCCTGCCCATCTTCACCTTGCTCTACGCCTCCATCCAGCGGCTTGCCACCGCCTTCCCCAAGGCCGGCAACTTCACGCTGGAGAACTACCGGACCGCGCTCTCGCTGGACGCGGTGCGGGGCGCGCTGTGGAACAGCCTCCTGCTCGGCGTGGGCACCGCCACCCTCGGCGTGCTCATCATGGGCTTCCTGGCGTGGATGATCTACCGCTCTCGCCTGCCCGGCGTGGGCGTCATCGAGTACGTCCTGATGTTCCCGCAGGCGGTGCCGCGGCTGGTGTTCGCCTTCGGCATGCTCTGGGCGTGGCTGATTTTCCCCATTCCGGTCTACGGGACCCTCTGGCTCCTGCTCATCGCCTACCTCACCGTCTTCCTGCCGCTGGGTCTCCGCACCATCGCGGGCGTGATCCTGCAGATCGACCGCTCGCTGGAGGAAAGCGCCCAGATGTGCGGGGCCTCGTGGGGCTATCGCATGCGCACCGTGACCATGCCGCTGCTACGTCCCGGCCTCATCGCGGCCTGGCTGCTCCTCTTCATCGCCAGCGTGCGGGAGCTGGGCGCGTCCATCCTGCTGATGGGACC
>Ga0134127_10002906_pt1 | contig 12273 bp, 10 predicted proteins | sample KB31753_FD_96459 | JGI IMG/M metagenome (GOLD analysis project Ga0134127, IMG submission 96459) | Terrestrial soil microbial communities with excess Nitrogen fertilizer from Kellogg Biological Station, Michigan, USA - KB3-175-3 | ecosystem: Environmental > Terrestrial > Soil > Unclassified ...
ACGATATAATTTGTGCCATGGATAACTTGCTGGGCCGCCAGCTGAACTATAATGTGCAGACACCCGTATATGAAGGTCCACTCGACCTGCTGCTCAGTCTGATCGAGCATGCCGAGCTGGATATCACGACCGTTTCGCTGGCCTTGGTCACGGATCAGTACCTTGCTTACATCAATAGCCTGGAGCAAGTCAACGCGGATGAGATATCTGCATTCTTGGTAATTGCCGCGAAATTGCTACAGATCAAATCAGAAGCACTGCTGCCCCGCCCACCGGAGCACCAGGCGGCTGATGAAGATATGGGGCGCGCGTTGGTCGATCAGTTGAAGTTGTACAAACGCTTCAAGGAGATCGGCGCCTGGCTACAAACCCGCCAGCAGGCTAACTTGCGAACGTTTTTGCGTATTGCTCCTCCACCAAAAGTGGAGCCAAAACTTGACCTTTCCAATGTAACGCTTGAGAGATTGGTCGGGGCGGCCGAGGACGCCCTGGCAAAGGAAGCCTCCAGGAAACCCCTTGGCCTGGTAATTGCCCCACCGCGCATCACCATACGTGAGAAAATCGACCTCATCGCGAAAACCATACGAGCTGTGGAACACTCCACATTCCGCACGCTGCTCACACAAGGCGCCTCGCGGCTGGAGATTGTCGTGACCTTTCTTGCCATGCTCGAGCTGATCAAGCGTTATCGTATAAAGGCCAGCCAGGAGGGATTGTTTGATGATATCGAAATCAGCCGCATGGATAATTGGGAAGATGAGGAAGAAATGGAATTAGAGTTCGAGTAAAGACCGCGTCTCTGGTTGACCTTCGAACACCCAGGTAGCGCTCAGATACTATCACTCGGTCGCTTTTGTTTTAAATACTGCCGAGCCCACCACAGTGAAACCAAGGCGCCGAAATTATCGAAAATCACTACATCCCAAGCCGAGGCATGGCGCCCTAGTACAAACGATTGATGATATTCATCTGTCATTGCATAGAGGATGGTCAGCAGCCATGCCAACCGGTAGCTTTTCTCGTCCAAACCGAGCGCTAACCAATACGAAACTGCCAGCAGCGCATACCCAAGTACATGACCAGATTTCTTGACAAGACGATCGGCCCAAGCGAAATCTGGTAATTCGACAGAAGGCTGCGAAGAAAACCAAAAAATAATCGTCATGGTCAGCAGGGCCGGAAACCAGCTCCAAAAATAGACTTTTCTCATTTTCATGAACACCAATCAAAAAGCCATCGCCGAAACTAGCAATGGCTTCAAAGCTTCATTAATTCAAATTATACATCCTCCGGGCAAATCTCAACCGTTAGACTTCGGTCACCCAGATTAACGCTTGCAAAACGACTGCCTTCCTGCTTGGGTCGCCATCGAAGATCAGAGCATTAAGCGCAGGAAGGATTGGATAAAGTTCTGGTGTCAATGCTATTCCAGTAGAATTTTGCAATTTATTCATTCCGCCCTTTGAAGGTCGTGGAGCCCAAAGGTACAATGTAAACCACATGGACAACCAAAAACCATTCATCCAAGCAGAGGAAGTGTTGTTGAAAGTGAACAAGGAATGGTTACACTTCACCAATCCGCATCGCGTAATTCAGACAGACGCGCTTCCTAAGGTCGTTCCGGCACTTCTTGAGATCGAAGACCTGGTTCAAATCAACGGTTGGCACGCGGCGGGATTCATCAGCTACGAAGCCGCTCCTGCATTTGACCCCGCACATCAAACCCAGCCGGGAATGGGGTTTCCCTACCTGTGGTTTGGGCTCTACCCCCCGCCTCGCTCCGTAAGTCGGATTGGCAATCCGACCTACAACCCCAAGCTTTCCTGGCTCCCCACCGTGGACCGCAACACGTACAACACAGCTATTGACCGAATCAGGAACTACATCGCTGACGGACGAACGTATCAGGTCAACTACACGATGCGGTTGCAGACAAATTTCGAGGGGACGCCCTGGAACTTCTTCCTCCATCTTGCCCAGACTCAGAATAATCATGCGGCCTATCTCGACCTGGGTCGTTATGTCATCTGTACGGCATCGCCCGAACTTTTCTTTCGTCTTGATGGCGATCTCCTTACCTGCCGACCCATGAAGGGGACGGCCCATCGGGGACGCACTACATTTGAAGATCAGGAACAGGCCCAATGGTTGAAAGATTCGGAGAAGAACCGCGCAGAAAACGTCATGATCGTGGATATGATCCGCAATGACTTGGGTCGTATCGCAAAAATTGGGAGTGTACAGGTCCCTGAGTTATTTACTGTGGAAAGATATCCCACCCTTTGGCAGATGACCTCCACAGTTCAGGCCAAAACGGATGCATCGGTCACTCAAATCTTCAAGGCCCTCTTCCCATGCGCATCTATCACGGGTGCTCCCAAGGTTAGCACCATGCGAATCATCTCCGAGTTGGAAGTCTCCCCACGCAAGATTTACACAGGCAGCCTTGGTTACATCGCGCCAAGTCGCAGAGCCACCTTTAATGTGGCCATCCGAACTGCTTTGGTTGACCGCCTTGAAAAAACTGCTGAATATGGCATTGGCGGTGGCATCGTCTGGGACTCCACTGCCCCGGACGAGTACAATGAAGCACTTCTGAAGTCGCGCGTTTTGACAGAAGTTTTACCGCAATTTTCTTTGCTCGAAACCATGTTATGGACCCCTGAAGCGGGCTTTTTCCTACGCGCAAAACACATTACCCGCCTATTGGATTCGGCAGATTATTTTGATTTCTCCATCGGGCCATGGCAGTCACAGAGTTCTGTGGATTCTCTTAGAGATATATCGAGCCCAGGCTCTTCGAAGGAAATACTCGACTCTTATCTCGACCACATTTCTACATCCTTCAATTCACCGCGAGTGGTACGATTATTACTGGATAAAATTGGGAAACTTAGCTCAGAAGTAAAAGCTTTTGAGGCTTTAGTAGCGAAACCTTTATGGAAAGCTTACCTGGCCAAAAAACCCGTCAACTCAAACGACATTTTTCTTTTCCACAAAACGACCAAGCGGGAGGTTTACAAAGCAGCCCGCAAGGATTTTCCTCAATATGATGATGTGCTCCTCTACAATGAGCGCGATGAACTTACTGAATTTACAATTGGAAATCTTGTAGTGGAAATGGATAACAATCTCTATACACCCCCTATTTCCTGCGGTCTATTGCCAGGCACCTTCCGGGAATATTTATTGGAAACAGTCAAAATGGAGGAAAGAATAATACCAGTAGGGGAACTGAAAAACTGTACGAAGATTTTTCTGGTGAATTCGGTGAGGAAGTGGATACAAGTCCGCCTCGAGTAACGGATTACCAACAACTGCGCCATAGTCATAAATCCCGAACACTACCATCTCGAGTTGACCGTTCTCGTGAGGCTCGACCCAACGTGTGAACAGCTCATCGGTCAGCATCGTTGTAGTGAGACTCGTCTCTCCGTTCCACTTACGCGGTTACCTGTTGAGTCGGGTACGACACTGGCAGAGTTGACATAATGTTTCAAGATAAATTAGAGCATCTACTGATACAAATGGCTCGCTCTACCCCTCGCCCATTCAATCCGCTGGCGTTTTCATCCAGTAAGTCAACAAGGCTGAGTTGTTTTTCCTGAAAAAGAAAGGCGACTTTAGTTTCTACTATGGGTGGTTCCTGCAAGCCTTCCGCAGTAAACGTGGCAGTATCATTGATATGTTTCTCCTCCAACTATGCACCGATCAGCAGCGTGTATTGCAGGCTGAGGGTTCCGCCTGACAGTAGCTGAGTGCTGCCAGATTCCGTCGTCCATTTCAGGTGGGCAAACAGGTTTGGGAATCAAAATGGAAATCGTTGGATCCGGTTCCGCCTCGCTGAATCCGATCGGCAGCCGATTGAAAACTGGAGATTTGTTGCCACCTCCGGCCCACATTCGTCACAGTAATCATAAAGGTCACTGTCCCCAAGTGCGGCTTGCTCGGAAAAGCAGAGAGCAGGAAAGAGCGTGGTGACACGTTACCCGTTGGGACCGCCAAGAGTATAGCAAAAAACGACCCTAGAATGGTCGTTTTTTTTACGCTAAATTGGCTCTTAATAATAAGCCCTAGACTAGTTACGCGTCGAGCACTCCATGAACAAGTATGTTTTTTAGAACCCACAATCCAATTATTTATCGAACCCCAAAGTTTTACTTTCAATAATCACATTGAAAAGCTTATATCTCAAGGAGGTCCAGGAGAATAACGATGTGATGAATACAAATCGCAGCTTAAAAAGCTGTCAAGGTTAACAGGAGTCAAATCAACTTAAGCCACTACGACTGGAATCTACTTGGTTTAGTGTTGGTCTCACGAAAAAGCTTGGATTCTAAACGTCCACGCTTAACGCTTTTGGCTACATTCTGCCGTCTCTTGGAAGCTATCAGTATCACCCAAATTAAGGCAAATACCAATGCTCCAATAATCAAATATGCAGCAATCAAAATCCCTGCCATGGTTATGTACACTCCTTTTTGTGTTTGCCGTTCACTATATGAATAAGAGAAGCAGGAAAAAATTTTCCAATCAATGCCAATATCATACCTGCTATTGTGAAAAAGTAGCATAACAATGTCGTAAGGCTGCCTAACATTTTTGAGAGCCGAATCTGCTAGCCATCTTACTACGTTAGCATGAAAACTTCGATGGCGGCATCCTATCATGAATCTGAAGCGGAATCGTAAAAGCGGAGTTAAGCCTATGTAAACTTCTCATTAAGACAGCGCAATCGTAAAGCTATCGTAACTTTTTTGGGGAAAACCAGATGTCAACCTCCCAAACTTAGTACCAGCCAAAGAATGTGCCGGAAGGAATAACAGTATCCCTCTTTCGGTATAGCGTTGGCAGTCACGAAGAACGCATCTCCAAAGTCGACCTGTTATCCACCCTTGAAACTCTGTTTCATACGCTCTTTGAAAGAGTTAAAGTGAGCTTATCGTAACACAAACATAGGGGAATCCCTACCTGGCAGTAGGGCTTTTTCCCTGTAATCAGTTGTTATCCTTTTTGGAAAGTCAGCGTCATACTAGCATACAGAAAAATCCTGAGGGTCAAATGGTGTGGTGGTTTCGATAGTGTCCTGGCAGTCACTAGGGAAACCAGATCCAATATTGAAGCGTTATGCGCTCTGCAAACCGCTCATGTGCTGCTTGGACTGATTTGTAAAGTTGTCATCGTTGCCTATCTTTTTTCGTCATTTAGAGGAGTCAGTATGGATACAAATTTAGATATGCGATCCAATTTCCCTACTACGAGGTCAACCGCGGGGGCTAGGCTTATACGAAGATATGATTTATCGCGTATCCTTGACATCACACTGATCGTGCTTGCGGCTCCTTACATTATTCTCGCTTTTCTTGCTATTATGATTTTGATCAAATTGGACTCGCCAGGGCCGGTATTTTATCGCCAGACAAGGATTGGTAGATTTGGCCGCAAATTCCAGATACTTAAGTTTCGCACGATGGTTGAAAATGCCGATCAGGTCCTGCAGAATTACCTTGAAAACTCGCCTGAGTTAAAGGCTCAGTGGTTAGCAACCCATAAACTTAAGCAGGATCCTCGCGTGACTCGTCTTGGCTGCACGTTACGCAAGCTGAGTTTAGATGAGCTTCCGCAGCTTTGGAACATCCTCATTGGTGAGATGAGTTTGATAGGTCCACGACCGATTGTCGATGCGGAAGTAGAAAAATATGGGAAATGTTTCGACCTTTACATTCAGGTTCGTCCGGGGTTAACCGGCCTGTGGCAGGTTTCCGGTCGAAACGACACGACCTATGAGCGCCGTGTTGAACTGGATGAATATTATATTCGTAACCGATCTTTGATGTTGGATCTTCAAATTCTCTGGAAGACGGTGTTCGTCGTTCTAAGCAAAGACGGTGCTTACTAGACGGTCCCAGTTAATGCACCTCCTCAATCCTTCGATTTAAAAAGGTAACACGATGTCAGGCGAGTTGAATCCTCCAATTATTCTTTTTGGTAATTTTCGTTCCGGCACCACGATGCTTCATAAACTCATCTCCCTTCATCCAGATGTAGTTCCTTTGTATGAACCGGTTGGACTTTGGCTTAGTGCCGATCCTAAAAGAAGCCACGATGAGTTTGACGAAAAGGACGCGACCGATCCGGTCAAGCGGTATATACGAAACAAGTTTTTGAACTATCAACAGCAGCATGAAAATCGAATTGTTGTTGAAAAGACTCCTCACAATATTCTGAGAATTCCATATGTGCGCGCAATCTTCCCGGAAGCTCGCTTCGTTTATATCGTCAGGAATCCCCTTTCGTTTGTCAGTTCCGTGGAGTTGAAGTGGCAGAAACCGGCTTCGAGAAAAAGGATCGTCAAGCGTTTGAAATTCACACCGGTTGCCCAAGTGCACCATTATTTGAAACGCTTTCTCAGCCAGCTTTGGAACAACCGGATCATGCGGCGCAAGTACCTCTCCGTTTGGGGCCCGCGCTACAAAGGTATTCAGGAAGATCTGAAAACAGAGGATCTGATGGTTGTAATTGCCCGGCAGTGGTCGCGTTCTTCGAGCAAAGCGGAGCGAGATTTGGCTCTTTTTGAAGATGGCCAGGTTTTGAGGCTAAGATACGAAGATTTTGTGCAACATCCAGTTTCCGATATGGAGCGTATCTGTGCTCACTGTAGTTTACAGATGACCAGCGACATGGCCAACACCGTCAAGGAGATGGTCAAAACCGATCGAAACCTGAAGTGGCAACGATTTGAGACTCCTGTTCTGGCTCAAATTATTCCGGAGCTTTATGATGAGATGGAACGACATGGTTATGAAATTCCTGCAGAAATTGCCCAGGTGATCAAGACCGATCGATATGTATCTGTCGGTCAGTTAATTTAATGCAAGGGTGAATTCCTTTGCAAATCCGATTTCCAAGGTGCATGTCGAGATAGCGGAGTGCATCTTGCCTGAACATGGAGGTATCAGCTATGGATCTCTCAAAAATTCTAAGTCTTGTCTACCGTTATTTGTGGTTGCTCGTCTTGGCGGCCCTGATTGCCGGCCTTACCACATTCTTTCAGCTTAGCAGCCAACCAGTGGCGTATAGAGCGACAACTGATCTACTGATTGGGCCGACCCTGGATAGTCCTAGTCCTGACCTAAACTCTTTGAGAATTGGGGGTCAATTGGGTCAGACGTATGCTGAAGTATTGACTACCAGCTCCTTCTTGGAGGCGGTGAACAGTAAGCTGGCTCAGAAACTCGCCCTGAATGAGCTCAAAGATGCTATCTCCACCAGACAAAGTACTGAAACCCGGGTGCTGACAATCATTGTCTACCAGCGTGATCCAAAGCAAGCCGTTGCCATTGCAAATGCTGCCGCGCAAACGCTGCTCGAAATGAGTCCCTCGAAGGATAATGTAACAGCCTCGCTGCGCGCTCAGATGAGTGATCAGTCACAACAGCTGGAGCAGATCGTGAGTGGGTCTCAGGCAAGCATTGAGCAACTGGAAGCTGAACTCTCTGCTTTAAGAGTTGCGAACACGAGCAGCCCAGAGGCTATAACCGCTAATCTGGAGCAACAAAAGCTTGTGATCCAGCAGCTTACTGAGGAACGCAATCGCTTGTCTGATTCTCTCCGAACATTGGCAACCATCTATCAAATACTGATGGATACAAACACCAATCAAATGGAGATTATTCAGCCAGCGACGACAGCCACGCTCGTCGACCAGCAACTTTGGCTGCGAGTCCTCTCGTCCGGGGTCGCTGGCCTGATCTTCGCGATAATCATTATTTTTGTCGCTGAATATTTTGATGACAGGCTTCGTTTCCCAGAGGATCTAAGCAGGGCCGCCGGAGTTCCGTTGTTGAGCACAATTGACAAGCATAGCCGCCGGAAGGGTTCTGGACTTGAACGGTTCGTCACGTTGGCTCAACCCGCATCCGATGCTGCCAATGGATACCGTGAAGCGGTCGCCAAGCTGCTTTTTTCGATCGGTGAATCGATCCCCTATACTTTGTTGTTGACCAGTGTTGGATCCAAAGGCGGAGGTGAGGCAGCTATAACTTCCGGAAACCTGGCTATTGCATTTGCGCAAGCTGGGTATAAGGTTGTGCTGGTAGATGCTCAAGTGGATAACCCTGTCTTGACAACGATACTCGAAGCTGAAAAGAATGAAGGGCTGGCGGACCTGGTGCTATCGAAATCGGCAGAACCTCAACTTCTGACTGTCGAGCAAGTTCCGGGTATTCGATTGTTACCAGCTGGATCGTCTTCTGAAAAAAGCTCGCACTCCATGCTGAATTCAATAAAAATGGCAGCACTGTTTGCACAGCTGCAAAAAGAAGCGGATATTGTCCTGGTTGTCGCTTCTCCCATTTCACGGTTTGCCGAAAGCCTCACCTTGGCATCCCAGGTAAATGCCACCATCTTGGTGGCACGCCGTGCAGAAGCAAGGAGCAAAGTAGTTAACAAGGTAATCCAGAATTTGCGGCTGATGAAAATCAACCTGGCTGGCGTTATCTTTGATTACAATTCATCACCCTTTGTCTCCAACGCAGGCCGGCAAACTTCTTCTGCCGTAGACCGTGATACCTCAACTGGGACTCTCACGCAAAGCAGCTTATCAGAGCAAACAACAAAGAGTTAAGAATTAAGCGTCAGCGCGGCCTGGCAGGCCGCGCTGACACAATTTGCTATTTTATTCATTTTTTCCATAATGAACATCGAAAAAACATCCGTCACTGAAGTTCCCATCATGGCAACGAGTCAAGCCACGAAAAATCACCTTCGTGGTTCTACGTTACTATTATCTGGTCGCGTCATCGCGATGGTGGCAAACTTCGTTGTCCAAATTTTGATCGTACGTTACCTCTCGAAGAGCGACTACGGCGCCTTTGCCTATGTTTTATCCCTCATCACGCTAGGATCGAGCCTAACAGTTTTCGGATTCGAAAAAACTGTCACCCGCTTCATACCTATGTACCAGGAAAGAGGTGAATATCAGAAAGCGTTTGGCTCCATTCTTATGATGGTCAGCACTGTTTTTTCGCTTGGCTTATTTCTGGTTTTGCTCGTCTTTGGCTTGAGAGGCTGGATCGCAGATTCGTTTGTCAGCGATCCCCTGGCGTTTCAACTCTTGCTCCTGTTGATTTTTTTAACACCTATTCAAGCGTTGGACAGCCTACTGGTTGGGATGCTCGCGGTTTTCTCGAACCCAAGCTCAATTTTTTTCCGGAGATACATCCTTGGACCAAGCCTGAGACTTTTGGTTGTGCTGCTGCTGATCTTTTTCCACAAGGATGTCTATTTCTTGTCTATGGGCTTTATCGTTGCAGGAGCTGTCGGCATTAGCATTTATTATGGAATTCTGGTGCGCGATCTTCGTAAACAAGAGTTATGGAAGCATTTCAATATACAAAATATACAGTTTCCGATCAAAGAGATCTTCGGCTTTAGTATACCTTTCTTTATCAGCAGTTTCGTCTTTATGGCTAGGACTCAGCTCGTCATTGTTCTACTGGAATACTTTCGCAGCACACTGGATGTAGCTGCTTATCGAGCTGTTCAGCCTGTAGCTGATTTGAACACAACGGTCATTCAAAGCTTTGGGCTGCTCTTTATGCCAACCATGGCACGCATGCATGCCAGAAAAGATCAGGAAGGGATTGACAACTTATATTGGCAAAGTGCCGTCTGGATTACAGTCATCTCATTTCCAATTTTTTTACTTACGTTCTCGCTAGCTCAACCACTGACGGTGTTGCTGTTTGGAGAGCGGTATGCCCAGTCCGGATCAATTATGGCGGTACTTGCCCTCGGTTACTACTTCAACGCGGCGCTGGGATTTAATGCCGATACACTACGGATCCACGGCAAACTTCGTTACACTGTCCTTATCGATGTTGTTTCTTTATTGATTGGTCTGGGACTTAACTTGTTGCTCATTCCACGCTATGGGGCAATCGGCGCAGCCATTGGATCTTGCGGAACGCTGGTCTTGTACAACATCCTAAACCATCTCGGGTTAAAGTTCGCCACCAAAATCAACTTGTTCCACGCGCGTTACCTAAGAGTTTACATAAGCATTATCCTGGGAACTTTGGGTTTAGGAATTCTCCAATGGTGGCTGGCTCTTCCTGTATATGTTAGTGTTTGGCTAGCCGGAATCATCTCGCTGGTTGTCCTGTTGATGAATCGTGCTGTGCTCAATATCGAAAACACATTTCCTGAATTGCTTCGTTTTCGACTTGTACAGGTTCTTTTCGCAACCCGGCGCGCCGGCAACTGAATTCTGTTGAGCGTAGTTCAAAACACTTTCAATTGAAAGCTGCAAGCACAGTTGGCCAATCTTATCCTAAGTCAAATTTCATCCGAATTATGAAGCACTGAGAAACAGTTGCTCCCAGGCTTCAGAAGGATAGCACAAAGTAACGGTTAGGAAATGATCATTAATCAGGAATCACAAGATATTGAATTAGGCGTTTTGGATCGGCCTCTGAAAAAAGCACAAGGCTTCAAGGCCGCCTACATTATGTCGCGCTTTCCGAAGCTCACCGAAACCTTTATCCTATTCGAAATGTTGGCGATGCGGCAGCAGGGGATTGAAGTGGAAGTCTATCCGCTGTTACGCGAGCGCGAAGAGGTGATACATCCAGAAGCCGCTCAATTTGTGAACGTCGCTCATTTCCAGCCCTTTATCTCTTTGCCAATCATTCGAGCAAACCTGCACTTTCTCTGGAAAAAACCCCTGGTTTATTTAAGGACACTCTGGAAGGTACTGTACGCGAATTGGGGTAGTCTTAACTTCCTCACCGGTGTTATTGGCATTTTCCCGAAGACTGTGCTGTTTGCGTATCAGATGCGTGCAGACAACGTGCAACACGTCCATGCTCATTTTGCCAGCCATCCTGCCGCGGCGGGATTTATCATTCATCGTCTGGTCGACATCCCTTATAGCTTCACGGCTCACGGCTCGGATCTGCACCGCGACAGACATATGTTACGCGAAAAGGTGGCTGAAGCAGCATTTGTTGCCGCGATCTCAGAATACAATAAGGAATTGATTAGTTCTGAATGCCAGGGAAATTATCGTGAGAAAGTACATGTAGTCCATTGTGGCGTGGACACTGAGGTGTTTCGAGCCCGCTCTCATGAAACTCCGTATGAAAAAGGCGAGAATCCTTTCATGATCCTGTGCGTGGGGACCATGCATGAGGTCAAGGGACAGGCATATTTGATTGAAGCCTGCCGTCAGCTTCACGAGAAAGGATTTAACTTCGAGTGTCATTTTGTCGGTGATGGCCCCGATAAAGAATCCCTCCACGAGCATGTAGAGCAAGCTGGTCTTTCAGATAAGATCCGCTTTCACGGAAGACTTACCAGGGATGAGATTGCCCGACTCCTGCTGGATGCCGACGTCTTGGCCGCACCCAGCGTTCCGACCCGTGATGGACGGCGGGAGGGCATTCCGGTGGTGCTCATGGAGGCCATGGGGAGTGCGGTATCCGTTATTGCCAGTAGCCTTTCAGGGATCCCGGAGCTGGTGAAGGATCAATTGACAGGGCTGTTGGTTCCGCCAAGAGACGCAACCTCCCTCGCACGTGCATTGGAACGCTGCCTCAAGGATTCAGAATTACGCCGGCGCCTAGGGCGTGCTGGAAGGGAGAAAGTCGTAGGGGAGTTCGATCTTCATAAGAATGTGACCAGGCTGGCAGAGCACTTTGTAAGGGATTGCCAATGATCATCTTAATTTTATTTTGGGTTGCAGCATTCTTAATCGTTTACACCTATATCGGCTTCCCGCTGGGCGTTGTGCTGCGCGGGCTGCTCTGGGCTCATCCTTATAAGGATGAGGAGTTCACACATCCACCTACTATCAGCATTGTAATTTCAGCTTATAACGAGGCGAAATCCATTGCGCCAAAACTGGATAACATTTTGTCGATCGAATACCCGCGAGATCGCCTTGAGGTAATCGTTGCATCGGACGGTTCAACAGATGGCACGGAAGCCATCGTCGATCGGTATAAGGAACATGGAGTGAAATTACTTTCCCTTCCACGTGTAGGAAAAGCTGCCGCTCTCAACGCAGCGGTGAATGCCTCCAGTAGCGAAATCCTGGTGTTTTCAGACGCGAATAGCATGTATAAAGCTGACGCGATTCAGGAACTCGTTAGACCATTTGGCGATCCAAAGGTGGGTGGTGTGGCCGGAAATCAAATCTACAAAACAGAAGTTTCTGGAGGTTCCAGCATCGATGGCGAACGTGCCTATTGGAACTTTGATCGCCTGCTG
>Ga0134127_10002908_pt1 | contig 12263 bp, 10 predicted proteins | sample KB31753_FD_96459 | JGI IMG/M metagenome (GOLD analysis project Ga0134127, IMG submission 96459) | Terrestrial soil microbial communities with excess Nitrogen fertilizer from Kellogg Biological Station, Michigan, USA - KB3-175-3 | ecosystem: Environmental > Terrestrial > Soil > Unclassified ...
ATGAGATCGTTGGAGATCTTCGACAGTTTGATTGCGAGACTCTTCAGCGCTGACGAGTAAACGACGAAGCCCTGCTGGTCCCACGTTGCTGACAACATGTCCGTCGCCGGCACGATCGGCTTTCCCGTTAAGCGCGCCAGGTGTTCAGCGCACTTCTCGGCATATCCTTTCGGAACATTGATTCCGGTGCCGATCGCAGTCGCGCCCATGTTGACTACGTACAAATACTTCTCCGCATCGCGAAGCAGTTTGATTTCGTCTTCAAGGCTCGCCGCAAACGCGTGAAACTCCTGGCCCACCGTCATCGGCACAGCGTCCTGCATTTCGGTGCGTCCCATCTTGACGATCTCGAGGAACGCGTCGCCTTTCAGACGAAAAGAAGCGACGAGCTTCTGCAGCTCCTGAATCAACCTGTCGTTGCGAAGCAGAAATGCGACCTTGATGGCAGTCGGATACGAATCATTGGTCGACTGCGACATGTTCAGGTCGTCGTGCGGCTCGAGAAACTGGTATTCGCCCTTCTTGTGACCAGTCAATTCCAGGCCAACGTTGGCGAGCACTTCGTTGGCGTTCATGTTCGTTGAAGTGCCGGCGCCGCCCTGGTACCAATCGACAAGAAACTGATCGTGATATTTACCTTCACGAATCGCAGCGCACGCTTTTTCAATCGCCGCCAATCGTTCTTTTTTCATGGCGCCGACGTCGGCGTTAGCGCGGGCCGCCGCCAGTTTGACGATCGCCCAGGCTTCGACGAAGCCGGGATAGTGATTGATCAGCACGCCGGAGAGTTTGAAGTTGTCGAGCGCGCGTGCCGTTTGCACGCCGTAGTATGCGTCAGCGGGAATTTGCTTCTCGCCGAGCAGATCGCGCTCAGTTCGCGTTTGCTGCGCGTTTACTACGGGCGCAACGACAAGACAGATCAACGTGAAACAGATCACTACATTCTTCATAACGACACGCTTTCTCGAAAGCCGCCCACAAAAAGCACAAACGTCTATTGATCGCCCTGTACCGGAGTCCAGGATTTATCGGGATTGAATAGCTCGATGGCCTGGGCGAGCTCGAGAGTTTGTGGACCAAGGTCCTTCTCGTAGACCACGCCGTCATGGCTCACCATGAACGTTTTGACGCCGGTGACTCTGTACTGTGCAGGAAAAGCAACGAGTGCGAAGCCGCCAATCATCGCGCCCTTCACTACGAAATCCAACTGGCCGAGCGGCGCCGCCGGTCCCTGCCCTTTCAGGACTTTGAAGAAGTATCCGTGATACGGTTCGGACCGGTTCGAGTAGCCGCGCGCGATCGCCGCCGCGACTTTTTCGCCGATTGGACCAGCCCATGTACCGTCGCTGTTTTGCCAGGCCAGTCCGTCCTGCGTTCCCGGCGTGCTGATGATGCGCTGTGCATATTGATTCTGACCGCTCGTGCCACGCTTCTGAAGCGCGTATTCATGTTGCGCCTCGACGTAGCCGCGACAGATCCCAATCGCATCGAGCTCATTGCCTCCGATTCGCCGGTAGAGCAGTTCCTGCCGGCCGGCCTTCGAATCAAAAGCCCACGTCGCACCAGTCTTCACGATTGGCACGGCGAACGGCCAGTTGTCATCGCCGATCTCGAGAATTGCGCGACGCGGATTCTTCGGTTGTAAGGAGACGTTGGTTTTGATGCGAGCCTGTTCGGCAAACTTCTGCGCTACTTCACGATCCCGCGCGGGTTCGCCGCTGTGAATGATGTCGTAGCTGTCTGGTCCGAGAATCTCAGTCAGTGCAGCCTGATCAAACTTCTCAGCCGCCTCGATGAGAGCGTTCGCTGCGTCTTGTGCGCTGGCAAACGTTCTAGCTTTTGCAACAGTCTGCGCGTTGGTCGCCGCAGCGTAAGCCAGCGCAATGCAAAACGCTGCCGTGATTAATCCTGACGTTGTCATTGTTTTGTTCTGTCTCATGCTATTTACCTCCTTCGACCACCACCACCACCGCCACGACCACCGCCGCCGCCACCGCGACTGCCTCCACCACCGCCACCGCGACTAGCTCCGCCGCCACCAAAGCCGCCGCCGCCGCCGCGACTACCACCACCAAAACCTCCCATGCTCGAAGACCCGCGGCTGCTGCTCGAACGAGCACTGGAACCGCTGAAACCTCCGGAACTACTTCCGAAGCCTCCACGTCCCGAGCTGCCGCTGCCGATGCTGCGATTGCCGACGCGATCACCACTTGCACGGTTGTTCACGGATGAGGGGCCACTGCGATCACTGATCCCTCCACCGCGATTGCCGGCACTACCTCGATCGCCGATGCCGCTGCTGCGATCGCCGACACTGCCGCGATTCCCACCGCGATCGCCAACGCCGCCACGATCGCCGGCGCCACCGCGATCACCAACACCGCCGCGATCACCAACACCGCCGCGATCGCCAACACCACCGCGATTACCGCGATCGCCGACGCCGCCACGATCGCCAACGCCGCCACGATTATTGCTACCCAAGTTGCCGCCCTGGCGACCAATGTCTCTCTGCGCAGCTCGTTGACGATTCCCTAACGAATCTCCACGCGTTGTGCCGCCAAACCGGTTCGCGGTACCTCGATCGCCGTACGGCGCGCCGCCGCGGTGTGACGGATTGTGTTGCCACTTACCACGGTTGCCGCCTTGAATGTTGTTCACGCGATTGCCACCGCTGATATTTGTATTGCGATTGAAGTTGTTGTTGACGTTGACGTCGATATCGCCGCCTCCCCAACCACAGCCCCATCCCCAACCGCCTCCCCACGCAGCGCCCATTGCCATACCGACGCCGAACGAGATCGCGCTTGCGGCGATCACAGCGCCAGTCGACGGCGGATAGTAAATCGGTGGATATGGATAAACCGGTGAGCCGTAGACAACGGTCGGGTTGTACGACGGCACATAAACAACCTGTGGATTCGCCTGTTCGATCACAATCACTTCTTTGCTCTCAACAACCTGAGTCTGTACTTTCTGCTGTTGATTCGAAGCGAGCGCTCCCGAGTCCTTGGCCTTATCACGCATGCGCTGGATCGCGTCCATCACATCCTGTTGCTGGGCCAGAAACGCATTGCCGAGATCAGTGGTCCACTGGACATCGTCAGACAGGCGTTTGACCACGTCAGGTAAGGCTGCCATCGCCTGAATGCTCGCATCCCAAGGCTGCTTCTTGATTGCTTCAGTCAGTTTCTTCTGGTCTTTAGCGAGGTCGGGATTTCGCTCGAGCCATTGCTGAAGCTGAACGATCTCGAGTGGGTACGTCGAGGCCACAAGCGTCTGAGCAAGCAGCTTGTCCGGATAAAGCGCTATCGGCGCTACCAGAGAATCCAATTGCTCGGCAGGAATCTTTACTGCAGTGTCTTCCGCTACCACTGGCTGGGTGGACCGTGCAAACAAGAGCGCCTGGCCCGGCGTCAACACCAGCGTGCAAGTGATTGCGACGACGCTGTAAATTAATTTTCGTGATTTTAGAATCTTGGGTTTCATCTCAAACCTCCGCTGTTGCTGGAAGTGGCTTTAACGTGCATTTGTTCCCAGCTCCGCACCTTGCGCCTTGCTTCGTCGAAGATCCGCTCGTAGTTTCCCTTGCGCACTTTCTCGCTCGTTTCCTTCGTCAAAAGCTTCCAGAAAGGTTCGTACTGGTTGTAGACCCGCAAGTATTTTTCTTGGTCCGACGGGGCCACCTCGTCGGTGCCAAACAGAAATCTGTCCGGATGTTTATTCACAATCGCCGCTGCGCTCTTAGTTGATTCCGGCGTAGCGACGACATACTTCGCTACTTCATCCCAGGAGATGTCGAAATGAACGTGGCTCAGCTGCGGATCGTGGATGATGTCTTCGACTATCGCGGCCTGGTCTTTGACGGGACGAATGATTCGACCGACGCCGATGTGCGCCCAGATGATCGTGGCGTTCGGATGTCGTCTGAATAATTCTTTGACCTGTTTCGCGTACGCCGGCTCGCTCCCGGGTTTCGCAAACGGAACGTCAACATCACAGTGAATCAGGATCACGAGTCCGACTTCACTCGCGAAGTCGATCAGGCGGTCGAGCGCCTGGTCCTGAAGACTCGCGACTTCTCCGGAAATCTTCGCCGAGACGAATTCTTTATGGATCGTGAACTCGCCGATGCCGGTAAACACGCCGGGAAAAGTTTGCAGCACACGGCGAATGTGATCCGCGGCGTACATGTCAGTCGGGTTGAACCCGGTGATCATCGGATCGAAGCGCGCTTGTTCTGCTTTCGAAAGCGACTTGTAAGCGGTTGCGATCCAGGCGTCGGTGAATGAGTAGTAGTAGAGCGGCGCGTCTGAGTTCAGGTAATAAGTTGGTCCACGATCCTGATCGACGCGATACGACCATTGTTGTTGCAGTGGAATTCCGAACAGCGCCACGCGACCGGCCTTGTCACCCATGATCTTCAGGAAGTCGCGAATGTCGATGCCTTCCTGGATGTAGTTTGTGAGGTGAAAGTGAGAGTCGTTGAAGAGGTAATCACTCGGGGGCGCCTGCGCGCTCACCGGCACAAATGAAACGAGTAGCGTTAGAACGAGCGATAGTTTCACGCAAAGACGCAAAGACGCAAAGGAGGCCTTTACACCGCGATTCTCTCTTTGCGTCTTTGCGTCTTTGCGTGAAACGTTCTTCATAAATCAAAACGCGAGCTCCATGCTCGAGTGAAAAATCCAGCCCCTGCCGCCGATCGGATACGGAACAGACGTGTAACCAACCGGAGACCGGTAGACGTAAAGTGCCTCGTTGTTCCAGCGAACGACTTTGTTCCCGAACGGGAAGAAGTTTGCTCCGGTGCGGAAATCACGCGGTTGACCGTACTGCCCAAAAATCTTGGAGAAACCCACGTAAGCCTGTAGCTTCGTGGGCACGACCATCGCCGATCCCTGGATCTGGAAAGCATGATCGAACAACGTCGTGGGCACTTGTCCGAGCGCGTCGGGCGCCGGTGTGGTCTGGAATTTGAAATCGTCGAGCCAACGCCAAAAGTACTCGCCTTCCAGTGCGAAGCCGCGATACTTGAAACCACCATCGACCGTTGTCATCCGATATCGCGCGTCTGTGATCGTCACCCCGGGAGCGAATAAGTTCGGAGTGAAGATCACCGTCCCATCAGAGAGTCGAAGCTGAGTGTTTTCAAATTGCTCCGAATCAGGTTGGCTCTCTTTGTTCTCCTTGCTGTGACTGAAGTGGACCGCAAGGCGAGTTGAAAACTTGTCGTGATGTTCAAAGTCGCCCCAACCCTGCCCGCTAAAACCTTTCTCGAAATCACCAGTGGGAAACCAAATCAGCGCGCTCGACAGTGTGTTCAATCCATTGTCGAGCCGCGATGCCGGCACACCGAGCGTGCTCATGTTGTTGCCGAGCATGACCTGGTACTTGAGCCTGTCGTTGAGATTACCGGTGGCCCAAACTCCCGACGTGTATGACGGCCTCATGAATTCGTCGGCGATGTGACGGCTGTCGACGTTCAACCAAAACGGGAAATTGCCTTCGACGCTGCGTGTCCCCGGCAACGAACGAATACCGCCACCAAGCGTTAAGTATTTATTGAAGGTGTACTGGAGATTTCCGGCGAGGACGACCTGTGCGCCCTGGCCCTGATTTGCATTTGAAGTCCAGGCGTACAGGAAATACCGCAGCTTCGGATTCAGGATCCAACCCAGAAACTTGATCTGAAGCTTCAAAAGCTGGATGTCCTGACGCCGTTGAATGTTTTTTGTGACACCGGATGAGTCTGTGTAAGTTGGATCGAGACCGAGTTGGTTCAGATACCGAACGTAGGTGTAGATGCTGACGTTCATGTCGCCATACTCGGTGTTCACTACTTTGAAACCGAGGTTTGGCGTGTAACGGCCATCAAACTTATTACCGTCGTCCTGCCCGCTGGGTTTCTCTTCAACAGGCGCCGGTGATTCTGTGTTCGGTGTCTCGTCTGCCAGGACGGGCGCAGGCGATGTACTCGGCACGGGAGCTGTTGATGGAGACTTCTCGGTCGAAGGTTGAGCAGCTTCGAGTTTTTCGACTCGCTCCTGAAGACTGCGAATTAGTTTGAGAAGCTCCTCGCGTTCGTCAGCAGTCAGCGGTTTGTTATCAACAGGCTTCAGTGTTTTTTTGTCGACCGCAGGTTTCGGGGCCGCGGGCGCATTGTTCTCGGCCTGCGCGAAACACGTCAGGTTCAGTACGAGAAAAACTTTCATCAGCAACGCGGCGCGCACGAACAAGCCGCGACGCCGCGTTACCACAAACGCTCGATAAGAAATCAGGCCCATGTAGGTTTCCGAATTCGTTGACTACTCACCTTTCAATCCTACTGAACGAGGCGAGAACAGATTGAAGTCCAGCCTGTTGGCTACGTACTGGATGACCTTCTGCGCCTTCACACTGTTCCCTGCCTCATCCAGCGGCGGAGCAAAGACCGCAATTGCCCCCTTCCCAGGAACTACAGCGACAATGCCCCCACCTACTCCACTCTTTGCAGGCAGACCTACGTGCCAGGCCCAGCCCCCGGAGCCGTCGTACAGTCCTGCCATGATCATCGTGGAGAGGATGTGTGGAATGTTTTCAGGTTTCACTACCTGCTCGCCTGTTGCCGGGTTCTTGCCGTTGTTTGCAAGCGTCGCGCCCATGCGAGCGAGTTGGGCCACGTTCACGCCGACCGAACACTGCTTCGTGTAAACGTCGACTGACTCGAACGGATCTGCGTAGATCCGATCGTATTTCGCGAGCAGCATTGAAAGAGCCTTGTTACCGGTGTTGGTAGCAGCTTCGGATTTGTAGACTTCGTCGATGAGCTTCAGCTTCTCGCCCGCTACGCGGCTGTAGAAATCGAGGATCTTGTTCCACTTCTCGTCCGCAGTCTTTCCGGAAATCAAACTGACGGTTGATATCGCGCCGGCGTTGACATAGGGATTTCCGGTGTGAGTCGGCATGTCCGCAACTGCGAACACCGAGTTGAATGCGCGGCCAGTTGGTTCAGATCCGACCTTTTCGAAAACTTTGTCTGCCCCAAGCTCCTCCATAGCGAGCGCCTGTGAGAAAACTTTCGAGATCGACTGAATCGAAAACGAATAACTGATATCGCCCATCGTCAGCACCTGGTTGTCGGTAGTGACGATCGCAATTCCAAACAGTTTTGAATCCACCTGGGCCAGGTATGGAATGTAATCAGCGTTCTTTCCACCCGTGTCGGTCTTGAACTTTTCGTACGCTTCACGAACCACTGCTTCCGCTTGCGCCCGCGTGGGTGCGACTGGACTGGTCTTCTGTCCCAAAGCGGACAGCGGTGCTGAAATGAATGTCGTCACGACAAACACTGCGATGAGCACTCGGGTTTGAATTCTCTTTCTCAACATGACTCTGTTTGCGCTCCTCTCATATGGACCAGTCGTCTTCTTCGCGATCAGAAACTGAAGGTCTTGTTAAAGTTGTACTTAAATGAAAACTGGACGCGAAAATCGTCTGACTTGAAGCCATCGAGAAAATTCTCGCGACGTCCCCACTGAAACTCGCCACCGACCATCGCGTTCTCCACCGGGTAGAAAAGCAGGTTGACGAGCCCGTAATGGCCGCGGTGGTACGCATCGGCCGACTGGCCATTGGAATTGTCGATGTCCATGAACGAGTAACCGACTGCGGTGCTGAAGCGTTTGTTCCAGTTGTGATCGAGGAACGCAACCATGCTCCACATCGGCAGCGCCACGCCTTTAATCGGCCGGCGCGGATCTCCACCGGGAGTGATCTCGATCCCGACGTCGACCGGCGCGTCGTTCATGTAGTTCTGAATTCCCTGGCCAAACACAAATGCAAAGCGGCCGGTATCGTTCGGGGTGAACTTGAGGTTGGACGTAAGGTTGAGGCCCGCTCCGATTTCTGTTCCGTCGAGATCGACGTTGTCGTCGATGGTGTCGACCCACGAGATCTTTCGGATCATTCCGGCGGCCTGGAAGTAACCCCAGTCGCGAGTGAACCGAACGTTCCCGGAGAAATCGGGAAGATCAAACTTCGGTTTAATGCCCTGCAACTCGATGCGGTCCGCAAATACTCCCTGATCACCGCTCGCGCCGGGACGCTCGAGTGCAAGCGTTACTGAGTTTCGGCCTTTGAACGGCATCCAGCGAACCTGTAAGTTGCGGAAGAAAACCATTCCGTTTGGTCCCCAGTATTCGAGCGAGTTTGGAAACACGTCGATGTCCATGAACGGGCTCCACGTCTGCCCTGCGCCGAATTGGCCCAACTCGCCGTAAGCATGTCGCAAACGGAAAGTCGTTTGACCCGCGTCGACGCCAGTGCCGAACAGTTCAAACTCGAACAACGCTTTCAACTCGCCGTATTTCGTCGGCGTCGTCGCTTTCACACCGAGACGGCTCTGGCGAACGCCCCAATAAGTTTTTCCGTCCGGAGCAAATTCATTTTCGAACGATGGCAGCTTCGTGGGACGAATCACGTCGAACCAATCCGGGTGGTTTTGCTTGAACTGATAACCGGCGTCGAGCATTGCAAACCCGTAGATCGAGAAAGTGCTTTCGCCTTTGCCGCTGGTGTCCTGGCGCTTTGGAGCAGGCTCGGGTTCTGGAGACTCAGCAGGGGGAGGCGCCGAATACTTCGCGTCGACTATTGCTGGAGCCGCCTCTTTCTTCTTTGCATCTTCAATCGCGTTGATTTGCCCTTTGAGATCCGACACTGTCTGCTCGAGCTGTTGCAGACGCTGTTTGAGTTGTTCCACTTCGGTCGCCGGCTTTGCAGGCTCCTGAGTTTGCGCCGATGCTGCGCCGCTCACGAATAACCCGAGTGCGATTGCTGCAATGGTGAGACCCGCGAATGTGCTCCAGCGGGATTGGGAGTTCATCTTCATACGTTCTCCTTCACGAGCTCCAGTGTTTAATCAGGCGGAGTTTCCTTGTGTTTGAAATGTAGGGCGACGTACAAAGGCAAGAAACTGGCAAAACTTACAGGGCGCGATGGGGCGGTGAGACCTGTCAGAACTGACAGTCGAGTGGTGGGCGCATATTCAATACATTACTCACATGTCCACCGTGCTATCAGATTACGAGTTGGCCCAGGCGATCTCGCACGGCTCCGTGGCATGCATTGGAGACCTGTACGAACGTCATCGCCGAATGGTGTATTCAGTCTGTTTGAGAATGACCGGCAATGTGATGGAAGCCGAAGATCTGACGCAGGACGTTTTCATGCAGCTCATGAAGAAGGTGGGGTCGTTTCGCGGTGACAGCAAGTTCTCGACCTGGCTTTATCGTTTAACGATCAACCAGGTGTTAATGCACATTCGCAGCACAGTTCGGCGCAGAGAATCTCCGAACATGCTTGAAGCGCTGGCAAAAACACGAATAGTGAAACACTCCTTCAGCGATCGAGTAGTCGATGGGATTACGCTGCACTCGGCTCTCGCGAAACTACCGCCGGGCTCGCGCTCGGTGTTCGTTAAGTTTGACGTCGAAGGTTACAACCACGAAGAGATCGCCGGACTTTACGGGTTCAGCACTGGCAATTCCAAGTCGCAACTTCACAAAGCGCGACGCAAACTGAGAAAGCTCCTGGCTTAATCATCATGTAAATCATGTCTAATCCTGTAAATCCTGTAAAAGAATCGCTTGCCCGAAAGGTGACTTCACTGGATTCACATGATTTGTCGGATTAGAGTTTGCGCACTCCCATCAAACGAATCGGACTAATTCCATAGCTCTCAACGTCGATCGTTTTGCCGTCAAGTACTTTGATCTTGGCTGAGTAGATCAGCGCGCCCTCTCCTTTTTCTTTCCCTTTCTCATCAGTCTGCAGCTCTAGCTGGAGAATGCCGAACGGGTAATCGAGAGATCTGTTGCCCGCGTAAACTTCCAGAAACCCAACCGGACGATCGCCAACTGCGTAAATCCGCCTGCCATTGGGTGTTTGATGAGAGCGGATCAGTTTCAGATCGTAGAATCCCGTGCGGCCGGTCAATCTTACCTTGCCGATCGTCTTGCTCTTTTCGAGAGCTTTCAACAGCGCGTCGGGACCGGAGTTGACCAACAGACTGGCCAACTGCTGCGCCTGATCGTCGGGCGTGTAATCGTCGACGTACAAATCAACATTCACTCTCAACCCAGCGCCGACCATCGCCGGCCCCGCGCCGGACGGCATATATGCGAGTGCGCCAAACTTTTCCTTTTTGCGTTTTGCCTGTTCCTGCGCCGGCGCCAGCGTTGAAACTCCGAGCGCGCTAAGTAAGACGCAACACGCAATCAACATCACCGCTCTCATGGGACTCTCCTTTTTGTGACTTCTGTGGTCGGTTTCACAAAAACACAAAGGTTGCATGGAGGAAATTAACTCTTCACTGGCGGCGGATACTTCTTGAACAACTTGGCCATCGCCTTATTCAGGTTCTTTTCGACCTTCGCCGGATCCTTTCCGGAGCCAAGAGTCTTCGTCGCATCACCGCGCCAGACCTGTTTCTTCTGCGAGACGTCGTAGATATCGCAACTGAGCGTTCCGACATTGATGGTCTTGCTGGTTGTGGTTGTCGTCGACATACCACCCCAGCCACCCCAGCCTCCCCAGCCCCACATGTCACCGCCGCTGCTGTAGGAATTCCACTGTTTCTCCTGATTGACCGCGACCTGGTACGTGACGTAGAGATCCGGATCAGCTTCAGTCTTACTCAAGCCTTTCGAAGCCAGTTGGGTATCAATCGCTCGCATGATCTGATCGTCGACAATTGAATTCGGATACTGGACATTAGGAATCTTGACCCACTTGTAGGTCTTGTACTTGCTGAAGTCAGTGCCCTGGGCGTAATTGAACCGTATGTCCTGTGCAGATGCGGCGGCGCACCACACCAGGATTAGTCCCGTCACCAACGTTAGTTGCACAATTCTGCCGGCCTTGTTCATGTTCGGCCACCACCCTTCTCTGAAACTTAAGATAGTTGGACCGGATTCTAGCCACGTCATCACAGGATGAAACTGTCAGTTTTGACAGGCCGTATTCGCGCACTCCGCAAGCTAGTGTCGTAATCAAATGAGTGATTTGCGGAGGTAACGGGATGACAAAGAATGCTGCCTGGGCCGTGATCCTATTTCTGGTTTTGATGTGCGGGTCGACGACTTTCGCAAAGAACGACGACGATGTCGTCGTGTTGAAAAACGGCGACCGGTTGACGGGCGAAATAAAAGGGCTGCAACGCGGAGAGCTCAGGATCAAAGCAGATTACATGGTCGACGCCGTGAGGCTCGACTGGGCCAGGGTAGAACGAGTCGAGAGTAAGTCCACTTTCATCATCTCGCTCGTGGACGGCAAACTCTTCACCAGTGTCATGCGCCTCATTCCCGGGAATTCAGGTGACGTCCCGAACTTCATCATCGGTTCGTCTGATTGTTCGACTCGCGTTAACCAGTCTGACGTAATCAGAATCATTCCGATCGAGCCGGGATTCTGGAAACGCCTCGAGGGATCGATTGATTTTGGTCTGAGTTTTACGAGCGGAAACGACCAGTATCAGACTCAGCTCACCGCCACCACCACTTACCGAAATGGAGATCACTCGTTCACAACTTCGATCGACTCGGCGTTCAGTGGCCAACCGGAGGGCGACAAGACCGCGCGCAATCAGTTCACATTCGATTATCGAAAACAGTTAACGCCACGCTTTTTCGTCGGCGGTATCGTCGATTTCCTCGAGAGCGATCAGCAGAGTCTTAGCCTTCGTACTTCGGTTGGCGGCCTGGTTGGTCGCAACATGATTCAAACCGAAAATACGCGCCTGTCGATCTTCGGCGGCATGGTTGGCACTCGTGAGCATTATTCGACGTTGCTGGAAAGACCGACGAGCACGAATGCTGACGCGCTTGCCGGCGCAGACTTCACTACTTTTCGCTTCAAAACCACAGACATCAGGACGCGTGTGGGTTTGTTTCCAAGCCTCACCACGCCCGGTCGCATGAGATTGCAGACGACGTCAGATCTCCAAATAAAGATCGTTAAAGATTTGTACTGGGGCTTTCACCTGTACGAGAGCTTCGATAGCAAACCACCTGTCAGAGCGAATAAAAACGATCTGGGGATCAGCACGTCGTTGGGTTGGAAGTTTTGAGATTCGCAAACAAATAGGTCAAAGGCGTTCGCTACTTTTGCGCTCAGGTTAACGCCGAAGGCGTTCGCTAATTCCAGCCCACGTCAACGCCGAACGCGCTCGCTACTCTTGAGCCGGGGTTTTAACGCCGAAGGCGTTCGCTAATTTCAGCCCAGGG
>Ga0134127_10002909_pt1 | contig 12260 bp, 9 predicted proteins | sample KB31753_FD_96459 | JGI IMG/M metagenome (GOLD analysis project Ga0134127, IMG submission 96459) | Terrestrial soil microbial communities with excess Nitrogen fertilizer from Kellogg Biological Station, Michigan, USA - KB3-175-3 | ecosystem: Environmental > Terrestrial > Soil > Unclassified ...
ACCAGGTACAGGTCCAGGCCGAGCCGATCGCCGATGAACGTCAGGATCACCGCAACGACCGCGTTGGTCACGAAGCCGCTGATGAAGATTCGATTGTCGTAGAGGCCGTCGAGCTCCGCTCGCACCGCTCCGAGGACCGAATCGAGCGCGGCGAGGATCGCCACGGCCGAGTACCGGCTGAGCTCGAAGCTGACGTTGACGTTGAGAACGAGCCCGAGCAGAACGCCCACCAGCAGGCCTGCCAGGGGGAGGAGCAACGGGTTCGTCCTCGCTGCGGAGCGTTCGGCGGAAGGCTATCACCGCGTACTGGGCTTCGGCGTCGCGCGAGGGATGTACGTGCCGTCGGTCGCCGAGGCGAGGATCACCCGACGCACCGCCGCCTCGCGGCCGTCGAGCAGGCTCTTGAGGAGGCGCACCTGGCCCGGAATCATGTCCGTGCTCCGCGTCGCCGGGCTGTAGAAGCCGAAGACGGCCTGCCAGTCCCCGGGCGCCGAGACGAGGAAGCCATCCTCCGTGGTCACGACGACCTGCAGCCGTGACGCCGCGCTGCCGATGTCGGCCGGCGTGAGGCTGCCGAGGCGAGTCGCGACGTCGAGGTCGATGGCGTCCAGCCGTCCGCCGATGCGCAGGTCCTGGCCCGCGGCGAGGCGTCGGTCGTCGACGACTGCCACGCCGGCGGGCAGCTTCGCGTCGCGGTCGACGATGGCGAAGATGACGCCTGAGGCGTCGGCGATGAAGCGCTGGTCGTCGACCTCCCAGGCCAGGACGGGCATCCGCTCATTAATGTGGACCACCAGGGCGGCGTCGGGCAGGGCGACCGAGACATCGGCGTCGGCCACGGCGGGCAGCGTTCGGAGCGCGGCCTCGAGCGGTCCAGTCTGGAGCTGGAAGACGTTGCTGCCGGCCGGGATCGCGAGCGCCGCCGTCACCGCGGCCGGATCCGTCCAGGTCAGCTCGGGCAGGTCCGTGCGGCTGAGGCCGAAGGCGGTCGGGCCGGTGACGAGGGTGTACAGGAAGCCGGCGCCGAGCATGCCGAGGAGGCCGGCAGCGCGAGCCGGTGCGAACAGCCGGAGGCGGATCCTGCGGCGCGGCTCGGCGACGACGCCTCCGGAGCGGCGCGCGGCCGTCGGCGCGGGCGTCTGCTTCGTCCGGCCGGCGCCGCGGCGTCGATCGTCCTTGCCCGGCCGCATCAGGCCGCGCATCGCCGGACCCAGTGCGGCGTCCGCCGAGCGCTCGGGGACCGGCACGCGCGCGCCCTTCATCGGCCGCGCCCCGCTGGCCCGCCGCCGCCCCGACCCGAAGCACCTCATCGGGCCGTCACCGGGGCAGGTCCTCGGGCCGCAGCCGAAGCCGGACCCGGCGTTCGTAGCGTTCCAGCGCGAGCTCGAGGATGCGCAGGCAGACGGCGGTGAAGTCGAGGCCCGCCTCCGCGGGCATGGTCGGGAACAGGCTGATCGGCGTGAAGCCCGGGATCGTGTTGATCTCCGACAGGTAGATCCGCTCGTCGCGGACGAGGAAGTCGACGCGCGCGAAGCCCTCGACCCCGAGCGCCCGGTAGGCGTCGCGCGCGAGCTTCTTCATCAGCTCGCGCTGCGCGTCCGGGATCTCGGCCCGCGTCGACGTCTCGGACAGTCCCGGGGTGTACTTGGCGGCGTAGTCGTAGAACTCGTGCCCGGCGACGATCTCGCCCGGCCCGTACACCCCCAACGGCGGCTCCGAGCCGATCACCGACACCTCGAGGTCGCGCGCGCCGGCGAGGTAGCGCTCGACGATCGCGAGGTCGTCGTACCGGAAGGCGAGATCGAGCGCGGCGGCGCGCTCGTCCGCGGTATGGGCCAGCGTCATCCCGATCGACGAGCCGAGGCGAGCCGGCTTGACCATGAGGCGCGCATCCGGCGGATCCGCCGCGGCCGCGAAGGCCTCCAGCTGACCGAGCACGCCGGCGCGGTTCGACGCCCAGGCGGCAGCCCGCACCTCGACCGATTCGATCACCGGCAGGCCGAGGCCGTGCCAGATGCGCTTCTGGGCGACCTTGTCCATGCCCAGCGCGGAGGCGAGCACGCCGGCGCCGGTGTAGGCAAGGCCCGCGGCCTCGAGGAGCGCCTGGATCGTCCCGTCCTCGCCGAACGGGCCGTGCAGCGCGACGAACACGGTCGGCGCCGGATCCGCCGCGACGAGGCGATCGAGCGCCGCGCCCGCCGACGTCGGGCCGTCGGCGCCCATCGCCGGCGGGTCGTCGTACGCGCTCGCCGGTCGATCCTCGCGCCGGTGCCCGGGCGGCAGCCACCACCAGCGGCCATCGAGGTCGATGAGCACCAGCCGGACGTCGAGCCCGGCGCCGACCAGCGCCTCGGCGATCGCGGTGCCCGAGACGACCGACACGTCGTGCTCGGCCGACGGTCCGCCCAGCAGGACGACGATGGGCGGCAGATCGCGGGTCACGATCTCGCGTCCTCCGCCGGCGGCCACGGCCAGCCGGCCCAGTCGCCCACGAACACGATCTCCGGCACCAGCTCCACGCCGGACGATTCGAGCACCGCTGCCCGGACGCGGTCCATCAGTCGCCGGACGTCGGACGCGGTTCCCTTCCGGTCGTTGACGACGAAGTTGGCGTGCTTCTCGGAGACCGTCGCGCCGCCCTCCTGTGTGCCCTTCAGACCGGCGCGGTCGATCAGCTCGCCGGCCGATGTGTCGGGGTCGGGGTTGCGGAAGGAGCTGCCCGCGGACGGCAATCCGAGCGGCTGGTGCGCCTGGCGCCAGCGGCGGATGTCGTCGAGGCGCGCCTTGATCTCGTCCGCGGACGCCGGTTCGAGCCGGAAGCGGGCGCCGAGCACGACCTCGCCCGGCCCATCGGCCGAAAGGTTCTTGAACCGGCTTTCGCGGTAGCCGAGGCCCAGCTCGTCCGCCGGGACTCTCGCCTCCGAGCCGTCGGCGAGGAGCACGTCGGCGGACTCGAGCACGGCACGAACGTCCGAGCCGTGCGCGCCTGCGTTCGCCCACACCGCGCCGCCCGCCGTGCCCGGAACTGCGAGCCCGAACTCGAGGCCCGTGAGGCCGGCCCGCTGGGTCTCCGTGGCGGCCCGCGCCATCGGCACGCCGGCCTCGGCCACGTACGCCTGGCCGTCGACGCGGCTGCCATCGGCCCGGACGTGGACCACGAGGCCGCGCACGCCGCGGTCCGAGATCACGGTGTTGCTCCCCCGCCCGAGCAGGGTCAACGGCAGCCCACGCGACCGCGCGAACCTGATCAACGCTCGCAGCTCGAAGGTGTTGTGGGCCGTCGTCAGCAGGTCGGCGGGGCCGCCGACGCGCATCGTGGTGAGCTTCGCCAGGGGCGCGTTGCGCTCGGCCTTGACGCCGACGCGTCGCGCGATGTCGCCCGACAGTGCGACCAGGTCCGCTCCCGTCATGCCCGCGTCCTGCGTCGCCGGGCCGCTCATCGGCCCGCTCCCCGGGCCGTCGCGACGACCTCCTCCGGGGTCGGCAGGGCGCGCCGCTCGGCGAGCGCGAGGACCAGCCCGGCGACCGCGTCGGCGGCTCTCGGCCGTGCCAGGCTGCGCGCCGCCGCCGCCATCGTCGCGTGCCGGCCGGGGTCGTCGAGGATGCCGACCGCCGCGAGCAGGGCCGCGCTGTCGAAGGCCTCGTCCTCGACGGAGATCGCGGCGCCGCCGTCGACGAGCTCGGCCGCGTTCGCGCGTTGGTGTGCGCCGGCGTAGGGATAGGGCACGACCACGAGCGGCAGGCCGAAGGCGGTGGTCTCGGCGAGCGTCGACGAGCCCGCGCGGCCGACGACGAGGTCGGCGGCGGCCAGGGCGTCGAGCAGGCCCTCGCCGAGGAACGCGACCGGTCGATAGCGCGCCCGCAGCGGCTCCGGCAGGGTCGCTCGCGCGGCCTCCGCATCGGCGAGGCCATCGGAGCCGGTCAGATGGATCACGTGGAGCCGCTCGATCAGCTGCGGCAGCGCACCCATGACCGCCGCGTTCAGGCGGCGCACGGCCTGCGAGCCGCCGAAGACGACCACGACGCGCGCGTCCGGCGGCAGCCCGAGCCGCTCGCGCGCCGCCAGCCGGTCGATCGCGGTCACGTCACGGATCGGGGTGCCGGTCACGAAGCACGGCACGCCCGAGGTGAGCTCGGGGCACGTCGCCGCGAAGGACACCGCGAGCGCGGAGGCGAGACGCGCGGTCGCGCGGACGCTTCGACCGGGGACGACGTTGCCCTCCCACAGGAGCGCCGGGACACCAAGGATGCGGGCCGCGATGAGGATCGGGATCGCGACGTAGCCGCCCGTGGTGAACACCGCGGCGGGACGACGGCGCAGCAGGAGCCACAGCGCCTGCGGGACCGACAGGGCCAGCCGGACCGGGTCGAGGACGAGGTGGGCGTCGACCTCGACCGAGCGCAGCGAGCGCAGGAGCAGGCGCCGGAGCCGGAAGCCCGCCGGTGGGACGAGCTGGCCCTCCAGCCCCCGGCGGCCACCGACCCAGTCGAGCTCAGGCTCGACGGGCTGGCGTCGGATCGACGTCGCGACGGCGAGGGCCGGGTAGATGTGTCCCCCGGTTCCCCCTGCCGCGATCAGCAGCCGCATCTGACCTCCGGGCTTCGGTCGTCGATCGTTCCTCACCGCGGGCCTTCGGTCGGGGCGCCGCCTCGGCCGAGGCCGCCGGTGCGGGCCGCCGTTCGCGCGTCTCGCGCGAGATGGACAAGAGCACGCCCGCGGCGGCGAAGCTGACCAGCAGCGAGGAGCCGCCGGCGCTGATGAATGGCAGTGTGATGCCGGTGACCGGCAGCAGGGCGACGACCACGGCGATGTTGATGAACGCCTGGAAGCACAGCCACGCCGTGATCCCCGACGCGAGCAGGGCCCCGAACGTATCGGGCGCACGCAGCGCCGTCCGGATGCCCGCGTAGGCGAGCAGGACGAACAGCGCGATCACGAGCCCGGCGCCCAGGAAGCCGAACTCCTCGCCGATGATGGCGAAGATGAAGTCGTTCCAGGCGTTGGGCAGGTACAGCCCGCCGGCGAGCTTCGACTCCCCCAGGCCCTGGCCGAAGATCCCGCCGAGGCCCAGGGCGAGGAGGCCCTGGATGGTGTGGAAGCCGGTCCCGAGCGGGTCGGCCCATGGATCGATGAACGTCCGGATCCGGTCGATCTGGTAGTCGCGCAGGCCGACCAGGAGCACCCCGGCGAAGCCGATGGCACCCATCACGCCCAGCTGGACGAGGCTCGCCCCGGCGACGAAGAACATCGTGAACGCGGCGAGGGCGACGACGACCGTGGTGCCCAGGTCCGGTTCCTTGAACACGAGCGCGATCACGGGCACCGCGATGAGCAGGAACGGGACCGTGCCCGACATGAAGCCGCCGATCCGCTTGCCCTTGTTCGCCATCCAGTGAGCGAGGTAGATCACCAGGGCGAGCTTGGCGATCTCGGCAGGGTGCACGGCCGGCAGCGGCCCGAGGAGGAGCCACCGGGCGGAGCCGCCGACGACGCGATTGAGCGACGGGACGAAGACGAGGACCAGCAGCACGAGCGCGATCGCGTATGCCGGCACCGACACCATCCGCAGCCAGCGGTAGTCGATGCGCATGACGACGAGCATGACCAGGATGCCGAGCGCGCCCCAGAAGATCTGCGGCCCGACGATCGCCGTCGTGTCGTCGTTCGCGATGTAGGCGTGCATCGCCGACGACGAGAAGACCATCAGGATCCCGATCGCGGCCAGGGCGACGACGGCGAGCAGGATCGAGTAGTCCGGCTGGTGGCGCTCGCGCCGGAGCACGTTCGCGCCGGCCCGGGCGGCCGGTCGCGTCGTCGCGGCGGTCCGACGCTCCGAGCGCCCCTCCGTGGCGGGCTCCGCTCCGATCCCGCGATCCCAGCGGCGCATCGCGCCGGCGCGCGTCTTGCCGCCGCGGGCCGACGGCGCCGGCCGCGGACCGAACGGCAGCCTCCCGACGAAGTCCATCAGCGCTGCTCCCCGGCGAGGCGCCGGACCGCCGCCTTGAAGGCGCGGCCGCGCGCCTCGTAGTCGGCGAACATGTCGAAGCTGGCGGCCGCCGGGCTCAACAGGACCGTGGCCGTGCCGTCGCCTCGGGCCTTGCGTGCGAGGCCATCGGCGGCCTCGACCGCATCTTCGAGCGTCGACGCGCGCTCCGTCGTGGCGAGGCCGGCGCCGCGGAACAGTCGCTCCAGCGCTGGGCCGCTCTCGCCGATGAGCACGGCCGCTGCCGCCCGCTCCGCGACCACCGTGGCGAGCTCCGACAGGTCGACGCCCTTGTCCCGCCCGCCGGCGATGAGCACGATCGGCGCCTCGAAGGCGCGGAGCGCGGCGATGACCGCATCGGGCTGCGTGCCCTGCGAATCGTTGACGAAGCGGACGCCGTCGATCTCGGCGACCCGCTCCAGCCGGTGCTCGACGCCCGCGAACGCGGCCGCGGCGCGCCGGATGGCCTCCGGCTCGATCCCGAACAACAATGCCGCGGCGCTCGCGGCGAGCGCGTTCGAGACGTTGTGCGCGCCCGGGATTCCGAGCTCCTCGATCGGCAGGATTCGGCCCCCGAGGGTCCGGCTCGCGTCTGCGACGCTCTCGATCGGCGTGATCGCGTCCGCGACGATCCAGCCGTGGGCCACGCCGAGCCCGCCCACCGGCAGCTCGCCGCGGCGGTAGCGCACCGCGCGGGCGGTGGTCGCCTCGCCATAGCCCGAGACGACCGGATCGTCGGCGTTCAGGACGATGGCGCCCGCCGGGTCGACCAGCTCCGCGAGGCGTCGCTTCACGGCGCGGTACGCCTCGAGCGTGCCGTGGCGATCGAGGTGATCCGCGGTCACGTTCGTGTACACCGCGGCGGTCGTGCCGCGCGACAGCGTCGGGAGCTGCAGCTCGGACAGCTCGAGCACCACGCGGTGCCGCGGCGTCAGCTCCGGCAGCCGCTCGACGAGCGGGACGCCGATGTTGCCGCCGAGCATGGCCGGGTGCGCCGCGTCCGTGGCGAGCAGCGCATGCGTGAGCGCCGAGGTCGTGGTCTTGCCCTTGGTGCCCGTGATCCCGACCGTGGGCGCGGGGCACAGGCGCAGGAAGAGGTCGACCTCGGACAGGACGGCCGATGCCGACGCGTCACCCGCACGGCGGCGCGCCACGAGGTCCGCGAGCGCCCGCCGGAGGCGCGGCTCGGTCGTCGGGTAGTCCGGGTTGATGGACGGCGACGCGACGACGAGCGCGCGGCCCGCGAGCACCGATGCAGGGTCGACGTCCGGTCCCAGCCGCAGCTGCACGGGCCGGCCGTCGAGGGCCGAGATCGCGCGCTCCAGCTCGCTCGCCGGCCGGGCGTCGTACACGCTGACCTCGGCGCCCGCATCCGCGAGGAACCGCGCCAGCGCGATCCCCGACCGCGCGAAGCCGAGGACGCTCACGGGCCGGCCCCGGAACACGCCGGCCTCCAGCGCCCCGGGCGTCAGGCTGGCCGGGTCGATCGGCGGGGCGGTCTCGACGCGGTCTGCGGTCATCACGGTCAGCTCAGCGCGTGGATGGACGCCAGGAACAGCGTCACGCCGATCAGCCCGGCGATGATGCCCACGATCCAGAACCGGAGCGTGATCTTCTCCTCGTCCCAGCCCGCCAGCTCGTAGTGGTAGTGCAGCGGGCTCATCCGGAAGATGCGCCGGCCGCGGGTGGCCTTGAAGTACGCGACCTGGACGATCACGGACAGGGTCTCGATGACGAACACGAGGCCGACGATCGGGAGGAGGAGGATCTGGCCGGTGATCAGCGCCGTCACGGCGAGCGTGGCCCCGAGCGCGAGCGAGCCCGAGTCGCCCATGAACACCTGCGCCGGGTGGACGTTGAACCACAGGAAGCCCAGGAGCGCCCCGACGATCAGCGCACACAGCAGGCCGAGGTTCGGCTGCGTCGGCACGTTGAGGAGCGAGACGAAGACGAAGGCAACGAAGGCGAAGACGAGGGTCCCACCCGCGAGCCCGTCCAGGCCGTCGGTGATGTTCACGCCGTTGGCGGCGGCGATGATCGCGAAGGCCGCGAAAACGATGTACAGGGCCGGGTGGATCATGACCGTGCCCACGAAGGGCACCGCGATCGACTCGATCGCGTACGTCGACTGGATCTGGTAGGCGGCGACCGCGGCGACGACGATCAGCCAGAGCATCTTCTGCCGGGCGCTGATCCCCTCGCCCGTCTTGGCGTTCAGGTAGTCGTCGAACGCGCCCAGGCCGCCGACGAGGAGCAGCGTCGCGATCGGGGCGATGATGCCACCGGGTGGCAGGCCGGCCCGGAGGAAGAAGAACAGGCCGAGCACGACGCCGATCAGCAGCAGGCCGCCCATCGTCGGCGTGCCCCGCTTCACCTGGTGAGAGTCGGGGCCCTCCTCGAGGATCTGCTTGCCCATGCCCGCGAAGCGCAGCAAGCGGATGTACGCGGGCATGAGGATCACGATCGCCGCGAAGGCCAGGAGCAGGCCCTGGATGATGTCGACGACCTGCGTCCCGGTGGTCTCGTTCATCGCGACAGCTCCGCCCGGAGCCCATCGACGAGCAGGTCCAGCTCGACGCCGCGGGACGCCTTGATGAGGACCACATCGCCGTCGCGCAGGCGCGCGCGGAGCAGGTCAAGCGCCGCCTCGCGGTCGCGTGCCTCGATGATCCGCGAGGCATCCAGGCCGGCCGCCCTGGCACCGGCGGCGATGAGGCTCGCGTTCCCGCGGCCGACGACGATCAGCAGGTCGACCGTCGCGGCGGCGGCCGTCCCGACCTCGCGGTGCCCGGTCACGGAGCCCTTGCCCAGCTCGAGCATCTCGCCGAGGACGGCGATCCGACGGCCCGGCAGGCCGGCGAGCATGTCGAGCGCCGCCGTCACCGACGGCGGCGAGGCGTTGTAGGCGTCGTCGATCACGGTCACCCGGCCGATCCGCGCGATCTGGCCCCGGTGCTCCGCCGACCAGCCGCTCGCCAGGGCATGGACGATCTGCGCCGGGTCGACGCCGGCCGCGTGGCCCACCGCGGCGGCGGCCAGCGCGTTGTGGACCGAGAGCTGCCCGAGGCCCGGAATGCGCGCAGGCAGCCGGACCGGGCGTCCGCCACGGGACGGCGGGAGGCGAAGCGTGAAGCGCATCCCCTCGAACCCGGCCGAGGCGACCTCGTCCGCGGTGACGTCCGCGTCCGCGCTGAGCCCGTACGTGAGCACGCGCGCCGCGGTGCGATCGGCCATCCTCCGCACCCGGCGATCGTCCTGGTTGAGGACCGCCACGCCGTCCGACGGGAGCGCCTCGACCAGCTCCCCCTTCGCCCGTTCGATCGCGGCGAGCGAGCCCATCCGGCTCAGGTGCACGCCGTGGACCGCGGTGACCACGCCGATCTTCGGGCGCGCCATGCGGGCGAGGTCCGCGATCTCGCCGGTCGCGTACATGCCCATCTCGAGCACCGCGGCGCGGTGGTCCGGACCGAGCCGGAGCAGGGTCAGCGGCAGGCCGATCTCGTTGTTCTGGTTGCCCTCGTTGCGGAGCGTCCGGAACGTCGTCGCGAGGACGTCCGCGACCGCCTCCTTCGTCGAGGTCTTGGCGATGCTGCCGGTCACGCCGACGACGAGCGGGTCGAAGCGGGCGCGCCAGCCGGCGGCGAGGGCGCCCAGCGCGATCATCCCGTCAGGGACGGCAAGGACCGTCACGTCGCCGAGGGCGTCCAGCACCTCCGCGGGGACCGGGCGCGAGACGACGAGGGCGGCCGCCCCGGCCGTGGCGGCCTCGGCGATGTACCGGTGGCCGTCGGTCTGCTCGCCCGGCAGGGCGACGAAGATCTGGCCCTCGCCGACGAGTCGCGAGTCGACCGCCGCGCCTCGAATCGGACGCGCACTCGTGCGCAGGAGGCGGCCGCCGGTGAGCCGGCGGAGGTCCTCGGCGGTGAACCACAGCGAGTCGGCGATCCCGGCGCGGCTGCCCACGCTGGGCGGCTGCGGGCCCTCGACCGTCACGCGCCGAAGTGTGGCACAGGGCCCGGCGACGGCCGCCGCTCCGCCGATCACCCGCCCGCCTGCGCGGTCGTGGAGTCGGACGGCGTGAGCACGGGCAGCAGCCCGGCGGTGCTCGCAGCGTCAGTGGCCACGCGACGGAAGAGCTCGACCGAGTCGAGGGGCAGGAGGATCGTCCCGAACCGATCGCGATTCGGCGTCGTCTCCCCGATCTTGATCGCGATCACGAGATCCGGGTGGCCCTTCTCGCGGCCGATGAACCCCACGCACGAGAAGTTGTACGTGTTGAAGATCCAGCGCTGGTGCTCGTTGTCCCAGACCTGTGCGGTGCCCGTCTTGCCGCCGACCCAATAGCCCGGCACCTTCGACTTGTCGGCGTACCACGGGCTCGCGAGCACGTGCTGCATGAGCCCGGCGAGCTGGGGGCTCAGCGCGGGATCGAGCACCGGGTTCTTGTCGGACGTGACCGAGACCGGCTCGGCGCCGATGCCGGCGACGACGTGGGGCTTGACCATGATGCCGCCGTTGATCAGGGCGGCGTAGGCTCGCGCCAGCTGGACCTCGGTCACGGCCACGCCCTGCCCGAACGAGCCGTTGCCGAGGTCGGTCTGGCTCCAGGCCGTGATGGCCGGGTCGTTGACGAGGCCGCGGGCCTCGCCGGCCACGTCGATGCCCGTCGGGCTGCCGATCCCGAGCCGTGTCCAGACGTCATGGAGGACGGTCGACGCCTCGCCCGTGGTCGGCGCGAGGCCGATGGCGACCTTGGCGGCGACGACGTTGCGCGAGTACGCGATGGCATCGCGGAGGTGAAGGTTGCCCATCGCGATCCGGTCGGCGTCCTTGATGGTCGTCTCGCCGTGGTCGAGCTTCATCTTGCCGGTGTCGTCGTAGACCTTGTCGAGCGACGTCGTGCCGGTCTCGAGGCCGGCCAGGACGGTCAGCATCTTGAACACCGAGCCCGGCTCGTAGACGTGCGAGACGTTCGGGTCGACGAAGACCGACGGATCGTCGTTCGCGATCGACGCGTAATCGTTCGCGTCATACGACGGGTAGCTCGCCTCGGCGTAGATGTCGCCGGACCAGGGATCCATCACCACCGCGGAGACGGACTTGGAGTGGTTCGCGATTCGCGCCGCCATCACTTCCTGTTCGACGGCGAGCTGGAGGCCGGCGTCGATCGTCAGCCGGATGTCCTGCCCGGGGACGCCCGCCTCGACTGTTCGCTCGGTCTCGAGGAGCGGCTGGCCGTTGGAGTCGCGGTCCGCCTCGACGACCTTCGGCTGCCCGGCGAGGACGTCCTGGTAGTACTGCTCGACGCCGTACTGGCCCGCGCCATCGCGGTTGACGAAGCCGATGAGCTGCGCCGCCAGCGTGCTCTTGGGGCTGCCGCCGGCCTGCGGGTAGCTCCGCGCCGAGTCCGACTCGAACGAGATGCCGGTGATGCCCGCCGCCGCGGCCGCGGTCTCGATCGCGGTCGACTGCTCCGGAGCGAGGCCCTTGGCGATGACCAGGTAGGGCTTGCCGGTCTGCAGCTTCACGGCGAGGGCGCCGCTCGCCTCCGGGTCGAGCCCGAGCTGGGCCGTGAGGAAGTCGACCATCGTGGCCTGCTGCTCCGAGGTGAGCTGGTCGGCCGCCACTATCAGGCGATCCCGCATCACGCTCGCGGCAAGGACGATCGTGCCGCTGCGGTCGTAGATCTGGCCGCGCTGGCTCGGGACCTCCGCCCGGTAGTAGATCTGCCGGTGGGCGTCCTCGACGAGGTCGTCGTGGCGCACGAGCTGCCAGTAGCCGAGGCGGGTCACGAGCAGGCTCGCACCAAGGCCGAACGCGATCAGCAGCACGAGCAGGCGGCGACCGGAATCCGTTCGACCGGGCATGGTGGTGGTTCGCTCGCTAGCGGGCTTGGACGACGAGGGGGGCCCCGAGCTGCCCGAGACCCGAGTCGAGCGCCTCCTTGCGGATGGCGGGCTCGCTGCGCAGCCGCTCCACGTCGGACTGGAGGTCCTGGCGGATCGCCTGGAGCCGATCGTGCTCGGAGACGAGGCGCACGATGTCGTAGCCGGTGGCGGCGACGCGGACGCTCTGGCTCAGCGACAGGAACGCGGCGCTGAACACGAGCACGATCGCGGCGAGCGCGATGCCCACGGTCGACGGCCGTCGGCCGGCGATGACGCGGACGGCGCGGCCCCCAGCGGTCGCGCGAGCGCGATTCGCCGCTCCCTTGGCGGGGGCGGAGCGGCGGCCTCCGGCCCGCTCGGCGCCGGCGCCCGGCTCGCCACCGCGGCG
>Ga0134127_10002910_pt1 | contig 12259 bp, 11 predicted proteins | sample KB31753_FD_96459 | JGI IMG/M metagenome (GOLD analysis project Ga0134127, IMG submission 96459) | Terrestrial soil microbial communities with excess Nitrogen fertilizer from Kellogg Biological Station, Michigan, USA - KB3-175-3 | ecosystem: Environmental > Terrestrial > Soil > Unclassified ...
GGCGGCGATTCGACGTCGACGATGTTCGATCTGAAGTCGCTCGCGGTGCTGAAGCAGATTCACGCGGGCGCGTCCGGCCTGGACGGGTTCATGTACGACGACGGCGCGAACAAGGTTCTCACGATCGATCACAGCCATCCCAACGGAACCGCGGTGGTGATCGATCCGAACAGCGGCGACGTCGTGGGCATGGTGACCACGAGCGGGAACGCGCCCGAGGGCGGCGTGAGCAACGGCAAGGGACGGATCTTCATCAACAGCGAAGACAAGAACGCGGTCGACGTGGTCGACGACCACACGTGGAAGGTCGTGGACACCTGGTCCGTGTCCCCCTGCGAAGGTCCGACGGGGATCGCGATGGATCGCGCGGACAACCGCATCTTCGTGGGCTGCGGGAAGACATCCATGGTCCTCGACGGCACGACGGGCAAGGTCGTGGCGCAGATCGCCAACGGCGACGGCGTGGACGGCATCGCCTGGGATCAGAGCCAACGTCTGCTCTACATCCCGAGCAGCTCCGACGGCAGCGTCGAGGTGGTGCATCAGGATTCGCCGGACACATACAGCGTCGTCGCCACGGTTCCCACCATGCGCGGCGCGCGGACGATCACGATCAACCCCAAGACGCACACGGCGTACGTCTTCATGCCGGAGTTCGGCCCGCCGCCCGCACCGGCGCCAGGCTCACCGCCGCCGGCACCGGCAGGCCGTCGCGGCGGCCCGCGCGGTCCGCAGATCGCCGCGTGGCTGTTCGCGATCACGCACTAGACGTCTCGAACAACACGCGAGCGGGGCCGGCAGCCAGTGCGCTGCCGGCCCCGTTTCACTTCGCCGGCTGCGCCTTGTCCGCGGGCACGCGATAGCTGCCGGGCTCCGGCGACCTGAACGCAATCGCGATCCGATTCCATCCGTTGATCGCGATGAGCGCCATCGTCAGGTTCACGAGATCGACGTCGGAGAACGCAGCGTGCGCCGTGGCGAAGACGTCGTCCGGCACGCCCTCGGCGCCCAGCCGCGTGACGGCTTCCGTCCACTCGAGCGCTGCACGCTCGCGATCGGAGTAGTACGGCGCCTCGCGCCAGGCAGACAATCCGTACAGACGCTGCTCGGTCTCTCCATGCGCGCGCGCATCCTTGGTGTGCATGTCCAGGCAGTACGCGCAACCGTTGATCTGCGACGCGCGCACCTTCACGAGCTCCAGCAGTTTTCCGTCGAGCCCGCTGCCGCGGACGTACTGCTCGAGGCTCAGCATGGCCTTGTAGGCGGCCGGCGCGGCCTCCGCAGGCGCAAATCGTTTTGTCATCGCTCGCTCCCTTGACGTAGCGCGGCGATGACGTCGTCCGCGTTCACGACCGTCGCCTGCCGCGGAAAAACCTTGTCCATCAGGACGCGGTGCACTTCGTCGTCCGGGTCGCCGCAGCCGTCGCGCACGACGATGATGCGAAAATCCGCGTCCGCCGCGTAACGCACCGTCGACAGCACGACGCCGCTCGTGGAGAGGCCGAGGAGCACCAGCGTGTCGATGCGGTTCGCGCGCAGCACCATCTCTAGGTCCGTTCCCTGGAACGGCCCGAAACGATGCTTGGTCACCACGACGTCGCGGTCGCGCGGCGACAGGCGATCGTGGATCCGCGTGCTCGGATCGCCAGGCGCGAAGCGGCCGCTGTCGCGAATCGAGGCGAACGCCTTGTTGTTCGGGCTCACTTCTGGAAACCCCGGCCGGAAGCCAACCACGACGTATACAACGAGCGGGTTGTCCGAGCCGTCGCGCGCGGCACCCAGCACGCGCTCGGCCGTGCCGAGCACGGCGTCTGCGGTGGCGAAATTGGCCAGAACGGCAACCTGGTAGTCCATGATGAGCAGCGCGGTGCGTGAGCGATCGAGCGTGACGGCAGTCATTCGATGCGTGGGCTACGGTTGGAGAATGGGGGACGCGGCGTGGTGATCAGTTTCCATCGCCGCGGCGTCGCCTGGAATTTCACCGCTTCGGTCGAGCGCACGGCGGAACAACACGGGCCCAACCGCCTGGTTGACAGCTACGAGCGCCAGGAACAGCGCACGAATCTGGCCGCCGCGATGCGGATATGTACGCGCAACGACAGCGGCCAGCCCAATCGCGACACCTGCCTGCGGGATGAGCGCGGTCCACAGGTCGCGGCGCAGCGCGTCGGCCGCCTCGGTCACACGCCCCCAGCGCAGGCCAAGGCGGCATCCGGCCCAGATCGCGCCGCCGCGAACGACAGCCAGCGGGAGCACGAGCGGCCACAGCGCCGCAAGCTCCCGCAGCGCCACCTGCGCGCCGGCCAGCGCGAAGAAAACCACGAAGACGGGCGCGGCGGCTCGGGCCATCGCTTCCTCGAGCGCGTTCCCGTGCTCGACGAGCGAAAAATTCTCCGTGACGAAGCCTGCCGTGATGAGCGTGAGCAGCGGCTCGATGTGCAGCAGCGCAGATACCTCGGCGCCGAAGAACGCGATCATGATCGCGAAAAGAAAGAGCTCGCGACGCACGAACCTGAGATACACAGTGACGAGCGCGCCTATGACAGCGCCCACGAGCACGGCGCCCCCAACCTCCCAGGCCACGGCGCTCAGCGCGAGCGCGGGCACGTCGGCGCCGCGGGGCGGCACGAGCACGCGCGCGAGCGCCAGCACGGCCGTGAGCATGAGCACCACGACGACGTCGCTGATGAGGACCACGCCGAGCGACGTTCGCGACACGGGGCCACTCGCGCGCGTCTCGCTGAGCATCGCGATCGTCACGGCGGGCGAGTGAACGATCGCGATGCTGGCGAACACGAGACTGAAAGCCACGACTTCCACGGTGCCCGTGCCGCGCAGGAAGCTCACGTGATCGCGAAGCACTACCAGGAAGAGCGTCACAGCGACGAGTGTGACGAGCAGCTCGGCGGTGAGGATCCTGGTGATCACGCCGCCGCGCTCCCGCAGCTCGCTCCAGCGCAGCTCAGAACCGGCGAGGAAGGCGATCAGCGCGATGGCGAGCGAGCTCACGGGCTGCAGGTCCGCAACGGCGCTCGTGTTCACGAAATTCATGGCCGAGGGTCCGAATGCGACGCCCGCGAGGATGTAGCCGACCAGCTTGGGGACGTGCATTGCGTCGGCCAGCTCGCCCGCGGCGTACGCAGCGAGGATCAGCAGGCCGAATGCAAGCAATGCGCGTGAGCCGTAGGCCCCCGATCCCAATGGCGCGATCAGGTGCATGCAGCCAATGAGAAGGGCCAGGACGATCACGCGACGCATCGCTCAAGCCCTCACGAGCACGGACCGGATCGCCCGTGCGGAAAGAAACTCGGTGAGGAGCACCGACAGGATGGCCGCCGTGAAGACTGCATCGCGTCCCGGGAGATGTCCCTGGCGCAGATAGCTCAGGCCGAGCGCGAGAGCGACTCGACCCTGGCCGATCAGCGCGATGCCCCAGTCGTCGCCGAACTCCTGGAGCGTTCCGTTGGCGCGCGCCACCAGTCGTGCACCACCCACCGTGACGGCAACCCGCGCAACGACAAAGAGCGCTATCGGCAGGATCCAGGTCGGCAGGACGGGTTGCCACGCCGCGCCGGCGAAGATCAACAGCACGAAGTAAAATGGCCGCGCCACGCGCGTGAGGGTGGCGACGAGCTCCTGCGGGCTGGACGTCGTATTCACCAGCACGAGCCCAAAGCAAAGCGACGAGAGCAGGGGCGAGAGGTCCAGATACGTCGCCGCGCCACTGACCATCACGATGCCGCCCACGAGGGCCACGAACAGTCGGTCGCGTTCGGGCGTCTCGCCGAGGAACGCGTGGAACAGCGTGCCGCCCAGAGCGCCGATCGCGATGGAGACCACGGCCCATTCAGTCGTCGTCAGCGGGCGGGAGAGCGGGGTGCGCACGTGCACCCAGCACAGGAGCAGCGCAAGGAGCGTGATGGCGACGAGTGAGCTGAGCATCGTCGACACGCGAAGCTGATCGAACAGACGTCCCGCGGTGCCGGCGACATTCGTCAGGAGCGAGAAGCCAGCGTCGCTCGACGAGACGGCCACGACGCCGAGCCCCGAGGCGACGATGAGCGCGTCCAGATCGTTCGTGATTCCGCCAAGGTGTACGGCCGCGAGCTCGAGCCCGACCACGACCACGAAGGTCAGCACTGAGGTCGAGAATCCGATTCGGAAATCGCGCGCGGGGGTGGCGACGAGCCGATTCAGCTCGAACTGCGTGCCGACCGTGAGCCCGATCCAGGCGATGGCGAGCGTCAGGACGGGATCGAGCTGCGTCACGAGGGACGCACCGAGAATCCCCGAGACGTGCGGCCCGAGCAGTATTCCCAGCACGAGATACTCGGCGCCGGATACGACGAGAAAGCGGCGGCCGAGCCACTCGAAGGCGACGTGGGCGGCGAGGTATCCTGCGCCAACGGCGATGAACAGCGCGATCGCGGCGGTCACCGTGCCAAGATACAACGAATGGCCGGGCACACGTTTCGCAGGCCCGCAGCGCGATCACTCCAGGAGCGCGGGTGAAGGGAATACTGCTCACGGCATTGGGTCTCCTGATCATCGTCGTGACCCTCCGAGACGTGGTGCACGAGCTGTTTCACCCGGAGCGCACCGGGTCGATCAGCGCTGCCGTGATGCGGGCCAACTGGGCCGTCATGCGCCGGGCCGCGCGCTGGCACCGCCGACTGCTCTACGACGCGGGACCACTCATGCTGATCGCGGTTGCCACGACGTGGACGGCGCTCTTCACCATTGGCTGGGCGCTGATCTATGCGCCGCGGCTGCCGTCTGGCTTCCACGTCGACGCCGGTCTGCCCGTGGGATCGACGCACGGAGCCTGGACCGCCTTCTACATCTCGGTTGCGACGCTCGCCACGCTCGGCACAGGAGATTTCGCCCCGCAATTTCCGTTGCTCCGCGTGCTCTTTCCGATCGAGAGCCTCGTGGGCGCCGCGATGATCACCGCGTGGATCTCATGGGTGCTTTCGATCTATCCGGTGCTATCGGATCGGCGCGCCTTCACGCGCGGCGTCGCCGTGTTTCAACGCGCGCACCCAGCCCCGCACGACGCGGTGCGCGAGGAGCCTCCGGAAGCGGTGGCGGAGGCGCTGCGCTCGTTCACCGAGCAGTTGCTGAGCGTCGGATCGCAACTCCAGCAGTCGCGCGTGACGTACTACTTCCAGGACGCGGACACGGAGCGCAACCTCGCCTGCGAGCTGCCGTACGTGATCGAACTCGCTGACGCCGCCGCCGCGGCGGACGACGTCGCACCCGCGGTTCGGTATCAGGGGCGCACGCTTCTGCTGGCGATCGACGACGTGCTGCGCGAGATCGGGTCAGAGTTTCTCGACATGGATCACGCGGCGCCCGCCGAAGTGCTCGCGAAGCTGCGCGCGGACCAGTTGCTCGAGCGCTACTGATACTGGATGTAGAAGGGGACCGGCCGCAACGCGAGCAGCTCTCGCGGCGTCAGGAGCGCGTCGCCTTTCCGCGTGTCGTTGTGGAAGAAGATCTTGAAGCCGGTGTATTCCACAGGCTCCGCCTCCTCGCACGCGCGATAGGTGTCGAACTTGAGCCAGGGCTGTCCCCAGCCGTCCATGTTGATCACCACCTGCACGCGCGGGTCGAGGCGGATTTGCGACGCGTGCTGGAGCATGTTGGTCGTGAAGCGGTGGACGATCAGCACCTTGGGCGGCAGGTGGTACTTGGTCACGATCGCGGCCAGCTGGCGGATCATGTCGTTGACGTCGCTCGCGTCCATCGCGCCGATCTTGGAGCCCGGGGCCCGCCCTTCCCGGTTGTAGTGCATGTAGAACTCGGGATCCACGCCCAGGTGCACGTCTGGCCGTGAGAGAAATGGAATGAGGCGCGGGATCTCGGAGTCGAGGGTGCTCTTTCCCGCCTGGATGTCCAGGATCAGGATCGCGTGCGCCTGGTGCGCCCAGCCGTACACCTTCTCGATGAGTCCCGTGTCGGAGCGCTGCCTGTACATCCCGTCCTTGCCTGGCGCGCCCTGCGCGACCGAGACGATCAGGTGCAGCGCTGGAATGACCGGCGTCGCTGGATCGGCCGCGCGCCATCGGGCGACCACCTGGTTCAGCTTGGCCAGCATCTGCGGCGGTGGGATCTCTCCCAGAATGCCCATCTTGGGCGAGAGGGGATTCCCGTAGAACGCCACGATGCGCGAGTGTGGCAGGATCGAGCCCGGGAGCTGCGGCGGTGTGCGGACGGGCCACGCGGGATTCTTGAGTCCGGCGCGGATCGCGACGACGTACGAAATGCTGTCGCTCTTGTGGCGGCCCGGCAGCCGCGCCGCGATGGCCAGCTTGATCGCCGAGTCGGGGGCTGTGCGAGCGGATTTTCCAGTGTCCGCGGCCGGCTTCGTCGTGTCGGCGGGGACGGGCCTCGCGACGGCCGCTGCCGGCTTTGCAACGGTTGAGGTGACCGCCGTGTCCGCGCGCGCCGATTCCGCCGCCGAGGCCTTCTGATCCTTCGTGCCGCCACCGCAGGCCACGAGCATACTCGCGCAAGCGAGTCCCAGCAGCCGAAGATGTGCGGTCGAGTTCATGTGGAGCTGGGTGCGGGTGGGTCTGGTAGAGCAGAGCAACGATCGTGCACAGTGGCCGCCGAGCGTGTAGCATAATGCTGTCTGGCATAATGCTGTCTGGCATAATGCTGTCTGGCATAATGCTGTCTGGCACAGTGCGTTCCCACCCTCATCGCCTTCTCATGAATCGCTCGCTCTCCATCGTGCGCCTCGGCTTCATGTGCGGAATCGCCCTGTCGGCGCTTGGCGCGCGGACCGCGGCGGCCCAGGACAATCCGACCGGGGATCCCGTCATCGCGCGGATCTACGACATCGGGATGCACCACTCACAGGCGGCGGAGCTCGGCGAAGTCCTCATGGATTCGATCGGCCCGCGCCTGACCGGATCGCCGGCCAACCGCGCCGCGAACGACTGGCTCGTGCGCACCTACACAGCCTGGGGAATTCCGGCGCACAACGAGAAGTACGGGACGTGGCGCGACTGGACGCGCGGCCAGAGTCGCGTGGAGCTCGTGGCGCCGCACGCAAAGACGATGGAAGCGACGATGCTCGCGTGGAGCCCGGCAACTCCAACCGGTGGGACGACGGGGGAGGTCGTGATGCTTCCGCACGCCACGGACAGCGCTTCGTTCAACGCGTGGCTGTCGACTGTGCGCGGCAAGTTCGTGCTCGTGTCGTACCCGCAACCGACCTGCCGGCCGGATACAGACTGGAAGGCCTGGGCGAGTCCGGCGATCTACGCGGCCATGGCCGCCGCGCGCGACAGCGACATGGCCAGGTGGCGCGCGCTGCTCGCCGGGGCCGGCGTCAACACGCGAACGCTCACGCCGCTGCTCGAGAAGGCGGGAGCGGCTGGACTGCTGAGCAACCGCTGGTCCGAGGGCTGGGGCGTCGACAAGATCTTCTCCGCGTCCTCGCTGATTTTGCCGAGCTTCGACGTGGGCTGCGAGGATTATGGAACGCTCGCGCGGCTCGCCGAGCACAATCAGCATCCGCGTGTTCACGCTGTGGCGGAGGCGACGCTGGCGCCGACGGAGGGCCCCGTCTACAACACGGTCGCCGAAGTGAAGGGGAGCGCGCATCCCGACGAGTACGTGATGCTGTCGGCGCATCTCGATTCGTGGGACGGCGGCACGGGCGCGACAGACAACGGCACGGGCACCATCACCATGCTCGAGGCCATGCGGATTCTGCGACAGGCGTATCCCAACCCCAAGCGGACGATTCTCGCGGGCCACTGGAGCGGCGAGGAAGAAGGGGACATTGGCTCCGGCGCGTTCGCCGCTGATCACCCCGAGATCCTGAGCGGCCTCCAGGCGCTGTTCAACCAGGACAACGGCACGGGCGAAGTGGACACGGTGCAGACCAACGGTTTCGTGGACGCCGCGCCATACCTCGCCAAATGGATGTCGCGCATGCCCGCCGACATAACGAACGCGATCACGCTCATGGTCCCGGGTGTCGCGCACGACGAGAGCACCGACAGCGACGCGTTCGACTGCCGCAACGCGCCGGCGTTCTTCCTCACGTCGTCGGATTGGTCGTACGGCATCTACACGTGGCACACCAACCGCGACACCTACGACAAGATCAGCTGGGCGAACGTGGAGCGGAACGCGACGCTCATCGCGATGTTCGCGTACGAAGCGTCAGAGGATCCGGGCCGGATTCCGAACGTGCGCCGCGTGCCGCCCACGGATGCGCGCACGGGACAGGCGATGCAGGTGCCGCAGTGCGGCACGCCGCCGCGGAGTTTCGCTGAGTCGCAGACGCGGCGCCGGCGCTAAGACAAAATCAAAGGGTCAGAGCATCTTGATCCGCAGGATCAAGTGCTCTGACCCTTTGATTTTCGGTCGCTTTGAGCGGCGCTGGCCGCTAGTGGCCGTGCTCGTCGGGCACGCTGGCGACGGGCGGTGACTGCGCGCCGGCGCCCGGCGCCTTTGGCGGCCGCGGCGCGGGCAGGCTCACGAGGATCGCCGTCGCCAGCAGCACGAGACCGGCGGCGATCAACTCGCCCGTCGCCGACCGTCGAATCGACACCGACGCCCCCTGGGTGCCGAGCGTGGGCCGCTGGCGACGCCAGTTCCATGCGCCGAGCCCGAACACGAAGCCGACGATGCAGAGCTTCACGATCAGCGCGTAACCGTACGGCGTGCTCCACAGGTTCGAGAGCACGTGCAGATGCCGCCAGGCGGTGATCAGCCCGAAGATCACCACGCAAACGCCCATCACGAGCGCCACCGGCGAGAAGCCGTTGACCATGTCCCGGACGATGATGCCGCGTTGCTCCTTCCTTGCCTCGTCGCGCAGCACAGCCGACAACCCGGCGACGACGAGCACAAAGAGCGTCCCGATCCACAGCCCCGCCGCGAGCTCGTGGGCCGGATTCACCGCCTTGGACCAGCTTCCCCACAACACCGGGTAGAGCGTTCCCACGATCACGCCTATCAGCGCGAGCGGCCATCCGGCCATGATCCGGCTCGCGCCGAGCACGAAGCCCACCAGCGCGAAGGCCAGCATCACCGCCTGGAGGAGCACCTGCGTCTTGGCTGTAAGGAGCGCGCCGACCGTCGCGTGCGCCCGAGCGGCCTGCGACGGCAGCGCGTGCACGAAGAGGATCGCCGTGATGACCGCGCCGATCAGTCCCATGACGGCGGCGCGCTGCGCCGCGTCGGAGTAGACCGCGTGGATCGGGTGCGCGCCCGGAGCCGCCGCTTCGGCTTTGGCGTGGCCGCGCACGACGGCGAACCGAAAACCCACGGCGCCGGCCGACAGAAACAGTCCGATGAAACCGATCAATTCCATGACCGGTTCGGACCAGTGAATCAGAGGTTCACCGTTCACGTTTGAAGCTCAGCGTTGAAATTCCGGAGACTACCGCAGGCTATCGCGACGCCCGAGACTCGATCGCGAGCACCTTCTGGAGCCGTCGCTTGTGCCGTTCCAGCTCGGAGAAGCGCGCGCCCAAAAAGGCCCGCAAGACTTCCTCCGCCAGCGATGGGCCAATGATCCGGGCGCCGAGCGCGACGACGTTCATGTCGTCGTCCTCCACGCCCTGGCGGGCGGAGAAGGTATCGTGACATAGCGCACAGCGAATTCCGACGACCTTGTTCGCGGCCACGGACGCGCCCACGCCGCTCCCGCAGATCAGCACGCCCCGCTCGGCCCTGCCCGCGGCCACCGCGCGGGCCACCGCGCCGGCAAAATCGGGGTAGTCATCGGCCGCATCGAACTCCATGGCCCCGCAGTCGATGATCTCTTGTCCGCCCTTCCGCAGCAGCTCCACGACGGTTTCCTTGAGCGGGAAGCCGGCGTGATCAGTCCCAATCGCGACTTTCATGGTTCGGAAACTGGGCCGCCATGGACTTGCGTGCAAGCCGATTCCTGTTGCGCCCGCAATGATGGTTCGTGTAGATGTGGCGGAGCGACATCGGGACCGAGCGATAAGCCGCGCGCCTCGCGCACTCTGAAGGGAGGGGTAGATGACGCCAGTCATCCCGCAGCATCGAACGTCCGGTGGAAGCGACGGCGACGGTGCGCCGTCGCACAGCCGGCGCGAACGGCTGCGCTTTGCCGACTTCAATTTCACGCGCACACCGTCCGGGCAGTGCTCGGCCGAGGTCTCGCTGGAGTGGGAGACCACGATGTTCGTGGGCCGAGCGATTGGCCAATCGAGCCCCCTCGGCGATTTTCGTGTGTGCGCCGAAGCGGCCATGCGCGCGCTGGAAGACTTCACGCGTGACGGCATTCGTTTCGAGCTGCTCGGTGTCAAACACGTCCGCGCCTTCGACTCGAACCTGATCGTCGTCGCGATCATGTCGCGCCACGAAGCGTCCACGCAACGGCTCGTCGGCTGCTATCTCGCGGAAACGGACACACTCCGCGGCGCGGCGATGGCCGTCCTCAACGCGACCAACCGGGTCCTCGGAGACTTCATCTCCATCGGTTGAGCAGTATTGGATTGGGAGATGATGTTGATGAAAAAACTCAAAGCACTCGGCGCCGCGAGCGCTCTGGCCGCCACGGCCTGTCTGCCGTCGCCCGCGGTACGCCGCGCGACGCCCGCCCCGGCACCGTCGGCAGCGCCGGCGATCGCAGCCACGATCTCGCCTGCCACGACTGACATCACCCCGCTGGATAGCGTGATCCACGGCGCCGCCAGCAGCGGCAGCGTTGGCGATCCGCCGGCCGACATTGTCATCCGTCTCGCGGGGTCACCCGCCGCGACGAGAGATTCTGCGACCGCCACGCCGAGCACGGCCGACGTCCAAAAGCGCGCGGTCGAAGTCTTCGGTGATTCAGCGGTCAGCGACTCGGCGCCCCGCGCCACCGCGGACGAGCCTTCCTGGGACATCGACGTGCATTCCTACGAGAGCACCGACCGCGTCGCGCACTACGTCCAGGTCTTCAGCGGCCCCGCCAAGGAACGCATCGAAGAATCGCTCGATCGCGGCACGCGCTTCGAGCCGATGATCCGCGCCGCCTTCAGACGAGGAGGCCTCCCCGAGGACCTGTACTACCTGGCGGGCGTGGAAAGCGCGTTCGACGCGGACGCGTATTCTCGTGCGGCCGCCGTCGGCATGTGGCAGTTCATGACTTCCACGGCCCGCGATCTGGGCCTGCGCGTCGATTGGTGGGTGGACGAACGGCGCGATCCGGTGCGCTCGACCGACGCGGCAGTCCGGTTCATCAAGGATCTGCAGGAGCAATTCGGTTCGTTGTATCTCGCCGCGGCCGCGTACAACGGCGGCCCTGGTCGCATCTCGCGCGGCCTGAATCGCTACGCCGACGACCTCCAGGGCACCACCGGCGACGATCTCTTTTTTGCGCTGGCGGACAAGGACTACCTCAAGCACGAGACGCGCGACTACGTGCCGCAGCTCATCGCCGTCGCGCTCGTGGGGAAAGACCCGGCGCAATACGGCCTGACGATCAAACCTGAATCACCCTTCGTGTACGACAGCGTGACCGTGGGCCCGAACGTCGCCCTCGCGGCGGTCGCCAGGGCGGCGGGCGTGAGCGTCAAGCAGATCCTCGAGCTGAATCCGCAGATCCTTCGCGGTATGACGCCGCCCTCCGGGCGCACGATGCTGCGCGTCCCCGTCGGCTCGGCGGACTCGCTGATCGACGCGCTCCGGCAGGAACCAGGGGACATCCGCACCGCGTTGCACTCGGTCACCACGAAAAAGGGTCAGACCCTCGCCTCGATCGCCGAACGCGAACGCGTTTCAGCGAAGCAGCTCGCCGGCTTCAACCCCAAGCTGCATCGCTACAAGAGCGGCAGGCTGGCACCAGGGCAGGTAGTGCTCGTGCCGAGCCCGTCAGTGGTGGCCGCGGAGCGCGTCGTGCCTGATCCGGACATCGAGCGGTACGCGAGCGAGTCGCGCAATCCGGGTGTGCACGTCGTGAAGCACGGCGAGAATCTCTCCACCATCGCCGCGCATCATCACACGACAGTGAAGGCGCTCATGAAGGCGAACCATCTCAAGCGCACCATCGTGTTTCCGGGGCAGTCGCTTGCGCTGCCCCGGAGCAGTCATTGAATGGTGCCCGCGCCCTTGTAGTTGCCCATCACGTGCTTGTCGTATCCGTTGCCTGCATTCACGCCGGCGCGGACATCGCGCCAGACCGCGTCTTCGCCGCGGTTGTAGGCCAGGAGCGCCAGCCGCACGTCGCCGTGGAACTGGTCGACGAGCGTGTGCAGGTAGTGGAAGCCGATCCGCA
>Ga0134127_10002911_pt1 | contig 12258 bp, 11 predicted proteins | sample KB31753_FD_96459 | JGI IMG/M metagenome (GOLD analysis project Ga0134127, IMG submission 96459) | Terrestrial soil microbial communities with excess Nitrogen fertilizer from Kellogg Biological Station, Michigan, USA - KB3-175-3 | ecosystem: Environmental > Terrestrial > Soil > Unclassified ...
AGGTGGCGAACCACAGGATGCACAGGGCAAAGAGCGCCGCGGGAATGGACCACAGCGGGACGCCTGTTCCGGTGGCCCAGTGCAGCGCGATGGCCATGCCGCCGACCTCGGCGGAAAGCGTCATGAGCGAGACGACCCCCATGATGCCGGCGGCCCAGAGATAGACGTTCGCGCCAAAGCGCTCGCGAATGGCGTCGGTAATGGTGCGGCCGCTCACCGCCGCGAACCGTCCCGACATCTCCACGAGAAAGGCGATGCACACGGTGCCAACGAGCACCGCCCAGAGCAGCTGGAAGCCAAAGTCAGCACCGGCCTGCGCCGACGTGGCGATCGACCCGATCTCCAGGAAACCGCCGACGCTCGTGACGACGCCGAGTGCCAATTCCAGCGCTTTCTTCATGGAAGGTGCGCCTCGCCTGCCGGATTGGCGCTGCGCATCGTCGGATCAGCGCAGCGTGTAGAGATATGCCGCGATGTCGCGCGCGTCGCTGTTGCTGACGTTCAGATTCGGCATGGCGGTTCTGGGCGAGAGCGCCGGCGGATCCTGAATCCAGGCGATCATGTTCGCCGGCGTGTTGGCCACGACGCCCCCCACGAACGATTGGTGCGCTATGTCGGCGAGCGATGGTCCGACGCGGCCCGACGCTCCGGGCACGCCGGGAATCACGTGACATGCGCCACAACCATACGATCGGATGTCGTTCTTGCCGCGCGAGGCACTGCCTCCCGTGAGCGCGTACGTCTCGCGCTCAGCGCTCCCACCGCACGCGGCCGAGGCGCACAACGTCGCGCCGACGAGCAGCGCGGATCTGAGCAGGTGTTTGGATTTCATGTCGCGACCACTCCGGTGCCGGCCGCGTCGGCGATCGCATCGGACTCGCGCAGCCAGCGCGCCGCGAGGCTCAGCGCGGCCACGAGATAGGCGACGCTGCCAGGAACCCACATGATCAGCCCCGCGAGCTGTTGATCCTGCATGGGCGAGAAGCCCCACGCGGCGGCGCGCTGCGCGTAGGTGGGATACCAGGGGGCGTGCGCGAAGGTCATGAGCGCCCCCAGTGCGCCAGTGTGCACGCCGGTGGTGAAGAGGTACACGATCCCCATGCCGGCCGCGGCGGCGTGGGATCGGCGGTACAGCAGTGCTTCCCAGAAGAGCAGCGCGGTGCCGAGGAAGGCGATGTGCTGCAACGCATGCACCGCGTCGCTGCGGAGCGCGGCGTCGAACAGCGCAGGCGCATGCCAGATCCAGATGATCGCTCCGTGGAGCAGCCATGCATCCAGGGGCCGCGTCAGCGTATCCCAGCCGCGGCGAATCGCCGTGGAATGCCAGAGGCGCTCGAATGAGTCCTGGTTCCGTGATGGCAGCGCGCGAAGGCAAACGACGAGCGGGCGTCCCACCACGAGCAGTGGCGCGGCCAGCGTCATGAGCAATTCGTGCTGCACCATGTGCACCCAGAAGAGCTGCTCGGAGAGGGGATGCACCGGCGACACGAGCGCGACGACGAGCGTGAGCCAGCCCGCCCAGAAGGCTCGCCCGTTCCACGGGCCTATAGCCGCCGCGTCCGTCGCGCGAAGCCGGCGCGATCCGCGCGCGTACAGCAACGCACCCACGGCGAGCGGGCCCACGATGCCGGGCTCCCACGCCCACGGCTGTGCGACCGCGTCGCGCCAGGAGAGCGTTGACACCATCGAGAGCATCATGCGCGCATGCACGGGCCAAAGACGAAGACGGCAAGCCACTGGGCGAGCGTCAGCAGCACGGACAGCCCGCTGACGCCCATGCCGCCGATCGCCAGAAAGCGCGTTCGCGTGATCACCGTCGAGCCGTGCTCCTCTTCCACGCCGCCGCCCACGCGGCGCCAGTCGTTGTACGAGGCGACGCCCGCGCCGATGCACACGACCAGACACAACACCGGCACCACGTGGAGCACGGCGGACATGTGAAGACCGCAGACCCAGACGCCCGACAGATAGATGAGCTCCTGGCTGGTGAGCACCACGATCGGTCCGAGCAGCAGGCCGAGCGACAGACGCAGAATGCCCGGCCAGCGCGAGAAGTACTCCGCGGCCGCCTCGAGGTCCGACTCCACGCCGCCGTGAGCGAGAACGCCAGTGCCGTCGCGCATGCTCAGAAGATCCGGGGTCCCAGGTAGAGGATCAGGTACAGGGGAATCCAGATGCCGACAGTGAAATACCAATAGAAGGAATTGTCGGCGGCGTCGCTGAGCGCCTTGGGCGGCAACGGGCGGGTCCAGAAAAACGTGGTCAGACCGATCGTGTCGCCGACGTCGAGCAGCAGCAGCGATGCGTGGAAGCCCACCAGCACCCATGCAGCGGATCCGTATGCGTTCGTGTCCCAGCGGATGTTGAGCGCCCACAGCTCCCACCAGCGCAGCACCAGGATCGCGAGACCCAGCGCGCTGAATGGCAGGAGCCAGAGCTTCACGGCCGCCGTGTCGAGTCGCTTGGCCGCCCGCGCGACCAATACAGCGGGCACGAAGCTCAGCAGCATGATGCCCAGGTTGATCGTCGGCACCAGCAGGCTCGGAAAGGGCGTCCGCGCGGGCGGGTAGTCGACGAAGTTCTGGCGCAGATAGAAGTACGCCACCAGGAGGAGCGCGATGCTCCAGCCCTCGATCGTCATGAACCCGAGCGTCCCCCACCACATGAGGCTTCGCGAGCCGAACACGACGGTCGGCAGGGCGGAGACGTCCCCCTCGGGGCGCAGCGGCCGGTCGGCGTTCGTCATGCCTGCGCCATCTCGACCATCTCGCCGTTCGGCCGCTGCACGCGCTCGGTCGTGGTCACGCGCATCGCCTGCCGCGACCACATGATCAGCACCGGCGTGGAAATCAACAGCGCCCACAGCACGACGTAGGGGCTGAAGATGCTCCCGATCCAGAGCACGGCCATGCAGAGCGCCAGCGCCAGCGGCCAGATGGAGGCCGTCGGGTCGTCGTGCCTGTGATCGGGTCGCGCGTCGACCGTCGTGGTGACGAGCACTTCACGGCGCTCGGTGCTCAGTCCCGTGAGCACGGGCAGCTCGACCGCGGTCTCCCACAACGGATGCCGGCTCCGGACCACGACGGGATACAGAAAGTTGTAATTGGCCGGCGGAGACGCCGTCGCCCACTCGAGTCCGTACGATCCCCACGGATTGTCGCCCGCCAGCGCTCCGCGCCTGTAGCTGATCGCGACGTTCACGAGGAACACGATCACCGACGTGACGATGATGACGGCGCCCGCCGACACGAGCGCGTTGAGCGGTCCCCAGCCCGTTTCGCGCAGGTAGGTGTACACGCGGCGCGGCATCCCGTCGAGGCCGAGCAGGTGCATGGGAAAGAACGTGACGTTCACGCCGATGATGAACAGCCAGAAATTCCACTTGCCGAGCCGTTCGCTCAGCATGCGTCCCGTCACTTTGGGGAACCAGAAATAGAACGCGGCAAAGAGCGGCGTCACCGCGCCGCCGAGCAGCACGTAGTGCAGGTGCGCGACGACGAAGAAGGTGTCGTGGACCTGCTTGTCGAACGCGACGGAGGCGAGCATCACGCCGGTGATCCCGCCGTTGATGAACGTGAAGAAGAATCCGAGAATGAAGAGCAGGGCGGTGGTGAACCGCGGGCGGCCCGTCCACAGCGTCGCGATCCAGCAGAAGATCTGCACCGCCGTGGGGATCGCGATCACCATGCTCGCGGCCGTGAACAGACTCTGCCCCAGCTCCGGGATCGGGGTGGCGAACATGTGATGCACCCACAGGCCGAACGCGAAGAATCCCGTGGTGATGTTCGCGAGGACGATCGCCGTGTAGCCAAAGACGCGGCGGCGCGAAAATACTTCCACGATCTCCGTGATCATGCCCATCCCGGGCAGAAAAATGATGTAGACCTCGGGATGGCCAAAGAACCAGAAGATGTGCTGCCACAGCAGCGCGTCGCCGCCCTCGGCCGGATTGAAGAACTGCGTGCTCACCGTGCGGTCCATGCCGAGCATGAACGTGCTCCCGAGGGCCACCGCCGGCAGGGCGAACACGATCATGAAGGAGACCACGAGCTCCGACCACACGAAGATGGGAATGCGGTTGAGCGACATGCCCGGCGCGCGGAGCTTGAACGTGGTCGCGATGATGTTGATCGCGCCAATGAGCCCGGCGATCTCCGTGAATGTCACGAGCTGCGCCCAAACATCGATGCGATGTCCCGGCGAGTACTGCGGCCCCGAGAGCGGCACGTACGAGAACCAGCCGGCGTCCGGCGCCATGTTCAGCGCGAGCGACACGTACAGGAACACGACGCCCACCAGGTAGCACCAGTACCCGAAAGCGTTCAGCCGGGGGAACGCGACGTTGCGCGCGCCCACGAGCAGCGGCACGAAGTACAGGCCCATCGCGGTCATCATCGGAACCGCGAAGAGGAACATCATCGTGGTGCCATGCGTCGTGAAGATCTGGTTGTAGCGGTCCGGACCCATCACTCCCGCGTCGGGATGCGAGAGCTGGAGCCGCATGGCGCCCGCTTCCAGCCCGCCGGCGATGAACATGAGGAACGCGGTAACGATGTACCGCTTGGCGATGGACTTGTGGTTGACCGTGGTCACCCACGCCCAGAAGCCACGTCCGTCGCTCCACAGCGCGTCGAGGTGCTCGTGCTCGCTCGCCAGGAGGTCGTCCGGCAGCGTGGCGCGCGCCGGCAGCGGCGGCTGCGGCGCGGGGATCAGCGCGTCGTGCTCGCCAGAATGCTCGGCGCTCACTTGAGCGTCTCCAGGTACGCGAGCAATGCTTGCAATTGCCGTGGCTGCAACGGATTCGGGGGCATCAGGGTCCTGGGCTTCATGGACTGAGGATTCAGGATCCACCCGCCGAGATAGCCGCGTGTGTTCGGCGCGGTGCCCGCCGCCAGCTCCAGGCGGCTCGCCAGATGCGTCAGATCCGGTCCCACCGTGCCGTGCGCGGGCGTGCCGCCAATCGTGTGACACAGCGCGCAACTGCCTGACATGAACACCTGCTGGCCCGCGACCGCGAGCGAATCGACCGGCGTCGCGCCCGATGTCCGCTGCTGCAGCAGCCACCGGGTGAACTCGGCTCGGGGCTGAGCCACCACCAGAAAGGCCATGTGGGCGTGCTGGAGTCCGCAGAATTCCGCGCACTGCCCGCGGTACACGCCCGGCGTGTCGGCGCGAAACCAGATGCTCGACCGATATCCAGGGATCAGGTCCCGTTTGCCGTTCATGTTCGGGACCCAGAAACTATGAATCACGTCGTGCGACGCGAGCTTGAACTGCACCGGCTCGCCCACGGGAACGTGGATCTCGTTCGCGGTGGTCACGGACAGACTCGGGTTCGGATCCTCGTACTCGATCTGCCACCACCACTGATGCCCCGTGACGTCGACGGTGAGGCTCTGCGCGGGAAACGCGGCGAGCGCCCGTCCGACGCTGAAGTCGAAGACGATAAAGCTCATGAGGATCACGCCTGTCACGACGGTCGCGCCGATCACGACGCGCTGCAATCGCGTATGCGTCTCCGCGCTCACGCGCATCAGGCCGTCGTCGCCGGGCGCGCCGCGGCGCGCGAACGCCGACCGGATCGCGGTGGCCGCGACCAGCAGCCAGATCGCGCCGCCAACGGCGAGCATCCACCAGAAGAGATGCGCGATGGCGTGGGCTTCTGGCGATGCCGGCGCCGTTGCCGAATGACGCACGTTCTGCAACGCGAGGAGAACGGGGTTGCTCATGTCAGGGCGCTTTCGACGCCGGCGGCACGCCAGAATTCTTTGGCTTCGAGTTCGGCGTTTGCGACGGTGGCGACGCAACGACCATGTGATCGCTCCGCGACGGCCGCGCGCCCTTGGGGATCAGCCCGCTCAGCGATCGGACGTACGTCACGAGCTCCCAGATCTGCTGGTTGTTGAGCCGGTACTTCCACGCCGGCATCCCGTTGGGTCGCCCTTCCGCGATGCTCGCGAACACCTGATCGGGATCGCTGCCGTAGATCCAGTTGTCGTCCATGAGCGCGGGCCCCATTCCGCCGCCGCCATTGCTGTGGCAGCCGCTGCAGTTCATGGACGCGAACAACTGCTGGCCCGTGGATGCGGCGTACGCGTTGCTCTCGTACGGATCGGCCACGGCCGAGGCGATGTACGTCGGGCCAGGTTGCAGTGCCGACGCCGTGGTAAACGCCGATGGCGCGGACGAAGGCGGCGCGTCGGCGAAGCGCCGCTGCTCGCGCTCGCACGCGGTGGCCAGAAGCAGCGAAGTCGCGAGGCCGCCTGCGACGATGAAACGCCTCGACCGCGGCGATGCTCTCATTCGCCTGCTCCCGCGCGACTCACGAAATCCAGCCGGGGCACGTGGTACGCGCTCAGAATGCTGTCGATCCCCGCTCGCCGCCGTGTGATCACGTCGTTGAGTGTGTTGCGGAACGTCGTGTCCGCGCGGCGGACGCCCATGGCAATGTCGAAAACGAATGGCAGGTAGGGCAGATCGATGCGCGGCGATACAGGCGTGACGCGCAGCGGCACGCGTTCGCGCTGCGCGAAATAGCCCGCGAGCGGACCCCAGACCACGGCCAGATCCACGGCGCCGGACGCCACCGCGTCGACGATGCGCGCCGGTGGGTTGGGCTCGCGGTAGTCGCCGTAGACCGTATAGCCCACGAGGTTGCGCGTCATGCCGCGTCGCGCCAGCGCGTGCGCCGGAGGCGTGTTGGAGAAGTCGTCCCCGATGAGCTGCACGCCGATCCGCAGATGCGCCAGACGCGGATCATCGAACGAGGTGACGTTCAGCTGCCTGTCGCGCCTGGAGACGAAGACATACGAGGATCTGTAGTACGGCCGCGTCGTCGCGAGCATCTCCATGCCGGCGGCGGTGCCCACCACCAGATCGCACGTGCCCGCGTTCAGCGTATTTCGCACGAAGCCGCGCCGCTGCGCCCACCAGGTGTAGGCGACCGGTCGGCCCAGCTCGCGGCCGATGAGCCGCGCGATCTGATTCTCGAAGCCCTGACCGCGCTCGTTGGAGAAGGGAAGGTTGTTCGGGTCCGCGCAGACGCGCAGCGGCGCTGGCGCTGGTGTCGCCGCGACGAGCCGAGGCGCGGCGCGCCCTATGCCCGCCGCGAGCAGCGCGAACACGGCGGCGGGGACGAGCAGCGCCGAGACCTCCTGGCGGCTGGTCAGGCTCATAGCGCGAACACGTAGAGCATGCCGCCCATGGTCGTCTTGTCGGGCAGATCACGCGTGACGTTGACCATGCCGAGCGCCGCGCCCGAGTCGCGCGGATCGAGTAGGCCCGCGACGATCGCGCCGGACCATCCCCCGATCCCCGAGAGCACCGCGACGTACTGATGGCCGTCCGGCCCACGATAGGTGATCGGCTGCCCGATGATGCCCGAGCCTGTCTTGAACTGCCAGAGCAGCTTGCCGCTCCGCGCATCCACGGCCTTGAACCATCCATCCATGGTACCGTAGAAGGCGACGTCGCCCGCGGTCACCAGTGCGCCGCTCCAGACGGGCAGGTCTTCCTTGATGCTCCACGCGACCTTGCCCGTCTGCGGGTTCCATGCATCGAACACCCCACGATTGCCGCCGGGACCCGGGTACATCTTCACGTTCATCCCGACGTACGGCGTGCCCGCGATGTAATTCGCCTCGAGTCCCTCCTCGTCCATGCACAGGTTCTGATGCGGGATGTAGAGCAGGCCTGTGCGCGGCGAATAGGCGGAAGGCTGCCAGTCCTTGGCGCCCGGCGCGGCCGGGCAGATGTCCCGCACGACCTGTCCGACCTCCGGCGCCTTGGTCGGATTGTACTGGAGCGCGCCCGTCGCCAGATCGACCCCCTGCGTGCTGTTGACGACGCCGTACGGGTTCGCCGAGAGCACCTGTCCGGTCGCGCGATCGACCATGTACAGATACCCGTTGCGGTCCGGATGCAGCAGCACGTGGCGCGTCTGACCGTTGAACGGAACGTCGACGAGCACGTTCTCGTTTACGCCGTCATAATCGTGGAGGTCGTGCGGCGACATCTGGTACGCCCACACCGCCTCGCCCGTCTCGGGGCGCCGCGCGAACAGGGTCGACGTCCACTTGTTGTCGCCGGGACGCACGTCCGGGTTCCACGGACCGGGATTCGCCGTGCCGTAGTAAATGAGATCGAGCTGTGGATCGTAGGAGATCCAGCCCCACATCGTCCCGCCGCCGATCTGCCACGCTCCGCTCGGCCACGAGCTGACGCCCAGATCCTTGCCGCGTTCCTTCGCGTAGTACGGCTTGAATGCGGCGCCGATCAGCACGGCACTGTCCGGGCCCGTGGCGTAGGCCGTCCACGAAACTTTTCCGGAATTCTCATCAAGTCCCTTGAGCCAGCCGCGGACGCCCATCTCGCCGCCGGAATTCCCCACGATGACTTTGCCGTGCGCAACGAGCGGCGCCATGGTCATGGTCTCGCCGAGGTTGATCTGGCCGACCTGGGTGTCCCACGCGAGCCGTCCGGTTTCCGCGTCGAGCGCGATCGTGTGATCGTCGAGGGTGTTGAAGAAGATCTTGCCCCCGTCGTACGATGCGCCGCGATTCACCACGTCGCAGCATGCGACGCCCTGTGCCGCGAGCTGCGGCTGCGGCTTGTACGTCCACTTCGCCGGGTAGCCGGGTTTCGTGAGGTCGAGCGCGTACACGATGTTGGGAAACGGCGTGACGATGTACATGGTGTTGTTCACCACGAGCGGCGCGGCTTCGTGGCCGCGCAACACGCCAGTGGAAAACGTGCCCGCGACCTTGAGGCGGCCGACGGTCGACGTGTTGATCTCGGCCAGCTCGCTGTAGCGCGTGGACGCGTAATTCTTCGCGGGCAATGCCCACTGGCCATCGTCGGCGCCAGCGGCCGTCGTCCCCGCCGCCGGGGCCGGCCCGTTGGCGGGGAACCGCGTTCCGGTGGACCGATCTTTCTGAGGCTGGCAGGCGCAGATCGACAGCGCCGCCACCCAGGCGACGCTCCAGGCTGACCGAAGAATGCGAGCGTGGGGCATGATGCCTTGTTCAGTTGCGTGACGAACGCGGGCGGTAGTGACGTCGTGGCGGCGTTGCAGAAAGCGTTCCGATGGGCTCGGCCCGTCGCTTGCAGCCGCTCGGCTCGCATCGGCGGCCCTCCCGCCCCGGCGCGCCGCGCGTTTTCCACCATGCTCCGCTCATGCCACGCCCGATCAGTCGAAGGGATTTCCTCTCACGCGCCGTGGTCGCTGCCAGTGTGCTGGCCACGCCGCGTGTACGCTGGCGTACTGTGCCGGCGCGCGCGCCGCTCCGCATCGCGGTCATTCCATCCGCGCGAACGCCGGATCGGGCGCTGGGAATCCAACTCGGGGTGGACGAGGCCCGGCACGCGGCGACGCTCTTTGGCGGGGGCGTCGACGTCACGGTCGCCGCGCCGAACGAGTCGCTGGAGCGGGCGGCCCCGCGGCTGCTGGCGGCTCGGCCCGCGGTGGTCCTCGGCGGCGACACGCGCGCCGAATGCGATCATCTCGCCGAGCTCGCCCAGGCGCACGCGTCGCTCTACTTCAACGTCGGCTGCGACGACGATGGGCTGCGCGGCGCGCAATGTCGTCGCGCGGCATTCCACGTGTGCCCGAGCGCCGCGATGCTCCGCCAGGCCGTCAGCGAGACCCGGGCCGGAGGCGCGACCGCCGAGGCGTGGGATCCGGCGCTGGTCAAGTTCGGCGCCGACACGCTCAATGAGCGTTTTCAGAAACAGTTCCATCGTCCAATGGGAGCGCCGAGCTGGTGCGGCTGGGTCGCGATCAAGATCGCGTGGGAAGCGTCCCTCCGAGCGCGCGCCGTGGACGGCCCATCCATCGGCGCGTTTCTGGAAACCTCATCCGCGCAATTCGACGGACACAAAGGCCGCGCCCTGAGCTTCCGTCTGTGGGATCACCAACTGCGACAACCTGTCTACGTGACACAAGCCCGCGCCGCGGGCGCGGAGCCGATCGAGGTGCCATCATCGCGCGCGGAGGAAGATGCCCGGACCTCGCTCGACAGGCTCGGGACGGCGCGGGCTGCCTCGATCTGCGTGTGGAAGACGTGATGCGGCATATCGCGTGGCTCGCCGCGTTCGCCGCGATGGCCGCTCCGGCGCCGGCGCACCCGCAGGTGCACGCGCCGCACGCGCCAACGCTGTGGATCAGCAACGAGGCGGGCCACAGCGTGACCGTCGTGGACGCCGCGTCCAACCGCGTTCTCGCGACGATCCCGCTGGGCGCACGCGCGCGCGGCATTCACGCCAGTCCCGACGGGCGCCGGGTCTACGTCGCGCTGAGCAACGACGCTGGCCAGCGGGATCCGGCCAAGGAGCAAATCGTCGCCGTCGACGTCGCGACGCGGCACGTAGTGGCGCACTACCGTGTCGGCAGCGACCCGGAGCAGTTCGCCGTCAGCCCTGATGGCCGGACCCTGTACGTAGCCAATGAAGACGGCGGGACCGCGACGATGCTCGATGTCGCGACGGGCAAGCGGCTCGGCGCTCTCGTGGTGGGAATCGAACCCGAAGGCGTGACCTTCAGCCCGGATGGTCGCTGGGTGTACGTCACGTCGGAGACGAGCAACAGCCTTTCCGTCATCGACGCGGTTCGCCACAAGGTCGTGAGCAACATTCTCGTGGATCTCCGTCCGCGCGCGGCGGCGTTCACGCCCGACGGCCGTCGCATTTTCGTGACCGCCGAAGTTGGCGGATCCCTCAGCGCGATCGATGCCGCGACGCGAGACGTGCTCGCGACGATTCCGATCGAGAACAACGAAGGCAAACCCGTGGGCGTCGTCGTATCGCCCGACGGCAGGCGGGTATACGTCGCGGCCGGCAAGGGGAATGCGCTGCACGTCTTCGATGCACGGACGTACAGATCCATCGCGACGATCCCCGTCGGTCAGCGTCCGTGGGGCGTGGCCATTTCAGCGGACGGGCGATTCGTCTATACGGCCGACGGCCTCTCGAATACAGTGTCGGTGGTCTCGACGAGCAACAACCGCGTCGTGCAAAGGATTCCGACAGGCAACAAGCCGTGGGGAATCGCGATCGTGCCCTGAGCGCGCGCGATCCAGCGGATTCAGCCCGCGCCGGCTAGGGCAGGCCGAACTGGGCGCCGCCCACGAGATGGAATCGCAGGTTCCACTGGGCCCCGTACGGATGATCGCGGTCGGGCTGGTTGAGCACGTTCTCGAGGATGTACGCCGCGCGAAGCCGCCGGTGCCAGAACCACTTCTCGATCGAACCGTTCAGCCGCCGCTTTGCCGGCACCGGCGCTCCATTGGTGCCGGGAAACAACAGCCAATGCGTGGATGACACGAGGCTCACGCCCGCGCCGAGCTGGAGGTCGCGAAAGGGCACGTAGGCAATCTGACCCCGGAGCTGATCGGCGGAGGCCGCCGACTCGGCGCCCGTCATGTCGGCGTCGCCAGACATAAGACTACTGTGATCGAACTCCAGATATCCGCGCAGGCGGCCGGAGTCGGCCGTCTGAATGCGCAGTCCGACTCCACCGAGCGTGGCACCGTGCGGCGACGCATCCGGGTTCGCCAGGACAGTCTGGGAGTCGATCGGCACGAGCACGGGCGGCGGCGGGTCCTGGATCAGCCAGTCGTTCACGCGGTCGATCTGCCCACCGAGTGTGACCGACAGGCCGCGCACCGATTGCGAGATCGCCAGCGCGGCCTGCGTCGCGCTGGCCTCCTCGGTTGGCGGCGCGATGCCCGCGATCTCGCGGTCGATCCACGCATCGCCGTCGCCGGCCAATTCGTGTACGCGCGTCAGCGACAGCGTCAGTTGGGTCGTGGGTCGCAGAGCCTGCCGCAGCTCCAGATCTCCATCCAGCGCCGTGGTCGCGCCGGCGCCTGTGGGCGCCGGCAGCGCGGGGGCCGCGTGGACGACAGCGACCGTAAGGCTCACGTCACGATCGGCGCGCGGCTGGGCGGCAAAGCGCAGGTATCCGCGCTCCGAGGTCGCCGAGTAGCTCGTATCGGCGCGGTCGAGCTGCCACCTGTCGGCTGCCGCACCGCCGGTGATGGCGATCGGGCCGGCGGCGCGATCCGTGATGGACGCATCGCCGTGCAGCAACCGCCGTTGATGGCCGATGGTGAACGGCAGGCCGGAGGGGAGATCCGTGACGCGCTGGGTGCTCGACGTCAGCGAGTACTCTGCGCTGATGGGACTCGTATCGGCGACGGTGCCGCAGGCCCCGACGTAGGTCGCCATGGATCGAATGGACTGTTCGCGCTGCTCGTTGGA
>Ga0134127_10002912_pt1 | contig 12257 bp, 11 predicted proteins | sample KB31753_FD_96459 | JGI IMG/M metagenome (GOLD analysis project Ga0134127, IMG submission 96459) | Terrestrial soil microbial communities with excess Nitrogen fertilizer from Kellogg Biological Station, Michigan, USA - KB3-175-3 | ecosystem: Environmental > Terrestrial > Soil > Unclassified ...
AGTACAGCGCGAAAATGAAGAGCGCTGTCGCCAGAACGGCGGACAGCTCGCCGATGACGTGCATCACTGCTTCTTGAACATCTTGAGCATGCGGTCGGTGATCATGAAGCCGCTCACGATGTTCGTCATCGACGCGAACAACGCGACCGCGCCAAGGATCCTGATCGTGAGCGGGTGATCGGCGCCGGTCACGACGATCGAGCCGACGACCGCGATCGCCGAGATCGCGTTGGTGAGCGACATCAGCGGCGTGTACAGCAGCCGCGAGACTCGGCGAATCACGCCGAGTCCGATGAACGTCGCGAGGACGAACACGAACAGCATCGATCCAAAGTCGGTCATGATTTCCGTACCTCGCCCGCGTGCGTGACGCAGGTGTCACGGGTGATCTGATCTTCGAAGTCGAGACGGAGCTTGCCGTCCTGCACGACGTGTCCCAGGAAGGCCTGCACATTGCGGGCATACATCTGACTGGCGTGCAGCGGCTCAGTGCTCGGCAGATTCAGCGGTCCCTGAATCGACACGCCGTTGCGCACGATCTCGGCGCCGGCCTGCGTCAGCTCACAGTTGCCGCCGGTCTCGGCCGCGAGGTCGACGATGATCGATCCGGGCTTCATTCCTGCGACCGCCGCCGCCGTGATGAGCACGGGCGCCTTTTTCCCCGGGATGGCGGCCGTCGTGATGACGACGTCGGCGTCCTTCACCGCAGCCGCGAGGAACGCGAGCTCTTTGCGGTGTGTCTCCTCGGACAGCTCTTTGGCGTAGCCGCCCGCCGTCTCCGCATGCTCTTCGATCTTCATCTCGAGGAATGCCGCGCCGAGACTCTGCACCTGTTCCTTGACGGCGGGCCGCACATCGAACGCCGAGACGATGGCGCCGAGCCGGCGCGCCGTGGCAATGGCCTGCAGTCCCGCGACGCCCGCGCCAAGCACCAGCACTCTGGCGGCGGGGAGCGTGCCGGCCGCGGTGACCAACATCGGGAAGAGTCTCGGCGCGGCCGCCGCCGCGAGCAGAACCGCTTTGTAGCCGGCCACGGTCGCCTGCGACGAGAGCACATCCATCCCCTGGGCGCGCGTGATGCGCGGCAGCAGCACCAGCGTGAATGCCGTGAGTTTTCGCTGCGCCAGCTGTTGAATCAGCTCTTTGTCGGGCTGGAACGCGGCGACCAGCGCGGCCCCTTCGCGATACTGCGACAACTCATTGGCCGCGGGGGCCTGGACCTGCAGGATGATTTCGGATTGGCCGAGCACCGCCGCGCGATCACCGACTTTGACCCCCACCGCGCCGTACGCCTCATCAGGGAAGAAGGACGCGGCACCGGCCCCGCGCTCGATCGTGACCTCGTGCCCGCCTTTCACGAGCTTGCCGGCCACGTCCGGGCTCACGGCCACACGCCGCTCGTTGGGGGCGACTTCCTTCGGCACACCTATGCGCATAGCGGTCAGGATCCGCGGGGGAGTCGCGGAGGCTGAGGCTCGCGCTGCTGCGCGAGCATCCGTTCGGCAAAGTCGACGCGCTCAGCGAGATCGTTGAACTGCTGGCGCAACCCGTCGAGCTGCGCTTCGAGCTCGTCCACGCGCCGTTCGGCTCGGGTGGTCACTTGCCGCATGAATTGAGAAGGCTCGACACCCCAGTTTCGCACCGGCAGCTCCTCGATGTCGCGCATCTCACCGGCGGCGATCAGCACGAGGTCGTAGAGGTACCAGACTCCGAGCCCGCCGAAGGTGAGCAGCATCGCGATCGCGGTCTTCGGCTTCTCGAGATAGAAGCGATGCAGGCCGAAGACCCCGCCGAAAAAACAAAGTCCGAGCGCCACACCGCGGGAGCGCTTGGAGACCTCCGGCTCCCGGGCTTCGGGCTCCTGCTCCGGCTCATCACCGTAAACATCGGGCAGCGTCATGACCGATTCTACGGGACCCGCTCAGAGCGGGCAAGCAAGTATCGCAGAGCCGCCTCGATCGTCGGGAAGGCGAATTGGAACCCGGAAGCGACGAGGCGCTCCGGCAGCACGCGTTGTCCTCCCTGCAACATCGCGGCGCCATCCGTCCCGAATGCCAGTCGCAGTGCGAACGCCGGAACCGGTACGACGGCCGGCCGGTGCAGGACTTTGCCGAGCGTCGTCGCAAACTCGCGGTTGGTCACGGGATTCGGCGCCGTCAGGTTCATTGCGCCGCTCAGGTCGTCCCGCTCGAGCAGATGCTGAATCGCCTTCAGAAGATCGGAGTGCTCGATCCAGCTCACGTACTGCGCGCCGCTCGCGATCGGACCGCCGAGCCCCAGGCGAAATGGCGGCAGCATCTTGCCGAGCGCGCCTCCCGCGGGCGAGAGCACGATGCCAAAACGCATGTTGACCACGCGAATCCCGGCGCGGCCGGCACTGCCCGTCGCTTCTTCCCATTCTCGCGCCACCTCGGCCAGAAAGTCGTGGCCGGGCGAGTGCCGCTCGGTCAGTTTCTCCGATCCGCGATCTCCGTAGTAGCCCACCGCCGAGGCCGCGAGCAGGACCTTGGGCGGCCGGGCGAGCCCCACCAGCGCGTTGCTGACGAGGCGCGTGCCTCGCACCCGGCTGTCGCGAATCCGCTGCTTCTTCGCCTCGGTCCAGCGACCAAAGATGTTCTCGCCGGCCAGGTGGATGACCGCGTCGCTGCCCTCGAGCGCGGCGCGGTCGATCGTTCCCCGCTCGGGATCCCACTGACCCCCGCGGCGGAGCCGCACGACGGTGTCGCCTCGAGCCTCGAGGGCCCGTACGAGCGGCGAGCCGATCAGGCCGCTCGACCCGCTCACCACGATTTTCATTCGGGAAGAATCGCTTCAGCCTCGATTTCGACCAGCATCGTTGGATCGACCAAACTCGTCACGGCCACGAGCGTCGCCGCCGGCCGAATATCGCCGAACACCTCGCCGTGCGCGCGCCCGACGGCTTCCCAATGCTCGATGTTGGTGACGTACATCCGCGTCCGCACCACATCAGCGAACCGCGCCCCCGCCTGCTCGAGCGCGCGGCCGATGTTCTGCAAGGCCTGAACCGCCTGGGCGTAGGGATCGCCCGCACCGACGATCTTGCCCGCGGCGTCGGTGGCCGTCGTGCCGGAGACATGAACCACGCGCCCAACCCGCACCGCGCGCGAGTAGCCGACGACGGGCTCCCACGGCGCGCCGCTCGAGATGTTGTGTCTCTGGTCGTTCACCGCCCCTCGGCCGGGGCCGCGTTCCACGTGATGTGTGACGGCGCGCCGGTCGATTTCGCTTCGGCGATGCGATCGTCCATGGCGCGCACGATCTCGTCGACCGCGCGAGGAGGATTCAGGAAGGTCACGCCGCCGATGCTCGGCGCCGCCACGCGACCATCCGTCGTGCGCAGCTCGGCGAGTCCCGCGCGCAGCTTGTCGAGCACGATCCGGGCGGCGGCCGCCGGCGTTTCCGGCAGGAGCGCGATGAACTCATCCCGCCCCAGCCGGGCGACGACATCGGTGGCACGGAGCGCGCCCCGCAGGGCGGCGGCCGCCGCGCGCACGAGCTCATCGCCGACCCGCGTGCCGAGGTCGATCGCGGCCACGCTGAAGGGATGCTGATACCGGCGGGCGCGCTCGATTTCGGCCGCCGCCGCCTCGAGGAAGGCGCGGGCGTTGCGGATCCCGGTCAGCTCGTCGATTCGCGCGAGCCGGCGCTCGCGCGCCAGGGAGCGCCGCAGCGCCATGATCGTCCAGGCCATCCCGCCGATGGCGGCGAGGGCGAGGACGAGGAGGGGGGCACACTGGCTAAGCATGGCCGAAAGCTAAGGTTTGAGCATCGAAAACGGATAGATGGCGAAACCCTAGGTGTTTATGTTCTCGGCCATGACATCGACGGAGCAGTGGCAGGCGGTGCTGGCGAGGGATCGTCGCTGCGACGGCGCGTTCGTGTACGCCGTGCGCTCGACGCGGATCTATTGCCGGCCCTCCTGCGCGAGCCGCCGTCCACGCCGCACCCAGGTCACATTCTTCCCGATTCCGGAAGCCGCCGAGCGTGAGGGATTCCGCGCCTGCAAGCGGTGTCATCCGGCGGACGCCGCCGGGAGCGACCCCGCGGTCGCGCTGGTCCGCGCAGCGTGCCGCTCGCTGGATGCCGGACAGAACCCGGCGGGCGACGCGCCCAAGCTCGCGCGCGCCTTCAAACGCGTCCTCGGAATCACGCCGCGGCAGTACGCCGACGCGCGGCGCGTCACCCGATTCAAACAGGAACTGCGAAGGAGAAAACAGGTGAGTCCCGCACTCTATGAAGCCGGCTACGGCTCGACGAGCCGAGTCTACGAACGCACGCACGCCCAGCTCGGCATGACGCCCGCGACCTACGCGCGCGGCGGCGCGGGCGTCGACATCGTCTTCGTCACGGTGCCGACGTCACTGGGCCGACTGCTCGTCGCCGCCACCGAGCGCGGCGTGTGCCGCGTGATGCTGGGTGACAGCGCCGCGACGCTCGAAGCCGACCTGCGCCGGGAATTCGACGCGGCCAGCGTGCGCCAGCAGAAGGGCGGCCGGCTCGAAGGCTTTGTCGAAGCCATCCTCTCCTACCTCGAAGGGCGGGAACCGCACCTCGATCTGCCGCTCGACATCCGCGCGACCGCGTTCCAGCGGCGCGTGTGGCAGGAGCTGCAGCGGATTCCGTTCGGTGAGACCCGGAGCTACACGGAAGTGGCGAAGGCGATCGGCGATCCGAACGCGCGGCGGGCGGTGGCACGAGCCTGCGCGACGAATCCGGTTGCGCTCGTGATTCCATGCCATCGCGTGATTCGAGAAGACGGAGCGTTGGGCGGGTATCGGTGGGGCGTCGAACGGAAAGAGGCGCTCCTCGACAAGGAGCAGGACCGCTAGTTCACCGGGATCCAGTAGCTCGCCTTGATCGCGAGGAAATGATCGCCTGCGGCTCCAAACGAATCGAGCAGGTCGCGAAATCCGACGTGGCGGGCGGTGGACGCTTCTGAAAAGCGACCCTGCGCCCACACGAGATACAGCGTGCTGCCGCGCCGCCACTCCCACCGCAGCACCGCGTTGCTGTTGAACGAGAGAATGTTGAAGTCCGGATTGCCGATCCTGAGCGTGTCGGCGCCGCCGTTGTCCGTGATCGTGTAGTCGCCCGCCGAATCGCGCGCGATGGTGGTGCCGTCGGTGCCGTATTCGCGCAGCCGGTACGTCCGCGCCTGCGCCAGCTCGCCGAAACCGTAGTACTTCCCGCTGGCGGCGAACGGCTCGGCGTACAGCTCGAACGTGAGATCGGGGCCCACGGTATAGTTCGCGCGCAGCTGGATCAAGAAGGTGCTCTGATCGATTCGCGCGAAGACGTAGCGCGTCCCGTAGGTCTCGGGCGGGCCGCTGCCCGCAAAGCGCGTCACGAACTGTCGCGCCGTAATGTCGCGCAGGTAGTTGGGCGTCGCGGTGAATTGAAACCGGGTGGACGGACGCATCGACAGCTCGCCACTCAGCCGATACGTCTCCCCGCCGAGCTCGTCCTCGCCGTAATAGACCCGGCCGATCCACGAGTTCTTCGCGCCGAAGTTGTTCGCCAATCGCACGACCCAATTCCATGAAGACGCGGTCGCCATCGTGGGACCGCCACGAGTCAGCGAATGGTCGAACGCGCCGGGCAGATAATCGACGTAGGAGCTGAGATTCCAAAAGTTCTTGAACGTGACGTCGCCATAGAGCTCGTTGAAGTGAAACTGCTTGTCCCCGCCGTAGTCGAACTCTGCCTGGCTGCTCAACGCGAGGTTGTAACTCTGATACCAGCTCGTCGGCTTGGTCTGCCGATAGCGGATCCCGCCGAACCCGTAGCGCCCGTCTCCGCTGCCGAGCCGCCCGGCGTCGTTGGGATCGTAGGCGGGGGACTCCCAGCCGTATTGGAGATCGTACAGCCAGTTCCCCTTGGTCTTCCGAAACCAGAGGTCCCCCACCGTACCGGTGAACGTCGTCCTGGTGGAGTCGTAGTCGATGTAATCAGCGTCGGGACGCTGGTAATAGTGGACGGCGGAGCGTTGCACGCGATTGAGCGCCCGCGAATCGCCGCGGAGATGCGTCACCCCCGTATATCCGCGGAACTCGTACGCGCCGCGATCCCAGCGCAGCACCCAGTCGGCGCCTCCCGAATAGGCGCGATGCGCGTACGCCGGCTCCAACACCGGATCCAGGTCGCGCTGCACCGTCGTGGCCGTGACGCCCACGACCGAGGCGGACGTACCGAACTCCTGCTGGACGCGGACGACACCGTACCCCGTCGGCGGTGCGATGACCGTGCGGCCATACTCGCCGGTGGCGAGGTCGTAGGTACGGGCGGCCTCCCGCGCGGTCGCCGCGCCCAGCACGCCGAGCGACATTCCGGTCGCGAGTCGGCCCGTGACCTTGGCGGCGGCGAGGATCGTCGCGTTGTTGGGGCACTGCACGAAGTCCGCCCCGACGTTGCACGTGGGACTCGCTCCGATGCGGCGCGAATAGAAGTAGCTGGGCCCGTTGCCGCGCAGCAGCCGGCTGCCTTCGGTAAAGAACGGCCGGCGTTCGTCGAAGAACACCTCGAATGCCGACAGATTCACGACCGCGGGATCGGCCTCGACCTGCCCGAAGTCCGGATTCACGGTGGCGTCCAGCGTCATGTTGGGGCCGAGACCCATCTTGAGATCCGCGCCGGCGCGCGCGCCGAGATTCGCCGCGCTGTTGAACGGATCGGCCGCATCGACATCGTTCTGCAGGCGCGCGTCGGCCGCGGCGTACGGCATCAGCTCGAGCCGGCGCGACGGTTTGATCCCCTCGATGCCGACCAGCTCCCCCATGAACGAGGACCAGCCGCTGCGATTCGAGGGCACGGGAATCCAGAACACATCCTCGCTGGTGGCTGGATTCCAGTGGTCCGCGTTGAATCCCCAGACCTGAATCGGCTGATCGTTGAATCGCAGCTGCGAAAACGGAATCCGCATCTCGGTGGTCCACCCCAGCGCGTCGATGTGCGCCCTGGCTTCCCACACCGGATCCCAGCTCATGTCGATGTCATTCTCATTGTCGGTGCCGTGGTACCAGTCCATGCGAACCCCCGACGCGGTCACCCCGAACGAGTACGCCGTGCGGCGATCGTGGTAGCTGTCGAAGGAAACCCAGAGGTGCTCCGCCTGCGACGTGTTGTCGCGCCGTGACAGCGGGGCCTGGATTTTGGAAGGATCGCGGCTGTACATGCGCGCGCCGACGTACAGCGCGTCGTCGTCATAGACGATCGCGATCTGCATGCTGTCGCTCGGCGGCGCGCCTTCGCGCGGAATCTTCTGGACGAAATCCTTGATCCAGGCCGCTCCGGCCCAGACCGGCTCGTCGAGACGTCCGTCCAGCGCAACGGCGCCGCTCAGCCGGCTCGCGCGAACCCGTTTCGCCGGAGCGCTGTCAGCGGTCTGCGCGGGCGCAGCCCGGGCCGGGGCCGGGGCCGCGAGCGACAGCAACACGGCTACGGCAAAAACCCGCGACGTCACTCTTGCGACAGCGCCTCGTACACCCTGCCCCGATCGTACTGCGAGCCGATCGTCGCGGCGTTGGCCCGAATCGCGGCGCGTATCCCCTCATCCAGCTTGGTATGCTGTATCACGGCCAACAGCAGCTCCGATTTCTCGTGATCGGACGAAAGCCCTTTCGCCGATTCGAGTACGGCCAGCGCAACCTCCCGCGGCACTTGCCCGCGCAGGACGCTGTTCAATGCGCGGCCGTGCTCGTAGTCCGAATTGAGCGTCGCCGCAGCCGCGTAGAAGGACGGTCGCAGCGTGTCGTCGAGGGGATAGTTCGCGCCGATCTCGATCAGCAGCTCGGCGAGCTCGTAATCGGAGCTGACGTTCTTGGCCGAGCCGAGCACGTCGGCGAGCATCGCGGGAGTGGTCCCTTCCCGGGTCACGACCGCGCTGAGCACCCGGCGGTGCTCGTAATCCGACTCGAGCGAGGTTGCAGCCTTGAAGAAGGCCGGCCGTACTTTCTCGTCGATCGGCCGCGCCTCGTTCAACTCGATCAGCAGCGTGGCGAGCTCATAGTCGGAGTTGATCTCGGCCGCGGCATCGAGCATGCTCGTCTGCACCGCGGGTGTGAGACCGGGGCGCGACAGCGCGGCGCTCAACACGCGATGCCGCTCGTAATCTGAGCTGATCGACTTCGCGGCCGTTGCAAAGCCCGCTTGCATGCGCTCGGTCAGCGGCTGCGTCTTCGAGATCGCGATCAACAGCTCCGCCAGCTCGTAATCACTCGAAATCGTCTGCGCGGCGAGGCTGACCAGCCGCTCGAATCCGGCGACGTCGAGCTTGCCGCTCTCGATCGCGGCCTGATAGTAGATCCGCCGCGTGTAGTCCCCCTGCAGCTGGCCGAATTCATCCAGCAGTCCCTGAATCCCCTTGGTGTCGAGGATCCAGCGCGCGCGCTCCTCCGCCTGGTAGCCGGTGCGCCGCAACATGTAGGTCAAGACCTCGGAAACCCACGCCTTGGCTTCGGCATCATACGGCTTCACGTCGCCGTCGACCTTGTAGATCCGCTCGTTGTTGGGGCGGATCGTGACGCGGCGGTCGTGCGCGCCGTAATCGACGTCGATCGTGACGTAGCCGCCGGACGAAACGGACGCGATGTCGCTGAAGTCGGGCGTGAACTTGAACTTGCCCGAGGCGGCGAACCGGATGCTGCAGCCGCCCAGGTTCGTGAAAATCATCAGGTCGTCGTTTTCCTGCGTGGTGCTCGAGCTGTTGTGCTTCGTTTCCCCCGTACAACCCTGGAGCGTGTCGCGCACCAGCGGCCGCGCCGTCGAGACCACAGCGACCGGACCAGGGCGCTTGGCCATGCGTTTGGGGGTGATGCGCGGCACCGAGAAGGGCAGCAAGGTGTCGATTCGGCTCGCCGCGTTGGCCGGCTCCGCGACCCGCGGCGCCAGCGCCGCGAGCGGCACGACGACCGCGATCGCGCCGAGCCATGCCGGAAGCGCCGCGCGGGGCGACAGCGTGTCGCGGCAGCGGCGCACATCCAGCACGTCGATCAGCCGCGTGGCGAGCTGCGCCGGGCGCGCCATCGCGACGCTGGCGAGCGACGTCGCGCGCGCCGCGCGCAACCCGCGCGCGATCTCGAGCAGATGCGCCGCGTAGACCGAGGGCGTCGCGCCGGCGCGCAGCACCTGATCGTCACAGGCGCGCTCGCGCTCCTCACGCAGCCGGGTCGCGGCGAGCCACACGAGCGGGTGGAACCAGTACACCGCGCACGCGATCCGCGCGATGAGCTGAATGAAAAAGTCGTGACGCTTTACGTGCGCCAGCTCGTGCATCAACACATCGCGGCGCTGCTCGTCGGACCATTGATCCGCTTCCGCGGGCAGCAGGATCGCCGGGCGCCGCATCCCCCACGTCATCGGCATCGCGGGGACAGTGGCGCGGAGCAACCGCACGTAGCGCGTCAGACCGAGCTCGCGCGAGAGCTCCTCGACGAGCAGCAGCCAGTCTTCGTCCTGCACCGGTTTCGTCACGCGATCGAGCCACGCGATGCGCGCCATGCCGACCACGATGAGCAAGAGGACGACCGCAACGCCGCCGAGCCAGATCGGCAGAATCAGCATCGTCCAATCAGGGGTGAGGTGAACACGCGCCGGCGCGTCGGCAGCGGGAGCGGGAGCGGGAGCGGCGGGCGCCGCCTGAGTCTCGACGACGACGTCGTGGCGCGACGCGCGCGGCGCGACCGGCTCGCGAACATTCGCGACCGAGGTCGCGTCAAATGCCACCAGGGCGGGCGTGTCGAGCTTGGGCCACGCGGCGACTTTCAAATTCGGCAGCAGTGCTGAAGCAGCCGGCAGGACCAGAACACCCGCGCAGGCGAGCGCCCACACCAGATGGCGCAGCGCCGCGGACGAACGCCGCAGCAGGAGCGCGCCGGCCGCGGCGACGAGCAGCAGAATCGTCGCTTTGACGAAGGCGTCTGCAAGAATCGCGATCATGTCAGCGGCCCTCCTTACGCGCGTCAGCGATCAGCCGGCTCAACCGGCCCAGCTCTTCTTCCGACAGGCGTGTCGATGAAAGATCGAGCAGCGCGGCGACCGCCTGCTCGGTCGAGCCGTCAAAGAACGTGTGCAGCAGCTGCTTCAGCGCCGACTGGCGCGCGCGCTCGCGCGGCACCGTCGGCACGAACACGTAGCGCGGACCGTCTTCCTCGTGACGCAGGTGCCCCTTCTCTTCCAGCACGCGCAGCAGCGCCCGCACCGTGGAATAACTCGGCGGATCGGCGAGCTGATCCAGGACTTCGGCCGCGCTGGCGCGGCCGGCGCGGTAGATCACGTCCATGATCTCCCGTTCCCGACGGCTAAGCTTCGTGTTCGTTTCTGTCGACATTCCCGGCCCCCGCAGCGATGAGATGCTAAAAAACTAGCATTAACTGCTAAGAAACTAGCATAGGGTCGAAAACTGTCAAGCGGGGTAGTCTCGAGTTGGTCGAGCATGGCCTGGAGCTCGGCGATCATCGGGCAAATAAGACACTACGGAGGAATCATGAGTACGCTGGCCGTTCCGCTGATTCTGCTCTCGAGTCTCGCACAAACTCCCACGCGCCCCCCCGCCCCCGCCCCCGCCTCCACCTCCGCCAAGGCCGCGGCCCCGCGCGATCTGATCGCGCGCGCCGTTACGGCGATGGGAGGCGAAACCGCGCTGCGAGGGCTGCGCAACTACTCGGTCACGTTTTACCAAACCACGTTCGGCCTGGGGCAGGAGGAAACTCCGCAGTCGCCGGCCCGCGCCACGATCATCACCGGCACCCTGACGACCGACTTTGCCGGCAGCCGTCAGATCTCCTCCTCGGAAGCACGCAATCCAGCTGGCATGGTCAACAAGCAGCGGCGCATCACGGTGGGCGGGATCGGCCTGCTCGACAACAACGGCACGCTGACCCCGGACGGGCCCGGCGCCGTCGCGAACGTCGAGCGTTCCTGGCGGCGCGCGCTCGAGCGGCTCCTGATTACCGCCCTCGACAATCCCGCGACGCTCAAGGCCCTGCCCGCGCGCACGTGGCGTGGGGAATCGGTGAACGGCGTCCACTACGTGAACGGACCCGACACCGTCGACGTCTACTTCGACTCGCGCTCCGGACTGCCGGTGCTCTCCGAGGTGCTCAGCGACGATGCGATTCTCGGAGATCGGCGCAGCGTCACCGCGTTGACGCGGTGGCAAGACGCGGGTGGCGTGCTGTATCCGCGCCAGCTGGACACCGAGGTGAATGGCCGCCTGCAGACGCACACCATTCTCACGGCCGTCACGCTGAACGGAACGGTCGCAGACTCTCTCTTTGTGATGCCGGATTCGATCAAGTCGAAGGCGCAGCCGGGCAATCCCAACCCACCGCCGATCACCGTGTCACTCGTCGAGCTGGCGCCGAACGTGTGGCGCGCCGAGGGCGGCTCGCATCATTCCCTCGTCGTCGACCAGGGCAATCGGCTGGTCCTCATCGAAGCACCGTTGAGCGCGCAGCGCATGGAAGCGGTGCTCGACACGTTGCGCTCGAGATTCCCGGGCAAGCCGGTGGGGATCGCGATCAACACGCACCATCACTGGGACCATGCGAGCGGTCTCCGGACCGTGCTCGCGGCCAACGTGCCGATCGTGACGCATTCGCGCAACGTGAGCTTCGTCCGTTCCATCGCGTCCGCGCGCAAGACCGTCCGTCCGGACGCGCTCTCGCGCTCCGGAAAGCCGTCGCGCAGCACGATCACCGGCGTGGAAGACAGTCTGGTGGTGGGAACCGGTGAGAATCGTGTCGTAGCGTACCGGCTGCCCACCGCGCACGCCGAAGGAGTACTGGCGATCTATGTGCCGTCCGCGCGCATGTTGTTTCAGAGCGACGTGGTGAACGCGAATCCCACGCCGCCCGTGGCGGGCAGCGCAGAGCTGGTCAACTTCGTCAAGTCGCGCGGCATTACCGTCGAGCGCGTGGCCGGCGGGCACGGCGTGGTAGTGGCATGGGCGGATGTGGAGCGCGCCGCCGCGCCTCCGGCGTCGGCGCCCTGATGTACGAAGCGCTTCGTATCGACAACTACGAAGCGCTTCGGAAGTATTCGACCAGACGCCGCGCCGACCTTAGCGATTCGGCGCGTCGCCTCCCGTACTGGCGGCCTGGTCGCCACCAAGCTTGTGCTTCTGATACCAGCTCAGCATGTAGAGCTGGGTCCGGAGGTAGTTCGACGGCTTGGAGCTCGTGCCGTGGAACTCGCCGTTGAAGCGCAGCATCACGACCGGCACCTTGAGATACTTGAGG
>Ga0134127_10002913_pt1 | contig 12256 bp, 10 predicted proteins | sample KB31753_FD_96459 | JGI IMG/M metagenome (GOLD analysis project Ga0134127, IMG submission 96459) | Terrestrial soil microbial communities with excess Nitrogen fertilizer from Kellogg Biological Station, Michigan, USA - KB3-175-3 | ecosystem: Environmental > Terrestrial > Soil > Unclassified ...
CTAAACCTTGAGCTCGAGCTCAGGAATTTCAATTTCACGATCGAGCATTCTTACGGTGAGTGAATAGTTGCCGGCTGGAATTGGCGGAAGTGTGAATTCACATACGTCATTGAGAATTGCTTTCGATGTTCCCGCCACACCTGAAATCTCAATATGGGCTCCAGCGCAACCTTCGCCTATGACTTGACCGGTGAGAATACATTCATCGTTCTGCACCGTGATGCGCAGCTCCACGTCGGTCTCTTCCGCTGAATAGAGCATCTGCCGCGACGCTGCGGGAAGTGAGCGCACGCCGAAAGCCGGACCGGTGTTGCGACTGTCGAAGATCAGGAACGCCACAATACGTCTCAACGGCGAGCGCTTTTCCTGTGAAAAGATATTTATGGCTGCAGTCAACACGTCGCGCGGCGCGTCGGTCGTGTTGTCGCTTTTCATCGTTAGGATGAGTTGTTCAAGTTGAAGCAGCGTCGCATGGCACGTTGAACACGTCGAGAGGTGGGACATCGCCGCTTCACGAGCTTTGGCTGTCGCCCGGTTTTCCGCGATGTCCGCCAGTGTTTCAACTGAAATGTGTGTTGAGCCGGTCATGGTTAAGGTGTCTACCACCCACCTCTCAAACAGAGCTTCGCACCGTCAGATAAATACATTTAGGTTAGTTGTTCAACATTCGCAGCAGCTTGGCTAAGCAACGAGCGCGTGTCGGGCCGATGCTGCCTTCGGGGACTCCCAGAGAAGCGGCAATGTCTGCGTACGAAGGCGGCTCGGCAGCGTAAAAAAGCAGTTCCAGTAGCGTTCGGCAGCGCTCGTCTAATGACGAAAGCGCAGTCCGGATGCGGTGTTCCTCCTCCAGAATCAAAAGCTGTTCATCCGGCAAAGGCGCTTCATCCCTGATTAGTGTGGCCACGTTCAATGGTTCGTCTGTGTTGACGTGTGATTGGTGGCGAACCTGCGCTTTGGAGATCTCATGCAAAGTCTTGCGGCGGGCAGTTGTGACTAACCAGGCCTGTAGTTTTTCCGGTTGCTCGATGTCGTTCAGCTTTTGAAACAGGGTTGTGAATACGTCCTGAAAGACCTCTGAAGCATGATCCTCATCGAGGCCTGCCCGAAGCGGAATGGCGTAAATCAGACGTTGATAACGCCGAATGAGCCTCTCCCACGCAAGCTGATCACCGCGTCGGCAGGCTACTACCAGCTGCAGATCAGTTTCTTCCATTTTTGTCTGGGTTCCGGTTGACATCAGAATAGCCGATCCCGCCGTCTGAGCAACACTTAAACACAAAATCAACTCATCGCGTGTGATGTTTTGCCTCCAGGTGCCACTCTCAACCAGAAATCTGATCGTCTTGGAGGAATTATGGGTACTACCTGGTTTAAGCGGCTCGAAAACCGCACGCAATCTAAAATCAAACTACTAAACATAGAAGACTCAAATTCACGCGGACACAACATCGAAGTTCCAGCCGGAACCCACATCGCACTCGACATGAAGATCCCCTGGGCCCCTTTTTCGGGAGACTTTCAATCCAAACACATAGAGCTCCAGGTGAACGGCGTCACTCGATTCTGGATCTGGCAAGCCACACAGGCTGACGGTGACTTCATTCGATTTTCAACTAACGGCGCCTGGCAGAACCCCGGCACCCATGTTTTTGGCTATGCGGGCTCAGCCAATAACCTCTTTGAAGTAATAGGTGAGTGGAACCTCGAGGGTCTGGCGCAGTACTTTTTGACAGACCGAACCCTTGTCGTTCTCGACAGCCACTTCGAAACCATTCCAATCAAACCTAAACCGGACGGAGCGGCACACACCTTCATCAAGCGGATCGAGAATCGCAGTACGCTTCCATTGACGCTTTCCAGCACTCTAACACCCCAGGTCATTTCCCTTGGACCAGGTGCGTCGACGACTATGGACATGGAAGTGCCGTGGGCGCTCGGCCAGAACGATCTTTTCTTCCCCTTTGCAAACAACCACCTCAAGATTGCACTCGGTGGAGTCAACCGGTTTTGGATCTGGCAGCACGACAACCGGAATGACGGCGACTATGTTCGCTTTGCGACGTCCCCCAGCTGGGTTGCATTCAATAATCGCGTCAAAGGCTTTGCAGAAACGGGCGAGTGCCCGGGCGACCTGGTTTTTACAACCGGTCGCACCCTGATCGTCTCAAACACAAACGTTGAGCTCCAGCCAAACCCATTGATTCTCGATCAGCTGTTCAATCTGGTGGAGCCGCGGCTGCATCAATCGCACATTACAGGCGGAAATCCTCAGCCGAAGCCTCCTGGTTCGGTACCGAAGCGATCCGCCGTCGCGTTTAGTATGGCTGGTCCAGTGTCCGATAGGTTCCGCAACAACGTTGCCGGGGCGAGCTCCACCTACAAGGAAACGGGAAAGCGATACGAGTTTAAGCTCGACGACCTTGGCAGGGTCACTGCCACCCATCCCGATGGAACAGTGACGCTCCTTGATAAAGCGCGCTCGTTTACCGGAAAAAGAATAGCCGCCGACGTGCCAGCAGTGCCGACATTTGATCTGATCGCGGCCAACGGTGGTCGTGTGTTTGCGAAAGCCGCCGGCACAGATGATTTCTATTTCGCGACGATGGATGACCAGTTCATTACCTTCGACCCCAAACTCAAAACGGACGTCAGCATTCCACCCTATTATTTCAAACTCGATCCGGAGTTCAAGCAACAAGTGCAAAATCCGCTCGATCTACTGGAGACGACCAAAACCATCACGATGTTCGATCACCCCGCATCTGAGCGTCTGCCCGTGTTTCGTCGTGTGCTTGTGCGTCAACTGACGGACATGATGATCGCGGACGTCAAACCGGGTGTCTGGAACCAACTCGATTGCCGGCCACCTCAGAACGTGATGGCCCATGCAGTCAGAGACTTGATACCGGAAGCCAAAGCAGCGTTCTTAAAACTAAGTGTCGACGAGCCGGGCGCCGGCGCTGCACTGGCAATCGGGTATTTGATCTACACGCTCGTAAAAGGTGAAACCCCGTTCGAATCGATGTTCAATTTCCCCGACGTGGAACAAAAGGTGCCGGACACAGTCGCCACTTACTTCCCGGTTATTTACGAACGTGACGGCGACCCGAACCCCATTAAACCACCCGCGATCAGCTTCAAAAAGGTGCTTGATATCGGAGTCGGCACTGTTCATCACCACCAGCAGTACCAACGGATCACCGGTTGCGAGATGCAGGCGAACCTGGACGTTCCGCTTTATGCCGAATGCTACAGTTTCTTTAATGGTCCATTGACGGACGGCGACGGTTACTGTGACGGCACCATTAACTATTACGCGCTCGTCCAAAACGAAAAAGGTTTTGCACTGCTCTTCCAGGACGAGCAAGCATATTTCTCACAGCGCTGGCGACTTGTTGGTCCGGACGATACAGCCGGGGCCATGTTCTCTTTGATGAAGGATCTACCGTCGCAGCCGTTGTACCGCTGGGACCGTGAGACGTATTGGTCTCCGTTCGACGGCCCGCAACAACACATCAATGCCCTGAGCCGGTTGGCCGTATCTGCGCAAGTCTTGCTGGTGACCGGTATAAATCCGGCGGATAACAAATGGAAAATCTACAGTATCAACTTCAGTTGGGGGACGATGGATCGGACCTGGCGCTGGCGCGACATGCCTCCAGTGGACATAGATGGAGTCCGGAACATTAGGGAAATCGACGCACTCGTCGGTAACGAGCCGATCCCCACAACCGCTACACCGGGCGCCACCGGTCTCCCGCGTAACACTGTCTACCCACAAACGATTCGTTTGCGCGACGACATGACAATCCATCTCAAAGGTACGAAAAACGACGTAGTCGGCCGTTGGTATCAGAGATATCTTCCACCCGATAACCAGCTATTACCGCCCAAGGAAAGGTTGAGTACCGGCAGGCAGATGCCTATCGAACACTTCGATCATGCATGGAAGTTCCTGCCGGAGGCGACATTCCAACTTGCAGATAGATTCCAGTTCTTCGGCGCGTACGACGAAACCATTGATACGCGCACACAGTTTTACGACGTCACGCCGGCGCCCGGGGAGGAAGCAAACCTCGGACGCAGTCTCGGTCCATGGATCGACGACGCGCACCAGCTCTTCGTTTCACAGTGGAAGTTCCAATGGAAAGATCCCGACCACCTTGGGGCTGAGCCTGTCGACCCGCCGTCCATCTACTATCCCGACATACGGCTGCGAATCGAGAAAAAAGGTTCGCGTTGGATCGCGACGTTCTGGGATAAGCGTGACGATGATATGAAACCGTTTGAGAGCTTGCCCAGGGTGGTCACACTCAAAGGAGTCGCGTCGGACGGTACACCTCTGACTACGAGAGTCACCATCGGCGCCAACCACAACCTGAGACGGGAGACACAGACACCTGTGGTCCGGAATGCGTACTTCTGGCTCGAGCCAAACGGCACGGCGGGCGTTGCTTTCGAAGGAACATCTCTCGATGCGGTGCGTGAGAATGTGAGCAAGGTGCGCATGGCCAGTCTCGAACCAGTATCCGCGCCGGTTCCCGCCGATCCGGCTCGTGTAATACCTCGCGTCAATTCGTTTCTTAAGCAATTCACTGACGGGAGTTTTACTCCGATCATTGGACCAGGCACGTTTGAGTTTCGCTGGACGCCGACGGCCGCAGACAAAGCACTCCTGCAACAGCACGGTACAGTCGCCGGCGAACAGCAATTTGCAACCAGCATCTGGTTCGAAGACATCATGGGAAATGTGGCGCCGCCCGAGCGAATACTTTGGGCGCGATCGCCGCTGGCGAAGGCCGAGGCGACTCCGTCACTGATTCCATTGGGTGTTCCGACACAGGTAACAGTGCGTGCTTCAGACTTACGCACTGGAGTTCCAATCAAAGCCGGCAGTGGGACTGTCTGGATTGATAATCAGGTCGTCGGCACGACGGACGTGCCTTTCACTTTCACGTTCACCAACCATGTGGAAACAGAGCGTGATACGGAGTTTAACCCGCCCCGCATTACAACGACGGTTGTTGAGCCGGTCATGACGGTAACATTCCCCGACTATCCCGAGGTACGTGTCCCGCTGACGTTCTTCACGCCGGTGCTCGACATTCGCCTGGAACCGGCGTCTGTGCCGATTGGTCCAACTGTGCAGGTTGTCGTAAAAGCGCAGGACTCGAGAACACAAACGCCCGTGCAGGGTCGAGTGTTCATCGGCGGCGTTGATGTGGGTGCGACAAACACACCTTTCAACTTCGCGTTCAATTCAAGTAACACGTCCGGCGAGGTCCGTGCGACGGGTTACCCGAACAAGACGTTTGGCATTCCATTGTTCGTACCGCAGATGCAAGTTTCGGTTTCGCCATCGCCGATACCGACCGGCTTGCCAGTTCAGGTTACTGTGCGTGCGGTTGACTCGCGAACAGGATTGCCGGTGAACGGAAGGGTGAAGCTCAATGGCGTAGACACGGCTGCGACAAATACGCCGTTCATGTTTACGTTCGGACTGGCTCCGCCGCCTGGCGTTGTCAGTGCACCGTTCTATCCTGACGTAACGATCGTCTGGCCACCGCTGTCTGTCTCGACGTTGACGACCGGCATCATGCCGATGCCGATTCCGATCAACAAGACAGTTCAGTGCACCGTCTCGGCTAAGAATGCGCAGACGGGAGCGCTGGTGGCAGGTCGCGTCAAGATTGCCGGCATTGACGTGGCGCCGACAAACACCGCGTTCTCAACCATCTTCAAACCGAAGCTGGTGGGCGCGGAACAGGAACCTGTGATGCCGTCAGTTACCGTCTCGGCTTTCGGCTACAACAGCACCTCGGTCGACACCGGGTTGATGTAGTTCAAAAGGGGCACGACAAAAGGCGCAAGAGTTCTTCTTGCGCCTTTTGTGCTTTTTGTGGCAGTTAAAGTTTGTCCGCAGATCTGCGTGCGGCTGATTGCAACACTTTTGCTACTTCAGAGATACGAGCCAAACTAACGGACTTATACTCCTTCGCTTCATAGCGTTGAATTTGTTGCTCCGGCATCCCCAGGCGTTTCGCCAATTCCTTCTGGCTTAAGCCCGACGCGATGCGTGCGCGTATCAGATCGCGCGGTACGACGGAAATGTATTCGAGATCTGGAGGCGGCATATTGCCACTCTCAAGCTCTTCATATTCGGCGAGTTCGCGACGCAGAGATTCAAGCTGACTCTCTAACGCATCCTTCTGTGCCTTAATGAGGCGCGGGTGCGTAGTACGATCTTTGCGCGATCCCGTCTGCATGGCCTTTAGTGCCTCTTCAAACTTTGCAGCCTGCGCTTTCGCAACACGGTATTGGCGTTCATTCTTGATCATCTAATCAATCATCCAACAATACTTCAATAATTCCCTTTGGCTTACCGGTGTCTTTATCGATCTGGAAAAAGTCAAGGAATGTCTTCAGGCGCTGTGGGGCCTGGGCTGGGAAAAACTCTGCTCCAAATCTTGCCTTTTGAGCTGCTCGACCATTCTCAAAATCAAAGAAAACTGAATCGAGCAACATTGGATCTACACCATCAACATCCCAACAAAGGTCGATGTCATTGGGCGACTTCTTACTCGTCACGAAACTGCCATCTAAATAAACGCGACGACAACCAGCTTGCCTCAACGAGTCCAGAGCTTCTTGTAATCCTTTCAGTAACTGACGCCTTTGCCCATTACGTCCAAAACGCTTTACCACCTCTTCCCAATCAGCACGATGTACTCCTTTCGGAAGTAATCCTGTCGCCTCAAATTTGGGTATCAAAGTTATTAACCTCCTATGCAGTTGCGTATAACTCGCATATCAACCTCCTTTGGCTATGGCGCACTGAACGCGCCGACTATGTTTGGAGAACGGCGTGCTCTCCCCTTGTAACTGCCTACTACGGCACTAGGTTGAGGTTGTACGTAGTATCCGTCCTTTGAGTAATAGCGGCTTCGGATCAAGCCGACCCAATACTATTGTTGTGTTGAAAGGGCTGTCAACAGCGGGTCACTACCGTATTAGACTCGCCGCCCGGTAGTACTCAACCTCGAGTTGCATTGCGACCTCGTATGCCGCAGTGACAAAAATGGAATGTCAGGTTTCTCTTCCCGCAAGGATGCGCTCGATGCGTCTGTCCGGAATCACCCACATAAGCGCTACAAAAGCGTAAATTGCCACTGACAACCATGACCACACAAACGCTAGCAGGATTGCAGCGAGATAGAGTACCGGAGAGAGCTTGCCTTTCCAGTCGGCGCCGACGGCCTTTTTCAAGACCGAGTCTTCTCCCTGAGACGCGATGATCCGTTGCTGCAATATCAAGTAAGCGACGCCCGACATCAGCAGCACCACGCCGTAAGCCGCCGCAGGTAACTTCGCAAAATGGTTCTCTCCCATCCAACCTGTCGTGAACGGAATGAGCGATAGCCAGAAGAGAAGATGCAAGTTGGCCCACAGGATCGAGCCAGTAACGCTGTGAGTGACGTGCATCATGTGGTGATGATTGTTCCAATAGATACCGAGGTACACGAAGCTCAGCACGTAACTCAACAACACCGGAATCAATGGAGACAGACTTTCGATGCTTTCACCATGTGGCACCTTCATTTCCAGGACCATGATGGTAATGATGATCGCTACGACACCATCAAAGAATGTCTCCATTCGCGTCTTACCCATGACTGGCCGGCCCTTTCAATGGTCTACTTTCGGTTCGTGATTGAAGCACGATTGTTGACGCAACCGCCACCAATTCATAGAATTTCCGCAAATTCAAGCGGCAATTCCCCCAACGCAGTTCCTTGACCTGATTCGAACTGGACCGCCATCATTTTGAGCAATACCCGGTGCCCGGATGTCCCTCGACGATCAGCGAACCCGAGCCTCATTACGGGAAAGTGAAGAGTATTATCGCGCGGTGGCCGAAGCCGCCACGGATGCCATCATCACGATCGATTCGGACAGCATCATACTCATCGTCAATCCCGCCACCGAAAGGATCTTCGGCTACTCCAGCGAAGAGATGATCGGCCAGCCACTGACAATGCTGATGCCGGAGTATCTGCGTCATCTGCACAAGGCCGGAATCGCGCGCTACCTCGAAAACGGTCAAAAGCATATTCATTGGTCAGCCATTCAATTGCGAGGCCTGCATAAGACCGGCAATGAGGTCCCACTGGAAGTCTCATTCGCAGAGTTCACCAGGGATCGCCAGCGCTTCTTCACCGGAATCGCGCGCGACATCAGTGAGCGCAAGCGCCTGCAAGATAAGCAGGCGAGGTTAGCACGCCATGCCGTCATGCACGCCGAAGTAAGCGCGGCAGTCAGCGAGAGCGAGAAGTCGTTGCGCGCGATGCTGCAGATTTGTGCGGCGGCTGTCGTGACGCACCTCGATGCGGCGTTCGCGCGTATCTGGTTGCTCGACGAAGAAGTGCTTCAACTCGAGGCGAGCGCCGGCCTTTACACACATCTTGATGGACAACACGCACGCATTCCTCTGGGTAGCTTCAAAATCGGGCTGATAGCAACTGAGCAAAAACCTCATTTGACGAACACCGTGCAAACGGACGAGCGCGTCAGCGATAAGGAGTGGGCTCGGCAGGAACAGATGATTTCGTTTGCAGGATATCCATTGCTGGTGGAAGGCAGAACGGTCGGCGTGATCGCCATGTTTGCGCGACAGCCTTTGGAGGCGGACGTCATCGAAGCGCTCGCATCTGTCGCGCCAATTATCGCCCAGGGCGTCGAGCGTAAACGGACGCAGGACACGCTGCGAGAAACGCAGCGAGAGCTGGCCCACTTGAACCGTGTGATGACGGTAGGTGAACTGACAACTTCGATTGCTCACGAGATCAACCAACCGCTGGCCGCAATTTTAATGAACGGTAACGCGGCGCTGCGTTGGCTGGCACTCGATCCGCCAAATCTCGAAAAGGTGCGCGACTCGGCAGAGTTGATCCTCCGCGACGGCGAGCGCGCCACTCAGATAATCGCGCGCATTCGAGCGCTGCTGAAGAAATCGCCGCCGTCAAAGACGCTGCTCGACGTGAACGAGTTCGTCAATGAAGTGGTGGACCTACTCCAGAGCGAGATGGTTCGAAACAGCGTCGACTCGCGAGTCGAGTGTGCAAACGATCTTCCGAGAGTGCCGGGCGATCGCATTCAGTTGCAGCAGGTATTGTTGAACCTGATCGTCAACGCGGTTGAAGCGATGATGACCGTTGAAGATCGTCAACGCAGGTTGCTGATAGTTACTGATACCTTCAGCGAGACTGGTGTGCGAGTCGCAGTAAGCGATAACGGACTGGGAATCGATCCACAAACGGCCAATCACCTTTTTGATGCGTTCTCGACTACGAAGCCCGGCGGCATGGGAATGGGACTCACCATCAGCCGTTCGATCATCGAAGCGCACGGTGGGCATCTTTGGACCCAGGCAAACGACGAATTTGGCGCGACCTTTCAATTCACGTTACCTGTCGTTGCAAACAAGTCATGACTGCGACGAAAGCAATCATCTTTATTGTTGATGACGATCCGTCGCTTCGGCTCGCGTTGGAAAACCTGATTAGCTCGACCGGTCAGCAGGCAGAGACTTTCGCTACAGCCCAGGACTTCCTTCGCGACTGTCCACGCGATCCGGCGGGCTGTTTGGTTCTGGACGTACAGATGCCCGGCCTTTCGGGGTTGGATCTTCAGAGTGAGCTGAATCGCGCCGGTATTTATCTTCCAGTTATCTTCCTTACGGGTCATGGCGATATTCCCACCACTGTGCGCGCGATGAAAGCAGGCGCGTTTGAGTTTCTGACCAAGCCGGTTAGTGATACCGGACTCCTGGCCGCGATCAATCAGGCACTCGAACGCGATCGCCGAGCGCGCGCCGATCGTGCTGACCTGGAGGAACTTCGCGCACGTTATGACCAACTCACACATAAGGAGCGCGAAGTAATGGAGCTGGTCGTGCGCGGCCTGCTCAACAAACAGATCGCGCTCAAGCTGAACAACAGCGAAATCACCATCAAGCAGCACCGTGGAAAAGTCATGCAGAAGATGCGAGCTGAATCGCTTGCAGATCTCGTGCGCATGGCTGAACGTCTGGGTCATACGAAGGTCTGATAGAAACAGACCTCGTCGAAGAGTAACCTCACGTCATTCACTAAAAAGGATTTCCTCGTGGAGAAAGAAGTTGAAGCACAGACCTGTTATTGCGGTTGTCGATGACGATCTGTCCGTCCGTGAAGCGCTTGAGAATCTCATCAGCTCGGTGGGGTACGAAGTCAAACTGTTCGCTTCGGCCGAGGCTTTTCTTGATTCAGATGCGCGGGCGAACACGGACTGCGCCGTGTTGGACTTGCGCCTGCCGGGAATAAGCGGCATTCAGCTGCAACGGAAATTAGCGACCAATGGACAAAGCATTCCGAGCATCATCATCACGGCGCAGGGCGACGACCAGGCGCGCGCAGAGGCGGCGGCAGCGGGCGCAGTTGCATTCATCAACAAACCGTTTAAGGAAGAGACTCTGCTCGCCGCAATAGACTCGGCGCTAAACCGATAGCTGCGATGAGAGTTTACAAGGTGTCTCACACCAGAAAGAGAGAAGCAAAATGAGTACGATCACGACAAAAGATGGAACGCAGATTTACTACAAAGACTGGGGCACGGGCCAGCCAGTCGTCTTCAGTCACGGATGGCCATTGACGGCAGATGCGTTTGAAGACCAGATGTTCTTTCTGGCCTCGAATGGCTATCGCTGCGTCGCTCTTGACCGTCGAGGTCACGGGCGTTCGGATCAAACCTGGCATGGCAACGATATGGATACGTACGCCGACGATCTCGCCGCGCTTATGGATAAGCTCGATCTGAAGGATTCAATCCAGGTCGGCCATTCGACCGGAGGCGGCGTGGTCACCCACTATATTGGGCGCTATGGCACGGGGCGTGTCGCAAAGGCCGTGCTGATCAGTGCTGTCCCGCCGCTGTTGGTGAAGACACCGGATAATCCTGACGGCATACCGATCGAGATTTTTGACGATGCCCGCAAGGCTATCCAAGCTGACCGCTACCAATACTGGAAGGATTTTTGCAACGTCTTCTACAGTTTGAATCGCCCCGGCGCCAAGCTCTCCCAGGGCATTGCGGATTCCTTCTTCAGCCAGTGCAGCATGGCAGGCTTTCCCGCCAGCTATCTCGGGATCACCGCATTCTCTGAGACAGATTTCAACGAAGACTTGAAGAAGTTTGACGTGCCGACGCTCATCATGCACGGTGAGGATGATCAGGTTGTACCTGTCGCTATCTCGGCGTTGCGCTCGGCAAAGATCGTCAAGAACGCGATCCTCAAGGTTTACCCCAAATTGCCACATGGCATGTGCCAAACGCACAAAGACTTAATCAATGCAGACTTGCTTCAGTTTATCCAGCAGCCTCAAAGCTCAACAGCGACAGCGTAAACTCGAGGGGCCGCGGCAGGGCGTGTCACGCGCTTCCTGCCGCGGCGTGACGGAGGTCAACTATGACGAGTGAAAAATCAAAAATGAAGATCGTTGTTATTGGCGGAACCGGGCTCATCGGATCAAAGGTCGTAAAGAATCTCCGCGAGCGCGGCTATGAGGCTGTCGCTGCGTCACCAAACTCCGGAGTAAATACCTTGACGGGCGAAGGACTCGCCGAAGTTCTCGAGCGTGCGTCGGTAGTCGTCGATGTGTCGAATTCGCCGTCGTTCGAGGATGCGCCGGTTATGGAGTTCTTCAAGACTTCAACTGGAAATATGCTTAGCTACGAAGCCGCCGCTGGTGTCGGACATCACGTGGCATTGTCGATCGTCGGTACTGATCGTCTGCCCGACAGCGGCTACCTGCGTGCAAAGGTCGTTCAGGAGAAGCTCATCCAGGAGTCTTCGATTCCGTATTCGATCGTGCGTGCGACACAGTTCTTCGAGTTCTTTGGGCGCATCGCTGATTCTGCTACGGAAGGCAACACAGTTCGCTTGCCGTCTGTGAGTTTCCAACCGATGGCGGCCGATGATGTCGCGCGTGTGGTGAGCGAAGTTGCTATGGCGTCGCCGTTGAATGGAATCATTGAAATAGGTGGCCCCGAGAAGTTTCGTTTCGATGAATTCATTCGCCGCGGTCTCAACGCCCGCAAGGATCCGCGTGAGGTTATTGCTGACCCGCACGCGCTTTACTTCGGCACTGAGTTGAGCGAGCGCTCGCTTGTTCCCGGCGATGGCGCACTGCTCGGCGAGACGCGGTTCGAGGACTGGCTC
>Ga0134127_10002914_pt1 | contig 12253 bp, 13 predicted proteins | sample KB31753_FD_96459 | JGI IMG/M metagenome (GOLD analysis project Ga0134127, IMG submission 96459) | Terrestrial soil microbial communities with excess Nitrogen fertilizer from Kellogg Biological Station, Michigan, USA - KB3-175-3 | ecosystem: Environmental > Terrestrial > Soil > Unclassified ...
CCCCTATTACACGGTCCCGATGAGCGCCGGCTCTCTCGAGGAGTTCACCGCACGGTCTTTTGCCGGTCCGAGGTACATACCCGAGGCCACGTTCGTCGCTGTTCGGGACGGCGAAGTGCTCGGGTACGCACAGCTCGCCTGGATGAGCCGTGCTGCCGGAGTCGCCGACCACGCGATGCTCGCAGTCCGCCGCGCCTGGCGCGGGCGCGGAATCGCGAAAGCGCTCAAAGCACGACAAATCACGTGGGCACTCGACAACGGCCTCAATGAGCTACGCACTGGAAACGATGAGCGCAACGCATCAGCACGAGCCGTAAATGACAACTTCGCGTACACGCCCCTTCCCGACCAACTGGGCTATCGCGGCCCGCTCCTTTTGCTTGACTAAGTCTGCGACCCGGCTGCTCTGGTGACATTCCCGAACGCTGGCGCAGCCGAGAGGGCGAGCTGCCCCGGTGACTCCAGGGGCGGTCGGCCAGCAAGCCCCTCGATGATCCGAATCGAGTTCCTCGCCCGATAGCCTTGATCTGTGGAGCCCCGTGTCGATGTGATCACGTTGGCCGTCGAGGACCTTGAGCGGGCTCTACGGTTCTATCGCGACGGGCTCGGCTTCGAGTCGAGCGGCGTCGTCGGGACGCAATGGACGGACGAGGAATCCGGCGCGAATGGCGCCATCGCGGTGTTCAAGTTCCAGAGTGGGTTGCTCCTCAGCCTGTACCCGCGCAGTGACCTCGCGAAGGACGCAGCGATTCCCGCCGGTCCAGCACGCCCGGGCGAGTTCAGCCTGGGGCAACTCGTGCAGAGCCGCGCCGAGGTGGATGAGTTGATCGAGAAGGCCGAAGCCGCCGGGGCGGCCGTCACGACGCCGCGCGACAGGCCGTGGGGCATCTACTCCGGCTACTTCCGCGACGTGGATGGCCATCTTTGGGAGATCATCTGGAACCCGAATAGCGACTGATCTAGCGCGGCCTCGGGTGACATTCCCGCACGCTGGCCCAGTCGAGCGACCCGCCGCTTTAGGCGTCTCTCGGCTGACGCGATCATTAGTTGCATGAGCAAGGCGAAGATCTCGGTCCGAGTGCGGGCAGGCGCCCACCGCGACGAGGTCGTCGGAGTCCGGGACGGGGTGCTTTTCGTGCGGGTAACGGCACGGGCCCACGAGGGGCACGCAAACCGCGCGCTGTGTCGACTGCTCGCCACACGCTTGGCGGTCCCACCGTCGCGCGTCGTGATCGCCCGCGGTCAGCGTTCGCGCGAGAAGCTCGTCGAGGTCGAGGGGATCGACCAAGGAGTTGTGGATCGCGCCCTAGGACTCTGAACTCGCGCGACTGACCCGCGCTAGCGGCTTCGCGCTCGGGTGACATTCCCGAACGCTGGCGCAGCCCACGCTCCCGCCTCTTCTGGCGCCGCTAGTGTCTCGATCGTGGAGAGCGCAGAGTGTCGATAAGGGTGGGCGTCGACAACTTCGTGCGCGCCGAGACGGATCGGATGTTCGCGGGGCTGCAGGCGGATGCCGGCGGCGTGAACGTCTTCGGGCACAACCGCGAGCCGACCTCGATCGAGGGGCAGACGGTGATCCGGATGAACCGCGACACGCTGTACAGCTTTGCGATCGCGGATATCTCGGCAGGGGCGAGGCTGACGGTGCCGGACAGCAGCGATCGCTACCTCTCGGTGATGGTGGTCAACCAGGACCACTACATCAACCGTCTTTTTCACGATCCCGGTGAGTACGACCTGACGCTCGCTGAGTTCGATACGCCGTGGGTGCTGATCGCCGTGCGGGTGCTGGTGGATCCAGTCGATCCGGCGGACGTCGCGGCGGTCACTGCGATCCAGGATCAGATCAAGCTCGACGCGAACTCGTCGAGAACTTTCGAGCTGCCGGAGTACGAGCCATCGAGCTTCGAGGCGACACGCAACGCGGTATTGGAACTGGCCAAGCACGTCGGCGAATTCGGTCACGCCTTCGGTACCCGAGAGGAGGTCGACCCGATTCGGCATCTAGTCGCAACAGCTGCTGGTTGGGGTGGTCTGCCTGACCGGGAAGCGCGCTACATCAGCGTCGATCCCGGCGGCGTCTCAGGCGAGTACAAACTCACACTGCGAGATGTGCCGGTTGATGGCTTCTGGTCGGTCTCGGTCTACAACGCCGCCGGCTTCTTCGAGCAGAACGATCGAGACGCCTACAGCATCAACAACATCACCGCGACACCCAACGCCGACGGCTCGGTCACCGTCCATTTTGGCGGCTGTGGCGACGACCGCCCGAACTGCCTTCCAATCACGGCCGGCTGGAACTACATCGCCCGGCTGTACCGCCCGCGAGCGGAGATTCTCGATGGCTCTTGGGCATTCCCCTCCATCGAACCGGCCTGACGACGCCGTGCCCGGAGCCCGCCGCGCGGTCTAAGCACGGCGGTTCTTCAGGTGACATTCCCGAACACTCGCCCAGGCGAGAGTTTTCTCCTGAACCGGTGTATCAGCGGGCGCGCAGGCCCGCGTCCTCGAGTGCTGCGGCGACGAGCGGGTCGTAGCGCTCGGCCGCGAGGTCGCCGAGCGGATCGTCGCTGAACTCGAGCAGCCGGCCGTACGGAAGCGAGTACGCCGCGCGCTGGGCGAGAACCCGACGGCGCTTCGGGTCGTCGACGCCGTGCAGCACGCGCGACGCCGCCGTCAGCCGGCGGACCTGTGCCATGCGCTCCGGGAGCAGCCACCAGAGAACGAGCAGCGCCGGCAGACCGAACGTGACCAGGCCGAGGAGGTTGGCGAGGTAGTGCACCGAGTCCTCGCCCTCCTGGCCGAGGTCGGACACCGGTCCGCCCACCACGGGCACGGCGTCGCCGACTCTCTTGACACCACTGCCGAGGACGGCGAGCTGGTCGACCGCGTCGTGGACCTTCAGCCCGAGCCAGGCGAGCAGGAAGAGCACCACGAGCAGCAGCACATCGTGACCGAGGGTCGCAAAACGCCGTCCCGGCAACTCCGGATAGAGGCGCACGCCGCTCTGCTACCCGAGGCCGCCCCCGGCGAACCAGGGCGTTCGCTCCGCTCGCGGCATGCCTAGGCATTGCCTAGTATTGCGCGAATGCCGAAGCAGTTCTACAGCGCGAGCGAGGCCGCCAAGAGGCTCGGGATCAGTCTCGACACCCTGCGGCGCTGGGACCGCGCCGGGCGGATCGAGACAGCGCGTGACGCGGGCAACCGCCGGATCGTCGCGGCGAGCGAGATCACGCGGCTGCGCGGCGAGGACAACGGCGCGCACCTGAGCGCGCGCAACCGGTTGAACGGCACCGTCTCGGAGGTGAAGGTCGAGGGCCTGATTGCCCAGGTCGAGCTCGTGGTCGACGAGCCGGCGCGGCTGGTGGCGATCGTGACCGCCGACGCGGTCGAGGAGCTTGGCCTCAAGCCCGGCATGCCCGCGACGGCAGTGGTGAAGGCGACGTCGGTGATGGTGGAGCACTCGTGAGGGTGGCGCTCGCAGCGCTCCTCGCCTTCGTCGTTGTCGGCGCCGCGGCCGCGCAGTCGCACACGACGCGCGCCACCGTCTATGCGGCCGCGTCGCTCACCGATGCCTTCCCCGCGATCGCGCCGCAGGCGCACTTCTCCTTCGCGGGCTCGAACGCGCTGGCCGCGCAGATCCGGCAGGGCGCGCCGGCGGACGTGTTCGCCTCGGCGAACATGAAGATCCCGCTCGGGCTGTACGGCGACGGCTTCTGCTCGAAGCCCGCCGTGTTCACCCGCAACGCGCTCGTCCTGATCGTCCCGCGCAAGAACCGGAAGCACATCGACAGCGTCGGCGACCTGAAGCGGAGGGGGATCAAGCTCGTGATCGCGGCCAAGGGCGTGCCCGTCGGCGACTACACGCTGCAGGTGCTCGAGAAGCTGAAGCTGACCTCCGTGCTCAAGAACGTCGTCAGCCGCGAGACCGACGTGCGCGAGGTGCTCGCGAAGGTCGCTCTCGACGAGGCCGATGCCGGGTTCGTCTATGCGACGGACGCCAAGACGGTGCCGAAGAAGGTGCGCGTGATCTCGATCCCGCCTCGTGGGCGGGCGAACGTCGAGTACGGCATCTGCGTCGTGCTGGCGAGCCACGACAAGCCTGCCGGGCAGGCCTTCGTCCGGCGGATCCTGGGCCCGGCCGGACAGCGGATCCTGCGGAGCTACGGGTTCCTGCCGCGCAAGCCGTGAGGCGCGTGCTGCTCGGCACGGCCGTTGCGGCGGCCGCCACCGCCGCGCTCGCCTTTCTCGTCCTGCCGGTGGCGGCGATCTTCCTGCGCGTCCCCCCGGGGAAGCTGATCCACCAGCTGTCGAGCCCGCTCGTGACCGACGCGCTGATCGTGAGCATCAAGACCTCGGCGATAGCGCAGGCGCTGATCCTGCTCTTCGGGACGCCGCTCGCGTACGTGCTCGCGACCCGGCGCTTCCGTGGCCATTCGCTGCTCGTGACCCTGGTCGAGCTACCGCTCGTGCTGCCGCCGGCCGTCGCAGGGCTCGGGCTGCTGGCCCTGTTCGGCCGCTCCGGGTTGCTCGGGACGAGCATTCCCTTTACGCAGACGGCGGTCGTGCTGGCGGTCGCGTTCGTTGCCAGCCCGCTCTACATCCGGCAGGCGATCGCGGCGTTCGAGGCCGTCGACCCGAACCTCGTCGCGGCCTCGCGCACGCTCGGAGCCGGGCCGGTGCGGACGTTCTTCCGCGTGGTGCTGCCGCTGTCGCGCGGCGGGCTGGCGGCCGGCGAGGCGCTCGCGTTCGCGCGCGGCCTCGGCGAGTTCGGCGCGACGATCATGTTCGCGGGCAGCCTGCAGGGCGTTACGCAGACGCTGCCGCTCGCTGTCTACCAGGCGTTCGCGATCAACCTCGACACGGCGCTGGCGATCGGCGCGCTGCTCGTGGTCGTCAGCGCCGTGCTTCTGGTCGTCCTCAAGCTGGTGCTCTCGTGGCAACCCTCTCGGCGGACTTCGAGCTTCCTCTTCGCTCGTTCGACCTGAGGCTCGCGCTCGACGTCGAGCGCACGGTCGCGCTCGTCGGGCCCTCGGGCGCGGGCAAGAGCTCGGTGCTGCGGGCGATCGCCGGGCTGGTGCGCCCGTCCGGACGGATCGCCCTCGACGGCGAGGTCTGGCTCGACGAGAGCACCTTCCGGCTCCCCGAGGACCGGCGGGTCGGGCTCGTCTTCCAGGAGTACGCGCTCTTCCCGCACCTGACCGTCGAGCGCAACGTCGCCTTCGGCGGGAAGGCTCGCGTGGGCGAGCTGCTCGAGCGCTTCCGGATCTCGCACCTCGCGCACGCGCGGCCGGGGGAGCTGTCCGGAGGCGAGCGGCAGCGGGTCGCGTTGGCGCGCGCGCTCGCGCGTGACCCGGGCGTGCTGCTCCTCGACGAGCCGCTCTCGGCGCTGGACGCGCACACCAAGGACACCGTTCGGCTCGAGCTGCAGGAGCTCTTGCAGAGCTTCGACTTGCCGACGCTGATCGTGACCCACGACTACGAGGATGCGGCAGCGCTGGCCGCGACCGTGGGCGTGCTCGTCGAGGGCGAGCTGCGACAGCTCGGCTCGCCCGCCGACCTCGTCTCGCAGCCGAGCGACCCGTTCGTGGCGTCGTTCACCGGCGCGAACCTGCTCCGCGGCCACGTGACGTCGGTCGAGGACGGACTGACGGGCGTTCGGCTCGACACCGGCGAGATCGTGTACTCGACCGACCCCGCGCTCGGCGAGGTCGGGGTTGTCGTCTACCCCTGGGACGTCTCGATCGGACGCGTCCACGCGGACGATTCGGCCCTCAATCTGATCCACGGCGAGATCGGCTCCCTGTCGCGCGTGGGCAACCGGGTGCGCGTGCGCGTCGGCCCCGTGACCGCCGAGGTGACGACCGCCTCGGCCGAGCGCCTCGAGCTGGCGCAGGGCGGGGTCGCGGTCGCCTCGTTCAAGGCGACGGGAACCCGCCTCGTGCCGCTCGCCGGCTAGAGCTCGAGCGTCTGCGTCGCCCCGAAGGCGTCGAGGAAGCGCCGGTCGTGGCTGACCAGCACCGCTGCGCCCTCGTAGCCCTGCAGCGCCAGCTCGAGCTGCTCGATCGCCTCGAGATCGAGGTTGTTCGTCGGCTCGTCGAGCACCAGCGCGTTGACGCCGCGGGCCGAGAGCAGCGCGATCGCCGCCCGGCTGCGCTCGCCCGGCGACAGCGAGCGGCCGGGGCGGAGGACGTCGTCGGCGCCGAGGGCGAACGTCGCGAGCAGCGAGCGAGCCTCGCCCGCCGGCAGGCCGCTCTCGGCGACGAAGCGGTCGAGCAGCCGCTCCTCGCCCGCGAACGGGCCGACGCCCTGCGGCAGCTCGCCGAGCACGGTGCCCGGCCCGAGCCGCCGTTCGCCCGAAGCGAGCGGCAGCTCGCCGAGTAGCGCCTTGAGGACCGTCGTCTTGCCCGCGCCGTTCCGGCCGAGCAGGGCGAGCCGGTCGCCGTGGCGCAGCTCGAGGTCGACGGGGCCGATCCGGAAGCCGCCGCGCTCGACCACCGCCTGCGAGAGGAGGGCGACCACGTCGCCGCCGCGCGAGGCCGGCGCCAGCGAGAGCCGAAGCTGCCAGGGCGACCACGGCTTCTCGACGCGCTCGAGGCGCCCGAGCTTCTTCGCGGCCTGCTTCTTCACGTCCTTCGTCTTCTTCTTCTTGCGGCCCTGGCCGTAGCCGCGCTCCTCCCACTGGCGCATCCGGCGCGCCTGCTCCTCGAGGCGATCGCGCTCGGAGACGTAGCCCGTGTAGGCCGATTCGTGCCGCTCGCGCGCAGCCTCGCGCTGTGCGGCGAACTCGCTCCAGCCACCCGTGTAGACCCGAACCCGGCGCGTCTCGGCCTCGAGCTCGACGATGCTCGTCATCCGCTCGAGAAAGGCGCGGTCGTGTGACACCGCGACCACGCCGCCACGGTGCGAGGCGAGGAAGCGCTCGAGGAGCTCGAGCCCTGCGAAGTCGAGGTCGTTCGTCGGCTCGTCGAGCAGCAGGACGTCGGCGTCCGCGGCGAGGATCGCCTCGAGGTTCCGCCGCGCGGCCTCGCCGCCGGAAAGCCCGTCCGCCGAGCGCTCCTGCACGAGGTAGGCGACGCTCAGGCTCGGCGGCTCACGGGTGACCGAGCCCGAGTCCGGCTCCTCGACTCCGGCCAGCAGGCGCAGCAGCGTCGACTTGCCGATCCCGTTCGGGCCGACGACGCCGATCCGGCTGGACGGCGTGACCGAGAGCGAGAGCCCGTCGAGGACGACGGTCCCGCCGTAGGACTTGCCGATCGTGCGTGCGGCCAGCGTGCCGCTGAGACGGTGCATGCGGAGAACCCCCTGGGGCCGAAGAGACGAGAACGCGTGTGATCGGTCAGCGGTTCCGCATAGACGGGGCCGGAGCCCCGCGGGAAGCCTAGCGCGCCGCAAATGCCGTTGGAGGCTTCGGTTAAGCTCATCCGAGGATGATCCGGTCAGCGGCGTGCGTCGCCGCGATTGCGCTGGTCACTGCCGGTGGGGCCTCGGCGGAGGTCGTTGCGCGCGGTGTCCCGGACGGGTTGTTGACGCTCGACGTGAAGGGCGCGCCCTCGGTCGCGTGGGTGCACAACTCGACGCTCTTCATCGCGACTCGCTCCGGGCCCCGCAGTTGGACGCGCGCCAGGGCGGCCTCCACGCCGGCCGGCTCGAGCGTGGTGGCGTTCGAGATCGGAGCGGCGGGGCCGGTCGCGCTCGTCCAGAGCGGCGACGACCGCACGATCGAGCTCGTCCGCCGGCGTTCCGTCGGTTGGCAGACCGTCCGGATCGCGAAGGTCGGCGCGCTCTTCCGCCTCGGGTGGCCCGGCCTGGCGCTCGATCGGAAGGGCCTCCCGGTGATCAGCTACACGCGCTGGAACGGCCCGACGCTGAAGAGCCGGCTGCTCGTCTCGCGCATGGACGCCAAGGGCAAGATCTCGACGCGGCAGATCACGCAGGAGGGCTTTCCCAAGAGCCTTGTCCCGCCGCCGGCGAAGCCCGTGCTCTTCGGCAACGTCGTGCACGTCGTCGAGTCGTACGGCTACCGCGGCGTCCTCGGCACGATCGAGTGGTTCCCCTCGAAGAAGACCTGGATCGGGCTCGGCCTCGACGCCGGGCTCGGCGACTACCCGCTCGGGCCCGTGTTCGCGGGCCTGAGCCCGAACGGCGTCATGCACGCGGCGTGGACGGAGTCGCTGCTCTCGTTCGACTTCGAGGCCGCGCCGGTGACGCTCGTCGAGCGGCACCGCTTCGCCAGCTCGGAGTTCGTGCTCGAGCGCGCGCTGACGACCGCGCTCGCGCTGCCTGCGACCGGGCCGGAGGTCGCGGCGAACCAGTGGGTCAGCTCCGCCGACTTCGGCCTCGAAGGCGACGACAACCTCTGGGGCGGGACGATCGTCCGCGGCAAGAGCAAGATCGAGCTCGACGGGTGGGTCGCCGGCTACGCCGCGCCGCCGCAGGGCGGCCGCGACCTGCTGCTCGGCGGCGCCGACGGGCTGCGCTGGTACCACGTGCCGCAGCGGGTCTCCACGAAGGTCACGATCGAGGCCTTCGACGACGGCGTCTCGGTGACGGTCAGCGGCCGCGTCGGCGGCGTCGCGAACGGCACCGTGACGCTCTACCGCGAGCGGCCGGGGGAGCCGCGCACCGCGATCGGCCACGCGACGATCAGCGGCGGCGAGTACTCGTTCGTCGACCGCCCGCCGGAGCGCCCGCTCGTCTACCGCGCGGTCTACACCGACAGGGAGACGGGCATCCCCTACGGGGCGCTACTGCGCAAGCCGGTCGGCCTCGGTCAGTGAGCGCAGCTGCAGACGACCTCGCCGAGCGCCCGCCGCTCGTAGCGTAGGCCGCACCGGCCGCAGGTCGCCGGCAGGAGCTGCGCGCGCACGAAGAGCGCCCGCATCAGCGAGGCCCAGAAGGCGAACCAGGGGATCATCAGCGTCGCGGTCACGCATGGGGTATCGGCGTGTCCTGGCGAGCGGTTTAGCGTCGGTAGTATGACCTCGTGAGCTGGCTGTCTCTCGCGCTGTTGGTTTGCGCGGTCGCCGTCGTCATCGGCGCCGAATGGCCCCGGCTCAACGAGCGGCTCGGGCTCGAGGCACGGCGCAAGCGCGAACGGGCGCGGCGCAAGTCGCAGCTGCGCGTCCTGCGCAGCGACACGGACGACTTCGCCGCCAGTGTCGAGCGCGATCTCGACCAGCTGCCGACGATCGAGGACTACGACCGCCGGAACTAGCGGACGCTGAACGTCGTCGTGAGCGTGCGCGTGTTCGGCAGCGTCGCGCCGGCGTTCTCGTTGTTCTTGGCCTCCTGGTAGTCGGAGACCGTGAAGACGAGCTTGTGGCCCCCCGCACGGAGGCCCGTGGTGGGGATGCCCACGAGGCTGTGGGCCTTGTCCCAGATCAGGCGCCGGCCACGGCCGTCGACCTGCGCGAGCATCGTGGCGGGATCGACGCCGGAACCGCGGTCGCCCACGCGCACCAGGACGAGCTTCCCCCGCGCGACCGAGCGGGTGAGGAGCCGCGCGGTCGGCGGCTTCGTGTCGTTGACCCAGAAGCGGAACGTGAAGCGGCCGGCGGCACGCCGGCTCTTCGTGTCGAACACGACGTCGTACGCGCCTGCGGCCGGGCGAAAGACGCCGACGGCCGGGATGATCGTGAAGTACCCCTGCTGGTACGGGTTGAGCCGCAGCGGCAGGCCCGTGTAGCCGGTCAGGCGGTCCTCGTTGCCCGCGCGCACCAGGCGCGGCGAGACGTGTGAGCCCGGCCCCTGCGAGACGACGACCGCGCCCGCGTTCGCGACCCGGCCGCGGATCGTGAAGCGGAAGACCTGCTCCGGGCCGAGCAGGCGCTGCGTCACGCCGAGCGCGCCGGGAGCGCTGGGGTAGCGGTACGAGCTGACGCGGGCCGGGCGGCCGCGCGTGTTCCCGCGGTAGACGCCGGGCCGCCGCAGGATCGTCCGGCTCTCGCTGCCCAGGCGCGGAACGCTGACGCGGAACCAGTACGGGAACCGCCGCGTCGCCGCGCCGCGGGTGAGCACCACGAAGCCGCTCCCGTCGCCGGCGTGGGCCGAACGCGCGGTGTCGACGCCGAGGGTCAGCTTGCCCGGCACGTTCACGGTCGGCGCGACCGTGACTGTGGCGCCCCGGACGCGGGCGAGCTGGCGGATCGACGCGTTCCAGGCGCCGCCGCCGCCCCCGGCGTCGGTCAGGTCGGCGCCGATGAAGTAGTGCAGGTCGCGGCGCAGCAGCCCCAGGGAGAAGCTCGCCGGCGCCGCAAAGACCAGCGGGTTGTCCGCGCGCGGCAGCCAGATCATCCCGCCGCCCTCGCGGGTAGGCGCCACCTCGTGACCGCTCGCGCCCGTCACCGGGCCGCCGGTCGAGACGAGCGCGGACTTGACCTGGGCGACGGTCCAGCCGGGATGGCGCTGCAGCAGCAGCGCGGCCGCGCCGGCGACGTGCGGCGAGGCCATGCTCGTCCCGTCGAAGAGGCTCCAGGAGCCGTCGTGGGCCGGCACCGAGGAGAGAATGCTCACGCCCGGGGCGGTGACGTCGGGCTTCAGCGCCAGCGAGACCGGCGTCGGGCCGCCCGACGAGAACGCCGCGATCACGCCGGCCTTGCTCGCGGCCGCCGCGGTGATGGCCTTCGGCGCCGAGCCGGGCGAGCCCACGGAGCCCGGGCCGACCGCGTCGTAGTCGTTGCCGGCCGCGATCACCGGCACGACGCCGCGCGCGGCGGCCGCGTCGATCGCCTGCACGACGATGTCGCGCGAGGGCGTGATCTCCGGCTCCCCGAGCGAGAGGTTGATCACGTTCATCCCGTCGCGCACCGCGGCCTCGATCCCCGCCACGATCTCCGGCGAGTTGCCGTCGAGCCCGAACGAGTCGGTCGGGATGGTCAGCACGCGGTAGTTCCCGATGTACGCGCGCGGCGCGATCCCGGACACCTTCACGGCCCCGCCGGGGCCGGGCGCGGTGGTGTTGTTGTCGCCCGCGGCGATCCCGGCGACGTGCGTGCCGTGCTCGGACTCCTGCGGGTCGAACGGCAGCTGCGCGTAGCGCCAGTTCGCGCCGGGCGGCGGGAACGACCGGGCGACGATCACCTTGGCCGTGGTGTAGGACGCATTGCCCTTCGGATAGCCCGCCGGCGTGGTGAAGCCGGCCGGCGCGAAGAAGGGGTGCGTCTGGTCGACGCCGTCGTCGATCACGCCGATCTTCATCCCGTTCCCCGCGGTCGCCAGGGTCGGCCCCCAGATCTGCGGCGCGCCGATCACCTCGGGGCTCCGGTAGAGCGTGCGGTGGTAGCGGACGCTCTGCTGGACCTCCCGCACGCCCGGGACGGCGGCGATCCGCGCGGCCGCGTCGGCGGGCGCCACGACGGCGAGACCGTTGAGGACGAGCCGGTACCGCCAGCGAATGCGTGCCTGGGGCACCGCCTTGCGAATGCGGGCCTCGACCGCGGCCTGCTGCGACACCGGCGCGTCGAGCAGCGCGACCAGCTCGACGAGGCCGCCGCGCGACGGTGCCGGCCGCCCGGTGGACGCGCCCACGAGCGGCAGCGCCAATCCGGCGGCCGCGAGCACGAGAAGACCCCTACGCACGGCGAAAAGGCGGCGAAAAGCCGCCGCTACACTGGCCCCGCGAGCGGATGTGGCGGAATTGGTAGACGCGCACGGTTCAGGTCCGTGTGGGGGAAACCCCGTGGAGGTTCAAGTCCTCTCATCCGCATCTGAGACGTACGGCGCCCTGCGGCGTTAGCGGCGCAGGGCGGCGAGCACCTGGTCTGCGTGCTCGTCCGGGTTCACGCGGCGCAAGATCCTGGCGACGTTGCCGTCGGCGTCGATCACGAACGTCGAGCGCTCGTACGAGTTCTTGCCCTCCTGCGCGACGTCGTAGGACTCGCCGAGCGTGTGCTCCGGATCGGCCAGCAGCGGGAACGGCAGCGAGTACTTCGCCTTGAACTTCTCGTGTGAGGCGACCGTGTCCGCGCTGATCCCGAAGACCTCCGCGCCGGCCTGCTCGAACTCGCTCCAGGCGTCGCGGATCCCGCAGGCCTGGCGCGTGCAGCCGGGGGTGTCGTCCTTGGGATAGAAGTAGAGGACGACCGGCTTGCCGCGCAGCTCCGACAGCTTGACCGTCTCGCCGCTGTCCGACTCGAGCTCGAAGTCCGGAGCCGGTTTGCCTTCCTCGATCACGCCGGGACTCTAGCTAGGCTGATCCGGGTGAGGCGCGTCTTCCGGGAGATGAACCCGACGCTGCGCGGCTTCCTGATCA
>Ga0134127_10002916_pt1 | contig 12248 bp, 13 predicted proteins | sample KB31753_FD_96459 | JGI IMG/M metagenome (GOLD analysis project Ga0134127, IMG submission 96459) | Terrestrial soil microbial communities with excess Nitrogen fertilizer from Kellogg Biological Station, Michigan, USA - KB3-175-3 | ecosystem: Environmental > Terrestrial > Soil > Unclassified ...
CGAAGAAGGAGCTCGACGCCCTGAAGTAACCTGCCGCCGGCGAGCGTAATCCTTGATGCGGCCCGCATCCGGGATCTACGATGGCAGGACCTTCATGACCTCCAACGACGGCACGTCGAAGCCTTCCGTTCCCGCCTGGAAGTGGGTCGTCGTGGTCCTGATGTTGCTCGCCACGGTCGTGAACTACATGGACCGGGCGGCGCTCGGAAACCTAGCCGTCTTCATCAAGAACGAGTTCCGCCTCAACAATGAAGGCTACGGCACCCTCGAAGAGTGGTTCGGCTATTCGTACGCCGTCTTCCTCATTGTCGCGGGCGTCCTCGCCGACCGATGGAGTCTCCGGTGGCTCTACGCCGGCGCGTTGCTCGTGTGGTCGTTCGCCGGCTTTGCGACGGGCTTCGCCGCGACCATGCAGCAGATGCTGATCTGCCGCGTGATCCTCGGCGCGGGCGAGGCGTTCAACTGGCCGGTCGCCGTCGGGACTGTCCGCCGCATCATGCCGCGCGAATCTCAAAGCTTCGCGAACGGCGTCTTCAACAGCGGCATGACGATCGGCGCGGTCCTCACACCGGCGCTGGTCCTGCTGATGGTCAACAAGGACACCGGCGAAGGCTGGCGCTCGTTGTTCAAGATCGTCGGCGCGATTGGTTCCCTCTGGGTGGTCTTCTGGCTTCTGGCAACCCGCGGAGAGCGGGCCGAGGAAATGACGCCTACCGCCGTGAAGCCGGCGGCGCCGGTTCCCTTTATTTCGGTCTTCCGGCTGCGAACCTTCTGGATCACCATGGCCGTCGGCATCGCTGTCAATCTGGCCTGGCACCTCTACCGGGTCTGGCTCCCTCTTCATCTGGTGGATGACCTGAAATTCACCGTACGTCAGCAGCAGTTCCTGCTGATGACCTACTATCTCGCGGCCGACCTGGGGAGCATTCTGTTCGGATTCATCGCCAAGAAGGCCGTGACGGCTCAGCGACCCGTCGAGCGGGCCCGCAAGCTGGTCGTCATGATCGCCGCGCTCGTCTGCCTGGCGGCGCTGCCGGCGCTGTTCAAGCCGGACCGATGGGTCGTGTTCCCCCTCTACTGCACGGTGGGCGCGGGCATCATGGGCGTGTTCGCGATGTTCTACTCGTTCGTCCAGGACATCGTCCCGGCGCACACCTCGAAGTGTCTCGGGCTGATCGGCGCCACGGTGTGGTTCATCGTGTCGAGGCTCCATCCGCTGATCGGCCGATTCGCCGATACGCACGATACGCCGATCGGAAAACTCGCGCCGATCCTTCTCATGGCGGGAGCGGTCCCGCTGCTCGCGGCGCTGTTCGCGCTGACGTGGCCCGAGAAGCGCGAACCGCAACCCGGAGTCAGCGCGTCCGGAATCGGACCAGCAACGCCCGCGAATCCCCCGGCCTGAGCCCCGCCTCGAGCCGATGGCGTCCCGCGGGGACGTCGACCCGGATCCGCTGGCCCTCTCCGACGACCGGCGTTCCGTCCAGCCGCAGCTCCGCTCCCGGAGCGGAGAGCTCGACCGTGACCGCGCGAGGCCCGTCGATCTCCGCGCCGACGAACTCCCGTCCCTCGATCTGCCACCAGGGGTGGGCGACGCCGTCGACCGCCACGGCCGCCGGCCGCCCTCCGGTGAGCGCCATCGTCTCCCACGGCTTCGGCGCCGAGAGGCGCGCGACGCCGAAGGCGAGAGCCACCGTCGCGACGAGCGCGAGCGCCCAGCCGAGCCTGCGCCGACGCTCCCGCGCCCGCCATTCGCCCGTCCGCTTGCGGACCCGCTCCGAGATCTTCGGCCACAGCTCGCGCCGCGCCCGGTCGAGGTCGTGCGGCGTGTCGATCTCGGTCCACGAAATGCCCGCGACGTCCACCGCCTTGAGCTCGATCAGGCCGAGCGACGCCCGGATCGCCTCGGACAGGAACGCGTCCGTCCGGTCGGCCGCGACGAGCTTCTCCGCCTGGCTGAACACGACGTCGAGCGTCCGCCTGCTGAGATAGAGCATGCCGACGTTCTCGCCGGACGTCCCCTCCTCCGGGAGGTCCTTCGACATGTTCGCCACCCGGCCGTCGCGCACGGCGACCTTCATGTGCTCGGGGGCGTAGCCCGAGAGCGAGTCGTACGCGAGGCTGTCCTCGCCCGACCGGAGGAGAGACTCCAGCAGCCGCGGGTGGGCGATCACGTCGCTGTTGAGGATCACCACGGGGCCCTTGATCCACTCCTTCGACAGGTAGAACGTATGGAGGCTGTTCGTGGCCGCGTAGCGGGGGTTCAGGATGAACTCGGCGGAGTTCCCGACCGTCTCGCGGACGAGGTCGGCCCCGTACCCGATCAGCACGAGCACCGGCCCCACGCCCGCGTCGGCCAGCGCATCGAGCTGGTGGCGGATGAGCGTGCTGCCGCCGACCTGGATCAGGCACTTGGGGAGGCCGTCGGCGGCCTTGCCGAGGCGGCTGCCCTTCCCCGCGGCGAGGATCACCGCCTGCGGGGTCTGCGGCTTCCGCGTCGCGGGGGCCGTCGACGTCAGCTTTTCGCCTTGAGGCATCATCCGTTCTTCAGCACCTTTCGTCCGGCCCACTCCTGCGGGGTTCCGTCGAAGCGGATCCGGCCGTCGCGAAGCGCGACGACGCGGTCGAACCGCTGCAGCGACACGGGCCGCGCGAGCGCGACCACGAGCGTCCGGTTGCCGAGTCTTTCCAGGAGGACGTCCAGGCATCGGCGGGCGCGGCGCATCGAGAGGCCGTCGAACGGTCCGTCCATCAGCCACACCGGAGCGCCGCCCAGCAGGATCGCCCCCAGCCTCAGGATCCGCGCCTCATTGCGGGAGAGCTCCGGCGATCCGACCTTCTCCTTCAGGCCGCGCGGGAGCCGCTCGATGGTCCGCCAGGCGCCGATCTTCTTCAGCAGGTCGAGCGTCTCCGCCGGGGGCGCTTCCGCGCCGGAGAGTCCGAGGACCCTCCAGATCCGCGCACGGGTGAAGGCCGTCTCCTGGCCCAGATAGCCCACGCGCGCGACCAGATCGGCGGGCCGCGCCGAGAGATCCTCGTCGTCCCACCGGATCTGTCCCCGATCCGGCGACTCGATTCCCGCCAGGAGCCGGACGAGGCTCGACTTGCCGGAGCCCGTGTCGCCGAGCAGCACCACGCGGGCGCCCGGCTTGAGGTCGAGGTCGATCGGTCCGATCCGAACCCGCTCCTCTTTGCCCAGGACGGCGGCGTCGAGGCGGAGCGAGCCGACGAGCGGCCGGACGACGGGGACAGCGGGCGCGCTCTCATCGATGAGCGATCCGATCCGGTCCACGCACGCCATCACCTTCCCGCTCCGGGACAGCTGGCGGCCCACCTGGACGACGCGGTGGTGGATCGTCAGCGCGTACGTGATGAACAGGAAGAGATCGCCCGCCGACAGCGTTCCGGCCTTCACCTGGGCCGAGCCCGCCCACACCGCGACGCCCGTCGTGGCCGCGAGCGCGACGTGGACGACGAGCGACGAGAGCGTCATCATCTTCGTGATGCGGACGTCCTTCACGGCGCTCGACTGGTTGAGGCGGTCGAGGTCGAGGCTGTCGTTCTCGAGCCCCTGGAAGAGCGCCGCGGCGTACGCGCCTTCCTTCCTGCGCTGCTTTCGGAAGACGGCGGCGACCCGGCTCGAGGTGTAGCCGCCGATCCCGATGGCGATCAGCCCGCCCGCGAAGAAGTACGCGCTGAGCTGCGGCGAAATGAAGAGGAAGACGACGGCCACGCCGAGGAAGAGGAGCCCGTTCTGGGACGCGTGGATCAGGATGCCCTTCAGGCTCTCCTTGATGCGGGCGGCGTCGCCGATGATCCGCGCGATGAGGTCGCCCGGATCGTCCTGGCCGCCCCGCCGCGCGGCTCCCCGCACCGCGGCGGCACGGAGGTCGTGGACCGTGTGCGTCGCGAACTTCGCCATGCAGACGCGCTGGATCATCTCCGCGACGCCGACGCCGAGGACCAGGAGGACGAAGGCGCCGATGAACCAGAGAATGGGATCGCCCCAGGACGGAAGCCACGCGAGATGGGCGTGCTTCTTCGCGTGAGGCAGCAGGACCTCGATGACGCCCTTGAGCGGCCACGGCAGCGCCAGCCGGAGCAGGACGAGCCCCACCGTCGCGAGCGTGCCCTTCACCAGCCACGTCCGGTAGATCCGGCCGTAAGGACGGAGCATCGCCAGCGAGCGTCGGGACTTCTTCCACGTCCACATAGGATCAGGTTCCAGTACGGAGCACACAGGACACAGCGGATCCCCCCTGGCCCCCCAGGGGGGTCAAGACTCCACGCCGAGCGGCTTGGGATCGGGCTGGAGCGCGACGACGCCCTGCGGCAGCGACGGGGAGAGCCCCGCGGCGTAGAGCACGACCCCCGTCACCCGATCCGTCGCGCCGCCCGGATCGTGGAAGATGTCGCGCGCCATGGCCCGCCGCTCCCGGCTTCCCCGCTCGGGATGGGCGAACGACTCGGCGATCGCCCCGACCACCTCCTCGGGGCGCTGGATCACGAGGCCCGCCTTGCGGCCGTGCGTGTCGAGATCGAGCGCGCCGCCGCGCTCGACGACGTCCTGGAGCAACTCGGGCACGTCGAGGAACACGATCGGGCGGTCGAGCAGCGAGTACTCCACGGAGACCGATGACGCGTCGGTGAGCAGCAGGTCGGCCGCGTGGAGATACGGCACGACGTCGGGATCGGTGACGAGCCGGACGCGATCCGACTCCAAGTGCCGGATCTCGCGCGCCCAATCGATGTCGGTGTTCTTCGGATGATCGTGCAGCTTGATGAGCAGGTTCCAGCGGCCGTCGCGCTGGATCTCCTCGATGACCCGGCGGCCCATCGTCTCCATCGAGTTGAACTTCGACCCCGTGGGCGCGTAGAGGAGCGTCGGCATCCCGGGATCCACGCCGTTGCGGCGGAGCAGCGCGGTGCGGTCGAGCGTCCCCGACACCAGCGCGTCCATCTTCGGCACGCCCGTGATCAGGCACTGCCCCGGCTCGCGGACGAAGCCGCGCTTGCGGTACGCCTCGCCGTGATAAGGCCCCGCGAGGCAGAGATGGTCGAACTTCAGATACTTCTCGCGGACGCCCAGGTTCTTGAACGACACGCCGTGGAAGACCTGGACGGATCTGGCCATGGACCGGGGTTTGGCGGGCGACTTGTGGGCGGCGACCAGGACGTCGACGTCCATCTCCGCAGCCTTCTCGACGGAGACCACGCGCGACAGGTCGACCTTGAACGGCTCGTAGAACCCGTCCAGGACATGCGTCGCCTCTTCCCCGTCCTCGCCCTTCTTGAATCCGCCGGTGAGCCAGAACTCGACGCGCGGATCCGCCGCGAGCCGCCGGTAGACCGGGAGGACGCACGCGAAGTGGACCCACGCCGATCCCGAAAAGAGGATCTTCTTTTTCATGCCCTGTCTCCGACGTGCTGTTCCATGAAGTCGAGGACGTCCCCGACCGACGACGGCTTCTCCGAGAAGGCCTTGCGGAAGTCGAGCGCGGCGGAGCGCCCGAAGAACCCCTCGGTCGCGGCGGCCATCCGGGGATCCGCTCCCAGCGTCCGGAGGACGTCGGCGACCTCCTTCATCTCGTGATGGCGCCGCTCGCACGCCCCGGGGTGGCTCAGGATCCAGTTCGAGGCCACCCGTTCGAACGGCGTCTTCGTCATCAGGTCGACCACGACGTCCTGCCACAGCTCCTTCTCGAGCCCCGCCTTGCGGGCCGCGAGGAGCAGTTCGAGGAGCAGCGCCTCTAGTCCCTTCGAAAAGCTGCTCCGGAGCATCTTGTAGAGCGAGACCCGGCCCACGCCGCCGGCCAGGTAGGACACGCGCAGGCCGAGCCGCGTCAGCGACTCCGCGACCATCTCGCCCTTCCGGCCGGCCGTGAGCGCCGCCGTCGACGCGCCGGTCGCGCCCACGGCGCCCAGGATCGCGCCTTCGACGAAGTCCGCGCCCGACGCGGCCACGATGGACCCGATCTCGAGCTTGACCCCGGGGGACGTCGAGTTGAAGTCGACGTAGCATTGACCGGGCCGCAGATGGGCCGCGCATTCCCGCGCCGCCGCCCGCGCCGTCTGGGGCCGCACGGTCGAGAGCACGATCTCCGCGCCCCGGACCGCGTCGGCGAGCGGCCGGAACTCGATGCCCGGCGCTCGGGCCCGCTTCTCGAGGAGAGCCTGGCCGCCGCAGCGGGTGAGATTCACGTCGTAGACCGCCACCTCGGCCCCGTTCTCGCGAAGGACCTTGGAGAAGGCGGAGGCGACCTCGCCGAACCCGACGAAGCTTATGCGAGGCGACATGCGCGCGCTCCCCGGGGAGACAGTTTCCTCTGGGCCCCCTGGATTTCGAAGATGCGGTTCAGCGGCACCATGAACGCGTCCACCGTGTGGATCCCGCCCGCGCGCCGGATCTCGGACAGGAGCTCCTGCTGCGCCCGAACGGCGGCGCGCAGCGCCTGGTTCGCGTAGATGACGAGCCGCACCTTGCCGAGCGCGCGGATCTTCTTCTCGGTCAGCGTCGGATAGACCGTGGGGACGAGGACGAGCGGAATGGTTCCGTCCCACGCCTGCGCGAACGCGACGACCTCGTCGGGCGACGACGACCGCGAATGGATCAGGAGAAGATCCGCGCCCGCCTCCTCGTACGCCCTTCCCCGTTTGATCGCCTCCTCCAGGCCCCAGCCCGCGACGAGCGCCTCGATGCGGGCCACGACGGCGAAGTCGGAGCTCTTGCGCGCCTCGACGGCGGCCTCGATCTTCCGCGCGAACTCCGTCATCTCCTCGAGGTTCTGGCGGCCGTCGGGCAGAAGGCTGTTCTCCTTCGGGAAGCTCTTGTCCTCGAAGCAGGCGCCCGCGATGCCGGCCTCCTCGAACAGCTTCACCGCATACGCGGCGTTCCGCTCGTTGCCGTAGCCGGTGTCGCAGTCGGCCAGGACGGGGAGATCGACCTGCTCCCGCATCGCCCGCGCGGCCTGGAGATACTGGTTCATGGAGACGAGGCTCGCGTCGGGCACGCCGTACGCGGCGGAGATGCCGAGGCTGCTCGACCAGATGAAGTCGAAGCCGGCCTCTTCGATGAGCTTCGCCTCGAGGGCGTCCCGCGCGCCCATCCCGACCAGCAGATCCTTCCGGGAAATCCAAGAAGTCATCGAACGGTCTCCTATTTCGCCTTCTTGACCTTGATGCCGGTCAGCGCGGAGAGCGCCGCCGTGATCTCGTCCGCGGTCAGCTGGCCGTTGCCGTCGGCGTCGGCCTTCCGGAACGCGCCGGTCTGGCGGCCCTCGGCGGCCCACTGCAGGGCCTGCTTCTCCTTCTCGTCCAGCTTGCCGTCGCCGTCCCAGTCGAAGTCCTTGATCGACTTCTTTTGGAGCGACTCGTCCATCGCCTTCTTCTCGCCCTCGTCGAGCTTGCCGTCGGCGCTCGCGTCGTACTTCTTGAGGTTCTTGGCCTCCTTCTTCTGGGCGATCGTGGGATCGATCTCGTTCAGCAGCGACTCGGCCGCCTTCTGGAACCCCGGCGCGAAGACGCGGAATTCCGCCAGGCTGAGCGTGCCGTTGCCGTCGGCATCTGCCGCCTTGAGGTGCTTCGGCACGTCCGCGGCGATCCGCCGGAGCGCTTCTTCCTGCGGGGACTTTCCATCCTGAGCCGCCAAAGCGAACACCACTCCCCAGATCATCGAGTTCATGGTCTCCTCCATCTCCTATTTCACGGGCTTCGGCGCGAGCGTCCGAAGCCACTTGTCCGCATTCGACAGGAATTCCTGGTGGCGCGCATCGGCGGCGTTCAAGTACGGTCTCAGGCTGTCGACCGCGGCCTTCACCTGGGTCTGGTAACGCGCGTCGAGGGCGTCCTTCTGCTGCTGGTAGGCGGCGTACGTGGTCGGATTCGACTTGTCCTTGGGCGGCAGCGCGGACTTCGCGGCCTCGTACTCGTTCTTCGCCTGCGCGGTGCTGTTCGCGGCGATGCGGGCCGCCTCTTCGAACTGCGCCCGGGCGGGATCGCCGAGCTCGAGGAAATCCGACGTGGCCGTCGTGACGGTCTGCTGGTACTTGGCCTCGTCGAACTTGCCCCGCACCTTCGAGAGCCGGTCGATGTCGCGCCAGAACGCGCCGTAGGCCTCGTTCGCCTGGAGGACCTCGCGGACCTTGGGGTCGTTGCGGAGCGAGGGCTGGGTCAGGGTGGGTCCGGTCGGCCCGTTCTTCCCCGCCGGTTTCGCGGCGGTCGCGGTCGGCGCCTCGCGCGCCGGAACGGCGGCCTCGACGGGCGCGGCGGCCAGGACGGCGTCGACGGCGGATTCGGCGGCCGGCGCCTTCCGCGCGTCGGACGCGACCGGGGGCCTGGCCGGCGTCACGGGCGCATCGTCGTCAGACAGGCGGACGAACGCAACCACGTTGAAGAGCACCGACACGGCCAAGGCGATCCCGAGCAGAACCGGCAGTCCTTTCACTTCTTCTCTCCTTCCTTCGCTTCGCCCTCGGCCTTCCGGCCTTTGATCTTGAGGATCTCGCCGGTGACGGCGTCGACTTTGACCTTGAGGAGCTTCCCGCCGGCGAAGATCTTTGTCTCGAGGATGGGCTTGTCGTCCTCGATCTCCGCCTCTGCCGCGACCAGTTTGCCCGGCACCTTCGCGGCCGCGATCTCGATGCCCTTCAGGAGGGGCAGCTTGCACGCCTTCACGACGGCGGACTTGTCGTCCTCCTCGACGTCCTTCTTGAGGAGCTCGCCCGTGGCGGCGTCCAGCTTGATCTCGACGACCTTTTTGTCGACGGCGAACTCGACGACGTAGACGGCCCTGCCGTCCTCGTCCTCCAGCTCCGCCGACACCAGGACGCCCTCCTTGGCGATGGGGGCGGCCTTCTGGATCGCCTCCGTCAGCGGGTAAGCGGCTTTCTTGAGGAGGGCCGCCAGCTCGTCGTCTCCGGCCGCCGCGGTCGTCGCCGCGACCAGGACCGTCAGGATCATGCTCATGTCCGACCTCGAATGATGGGGGAGTTTAGATAGGGGGACCTTAAACCATCATGAAGGGAAACCGGAATCCCGAATCCTGAATACCGAATCCTGAATCTCGAATGCGGAGGGGGGCGGTCCGGTCACCTTGGACTCGCCCGGCTTCTGGCCAGACCTATACTATAGTATCCGGGTCACGGGGGACCTGGGGGATCGAGAGGGAGAGAATGACCAAGGGGCGGCTGGAAGCGTTCAGCGACGGCGTCGTCGCAATCCTGATCACCATCATGGTGCTGGAGCTCAAGGTGCCCCACGGAGAGGGTCCGGCGGCGCTCCGGCCGCTGGTGCCGGTCTTCCTGGCGTACGTGCTCAGCTTCGTGTACCTCGGGATCTACTGGAACAACCATCACCACATGCTGCATGCCGCAGGGCGGATCGACGGCAAGGTCCTGTGGGCCAACCTCCATCTCCTGTTCTGGCTGTCGCTCATTCCCGTGACCACCGGGTGGCTCGGCGATCATCCCCGAGCGCCCCTTCCCGCCGCCGTCGACGGGGGCGTGATGCTCCTGGCCGGGGTCGCGTACCTCGTCCTGGAGAGAACCCTGATCGCGGCGCAGGGACCGGAGTCGAAGCTGGGCGCGGCCGTGAAAGGAGAGCTCAAGGGACGGCTCTCCCTGGCGTCCTACGCGCTGGCGATCCCGCTGGCCTACGTTCATCCCTGGATCTCGATCGCCGTCTATGCCCTCGTCGCGGCGGCGTGGTTCGTTCCGGACCGACGCATCGAACGGACCCTGGCCCCCTAGCCCTCTTTTGTCGACAGCCGCGGCGGGTCATGCTACAACATCCCCCATGATCATCGGCCTCACGGGACGCAACGCCGCGGGCAAGGGCATGGCCGCGGAGTATCTGAAGAGCAAGGGGTTCGGCTTCTTCTCGCTCTCGGACGTCATCCGCGAGGAGGTCCGGCGCCGGGGGCTCGACCTCACCCGCGACGCCCTGATCGCCACGGGCCGCGAGCTCCGGGCCCACCACGGCACCGGCTATCTCGCCGAGCGCATCTTCGAGCGCCTGGAGCCCGGGATGAACTACGTCGTCGACTCTTTCCGCCACGAGGACGAGGTGGCCGTCTTCAGGAAGTCGTCGGACTTCCATCTTCTGGCCGTCACCGCCTCGGCCGAGGTCCGGTTCCAGCGCATCAAGAGCCGCGGCCGCGAGAGCGACCCCAAGACCCTCGAAGACTTCAACCGCATCGAGCAGGCCGAATCGACCAGCCTCCAGGCGGAGGGGCAGAACCTCACCGCGACCGAGGCGGTCTCCGACCACGTGCTCGAGAACAACGGCACGCTGGAGCAGTTCCACGCGCGGCTGGCCGAGCTCATCCCCAAGCTCATGGCGAAGATGCTGCGGCCGGGCTGGGACGAGTACTTCATGAAGATGGCGCAGGTCGCGGCGCTCCGGTCCAACTGCGCCAAGCGCAAGGTCGCCGCCGTCATCGTGCGGGAGAAGCGGGTCATCTCGACCGGCTACAACGGCACGCCGCGCGGGACGAAGAACTGCTTCGAAGGCGGCTGCCCGCGGTGCAACAATCTCACGCAAAGCGGCACGAAGCTCGACGAGTGCCTCTGCTCGCACGGGGAGGAGAACGCGATCACCCAGGCGGCCTACCACGGGGTCTCGATCGCGCGGGGCACGATCTACACGACGTTCGCGCCCTGCCTGATGTGCACGAAGATGATCATCAACGGCGGCCTCCATGAAGTCGTGTACAACATGGACTACCCCCTCAACGACGTCACGTTCAAGCTGTTCAAGGACGCGGGCGTCGTCTGCCGGAAGCTGAAGGTCGAGTAGCGGCGGCCAAATCCAAACACAAAGACACGAAGGCACAAAGAAAGACTGTTTCGGAACGCCTTCGAATGATCCGCTTTTGTGTCTCGGTGCCTTTGTGTTCGGCCAGCCTAGCCCGCGAGCTTCGCCATCCCGTAACCCGCCGCGAAGGCGATGAACGCCTGGTCGCAGCCGGCGGGGGTGCCGTCGAACCAGAGGGCCGTCGCGCCCGGGTCGGCGGAAACCAGGTACCACCCATAGCGGTTCGGGTATCCCCGCCGCTCGATCCTGGCCCCGGAGCTGTGAACGAAGAGATGATCGGAGACCTTTTCCCAGTACTGAATGGCGGTCCAATTCATACTCTCTCCTCCCATCGTGCACACATGGAGCCGACCCCCGCAATTCCGTTACGCAAAATTCCACGGGGCTCCCGGCGGGATATAGTTAATCCTGGATGGCCGACACGAAGAAACACCACGGAGAACGGGGAGACCGCGGCACGACCCGGGTCTCGCAGATCCGCGTGAAGCAGGGGCCGGTCCTCCACGGCATCGCCGAGAACCTCTACACGCTCCAGCAGGACCTCGTCACCGCGAGCAAGATCCAGAGCCGCCTGCTGCCGCCGAAGCCCGAGATGGCCGGGTTCGACTTCGCGATCTACTATCAGCCCGCGGGCGAGGTCGGCGGCGACTTCTACGACTTTCTGCCCATGCAGGGTGGAAAAATGGGCCTCGTCGTGGCGGACGCGTCGGGCAAGGGCCTGGCCGGCGCGCTCCTCATGGTCGAGGCGCGGGCGATGATCCGCGCGATGGCGTCGATGACCTCGTCGCCGCGCGAGATCCTGATGGCCGTCAACCGCGTCCTGCTCCGCGACCTCGAGAAGGGCCGGTTCGTCTCGGCCTTCTTCGCGCTGCTCGACCCGAAGAAGCGGACGCTGACGATGGCCAACGCGGGCCAGACGCCGCTCCTTATCTGCCGCGAGGTCGGCAACACCATCATCACCCTCCAGCCGCGCGGGCTGATCCTCGGCGTCGCGCCCGACGCGAAGTTCAGCGATTCCATCGTCGAGGAAACCGTGCCCCTCTATCCGGGCGACCGGTTCCTGCTCTTCACCGACGGCGTCTCCGAGCTGATGAATCCGGTGAGCGAGGAGTTCGGGATGGAGCGGCTGGAGAAGTGGATGCGGGCGAACGCCCACCTCTGGTCGGAAGACGCGGTCCGCAGCCTGACCGACGCCCTCGAACTCCACCGCGCGGGACAGATCCAGTCGGACGACATCACGATCCTGACCGGCCGCCTCGAGGTCTGATCACTCCCGCGCCGCAATCCTCCGATAGACTTCCCGTGCCGCGTCGAGCTGATCGGCGACGTGCTTCTTCAACGCCTCGCTCGGGACGCGGTCGCGCTTCTTCAGCTGCGCTTCGAGCCGGTCGATCCACGCGAGGAAGTACTCCGCGTCGGACTTCGACCCGGCGGCC
>Ga0134127_10002918_pt1 | contig 12247 bp, 10 predicted proteins | sample KB31753_FD_96459 | JGI IMG/M metagenome (GOLD analysis project Ga0134127, IMG submission 96459) | Terrestrial soil microbial communities with excess Nitrogen fertilizer from Kellogg Biological Station, Michigan, USA - KB3-175-3 | ecosystem: Environmental > Terrestrial > Soil > Unclassified ...
CCAGCGATGATGTCCGCGGCACCAGCATCCTCGGCCATGTACATCGGGTTTTCATAACGCATGTCGATGACGGCTGTCCCGATCTCAATCTTCGTCGTGCGCGCGCCGACCGCGGCGAGGAGCGGGAACGGCGAGGCGAGCTGGCGTGCGAAATGGTGCACGCGGAAGTACGCGCCATCGAGGCCCAGCTCTTCGGCGGCTACCGCGAGCTCGATCGACTGCAGAAGGGCATTCGACGCCGTGCGTACGTCGGAGTATGGCGACGGTGTCCAATGCCCGAACGAGAGAAAGCCGATCTTTTTCACGCACAGTACCTCACCAGACTTTCATGCCGCCGTCAGCACGATATCGGTACCCGTCACGTAGGAAACTCTCGTCCTACGCCAGAAACAACGCGACACTCGCCACTTACTCCCGCTCGGCCGAGGCGATCCAACAGCGTCCGAATGGTGATCAACATCGCGAGAACGCCCGTCGATACGTCAGCGGGCTCGTGCCCACGACGCCGCCAAAGTGGACGCGCAGGACCGCGGCGGAGCCAAAGCCGGCCTCGGCCGCCACTTGCTCGATGGAAAGATCGGTCGTTTCGAGCAGCCGTTGCGCGCGCCGAACCCGCGCCCGAGTGATCCAGGCGGCCGGCGTGCCGCCGATCTGATCGCGGAAACGACGACTCAGCGTCCGCGTGCTCATCGCCGCGCGACGCGCGATGGCCGAGAGCGGCAGGTCGCGCGCAAGGTTCTGTTCGATCCATGTCAGCAGCGGGGCCATCGATCCAGGCGCATCCGACGGCGGTTCGTGTTTGATGAATTGCGCCTGCCCGCCCGCGCGTTCGAGAGGCATCACCGCAAGCCGCGCCACCGCGGCGGCCGCCTCCGCGCCGAGATCGCGGCGGACCAGGTGAATGCACAGATCGAAGCCGGCGGCCGCGCCCGCCGACGTCAGCACACGGCCGTTGTCCACATAGAGAACGTTCGCGTCGACGTCGATGTTGGGATAGCGCCGCGCCAGATCGCCGGCCGCGCGCCAGTGCGTCGTCGCGCGAAGACCATCGAGCACGCCGGCGGCGGCCAGCACGAACGCGCCGCTGCAGATCGACGCCAGCCGGGCGCCGCGATCGGCCGCCCGCCGAAGAACGCGCAGGACAGACGCGGGAACCGGCCGGTCAAGGTTCTCGATGCCGGGGACGATGACGGTGTCCGCTCTGGACAGCGACAACAGTCGCCACGGAACACGCAGCGCCAGGTGCATCGATTCAACCTGGGGCGATTCGCTGCATACCCGAACCTCGTAGGGAGTCCGTCCGTTCTTCGACCTCGCAAGGCCGAATACCTCGCACGCGATCGACAAATCGCCGAGCACGACGCCATCAAAGGCGAGGACGGCGACCATGTGCGGCCGCCCGTCTCTTGCCGGACGTGGCGAGAATCCTTCGATCATCGTCATTTTAGCCACTGGCCGATTCTGCCACGGTCTGTCAGATTGCGCATGGAGGAATGCTCATGCAGACCGCACCGTTGGTTGTGATGGACTACGTGGGACCGGCCGCCGGCGCTTGCGTCTTCGTGGCCGTGATGTCGTTGGTGAGGCAACCGACACGCCGCACCCTCAATGCAATCATCCTCGCCGGCGCGAGCGGCGTGTATCTGAGCGGCGGCTTCGGGCCGTGGGAGCTGATCTATCCAGTGATCGCGACGCCGATCGCGGTTCTTGGTCTCGGCTCGTACCGGTGGATTGGTGTCGGCTGGCTGCTTCACAGTGGCTGGGACGCCGTACACCACCTCTGGGGCAATCCGATCTGGCCGTTCATGCCGAGCTCCGCGTTCGGATGCATGATTTTTGACGCTACGATCGCACCCTGGTTTTTGGCCGGCGCGCCTTCGCTACTGAAGCGACCGCTTGCCGCGATGCGCGCAGTACGTGCGTCAGTGATGGAGCGATCTGGTCTGCAACACCGCGACAACCTGCCGCTCCGCCCATGATTACAGACGGGGAGCGCAAAGCAATTAGGCGAATTGCGTGTCGTCGGCTGAGGGTCCGTAGATCGCGGGGACCGGACGGTCGTTGAGCCGCAGGTACACCGTCAGCTGACCGCGGTGATGGGCGAGATGATTGAACGTGTCCACGAGGACGATGTGACGCGGCTGGTCCATCACGACGTTTCCCTTGACGAGCAGCTTCCAGTTGGTGGTCAACAAGTAGTCATCGGTCGTGCCTTCGAGGGCGGCGCGGCCGTCGTTGACAGATTTCTCGAGCGTGGACACAAGGCCCTCTACCGTCGGCTGCTGATACTGTCCCTGACCCGCCGGCGGACTGAGGTCGAGTTCGTTCTGGTTGATGATGAGGGCAATCCACGACGGCATCGACGCGACGAGCCCCGCGAGACGCAGCAGCGGCATCGACTTCGGATGCGGTGCCCAGTCGTCTTTGCCCGTGGGAACACTCTCCAACGCCCGGCGAGTTCGAATGGCTTCGCGTTCAAGTTGATCGAGGAACAGTTGAGTCAGCTTCATGCGAACCAGCCCCCTTAGTGTCTGACGATGAGTTCTCGTCCGAACGCACGTTCGAACCGCTTCCCGAGATCGTCCTCGAGCCACGACGTCAATACGGGTATCGACAACCTCACGTAGCGGTTGACTTCGGAACGGACGGCGATCGGCGGTCCGTGCGGGCTTCGCGCCTCGATTTCGTCCGCTAACGAGAGGATGATGGCGGCGCGTTCCACGAACTTCGGGCCGACGCCGCCGATCGCCGCGAGCGCGCCGATGTCGGCATGCCGGTCGCCGGCGCGGCGGGCGACCGCGGCCAACAGCGCCAGCTCGGCGTGCGTGAATCCGTTGAGTTCCGCGGTCAGCACAATGTCCGCCACGTGCTCGTGCCGGTTCACGATGTCGATGGTACGGCCGATGTCGAGGATGTACGCCGCGAGCCGCACCGCCACCGCAAGGGTGACCGGCGCGCCCGGCTCGAGAGCGCGGTACAGTGTCGCGGCGAGGTTCTCGCGCCGTACCGCTGCCTCGCGACTCCAACCGCCGAAACGCGCGGCCAGCGAAGACAAGGATGCTTGCTTGACCGACTGCGGCGAACCGATGGGGATTCCAAGCAGCTTGAGGGCAAGCCCCTCCCGGATCCCCTGCCCGGACACCACGACCTGCGTCGCTCGCATGAATTCCGCCAGCGTCTGAATGGCCACCCCTCCGCCGACGATGGAGTCGGCCCGTTCAGCGCTGAGCCCGGGGAGGCGGTCCCGATGTTTTTCTTTCATGCTCGCCAACAGTTCGACCGTGTCCCGGAGGCGATCGCATGGCAGCTCATACCCATGCAGACTTGCGATCGGATAGTTCTGCGCCTCCCGATCGATTTTCGCGAGGTTGCGCAACGTGCCGCCGGTGCCGACGAGACGCCCGTCTTGCAGCCGTTTGATTCCGGCTTTCGCCAGCGATTTTCGAACGTAGTCGCGCAAACGCCGAAGTTGCGGCCGCGTCGGCGGATCCGAGTCGACAAACCTCGCATTCAGACGAAGCGCTCCGAGCGGAAGGCTGACGTCACTCGAGCGACGACGACGGCCGAATGTGGTCAACTGCATGCTGCCGCCGCCGACATCGAAGAGCAGTCCACCCGAGACGGCCAGTCCGCGCATCGCTCCGTCGAAGCCGTAGCGCGCTTCCTCGGCGCCGCTGATGATCTCGATCTGTAGGCCGAGTTCCCGCTCGAGCCGCTGCCCGAACAGCGCGCCGTTGCTCGCATCGCGCATCGCCGCGGTCGCCACGGTGACAATGCGGGTGGCTCCCGCACCGGTGGCAATGGCTTTGAAGTCCCGGAGCGCCTCGGACGTCCGCGCCATCGTTGCTTCGGTGAGCGCGCCGCGTTTGTCGACGTCCTCGACCAGACGCAACGATGCACGCGAACCGGCCAGTGCTCTCAGATAACCGGACGCATCGCGCTCGAAGACCACGACGCGCGCGGAATTCGAACCGATGTCGATGATGGCGACGGTCTCACCTGGAGACGGGGCGCTGTCAGGCCTCTCGGAAATCACCGGAGGTCTGGCATTCTATCGTGGGGATTGGGCTGGTCGCGCATTTGCGTTATGCTGCGTTGACCCATCATCGAAGGTGAAATCCGGTGCACCGCCTTGCCTTTACGTTGTTCATCCTCGTCGTTCTCGCGCCGCGGAGCGCAGCCGCCCAACAGGCGGCCGCTGATGTTCCAATTGCGCGTTTTCATCAGGTTGACGAGCACCTGTACCGAGGTGCCCAACCGACCGAACTCGGTCTCGCCCGACTCCACGCATTAGGCGTTCGCACCGTCATCAACATCCGCGAGGAGCGTGACGCTGCCGAAGCGGAACGCCGGATCGTGGAGTCGCTGGGGATGCGTTTCGTGCACATCCCGATTAAGGACGGCAATGTTTTTACTTGGTCCCGTCGTATTCCCGCCGAAGCACTAACGCGATTTTTCGAAGTTCTTGGTTCTGAACCCGGTCCGGTCTTCATCCACTGCAAGCGAGGGACTGATCGCACGGGCGCCCTCGTCGCCATCTACCGCATCGCTCGCAATGGTTGGGATACAGCTCGTGCCCTGAAGGAAGCGAACGAACGGGGCATGCGGCCGTGGTATCGCGGACTGCGAAACCAGATCAAGACGTTCGATTCTTCGATGCTCCAGAGCGCGGCGGCGACTCGCTGACCCGATACGTGAAAGCCATCCGTGTGTCGAGCTCGGTCGGCGTGTGTCGAAGCGCCTGTCGTGGGATGACTGCTGTCATGTTCAAGAATGGCGTGCTGACGTTGGCCCTCACATGTCTTGCGGCAGATGTCGCATTTTCTCAGGAACCCGCAACCCGCGCCGAAGCCGACCGCAAACGGCGTGAAGAAAAAGCAGCACAGGCGAAGCCATATGAGCCGAATGGCGTCGAGCGCGCGATCAACTTCGCCGAGACGAAGGCGATCTTCATCCTCGACCGGGAAGGGTTCTATCCGAAGCTCGGGTCGCTGACCGTTGGCAGCGGCTTCGCGTACGGCCTCGGGTTTCGTAACCGCAGCCTGTTCGAGAACACGGCCGCGCTCGACCTGTGGGCAGCGGCGAGCATACGCCGCTACAACGCGGTTGAAGCGCGATTGACCTTTCCGCGGCTTGCCGCCAACCGCCTGTATTTCGAGACCTGGGCGAGCCGACGCGATTATCCGCAGGAAAATTTCTTCGGCCTCGGCCCCGATTCGGATCGCGCCGATCGATCCGACTACGGGATCCTTACCAATCATGGGGGCGCGCGATCCGGCATCAGGCCGGTGGAGGCGTTGCTCGTCGGCGGCGGTCTCGAGTATCTGCAGCCGCGGCTGGGACGGGGCAACAGCAGCGAACTGCCTGACCTGCCCGACGTCTTCGACCCGTCTCAGGTCCCCGGATTCGAGACCGAGTCCAACTTCCTGCGTTCTGATGCCTTCATCGAAGTTGATTATCGCGAGCCTCGCAACGCGCGACAGGGCGGTTGGTATCGCTTCGATTACTCACATTACGACGATCGGAAAACCGGAACGTATACCTTCAATCGGTTGGACGCCGATGCGAGGCAGTTCATCGGCTTCCTGGCAGGACGTCGCGTCATCGCAACGCGGCTCTTCGTCGCGACGTCGGATGCCACCGGCCAGCACGCTGTTCCGTTCTACCTGATGCCGACGTTGGGCGGGAACGACACCCTTCGCGGTTTTCGTCAATATCGATTCCGGGCCCCGCACGCGATTCTGTTTCAAGGCGAGTACCGATGGGAGATCTGGAGTGGCCTCGACGGGGCACTCTTCTATGACGCCGGCAAAGTCGCAGACCGTCGCAGCGATCTAGATTTTTCGGATCTCGAGAGCGACTACGGGTTCGGGTTCCGCTTCAATACCGACAATGGCGTTGTCTTTCGCGTCGATGCAGCCTTTGGGAGCCGCGATGGCAAACACCTCCACATCGTATTCGGCGGAATTTTCTAGCATGTTGCGGAAAAACGTTCCTGCCAAGATCCTCGGCTGTCTGTGCGTGATGGCGGCCAGTGTCGTCACGTCGTCGCAGTCCGCGTCGCCGCGTTTCTACCCTGATGATCCGCTCTGGTCGGATGACGATCGCGCGGTCGATGCGGTGGATGTCACGCCGATCGAGGACACGAACGGCTATGACTTCGTCCTGAACACATTTGGACACCCCGGCGAAACGCGTGATGTTCGGGCGCTCAACGTCAATACCGTCGACGAGGTTCCCGATTCGAGCTGGTTTACCAATCGTCTGGGTGTTCGCAACATGACCACTGCGGACGTCGTTCGTGGCCCCGATCGGGACGTGCCGCTCGTGTTGACCGAGTGGGTCGTGTCTGGAGGCAAGAGTGGGGGCATCCAGCCAGGATTCCGCATGTCCGACCCCAGCGGGCAAATCTACCAAATAGAAGTCGATCCGCCGTCGAATCCGGAGCTTGCCTCAGGAGCCGAAATGATCGGCACGGCCTTCTATCACGCGATCGGCTACAACGTCGTCGATGTCCATCTGGCCGAAATCGATCGCGGGAGTCTCGTGATATCAGACACGGCTACGATCCGCGATCCGCTCAATGGGCGAAGGCGCCCCTTGAAGCAGTACGATCTCGACGTTGTCTTCGCTCGCGCGGCGCGGTTAGCAAACGGCCGGTATCGTGTGCTCGTCAGCCGGTTTGCCAGCGGAAAGCCGCTTGGCAACTTTCGCTACTATGCGACTCGCCCCGACGATCCAAACGACGTGGTTCCCCACGAGCACCGGCGCGAGCTGCGTGGCGCGCGCGTCTTTGGCGCCTGGTTGAATCACGATGACTCCAGGGGGATTAACAGCCTCGACATGCTCGAAACGGAAAACGGACGCTCCTGGGTCAAACACTACATGTTCGACTTCGGCTCGATTCTCGGCAGCGGGACGGTGTTTGCCCAGCGGCATCGATCCGGCAACGAGTACATTTTCGAGCAGAAGCCGGGATGGCTGTCGCTTGCCACATTTGGACTCTACATTCGACCCTGGATGACCGTGGATTATCCTCGCGTGCCGCGCTCGGTTGGACGGATCGAAGCGCAGCGCTTCGATCCGCTGAACTGGAAACCCGAGTACCCCAACCCCGCGTTCGACAACATGCGCCCCGACGATGCGTTCTGGGCCGCGAGAATCGTGTCGAAATTCTCGGACGAATCGATTCGGGCGGTTGTCGAGAAGGCGAACTACAGCGATCCTGCCGCAACCGACTACCTGACGCGGACGTTGATTACGCGCCGCAACAAAGTCGTGGCCGCCTGGATCAATCAGGTCTGTCCCGCCGTCGAGCCGCGCCTGTCGCCCGATGGTACGTTCACATTCGTCAACGCAGCGGTTGAAGCGCGCGCCGCGACGGCACCCAGTCAGTACCAATTACGGTGGTTCCGTTTCGACAATGCGACGGAACAACGTGCACCGGTTGGCGAGGGCGAGACGGTGTCGGGCGCATCGGGACGTGCGCCGACTGCGCTCCTGACGTCCGCGGAATTCGTCGGCGTCACCGTGACGGCGAAACATGAGCAACATCCGGGTTGGGCAAATCCAGTCAGTTTCATCTTCCGCGCGTCTCGGCAGGGCTCACCTCCGGGATGGGAGCTCGTAGGCACCGAACGGTGACACCATGCATAACAGTCGAATCTCGATACTGATCGCGGTCGTCGCCCTGACTGTTGGAGCGGCGGCATCGGTCAGCGCGCAGGAGCCGGAACCGACGACGCGCGCGGCTGCCATCGAGCAGGAGCAGGCGGCAAAAGCGAAAGACCTCGAGCCGTACGTGCCGGACAAGTTCGAAGCACTGCTGAATAAGTTCGAAACCGTCCTCACGGGCGGAGTGCCGAAGTGGCATCCCTTTCTCGACAGCGCGTACCCGGGTGGAGGGTTCACGCTCGGCCTCGGCTACCTCCATTTCGTGAGCCCGTACAACCAGATTGACTTCCGTGGCAGCTACTCGGCACTGGGTTACAAACGAGTCGAGACAGAATTCCACGCGCCGCGTCTGTTCCACCGCCGCGGGGAGTTGACGGTTGTCGGCGGCTGGCGCGAGGCGACACAGGCGAAGTTCTACGGGATCGGCATGGATACGTCGAAGGACGATCGCACCAGTTTCGACTTTCGACAGCCACACGGCTCGGCGAGCTTGACGTTCTGGCCGACACGACGCCTCTGGATGCTGAACGGAGGCGCGGAGCTTTCCAAATGGTCGCAGCGGCCCGGCGAGGGCGAGTTTCCATCGGTCGATGTCGTCTACACGCCGAGGGAGCTGCCTGGCCTGGGGACCACGACGACGTATCTGCATTCACAGGGGACGGCTGGCTTCGACTGGCGTCTTGCGCCGGGCTACGCCCGGCGCGGCGGGTTTTACGGTGTCACGTTCCACGATTACGCGGACAGCGACGAAAAATTCGGCTTCCGTCAGGTCGACTACGAGGTCATCCAACATTTCCCGATCCTGCGTGAGGCCTGGGTGATCTCTCTCCACGGTCTCGCACAGACCACGATCACCAAGCGCGATCAGCAGATCCCGTTTTTCATGCTGCCCACGCTCGGCAGTGGCTCCACGTTGCGGGGATTTACCAGTCAACGCTTCCGAGATCAGAACAGTCTCCTCCTTCAGGCGGAATGGCGAATCATGGTGAATCGTTTTTTCGATACCGCCGTCTTTTACGATGCGGGAAAGGTAGCCGCCCGACGATCCGACCTCAACCTCGACGGGTTGAAGAGCGACGTTGGCTTCGGAGCACGTTTTCACGGGCCGTTCGCAACGCCGCTCCGGGTCGAGGTGGCGCACGGCAGCGAAGGGTTTGCCTTCATCTTCGTTACGCACCCGGCTTTCTGAGTTATGTCGATGTCGAGATCATCAACCTCACGTTTCTGGACCGGCCTCTTGATTGCGTCGGTATGCGCGGTCGGCGTGCTCAACAGCGCCGTCTCGTCGCAGAGCCTCCATTTCTATAGCGACGACCCAATCGTGCGCGAGCCGGAGTCGCAGGACGCCTCGAAAGCGCAACCTTACGACATCAAGTCGCTGTACGAGATGACGCACAACCTGTTCGTTATCTCCGGGTACAAGCCATCGGGGCTGCGCGCGAAAGAGATCAACACGATCGACGAGGTGCCGGACTCGAGCTGGTTCACGAACCGGATCGGCGCGACAACGATCACGGTCGACGATCTCGTTCGCGGCGCCAATCGCGCAGCGCCGCCCGATCCTTCGCGCTGGGTGGTTCTTCGAGAGAAAACCTCCGGCGCCCACCCGGGATTTACCGCAAGGGACGCGAAGGGCGAGACCTTCTTCCTTGAATTCGATCCCCCGTTTTTCCCTGAGGGGGCAACCGGAGCAGTGGCCGTCGCGACCAAGATCTTCTGGGCGCTCGGCTACAACCAGGTGGAGTCGTACCTCACGACCTTCGATCCGAAGCGCATCGAGTTCGATCCCAACGCGACGATTCGCCGCCCTTCGGGCGCCAGGACGCCATTCACGCAGGACGACATCAACTCGATACTCGAGCGCGTGGCGCGAAACGCCGACGGGACCTATCGCGTCATCGCGGGCCGACTGATTCCCGGCAAGATTCTCGGCGGGTATCGTTACGAAGGCACGCGTCCAGACGACCCAAACGACGTGGTGCCCCACGAGCACCGGCGTTCGCTGCGCGCGCTGCGTGTCTTCGGTGCGTGGACGAATTTGACCGATCTCAAGGCGCAGAACACTCTCGATGCGCTTGCCATGGAAAACGGCCGTTCGGTCGTCAAACACTATCTGCAGGACGTCGGGTCGACGTTCGGCATGTGCAACGACTTGTACGAGTGGGATTTGAGTTGGGAATATTTCTACCAGGCGAATACGACGAGGCGCCGGCTCTTGTCTTTCGGGTTTGCCCTGAGCCCGTGGCAGACCGTCGATTATGTGGAGTACCCGTCGGTCGGCAAGTTCGAAGGCGATCGGTTCGATCCAAGACTCTGGCGGCCGCAGACGCCAACGACGGCTTACATGGAGCTGCGTGATGATGATGCGTTCTGGGCGGCCCGGCGCGTCGCTTCATTCAGCGACGAACTGATCAGAGCGGCAGTCCACACGGGACAGTTCAGCGATCCCAACGCGGAGAAGTACCTCGCCGACGTATTGATCAAGCGCCGTGACAAGATCGCCGCGATCTACCTGAATGCGCTCAACCCGGTCGTTTCTCCGCGTCTCGATGCGAACGGCCGATTGACGTTCGAGAACGCCGCGGTCGCGGCCGGCGTGGCGAGCGGCGCGGCGACATACCGCGCTTCCTGGTCTCGCTTCGACAACGCAACGGGCGCCACTCAAGCGATCTCTGAGACCCAGAGTCAGACGACGACAATCGAAGCGCCATCGAACCTGCCAACCGCACCGGGCAGTTTCATCGCGGTCAACATCTCCATCGACAGCGCAGGACACCCGGCGTGGCAGCGGCCGATTCGCACGCACTTCCGGCGCGGAAGCGAGGGTTGGACGCTGGTCGGGCTCGAACGGCTGCCCGACGGTGAGTAAGCAAATGTCAGCGAAATGGCCGCTCATCGTCTCGCTCTTGCTGGTTGCCGGTCCGGCGGCGGCCCAAGATAGTGCGCCGGTTGACCCTCCTGTCGTCGACTCCAGCCAGCAGGCTCAGAACACCGTCCCGGCTCCGGCACACACGGGCTGGGCCACGTTCGTGAAAGACACGGGCCGTGATTTCCTCGCGTTCCCCAGACGCCGTTCGACCTGGACACTCCTCGCGATGGGGGGCGCTGGCGCACTGGCTGCCCATCAGGGTGACGACTACGTGGAACGTCACATCGTGGGGAACCCAAAGGCGAGCGATGTCTTCAAGTTGGGCAAGTGGGTTGGCAGCGCGTACGTTGAGGGCGTCGCGCCCGTCGGCCTCTGGGTCGTTGGTCGCTACATCGTCCCGGCTTCGGCGGACGGCGTGCGAACGAACAAGGTCTCGCATCTCGGGTTCGACTTGATGCGCGCGCAGGTAGTCACCCAGACGCTGGTGCAAAGCGTCAAGCACGCCGTGCGACGCGATCGACCGACGGGCGAGTGTTGTGCCTTTCCATCCGGCCACGCGGCAAGTGCGTTTGCGATGGCTGCGGTGTTGGAGCGGCACCTGGGCTACCGCGCCTCCTGGCCGGCGCTCGTGGTCGCCAGCTATGTCGCGGCGTCTCGACTTGTTGACAACCGGCATTTCCTCAGTGATGTCGTGTTCGGCGCCGCGCTTGGTGAAGCGGCGGGGTGGACGGTCGTCGGGCGCCATGGCCGGAGCGAGTTCGCCTTTCAGCCTGTCCCGGTGCCGCGCGGGATGATGTTCGCCTTCGTGCGCGGCGGTGAGTGATCAGGTCCAGCAGCTGTTGAGCGTCATGTCGCGAGCCAACCGCCTTTCGAAGCCGTTCCGCGTCACAGACGGGCGACAGTTCCGGTTGCGCGACGTCCGTCCCGGCAGTACGGAAGGCGTGAAGTCCAAGGCCGACGCGGTTCGCCTGCTGCAACGCGGCATCGCCCGACTCAGCGAACTCCAGGAAAAAATGTACGCCCAGGATCAATGGGGCCTGCTGCTCATCTTCCAGGCGATGGACGCAGCCGGCAAAGATGGCACCATCAAACATGTGATGTCAGGGGTGAATCCTCAAGGCTGCCAGGTGTTCTCGTTCAAGGTGCCGTCACCCGAAGAACTCAACCACGATTTCCTCTGGCGCACCACCCGATGCCTTCCGGAACGCGGTCGTATCGGCATCTTCAATCGTTCCTATTACGAGGAGACGCTCGTCGTCCGCGTTCATCCAGAGTTTTTGGACAATCAGCGGCTGCCGGCATCGCTCATCTCGAAACGCATTTGGAAGGAGCGGTTCACCGACATCGTCGCGTTCGAGCGGTACGTCACCCGGAATGGCATTGCGATCCGGAAGTTCTTTCTCCATGTGTCGAGAGCCGAGCAGCGGCGACGCTTCAGGAGGCGTCTCGAGCTCCCCTCGAAGAACTGGAAGTTTTCCGCGGCAGACGCGAAAGAGGGCGAATACTGGCGTCAATACATGCGCGTATATGAGGACATGATCCGGCACACCAGTTCTTCGTTCGCGCCGTGGTATGTCGTGCCTGCCGACAACAAATGGTTTACCCGGCTGGTCGTCTCGTCGGCAATCATCGATGCGATGGAGGAGATGAACCTCGCATTCCCCAAGATGGATAGCGCCAAGCGCAGAGAGCTCGCGGCAGCGC
>Ga0134127_10002921_pt1 | contig 12244 bp, 5 predicted proteins | sample KB31753_FD_96459 | JGI IMG/M metagenome (GOLD analysis project Ga0134127, IMG submission 96459) | Terrestrial soil microbial communities with excess Nitrogen fertilizer from Kellogg Biological Station, Michigan, USA - KB3-175-3 | ecosystem: Environmental > Terrestrial > Soil > Unclassified ...
CATCACCTACGCCGATTACCTCGACTGGAAGAATGAGGGCGTGTTTGAGCAAGTTGCCGCGCTGGACCTTCTTAGTTCAGCTGACCTTACTGGCGGCGACGGCGAACCCGAACGCGTGGATGTCGCAGCGGTAACCGAAGATTACTTTTCAGTGCTAGGCAGCAACGCTCTGATTGGTCGTACATTTCTCCCCGAGGACTACAACCCGCCGGGTCCGGCGCGCGCTTTAATCATCACATACGGACTGTGGCAGAAACGATTCGGTGGTGATCCAAACATTATCGGACAGAAGATTTATCTCAACGGTCGTCCTTATCCTGTCGTCGGAGTGATGCCCAGGGACTCCACGTATCCCACAGACCGCGAAGTTCTGGCGCCGTTGGCTATCGGTCCGAACCCGGGTCCTGATGAAATGCGGCGAGACAATATGATTTACTCGGGGATCGCACTTTTGAAGCCCGACGTACCCTTTTCCCAGGTCAACGCGCACATGGCAGGCATTGCTGCCAGGTTGGAGCAGGAATTCCCCGAGTCTCGCAAAGGGTGGAGCAACCGCGCCGTCAATCTCCGCGACTATGTCGTCGGCAAACAAGCTCGGACTTCTCTGCTTATCCTGCTGTCGGTTGTCGGATGCGTCCTGTTGATCGCATGTGTAAACGTCGCCAACCTGTTGCTGGTTCGAGCCGCGGCGCGTGAACGCGAGATGGCGATTCGCCTCGCGCTCGGTGCCGGCAGGTTGAGACTGTTGCGCCAGTTGCTTACTGAGAGCTTGCTTTTGACCCTAATCGGTGGCGGAGCCGGAGTGCTTCTGGCGATTTGGGGCATTGATTTGCTCAAGTCAATCGTGCCAGCTGACACACCAAGGCTTGCCGAGGTCACAATCAACGGCGGTGTTTTGCTGTTCGCGTTGTCAGCATCGTTAGCGACTACGGTCATATGTGGGTTGATTCCTGCTTTGCAGTCCTCTAGTACCGATCTTCAGCAGGCCCTCAAGGAATCATCGCGCAGTGCCACCGGTGGAAAGCGTACCCGATTCGTTCGCAATGCGCTGGTTGTTTCTGAGCTGGCGCTATCGCTCATCCTACTTATCGGCGCGGGCCTTGCGATTCGCAGCTTCATGCGCGTCCAACAGATTGATCCGGGTCTGAAGACCGATCGTCTGATCACGATGATGTTGAATGCGCCCAGCTTGCGATACCCGAACAAGGAACGCGTCATCGCGTTCTACAAAAGCGTCATCGACAGCGTGAGCGCCGGGCCCGGCGTGGAGTCGGCGGCTGCGAGCTCAGCGCTGGCCCTGGGCGGCGGCGGTTTCTATCTCGGCCGGGTGTTTTTGATCGAAGGACAACCAGAGCCGCCGTCAAGTTCCGATTTTCCCGCGGAATGGAACACCATCACTCCCGGTTACTTCTCTACGACCGGAATGACACTGATCAAGGGTCGCGACATTAATGACCGCGATGGCGCCGACAGCACAAAGGTCATCATCATCAACGCGACAATGGCGCGGCGTATGTTCGGCGAAGACGACCCGCTTGGAAAACGCATTCGCTCGTGGCGCGACGAGAACGAGTTGCGCGAGATAGTGGGCGTTGTGGAGGACGTTCGTTACTTCGGTCGCGACGATGAACTGCGAGGGCTGATTTATGTTCCCCACGCGCAGGACACCTTTCGGTCGATGGCGCTGACAGTGCGCACGCAGGGCGATCCCGCCAGCGTTGCAGGCGTCATTCGCGGCCAAATCGCCGCTGTAGATAAAGATCTTGCCATAGCCAATCTCGAAACGATGACCACGATACTCAATCGTTCGGTCGCGCCTCGTCGAGCGGTCATGCTGCTTCTGGCTGGCTTTGGAATCATCGCTGGGTTGCTTGCGGTAGTCGGGATTTACGGGGTGTTGTCATACACGGTTGCAGGCCGCGCACAAGAGATTGGTGTGAGAATCGCACTCGGAGCAACGTCAACAGACGTGGTACGACTGGTAATCGTTCACGGTTTGAAGTTGACGCTGGTCGGCGTAGGCATTGGCTCGGGCATTGCCTTCGCGCTCACTCGATTCATGCAAACATTGCTATACGAGGTAAGCGCGACAGATCTAGCCACGTTTGCTGCAGTATCGCTGCTATTGACGGCGGTCGCGCTGGCGGCTTGTATTGTGCCCGCGCGTCGGGCGACCAGGGTCGATCCGATTGAGGCGCTTAGGTACGAGTAGGTAGTTTAGGGTTCAGCGTTCAAGGTTCAGGGTTCCGGGTTCCGGTTCGCACCTGGAATAGGGAACCCTGAACTGTGAACGCTGAACCCTGAACCAGAAACCAGAAACCAGAAACCAACAACAGGGGAGAGTAGGATGGAACATCTTGTTCGAGACGGACGATTTGCGCTTCGCACTATGGCTAGAAAGCCCGCCTTCACCGCTATGGCGGTAATAATCATCGCGTTGGGAGTTGGGGCGAACACCGCGGTTTTCAGCCTGGTGCGTGCGGTCATGTTGCGCCCGTTACCGTTTGCGAGCCCGGACCGCCTGGCGATGGTCTGGGAGGACGCCTCGTTTGTAAACTTTCCAAAGAATACGCCGGCGCCGGCGAACTTTGTCGATTGGAAAGACCGCAACGAGGTTTTTGAAGACATGGCCGCGGTACGGATTCGCGACTTTAATCTCACCGGTGACGGCGAGCCTGAAAAAGTTTATGGCTACGGCGTTACAGCGAATTTCTTCTCTGTGCTCGGCGTCGCCCCAGTGATTGGCCGAACGATTGCGCCCGAAGACGACCGTCCCGAAGCCAACAAAGTTGCGGTGATCAGCTATCCACTGTGGCAATCTCGATACGGCGGCGATCCTGGAATCATCGGCCGGGATATTCTGCTCGACGACCAGAAACATTCCGTGATTGGCGTGATGCCGCGGGGTTTTCAGTTTCTTGATCCGGATGTGCGCATATGGGTTCCTGCAGCGTTCACCCCACGACAGCTTGCTTCTCGGGGAAGCCACTATCTGCAAGTTGTCGCCCGATTGAAGCCAGCCGTCACGATCGAGCGCGCCAACAACGACATCAAAGCGATCACCGCACAGATCGCCAGGGACAACCCTGATCAAGCCGGTAAGCTCGATGCGTATGTAGTTTCTCTCAGCGAAGAGTTGAGTGGCGAGACGCGACAGCCGCTGATCGTATTACTGGTAGCAGTCGCCTTTGTATTGCTTATTGCCAGCGCCAATCTGGCGAACTTGCTTCTTTCTCGCGCGCTGGGCCGCAGCAAGGAAGTCGCGGTGCGCACCGCTCTCGGAGCTTCGCGCGGGCGGCTGGTTCGGCAACTGCTCACCGAGAGCGTCCTTTTGTCGCTCACCGGAGGAGTGGCAGGAGTACTTGTCGCGATCTGGAGTTTTGAGTTTCTCGGACAACTGATCCCGCCGGGTTTGAGGCTATTCGTGGATTTGCGGATCGATGCGACGGTGCTCATTTTTACGCTGGCGCTGTCGGTGATCACCGGGATCGTTTTCGGCCTGGCGCCCGCCCTGCAGTCCTTAAGCATCGACTTGAACGAAGCGCTGAAGCAGGGTGGGGGTCGCACGAGTCTTAGCGCGGGTCATCGCCGGCTCCAGAACGCCATGATCATCGGAGAAGTAGCGCTGGCAATGGTGCTATTGGTCGGCGCCGGACTGCTGATAAAAACTTTTTCGCGCCTGAGCGATCAATACTCGACGCTGCGTGCCGAAAGCGTGCTGGCGTTGCGCACGCAATTGCCTGAAAGCCGCTACCAGCAACCCTCTCGGCGCTTCGCATTTTACAAGCAGGTCCTGGAGCGCGTTAATGCGTTGCCCGGTGTGGTGTCTGCCGCTTACACGACTTCAGTGCCTCTTGATTGGCGGGGCGGCACCAACGGCATCAGTATCGAAGGCCGTTCGGTCGAACGGGGTGTTATGTACGACGCTAACCATCGACAAATCAGCGACGATTACTTTAAGACGATTGGCATCGCCCTCGTTCAAGGACGCACCTTTAATGAAGGCGACACTGAACAATCGATTCCCGTCGCGATCATAAACAAAACGATGGCGCGCGAGTTCTGGCCAGGTGAGGACCCCATTGGCAAACGCTTCAAGCCAAGCAGTCCGGATTCTCCGGACCCATGGATCCAGATTGTGGGTGTTGTAGCTGACCTGAAGCAGATGGGCGCCGAAAAGCCGGCGAAGCCTGAAATGTACATGCCCTACCAGCAAGTTGCGGATCAGCCGTGGTATGCCCCGCGAGATCTGGTTATTCGCGCATCGGTGCCTCCGACGAGCCTTGTGTCGGCGGTCATCAGCAAAGTGCACGAACTTGATCCGGATCAACCGGTCTCCAACATACGCACGATGAGTGAGGTCCTTGGACAAGAGTTCGGCCAGCGCCAGACCGGGACGACTCTGCTCGGAGTTTTTGCGGGGCTGGCGATGCTGTTGGCCGCTATCGGACTCTATGGCGTCTTGTCGTATTTTGTCACGCAACGCATTCCGGAGTTCGGCGTCCGCATAGCGCTAGGCGCGCAACGCCGCGACATCCTCATGCTGGTGCTTAAGCGCGGTATGGGTCTCGCGCTTGTTGGGCTGGGAATTGGCCTGGCGGCATCATTCGCGTTAACCAGATTGATGCGGAGCTTGTTGTTCGAAGTCAGCGCCAGCGATCCCATGGTTTTTGGAGTGATCGCCGCGCTGCTGTTGTCGGTCGCTTTCGCCGCTTGTGTAATCCCCGCGCGGCGCGCGACAAAAGTTGATCCGATGATTGCCTTGAGATACGAATGAAGCATTGATTGTGGTCAACGATTCTTAGCAAAACAACGATGGAGACAGAGAGTCTTCCGATAGTGATTCATTATGGAAACATTGATTCAGGACCTTCGGTTTGGAATTCGGCTGTTGTTAAAAAACCCCGGGTTCTCTGCAGTCGCGATTCTGGCTCTGGCACTGGGAATCGGCGCAAACACCGCCATCTTTAGTGTGGTGGACGCCGTTTTATTCCGGCCGCTTCCCTTCGAGCGTCCAGAGCGTCTCGTAGCGGTCTGGGAACGCGATCTGAAAAAGGGCGGAGATCACGATTCGGTAATGGCCGCGAACTTCCTTGATTGGAAGAGCCGAGGCCAGGTCTTTGAAGCAATGTCGGCGCACGCAGGTGGGAGCGTTAGCCTGACGGGGCTTGCTGAACCGGAACGCATCCGCGCGGCTCGGGTTTCGGCAGACATTTTTTCGTTGCTGGGGATCCAACCGATCGCCGGACGAGTGTTTTTTCCTGACGAGGATCAACCCGGTCATCAGCGTGTTGTAGTCATAAGCGGCCGACTATGGAAGAGCCATTTTGGCAACGACCCGGAGGTTGTCGGCCGCTCGATAACACTCAATAACCAGGATTACCAAATAGTCGGCGTTATGCCGACAGCGTTCTCGCTGCCCTTGAATGAAGACGCAGAGATTTGGACCCCGCTGGTCTTCACTCCCGAAGAACTCACCTTACGAAACAGCCACTATCTGAATGTGCTCGGGCGCTTGAAACCCGGCATTTCAGTGGAGCAGGCGAATGTCGAGATCTCGGGAATCGCCGCTCAACTCCAACAGGAGTATCCTAAGACAAACGAAGAGACCGGCGCGGCAGTGTTTTCATTACACTCTGAAGTCGTCGGAGACGTCAGAACGCCGTTGCTCATCTTCTTTGGTGCTGTCGCTTTTATTCTTCTGATTGCTTGCGCAAACGTTGCCAACCTGATGCTCGCGCGAGCGGCTGCCCGTCAGCGTGAAATTGCGGTCCGGATAGCGCTGGGCGCCAGCCGCTGGAGGCTGGTCAGACAAATGCTGGCGGAGAGCGTTGTGCTGGGCCTTGTGGGCGGCGCAGCCGGGCTCTTGCTCGCGCTCTGGGGGATCGAATCTCTATCGGCGACGGCGCAACAAATGTCGGCGCCGCGCGCGCGATCGATCGGGCTCGATGGGCGAGTGTTGTTGTTTACGTTGGGCGCTTCTGTGTTGACCGGGTTGATATTCGGTTCGTTGCCCGCGCTTCAAGCTTCAAAACCGGATCTCAACGACGCTCTAAAAGAAGGCGGCCGCAGTTCGGGCAATCTTCGACGTAATCGAACTCGCAACCTGCTGGTTGTGGCTGAGACGGCGCTTGCTTTTGTCTTGCTCGCGGGCGCGGGACTTCTAATCAACAGCTTCATCAAGCTGCGAGCCGTGGACCCCGGACTGAAACCCGACAACGTGGTAACCATGAACATCACCCTTCCGCGTCAGAAGTACACTCAGCCGGAGCAGGTGATCGCGTTTCACCGCCAACTGCTCGAGCGAGTGGCGGCCGTGCCAGGGGTTGAACACGCAGGCACCGTCACAGCGCTTCCCTACGGCGGATCCACAAATAGCTTTGGCTACACGATAGATTCGCCGGTCTCCGGTGATCAGACTGTCTCGATCATTTCGCAGCAAGCGAGCGCTGACTTCTTCAGAGCTATCGGCATCCCGATAGTAACCGGACGCGATTTCAATGAGGGCGACGTCGACGGCGCGCCGCCGGTGATAATCGTCAGCGACTCTTTCGCGAAACGGTATTGGCCCGATGAGGACCCGCTTGGCCGCCGAATCAAGTGGGGTAATAAGGAATTCGGATCTCCGTGGATGACGGTTGTCGGCGTCGCGGGTGACGTAAGGCAACGAGGTTTGGACACTGCCCCGCGCCCCACGCTGTACGTACCTGATCTTCAGCTTGGCGAGCCGATCAAGACCCGAGTCGGTGTCACGCTCAGAGAATTGATGACTGAAGATGCGCGTTCGATCGCACTTGTTGCTCGGTCGACGCCGGGCGTGGCCGGCCTCGCAAGCGCAGTTCGAGAAGCGGTCTGGGCCGTCGATCCAAATCAACCGGTGACCCGAGTACGTACGATGGATCAGGTTCTCGCAGACACCATGGTCGTTCAGCGGTTTAGCACCTGGCTGCTTGGCGTCTTTGCTATGATCGCGCTGGTTCTTGCCGCAGCAGGAATCTATGGTGTGATTTCTTACTCAGTGTCACAACGTACACACGAAATCGGAATCCACATGGCATTGGGCGCCGAGCAGCGCGACATCTTGAAGCTTGTCGTTGGACAGGGAATGATGCCGGCGCTGATCGGGCTTTCGATAGGTGTTGCAGGTGCGATTGGATTGACTCGGTTCATGAGCAGCCTGGTATTCAATGTCAGCGTTACCGACCCGATAACGTTCGGCGTGATTGGCTTCTTGCTGCTAATAGTGGCGGTGGCCGCGTGCTATTTGCCGGCGCGCCGGGCTGCGAGCGTGGATCCGATGAACGCTTTGAAGTACGAATAGGAGGAGTGATGAACTTCTTGCAGGACCTGCGCTATGGCGCGCGCATTCTCGTCAAAAATCCGGTCTTCACGCTGATTGCGATGTTTACCCTCGCGCTCGGGATTGGCGCGAACACTGCGATTTTCAGCATCGTGAATGCGCTGATTTTCAGCCCTGTCTCCGTCTCCGAACCTGAGCGCGTCGCAGCCATCTGGAGGACCCCGAACGATAAGCGCACCGAAGGTTATGTCTCCTACCTCCAATTGCAAGATTTGCAGACACTGAATCAGAGTTTTGAGTCGATAGCGGGTTACAAAGCGAACGGATTCATCTTACTCAATGATGGGCTAGCCGAACGCATCCAAGGAATGCGGGTCACCGGGAACTTCCTGTCACTCCTGCAGGTAAAGGTGTTTAGAGGGCGCGACTTTCAGACTGATGAAGAGAAGCGTGGCGCCGAACCGGTAACGATTCTCAGCCATGATTTTTGGCAAATCCGATTTGGTGGCGACGAGAGTGCGCTGGGCCAGAATCTTCAGCTTAACGGCAAGCTATTCACCATAATCGGCATTCTTCCGCCAGACTTCGAGTTCCCACTGGTTCCGAAACAAACCCAGTTGCTGACTACGATCGCTGGCGAAGGGCAAAATCTTGACCAACGTGGCGCAAACGTTCTCCGGGCTGTTGGAAGGATGAAGCCTGGCGTAACCCTTGATCAGGCGCAAGTCGACATTACTAATATCGCCGAGGGTTTGGCGCGACAGTATCCTCAATACAACCGGAACACTACTGCCTACCTCGTGAGTCTGAATGAACAGATCGTTGGCCCCGATATCCGCCGCGCGTTATGGGTGTTGCTTGGAGCAGTGGGGTTCATTCTGCTTATCGCTTGCACTAACGTGACGAACTTGCTGCTGGTCAGGGCCAGCGGACGAGAGAAAGAAATGGCGTTGCGCGCCGCGCTGGGTGCCGGATCATGGCGGATCGCTCGTCATTTGTTTACAGAGAGTATTCTGCTTGCTTTGCTCTCGGGCGCTATGGGCTTGCTGATTGCAGCATGGGGGCTCAGCGCCATCAGGTATTACGGCGCCGATCAACTGCCACGCCTCGATGAAGTGCAGATCAACGCTCCGGTTCTCGGGCTTACTCTGGCGGTGTCGGTCTTGACCGCGCTGATTTTCAGCCTTGTTCCTGTTTTCAAAGCCTCCCGCCCGGATATCAACGAAGTTTTGAAAGCCGGCACGAAAAACGCGACTACCGGTGGGTCGTTGCGCTTGTGGCGCAACTCTCTTGTTGTTGCGGAAGTTGCCTTGGGTTTGGTTCTGCTGGTCGGCGCGGGATTGATGATCCGCAGCTTTGAGCGGCTGGTGAACGTAAATCCGGGTTTCGATCCCAGCAAAGTCTTGATGGGTCAGATAAGTATGACGAGGGACGTATATGAAAAGAGCGAACAGCGCGTTCGGTACGTCAATCAAACGCTCGAAAGGCTCAAAGCCTTGCCAGGCGTCGAGAGCGCCGCGTTTGTCGCGCCAATGCCCTTCAGCGGAGGCAATGTATCCAGCGATTTCAGGATCGTCGGACGCCCAAAGCCGGAACCGGGACAAGAACCCGCGGCGGGCAACCGAAGCGTAACTCCCGAGTACTTCGAGGCCATTAGAATTCCTTTACTAAAAGGCCGGTATTTTAACGAAAAGGATCAACGCGGTGGAATCGGCGCTGCCATTATCAATGAGACGCTTGCCGGACTCTACTTCCCCCAGGAAAACCCCATTGGCAAACACATCACAAACATCGGCGCGAATCAGGATGAAGGCGATCCGGAAGAATGGGAAATCGTAGGCGTCATCGGCGATGTACATCACTCCAGCCTGATCAAGCCGGCGGCACCCGAACTCTACTTGCCTTATCAACAGAACAGCTGGAGCTGGGGAAACTTCCTGGTTCGCACCACGACCAACCCCGGGTCTTTAACCAGGAGCTTCACCAATGAGATTCAGTCTGGTGACAGAACCGTGCCGGTGACCAACGTACAGCCTTTGACGCAAGCCATCGTCAACACGATAGCCCAGGCGCGGTTCTACACATTTCTGTTCGCTCTGTTTGGTGCGACTGGACTGATTTTGACTTTGATCGGCATTTATAGCGTGATCTCTTATACAGTTTCTCAGCGCACACAGGAGATCGGTATTCGAATGGCGCTGGGCGCGGAAACCGGCGATGTGCTCAGGCTCATAGTTGGGGAGGGTATGACCACCGCGCTCATCGGAGTGGCGATCGGACTGGCGGGAGCATTCGGGTTGACGCGATTGATGACGAGCTTGCTGTTCAGCGTGACCGCGACTGACACACTTACGTTCGTCGCAATTCCGTTAATGCTTGCAGGAGTGGCTCTGGCAGCCTGTTTAGTGCCAGCTCGGCGCGCGGCGAAAGTCGACCCGATGGAGGCGCTGCGTTACGAATAGGGTGGTTTCTGGTTGTTGGTGATTTCTGGTTTCCAGTGTCTGAATGACTCTGCGGCACATCGAGGCAGAACCAGAAACTATCTTATCCGTGAGAATCCGTCAAATCCGCGTCATCCGTGGTCTATTCACATTTCATCGCTAATAGACCACGGATGACACGGATTTGACGGATTCTCACGGACAACTAGAAACCAGAAACCTGACCATCGGAGGAGGTAACTCATGATTTGGATGATCTGCATGGTGGTGTTGGCGGTTCTGCCATCCGCTTCACCGGATGAATGGAACAAAAGTTATAAGCTCGAACGAACGGCCAAGCTGCGGGTTGACACTAGCGACGCGAACATTCGCGTGACCTCGTGCGATTGTTCGACTGTCGAGGTGCGAGTCACAACCCAGGGCTGGACGATTGGCGGGGACGGGATCAACATCGCCGACCGGCAAACCGGCGATCAGATCGACATCGAAGTACACTTCCCGCGCCAGGTTTTCCAAATGAACTGGCGCAATAGACGTGTCGATATTGAAGTCAAAGTGCCCCGCGAAGCCGATCTCGATCTGCACACCGGCGACGGCAATGTCGACGTCCAGGGAGTAAAAGGGACGCTCCTTTTGAGAAGCGGCGACGGCAACATCAAATTATCGGATTTACAGGGATCGCTGAAGGCCGATACCGGCGACGGCAATATCGATATGCGCGATGTGCGAGGCGACCTGACGCTGCATACCGGTGACGGGAATATCGACGTAGCCGGAGTCGACGGCTCTTTGCGCGCGGAAACGGGTGATGGCCGCGTTCGGGTCAACGGGCGGTTCGACGTCCTGGATCTGAGAACCGGCGACGGAGGCATCGAAGCCAAGGCTGCGGAAGGCTCGAAGCTTGAGTCTAATTGGCGGTTGAACACCGGCGACGGCAATTTGACTCTGCGTCTGCCTGTGACCATCGCTGCGAATGTCGAGCTCGAGACTAACGACGGTAGCATTGATTTCGACATGCCGGTGACGGTTTCGGGTCGCCAGGGAAAGCGAGAAGTGCATGGTCAGATCAACGGGGGAGGTAAGCTGCTCTCGTTGAAAACAGGCGACGGCTCGATCCGGCTGGAAAAACAGTGATTGCTTCCTGGCGTCTTTGCGGTTCTTGGCGACTTTGCGCGGAAGTAGTCACTCGCAAAAAGACTTCAGCGCAAAGCCGCCAAGAACCGCAAAGACGCAAAGAAAAACAAGAAACAAGAAACCTTCTTTTGCATGTCCAACCTATCCTACATCTCGCCCAAAGCAGCTGTGAAAGAAAGCTCAATTCACGGAAGAGGCCTGTTTGCGGCTGAACCAATCAAACGAGGAGAGACTGTTTGTATCAAGGGCGGCCATATCTTCAACCGCGACACGCTTCAGCAGATCGCGGAGAAGCTGGGACCAGCAGAAATCCAAATTGGCGAAGATCTATTCATAGGTCCTCTCTATGAAGAAGAGCGAGAAGGCAGCATGATCTTCAGCAACCATTCATGCGATCCGAATATCGGCGTTCAGGGGCAGATTGTTTTTGTTGCACTGCGAGACATAGCCGCCGGCGAAGAACTCACACACGATTGGGCCACGACCGACGACGACACATATGAGTTGGAATGCACGTGTGGCGCGCGCAATTGCCGGGGGATTGTGACCGGGCAGGATTGGCGACGACGCGACTTGCAGGAAAAGTATGCCGAATACATGTCGTGGTACTTGACTCAGAAGATAAAAGCGCAGTCCTAGGTAGAGGAGCGCCGGCCAACGCCCGCAGAGATTACTGACGTCACGTCTGCGCGAGATTCAAGAACTCGGAGCTCCGGAAGCCTGCCCACTGAGACCAGCTGATCTAGGCAAATGAAAGAGCAGGCAGGCAGGATGCCTGCGCTCCCAGGCAGTTCGCATTTGTGGGAATACCCATTCACATAGTCGAACAGTGCGCACTCGGCCCACCGTACAAACACCTACCTAAGCTCTTACGTATCAGAGGTTGGCTCCTGTCACTTATGGCACGCGGATTGGCTTACGATTAGGAGCCTTGTGACAAAAGACGATAAGACGGAAGCTCATTGGTAAGGTCGACCCCATAGTCGTGCTGAGGTTCGAATGAGATTGAACTTTGGATTCCTCTGATTTTGGATTTTAGATTTTGGATTGAGCTTGGCATCTGTTGGGCGCTCAAGCCAAAAACCCAACTTCTAAAAGTCGGAAGAATCCAAAATCCAAAATCTAAAATCCAAAATCAGAGGAATCCAAAATCAGGAGGTCCCTTGTGAACACCATTCTTGCCGATTCCCGGTTCGCAATCCGGATGCTGTTGAAGCAACCCGCGTTCGCGGCAATCGCGATCGCGACCCTGGCGCTGGGCATCGGAGCTAACACCGCGATCTTCAGCGTGGTTGATCGGGTATTGCTGCATCGACCTTTCTATAAGGATCCGGAACGGCTGGTGATGGTCTGGGGCATCAATCCCCAG
>Ga0134127_10002925_pt1 | contig 12233 bp, 17 predicted proteins | sample KB31753_FD_96459 | JGI IMG/M metagenome (GOLD analysis project Ga0134127, IMG submission 96459) | Terrestrial soil microbial communities with excess Nitrogen fertilizer from Kellogg Biological Station, Michigan, USA - KB3-175-3 | ecosystem: Environmental > Terrestrial > Soil > Unclassified ...
CTGGTGCTCTAGGAGCGATGAAGCCGGCGGTCCAGAAGGTGCAGGCGGCCATCACCGAGCACGGGCTCGCGCGGCAGGTGATCGAGCTCGACGTCCACGCGCGGACCTCGCAGCAGGCCGCCGACGCGCTGGGAGTCACCGTCGGCCAGATCGTGAAGTCGCTCGTCTTCACCGCGGACGGGCGCCCGCTCCTGGTGGTGGCTTCCGGGGCGAACCGGGTGGACGAGCGGCGGCTCGGCGATCTGGCGGGCGGGAAGATCCGACGGGCCGATCCGGACACCGTGAAGCAGGCCACCGGCTACACCATCGGCGGAGTCCCGCCGATCGGGCTCGCGAGCCCACTGGCGGTGTACGTGGACCGGGACCTGCTCGGCTACGAGCTCGTGTACGCGGCGGCGGGCCTGCCGGAGTGCGTGTTCCCGATCGCGCCCGCCGAGCTGGTGCGGGTGACGGGCGGACGGGTCGTGGATCTCAAGGAAGCTCGGAGCTAATCGAAAGGAGCGCGGCCATGAGACTCAAGGACAAGGTAGCCCTGATCACGGGGGCGGGCTCGGGCATCGGACAGGCGACCGCGGTGCTCTTCGCGCGCGAAGGCGCGCGGGTGGCGGTCGTGGACCTCCGGGAAGACGCGGCGAAGGCGACCGCCGAGCAGATCGAGAAGAGCGGGGGCCAGGCCCTGGCGATCCGGGCCGACGTTTCGAAGTCGGCGGACAATCAGGCGGCGATCCAGCAGGCGGTGGCCCGCTGGGGTCGGCTCGACGTCTTTTACGCCAACGCGGGCGTTCCCCAGTTCCCGACGCCCGTCGAGAACGTGGACGAGGCGGTGTTCGACCAGATCATGGCGGTCAACGTGAAGGGGGTGTTCCTGGCCGCCAAGCACCTCATGCCGGTGTTCCGGAATCAGAAGGGTGGCGTGCTGCTCATCACCGGCTCGACCTCGGGCGTGCGCCCGCGGCCGGGGGTGCAGTGTTACTCGGCGTCGAAGGGCGCGGTGCATACGATGGCCGCGAGCCTCGCGCTGGAGTTCGCCGCCTTCGGCGCGCGGGTGGTCGCGATCGCCCCGGTGGCGACCGAGACGCCGATGCTCGCCACCTTCATGGGCAAGAAGCAGGTGGACGAGGAGGGCATGACCCGCTACCGCGGCACCGTGCCGCTCGGACGGCTCAACAAGCCGGAGGATCTGGCCGCGGCGGCCCTCTTCCTCGCCTCCGACGAGGCCGCGATGATCACGGGCAGCGTGTTCCCGGTCGACGGAGGCCGCTGCATTTGAACGTCCTGTTCATCTGCGGGGGCCCAGAAATGGCCCCCGCACTCCCCCAATGGCGGACAACCGTTCCGAGATTCGCGGTGCGCGCATGATCGTCACGCCGCTGGCGGCGGAGTCGCTGGGCGTGCGGTCGATGGCGACGTACGTGGAGTGCGGGGAGACGCGCGTGCTGATCGACCCGGGCGCGACGCTGGCGCCCAACCGCTTCAATTTGGGTCCGGGGGAGGCGGAGTGGGAGGCGCTGCGGCGCGCGAACGATCGCATCTCGGCGTACGCGACGCGGGCCTCCGTCGTCTTCGTGAGCCACTACCACGAGGACCACTTCCGCCACGATCCCGCTTTCTACGCGGGGCGGCAGCTCTGGGCCAAGGACGCGACCCGGCACATCGAGGGCCGACAGGCCCAGCGCGCGGCCACGCTCTGGCGCGCCCTGAAGGGGCACGCGGAGCCGCTGGCCGCGGAAGGACGCCGGCTCGAGACGGCGGACGCGGTGCTCCAGGCCTCGCCTCCGCTCGGTCACGGCACCGACGGGACCCCGCTGGGGTACGTGGTGGCGCTCACGATCGAGGACCGGCGCGAGGGCACCCGCTTCGTCCACGCCTCGGATGTGCAGGGGCCACTGTCCCCGGTGGCCGCGGCCTACCTGGCCCGCCAGCGCCCCACGCTGCTCTACCTCTCCGGGCCGCCGGCGTACCTGGAGTCCCAGCTGGGCTCCGATCTGATCGACCGAGGGATCGACCAGCTCCTGCGGATCATCGATCAGACCGGGTGCCGCGTCATCTTCGATCACTACGCGCTGCGGGACGCCGCGTACCCGGAGCGCTTCCGGCGACTGTGGGAGACCGGGTGCGTGGTCACCGCGGCGGGATTCCTCGGGCAGGCGGACGCGCCGCTCGAGGCACGCCGGCTCGAGCTCTGGCCGGGTCGGCGCAAGCCGCCGATGCCGGTGCGCCCGTCGCGGGCCCGCGGGGTGGCCGAGGCCGGCGGCGCGCGGCCCGCCGCGCGAGCCACGTTCGGTCCCCGGCCGCGCCTGCGGCGGGCGAAGGAGGGATGAGGCGATGAGCGACGACAAGGCTCCCGGCGTGGGCGATCCCGCGCCGGAGTTCACGCTGAAGACCATCGGGCTCCGGGACGTGAGCCTCAAGAGCTTCCGTGGCAAGAACGTGGTGCTGCTCTTCTACCCGCTCGACTGGACCCCGGGCTGATCCACCTGCATGCCCGCCTTCGATCGTCGCATCAAGGACTTCGAGGCGGCGCAGACCCAGGTGCTGGGTATCAGCTCGGACAGCCCGTTCAGCCACGAGGCGTGGGCCAAGTCGGTCGGCATCTCGAACTACCCGCTCCTCTCCGACATTCACCGCACGGCCAGCCGCGCCTACGGCGTCTACTGGCCCGACTGGAACGCGAACGTGCGGGCCACGTTCGTGATCGACAAGCAGGGTACGATCCGGGTCGTCGAGCGCTACGGCAAGAGCGAGCTACCGAGCCCGGACAAGATCCTCGCCGAGGTCAAGAAGCTGCCCTAGGCGACAGCGGGGCCTGGGTGGTGAGGGCCACGCCCAGCAGCACGAGGGCGCCCCCCACGATCTCGGGCCACTCGACCGCCTCGCGCAGCATCGCCCACGCCAGCACCACGCCCACCACCGGCTGCAGGTTCATGAAGATCGCGGCGCGGCTCGGTCCCACCGCCTTGACCCCCTCGTACCACCACACGTGGGCGATCGCCCCGAGGAAGGCCTGGTAGAGCACGACGCCCCACGCGACCTGCGAGGTGAAGTCCGGCCGGGGGAAGAACGGCGCGGCCACCAGCGTCATCGGCAGCAACATCGCCGAGCCCAGGATGTAGGAGGCGGTGGTCGCGACCACCGGGGAGTGCACCGCGAGCACCTGCTTGCCGTGGATCGTGTAGGCACTCCAGCCGGCCTGCGAGATCAACAGGATGAAGTCGCCGGGCATGAGCTCGAGATTGGCGATGGCCCGCCAGCTCCCGCGCGTGATGACCAGCAGGACGCCCGCCATCGAGGCGGCCACTCCCGCCCACTGCCGGCGTCGCAGCCGCTCCTTGAGATAGAAGCGCGCGCCGAGGGCCACCATCACCGGGGTGGCGGCCTGCAGGATCGCCGCGTTGGCCGCGGTGCTCAGCGCGATGCCGAGATAGGTGCCGCCGGTGGAGATGAAGAGCCCGGCGAAGCCCAGGAAGGCGAAGGTGCGCAGGTCGGACGCGCGCAGCTCGCGGAACTCCTCCCAGCCGCGGCGGAAGAGCATCACGGTGAGGAACGCGGAGGCGAGCGTGCAGCGCAGCGAGACCAGCACGTAGGGCGGGAAGTGGGCGAGAGCGAGCTTGGCGAACGCGGGATAGGAGCCCCAGAGCGTGGAGATGAGGGTGAGGGCGAGGTACGCCCGCGTTTGACCGGGATCGGGCACCCGCCTATGATAGCGCGGCCCCCATGGCGGACTACATCCTCGAGCGCCGCGTGTGGCTTCCGCGTCCACGCCCGGAGGTGTTCGAGTTCTTCGCGGATCCGCGCAATCTGGAGCGGATCCAGCCCGCGTGGGCGCGGCCGCGCTGGCTCACCCCGCCGCCCGCCCGGCTCTCCGCGGGCGCCGTCCTCGACTTCCGCGCGGCCGCGCTACCCGGGCGCTGGCGCGTGATCGTCCGCGAGTTCGACGCGCCCTTCCGCTTCGTGGACGCGCAGGTCCTCGGGCCGTTCGCGCGCTGGGAGCATCGCCACCGCTTCACGGAGGGCGAGGCGGGCGAAGGCGGGACCTGGGTGGAGGACCGGGTGACCTACCGGCTACCGCTGGGGCCGCTGGGCCGGCTCGTGCACGCGCTGGGGGCCGGCGGGCAGATCTGCCGGCTCTTCGACCATCGCGACCGCCGCCTGCGCGAGCTCTTCGCGGCCGGCTAGGCGGCGGGGGCGGGCAGCTCGATCCCGAGCGCGGAGAGGCGAGGCCGCACCCGCTCGGTCAGCAGGCCGATCCGCGCGAGGTTGTTCACCATCGAGGTGTGCATGTCGCGCTTGAAGAACTTCCGGTAGACCGCGTAGTCGTTCCGGGCCGCCACGTCGCGCCGGTAGACCTTCACTTCCTCGATCTGGGCGCGCGAGAAGCCGACGTCGCGGTAGGCCTCGAGCGGGAAGAAGCCGGTCAGCACCTTCTCGAGGGCGAGGCAGGTGAAGTCCTCCATCTCCCGGCGCTCCGCGTCGCTCGCCTCGCGGACGATGTCGGGCAGGGCCAGCATCCCGAAGCCCATGTGGCGCGACTCGTCCTGCAGGATGCGGGTGCACACCTGGCGGAGGAGGGGATCGGCGGCCGCCTCCCCCATCATCTTGAAGATGGCGACCGCGAAGGTCTCGGCCACGAGCTGGAGCGCGATGGTCTTGATGTACCAGCGGGGGTCGGTGAGGATCGCGTCGAAGAGCACGCGCTCGTTGTCCGGCATCGGGTAGTGGAGGCCGCCGAGCCGGGTCTGGATGTAGCGCTCCAGGACCTCGTTGTGGCGCGCCTCGTCCATGACCTGGGTGGCCTGGAAGAACTTCTCGTCGGTGCCCTGGACGATGTTGACCATCTGGCTGCACGCGAGCATCGCGCCCTGCTCGCCGTAGACGAGCACCGAGAGCCGCCAGGCCGCGATGCGCCGGTTCAGGTCCACCCGGTCCTTCTCGGAGAGGCTCGTCCAGATCCGGCTGCCGTGGATGTCCACCAGCTCGTCGGAGAGCACGCGGCCGTCCGAGGGCTCGGAGGTGTCCCACGCGATGTCGCGGCTCGCGTTCCACTGGTCGCGCTTGGCCTTCTCGTAGAGGCTCCGCATGTCCTCGGCCTGGACCGAGTAGTCGAACTCGAACACGGTGTCGATGCTACCGGGGATCACGCGGCGTTCCATCTTGAGATCGGTTGACTTGAGCTCGGCCATGGGAGAGCCTCCTTGAAAACCGGAGAGTACCATTTCTAGACTGGCCAGTTTTATCACGAGGTTCGGACCCCGGTCAAGTAGACTGGCCCGGTGAACGCCAAGCGCAAGGCGGCCCGCGCCCAGATCCTGCGCGCGGCCGCGGACCTCTTCCGGGAGCGCGGCTACCAGGCCTCCACCGTCGAGCACATCGCGGCCCGCCTCGGGATGTCGAAGGCCTCGCTCTACACCCACTTCCGGGCCAAGGATGAGATGCTCGCCGCCATCTCGCGCGAGACCATCGAGGCCTTCACCCGGGATCTCAGCCTGGTGCTGGGCTCCCGCCTGGATCCCGCCGAGAAGCTGCGCCGCGTGGTGCGGCAGCACGTGCGGTTCGTCATCGCCAACCGGTCGTTCCTGACCGTGTTCTTCGGCGAGGAGGCGAACCTGCCTCCCCGGTTCGCGCGCTCGCTGGCCGCCCAGAAGGATCGCTACGACAAGGGGGTCGAGCGCATCGTGCTGGAAGGGGTGCGCGCCGGTGTCTTCCGGGACGTGGCGCCGCGGCTGGTGGTCTTCGGCGTCCTCGGCATGGTCAACTGGGTCCACAAGTGGTACAACCCGGCCGGCCGCTGGGGCGCCGAGGAGATCTCGAACGCCTTTCTCTCGCTGATCGAGGGCGGCCTCCTGCGCCAGAAGCCCCGGAGTCCCGCGCTGAGCGGACGGCTCCGCCGGCTCGAGCGCGAGCTCCTGAACGTCGCCCGGCAGCTCGATGCCTGATCTCCTCGGCGCCCACATGTCCATCGCGGGAGGCCTCGCTCGCGCGGTGGAGCGGGGCCTGGAGGTCGGCTGCTCGGTGGTGCAGATCTTCCTCAAGAATCAGCGGCAGTGGACGGCCCGCCCCTACGCCGACAGCGAGGTCCGCGAGTTCCGCGCCGCCTGGAAGGCGAGCGGGATCCGGGTGGTCTTCGCCCACGCCAACTACCTGATCAACCTGGCGACCCCCGCGCCCGCGGAGTGGCGCCGCGCGGTGGATGTCTTCCAGGACGAGCTGGAGCGGGCGGAGGCGCTCGGGCTGCCGTTCGTGGTGATCCACCCGGGCTCCCATCGCGAGACCGGACTGGAGGAGGGGATCCGGCGCATCGCCCGCGCCATTGACCGGCTGCACGAGCGGACGCGCGGCTACCGGGTCCGGGTGGTGCTCGAGAACACCGCGGGCGGCGGGTCCAGCATCGGCCGGTCGTTCGAGGAGCTCGCCGCCATCCTGGCCGCGGTGGCCGAGCCGGCCCGAGTGGGCGTCTGCCTCGACACTTGCCACCTCTTCGCGGCGGGCTACGACATCCGCACCGCCGACGGCTACCGCGACGCGATGGGGCGCGGCGTCCGGCTGCTCGGCGCGAGGCGCGTGCGCGCGTTCCACCTCAACGACGCGCGCCAGCCGCTCGGCTCCGGCCTCGACCGGCACGAGAAGATCGGACGCGGTCACCTCGGCGCGGAAACCTTCCGGCGGCTCATGAACGACCGGCGCTTCGCCCGGGTCCCCATGGCGCTCGAGACGCCGAAGGATCCGGAGCCGCGCGCGGATCGCGAGGCCCTCGCCCTCCTCCGGAGCCTGCGCCGCCCCGGGCGACGATAAAGGCCCATCTGCTTCGTTGGCGCCCTCGGCCGGCGCGCTCAACGTGGAGAGACTACGCCTCGCGCGCGGCCTTCGGGCGCCGCCTCGCAGCTGGACCTTTCTCGCCGCCCGGGCTTCCGGGGTCGCGCTAGCGGGAGTGGACCACGCCCTTGCGGGGGCAGCCCGCCTGGATCGGGCACTCCGAGCAGCGAGGCGAGACGGGCAGGCAGACGTTCTGACCGAACGACACGAGCAGATCGTTGTAGCCGATCCAGTAGCGGCGGGGCAGGGTGCGGCGGAGCGCCATCTCGGTCTCCTCCGGGGTGCGCGTCTTGACGTAGCCCCACCGGTTCGAGATCCGGTGCACGTGCACGTCCACGCAGATGCCCGGCTTGTTGAAGCCCTGGGTCACCACCAGGTTCGCGGTCTTGCGCCCCACGCCCTTCAGGGTGAGCAGCGCGTCGATGTCGTCGGGCACCGCGCCTCCGAAGCGCGCGAGCAGATCGCGGCTGACCTCGCGGAGCACGCGCGCCTTCGTCCGGTAGAAGCCGACCGGGTAGATGGCGCGCTCGATCGCGCGCGGGGTGAGGCGGCGGATGCCGTCGGGCGTGTCGGCCAGCGCGAAGAGCCGCGCGGCGGCCGGGCCGGTGGTCTGGTCCTTGGTCCGGAGCGAGAGCAGGCAGGCGACGAGCACCCGGAAGGGATCGTGCCACTGGGCCGCCACCTCGGCGAGCGCGGTGACGCGCCATCGCGGCGCCTCGCGCCGCAACCGCTGGATGGTGTGGCCGATGCTCATGGGCGCGCCGGGAGGTCGGCGAGGAGCCGGCGGGCCTCGGGGGAATCCTTCAGCGTCCAGTCCGCCGCGTTGGACGGGGCCTTCTCGTCCAGCACCGCCTGCAGCTCCCGCCGCGCCTCCGGGACGCGCCCGCGCTTGATCAGGGTGCGGGCCAGGCCGACGCGCAGGCCGGTGAAGCGGCCGTCCACCTCGAGGCCCGCCCGGAAGAGCCGCTCGGATCGCTCCAGGTCGCCGCCGAAGAGTCCGGGCACTTCGTAGTAGACGGTGCCGGCGAGCACATAGGCGGGCGGGAACCGCGGGTCCAGCTCGAGTGCGGTCTCCATGCCGCGCTTGACCTCGGGCAGCAGGAAGAGCGAGCGCAGCACCCCTTTGGTCTGGCCCCACCGTCCCGCGTTGGTGGCGTACCAGAAGTGCGCCCGGGCGTTCCGGGGCGCGATCTCGGCGGCCCGCCGGGCCGCCTGGCGGCCCTGCTCGTAGGCGTCAAGCTTGGTTTCCGTGCCCTGGGCGCGCACGTCGCCGTAGAGGAACGCGATCTGGGCGAGGGCCAGCAGGTTGTCCACGCTCGGGTCGGCCTGCGCGGCCTGCGCCATCAGCGGTCTGAGCGCGTCGATGCGCGGAGGGTTCTCGTGGTACCGGCCGGTGAGGCCCCGAACCTCGGCGACGAGCGGGGACTGGGCGCCCGCGGCCCCCGCCGCGCTCAGGAGCATCACGATCGCCGCGGCCGCGCGCATCGCGGCCGATGCTAGAGGCCTCGCGCGCGCCTGTCAACCGCGCCCGCGATCCACCCGCGGTCCCGCCACGCGGCCTTGCGATGCCGCCGCGCCGCCGGTATGGTAGGGCGCGATGAGACTCGTGCCCGCCGCGGCGGTGCTGGTCTGGCTCGGCGTCATGGCCTTCTTCGCCGGCGTGGTGGCGCCCGCCGCGTTCTCCACGCTCGACCGCGAGGCGGCCGGGCGCTTCGTGAGCGCGGTCTTCCCGCGCTACTACGCGGTGGGCGCGGCCCTGGGCGCGCTCGCGCTGGCCGGTCTCGGCTTCCGGCTCGTGCTCGGCCCCCGTCGCCCCTGGGACGGGCTGCCGCTCCTGCTGGTCGCGGTGATGCTGGCCGTCACGCTCTACGCCTGGCTCGTCGTCCTGCCGGCCGCGCACGCGGCTCGCGAAGCGTTGCGGCAGAACGGGTCCGCGCCGGGCGCGGTCTCCACGGAGGCGCTGGCTTTCGCGCGCCTGCACCGCCTCTCGGGCGTGTTGAACGGCACCGCGATGCTCGCGGGCGTGCTCGTGCTGGCCGCGGTGGGGCTCAGGCGATGAGCCGGGCCTTCGAGCCGCTGGGGCTCGATCACCTGGTGCTTCACGTGCGCGACCAGGCCGCGTCGGAGCGCTTCTACGTCGACGTGCTCGGCTGCACGCTCGACCACGTGAACAAACCGATCTCCCTGGTGCAGCTCCGGTTCGGCGAGCACCTGATCGATCTGCTGCCCGGTGAGCGAGTGGAGGGCGGCGGGCTGGACCACTTCTGCCTCTCGATCCGCTCCGGCGACCTCGCGCAGGTCCGCGACGAGCTCCGGGCGCGCGGGGTGACGGTAGACGGCGACGTGGTGCAGCGGCGCGGGGCCTTCGGCTCCGGGCCGTCCCTCTACATCCAGGACCCGGACGGCTACCGGATCGAGCTCAAGCCCCGCTGATCGGGCCGCGGGGCGCTCCCCCGACGGGGCCGCCAACTGCGCCCCCAACCGCCAGAGTCAGGAGGGTGCGGACGATCTGCTCGGCGGTGACCGCCCCGCCGTCGGTGGCGGCCTGGAGCAGGCAGCCCTCGGCGGCGCCCACGATCACCGCGGCCACCGCGCCCGCGTCCATCCCGGCCCGGAAAGCGCCGGCGCGGACGCCTTCCACCAGGATGTCCTCCAGGGAGAGCCGGATCTGCTCGCGCTGCCATGCGAGCGTCAGCCGGAACTGCTTGTCATGGCGCGCCCGCATCCAGCCCTGGAGGAAGAGCCCCGAGAAGTCGGGATCGCTCTCCCCGTAGGCTCCGAAGAGGATCTCCATCGCGCCTTCGAGCTTGGCCCGCGGCGCCGCGAGACCTCGCGCCACCCGGGCCAGCTCGGCCACGATGGGCAGGCCGCGCTGCTCGACCAGGCCGGCCGCGGAGACCGCGGGCGCAGGGGCCACCGCGATCGGCGGGGCGGAGGGAGCGGGAATCGCGCGGCGCCGACGGGCGCGGGCGCGGATCCGGCGACGGGGACGGGCGGGGCGGCGGGATTTCCGCTTCTTCACACCCGGGCAGGTCAGTTCCCGGACGAGACGAACTGGAAGGACTCGATCTCCACGCGGAAGCGGCGCTCGGACCCGGGCGACGACATGCGGACCTCGAAGCTCGAGGAGCCGCGCGATGGCACCACGCCGAAGACGTAGGCGCGGCCGCGGCTGACCGTCCGGCCGTTCTCGTCGAGCCCCTCCACGCCCACGACGACGCGCTCACAGGACTGGTTGGTGCCGTTCCGCACCTCCCCGTAGACGAGGACGCGCCCGCTGCCCACGCGCTCGGTGGTGAAGCTCACCGCCAGGCGCGAAGCGGACTGCGGCGTGAAGGTCTGGGACCGGGCGGCCGGAGCGAGGGTCAGGAGGAGCAGGCTCCCGGCTGCGGCGAGCAGGGCGCGGCGGATCATTCGTACCGGAGGGCGTCGATCGGATTGAGCCCGGCCGCCTTGCGGGCCGGGTAGAACCCGAAGAAGATGCCGACCGCGGCCGAGAAGCCGAAGGCGAGCAGGATCGCGTCGAACTGCAGCAGGGTGCGCCACTCCGCGAAGTAGGCGATCGCGTAGGAGCCGAGCAGGCCCGCGCCGACGCCGATGACCCCCCCGATCAGGGACAGGGTCACCGCCTCCACCAGGAACTGGGTGAGGATGTCCTTGCCCCGCGCGCCCACCGCCATGCGCAGGCCGATCTCCCGCGTCCGCTCGGTCACCGAGACCAGCATGATGTTCATGATACCGATGCCGCCCACCAGTAGCGAGACCGACGCGATGGCGGCCAGGAGGATCGTGAGGACCCGGGAAGCCGCCTCCTGGGACTGGAGCACCTCGGCGAGGTTGCGCAGGTTGAAGTCGTCTTCCTGGTGGGGCTGGAGGCGGTGGCGCTGCCGCAGCAGCTCCCGGATCTCGTTTTCGGCCTCCTTCATGAGGCCCGCGTCCCGGATCTTGATGCTGATGGTACCCACCGCGCGCCCCTTGGCCTGGTTGCCGCCCACGACCTTGGTCTTGGCGGTGGAAAGCGGGATCAGGATCTGATCGTCCTGATCCTGCCCCCACGTCGTCTGTCCCTTGCGATCCATGACCCCGATGATCGTGAAGGGGACCTTCTTGATCCGGATCACCTGGCCGAGCGGGTCCTCTTCGCCGAACAGGTTCTGCGCCACCGTCTGACCGACCATCGCGACCTTGAACGCGCCCTCCACCTCTTCCCGTGTCAGCGCGCGGCCCGAGCTCATCTCCCAGTCGCGGGCCGGCAGGTACTCGGGGGTCACGCCCAGGATGGTGGTGGACCAGTTGAGATTGGAGTACACGACCTGAGCGTTGCCGCGAACCGACGGAGCCACCACCTCGACGAGCGCGATGTCGCGCTCGATGGCCAGGGAGTCGTCCTCGGACAGGGTGGCCTGGGCGCCGGCCCCGAGCCGCACCCCGCTCAGGTTGACGGTGCCGGGCCAGATGATGATGAGGTTCGAGCCGAGGCTCTGGATCTGCTCGGCGACCCGGGCCTGGGCGCCCGCGCCCACCGCCACCATGGTGATGACCGCGCCCACCCCGATGACGATGCCCAGCATGGTGAGCGCGCTCCGCAGCTTGTTGACGCGGAGGGCCCGCACCGCGATGCGCGCGCTCGCGAGGACGTTCACGGCGAGGCCACCTCCGGCTCCAGGTCCTCTTCCTCCTGCTCGTCTCCGCGGGGCAGGGTGGCGAGCTGCTCGCGGGCCATCAGGCGGTCGCGAACCGGTTCGTCCCGGATCAGCCGCCCGTCGCGGAAGCCCAGCACGCGACCGGCGTAGCGCGCGATGTCGGCTTCGTGGGTCACCACCACCACCGTGATGCCCTCGTGATTGAGGTCCTGGAAGAGGGCCATGATCTCCACGCTGGTGTGCGAGTCGAGCGCGCCGGTGGGCTCGTCGGCCAGGATCAGGACCGGATCGTTGATGAGGGCGCGCGCGATCGCCACCCGCTGCTGCTGCCCGCCGGACAGCTGAGCCGGGTGATGGTGCTCGCGCTCCGAGAGGCCCACCGCGGCGATCTTGGCGCGGGCCCGGGCCTGCCGGTCGCGGGCCTGGATCGCGCTGTAGAGCAGCGGCAGCTCCACGTTTTCGAGCGCGGAGGTGCGCGGCAGCAGGTTGAAGGTCTGGAACACGAAGCCGATCTTCTCGTTGCGCACCCGGGCGAGCCGATCGCGCCCCATGTGGGAGACGTCGAGACCGTCGAGGCGATACTGGCCGGCGGTCGGGGTGTCGAGGCAGCCGAGCAGGTTCATGAAGGTGGACTTGCCGGAGCCGGACGGCCCCATCACCGCCACGAACTCGCCCCGATGGACCTGCAGCGAGACGCCCCAGGGGCGTGTACCACCGTGGTGCCCATGTGGTACTCCTTGCGCAGGTCGGCGACCTGGATGACGGGGGCGTCCATCGCTA
>Ga0134127_10002928_pt1 | contig 12227 bp, 10 predicted proteins | sample KB31753_FD_96459 | JGI IMG/M metagenome (GOLD analysis project Ga0134127, IMG submission 96459) | Terrestrial soil microbial communities with excess Nitrogen fertilizer from Kellogg Biological Station, Michigan, USA - KB3-175-3 | ecosystem: Environmental > Terrestrial > Soil > Unclassified ...
ATGGTGCGCGAGCACCCGAGGCAGCGGGTGCTGGTGATCACGCACCAGGTGGTCGTCCTGTCCATCCGAAAGCTCCTCGAGCGCCTGGAGGAGGAGGACATCATCGCGCTCGACCGGCAGGACGAGGCGAGGCCGGCGTCGCTTCTGGTCTACGAGCTGGGCGAGCGGGACGGGATCAAGGACGCCCTCGTCCGCAAGCACTGGAACCTCATTCTTCACGATCGCGGGGCGGCGCCCGCCGCCCGCGCCGCAACGGGAGGCACCGATGAGCGATGAGCTGGTCCTGTACGTCGGAGAGAAGAACATCTCCTCCTGGTCGATGCGCGCCTTCGTCGCGCTGCACGCCAAGAACCTGTCGTTCACCGAGCGCTCGATCCCCCTGCGCGAGGACAAGGACCGCGCCCAGAGGCGGCGCGTCTCGCCGACCGGCCGGGTGCCGGTCCTGCACCATGCAAGGCTCGTCATCCCCGACTCCCTGGCCATCATCGAGTATCTCGAAGAGACGTTCCCCCCGCCCGCCCACCCGGCGCTCTGGCCGCAGGACAAGGCCGAGCGCGCCCACGCCCGCTGGCTGGCGGCGACGATGCACTCGGGGTTCATGAAGCTGCGCGAGTCGATGTCGTTCAATCTCTGCTTCCTGAAGGAGCCCCCGCGCCCGACACCCGAGGCGCTCGAGGAGGCGGCCGAGATGCTGTCGTACCTGCAGGACGCCCTGGACGCGAAGAAGGCGCCGGGGCCGTTCCTGTTCGGCCCGTTCACCGCCGCCGACGTCATGTACGCCACGGCGATCGTGAGGCTGACCGCCTTCCGCGTGCCGACCGCGGCCGCCCCGAAGACGCCGGCCTACATGGAGGCGGTCCTGGCGCACCCCGCGGTGAAACGCTGGATGGACGCCGCGCGCGCCCTGCCCCCGCGCGAGACCTACTAGGAGACTCCGTGGCCGCCGAGCGCGCCATCCGGATCGAGGCGGACGGGGTGCGGGTGTACGCCATCCTGGACGGGGGCCCGACCGCCGACGCCGTGTGGGAGGCGCTTCCCATGAAGGGGACGGCGCAGCGCTGGGGCGAGGAGATCTACTTCGAGAGCGGCCTCGATCTGGCGCTCGAGAAGCGGGCCCGGGTCGAGGTCGCGGTCGGGGAGATCGGCTACTGGCCGGAGGGGAAGGCGATCGCCCTGTTCTTCGGCCCGACTCCGGCCTCGAAGGGGACGGACCCCGCGGCGGCGTCGCCGGTCAACGTCTTCGGAAGGATCACGGGCGACGCCACCCGCCTGACACGCGTGCGCGCCGGCAGCGCGCTGAAGCTGACCCGCCTCGAAGGCTAGCCGCTTCACCAGGTGTAGCGCACCTGGTAGGTGACCGTCTTCTCGCCGTCGGGCGGGATCTTCACTTTGAACTCGATCGTCCGGGCGTCGAGCTTCTCGAACGGGTCGGACGACACGAGGACCTTCCAGGCGGACCAGCGGTACAGGTGCTCGACGATGCGGACCTCGACCGGCTCCTTCTTGTGGTTGCGCACCTTCAGCTCGAACGACTCCTCGGAGCTTTGCTTGCTGGAGTCGATCTTGTAGCCGGTCTGGCGGCGCTCGCCTGCGAGATCGAAGGCGCTCCCGAGGATCAAGCGGACCTTCTCGTTCTCGGCCGTGTGGCCGATGAGACTCTCGCCGATGAACTGGCGCGATCCGTCCGCGTCGGCGCGGTAGACCTTGATCGTGCCCTTCGGCATCGGCATCCCGAGGCCGGCCGCCTTGCTGTTGGTGAACTCGAGCATCGTGGCCACGCGCGTCCCCCCCTCGGTGCCGTAGTCGGGGCGGGTGCGCACCATTTCGGGATCCCATCCCATGTACTGGGCCATCATCGCGCCGTCATAGATGTACAGGCGGGAGGCGGGGACGTCGGCCCCCCGGAACAGCTCGAGCTGCCCCGGCTCCCCCTCCCTGAGGCTCACGGGGCGGGGCAGCGTATAAAGATGATAGTCGTCGAACGACCGCTCCGAGGCCTCACCGGGGGCCCCCGGTGCCTGGGCCGACTCGAGCGACAGCACCATCCCCCTGGCCCGTGGGGTCTGGACCCGTCCGACCTCGCCGGCCATGAGCCTGACGCGGGCGTTCTCCCACGAGGCGCCGCTCGAGTTGGTGAGCGTGACCCAGGCGGAGAGATCGAAGCGGTCCCCCTTCTCCGACGTCACGGCGTTGTAGGTCGCCTTCCACCCCACGCCCGCGGTCAGGTAGGACAGCTCGAGCGCCCGGTCTCCCGCGCGCGCGGCCCAGAGGTCCCACTCGAGGGCGGCGCCCAGGAGCACCCCCGCGCCCGGCGGGTCGAACAGCGGCTCTCCGGGAAGCGAGAACTGGATCTTGCCGTCGACCTCGACGATCGGCGGGAGCGTCCCCTGCGGACCCGGGGCGGTGCCGCTCCTCAGGACGCGCCCGCTCGTGATCTCCCTCCGGCCGGTGGCCGGATTGAGCGTCAGGAACGACACCACCTTCCCCTCGTTCTGCCTGAGGAGCGATTCGCGGCTGAGCGGGTCGGCGTCGAGCCTCTGGGCGAGGACGCGCAATCCCTTCGGGTCCTGCCGATCGCGCAGCGTGACCGACTCCGGCTCCAGGAGCCCCGCCACGCCGCCGAGCCGCGCCTGGTTCTCCCCCTCCTTCAGGCGCAGCGTCCGGACCTCGCGGACGAGGGCGAAGTCCTGGTTGTAGATGGTGATCTGCGGCGCCTCCTCGGCCGCCTCCAGCCCCTGGGCCAGGACGGCGAGCCCGAGTACCGCGACGGTCGGGACGATTCGGGATCGAGCGGTGCGCATGAATTCTCCTCCAGACCCTTCACGATACCACTGCTTGACCGCGCTCGACCCGCCGCCTACGATGCGCCGAAGGAGGACTCGCTCATGAGAAAGGCCGTCTTGCCTGTTGCCGCCTGCATTCTGTGCATCGCCTCCGCCGCGGCCGCCCCGCCGGTCGCCGAGTCTCCTTACGGCGGGCTCTCCCCCGTCGGCGGCCGCATCTATCACATCGAGTACCTGCGCGCCTTCCCGGGCAAGTCGGACGACTACGACCGGTTCGTGAAGACCGTGTTCCGCCCGATGCTCGACGCCATGGTGGCGCGCGGCATCTGGCAGAAGTATTCCTTCCTGACCGTGCCCTACCACGGCGTCGCGCCGTGCAGCGACTACACCCACGTGTTCGTGGCGCAGCTGCGCAACTTCGCCGCCCTGGACGACGAGCAGCGGGTCTGGGGCGAGCTGACGAAGAGATTCCATCCGGACGAGGCGGAGCGCACCAAGCTGTTCGAGGAGGATCTGCCCCGGATCCGCGAGATGGTGCGCGAGGAGTTCCTGCAGGACTTCGACTGGAAGTAGTCCCGTACGCTTCAGCGCAGGAGCCGGGCCAGCGCCACCTCGTCGAAGCCCAGGACCCGGGCGCTGCCGCGCACGACGATCGGCCGCCTGATCAGGTTGGGGTTGGCCGCCATCAGGCGGATCGCCTCCGAGGGGGACGGCGGGTTCTCAGCCATCTTCTTCTTGCGATACAGCTCGTTGCGCGTGTTGAGGAATTCCCGCGGGTCGCGGTCGTCGACCAGGTCCCGGATCTCGGCCTCGGTCAAGGGATCGCGCCCCAGATCGCGCTCGACGAGCCTGGCACCCTTCTTGAGCAAGAGGCCTCTTGCTCTGCGACAGGTCGTTCAGGTCTTCTTGTGGAAGAAGAGCAGCTCGGCAGGCGCCATGCAGGGGAGTCTACTTCTTGCCGAGGGTTCTGTCGATGCGGGAGAGGAGCTCGGTCATGGTGAACGGCTTGGGAAGGAGCCCTACCGCCCCCTCCTTCAGGGCCCGCTGCGCCTTGTCGTTGTCGGCGTAGCCGGTGCACAGGAGGATGCGCGCCCCGCGGTCCATGCCGATGAGGCGCCGGAACGTCTCGAGCCCCCCCATGCGCGGCATCACCATGTCCAGGATGACGAGGTCCAGCCGGCCCCACTCGCGCCGGTAGACGTCGAGCGCGTCCACCCCGTCGATGGCCAGGACCACCTCGCAGCCGCTCGACTCGAGGATGTCCCGGGTCATGTCGCGGATCGTCTCCTCGTCGTCCACCACCATGATGCGCGCCCGCGCCGGCGCCTTGCGGGGCGCGGCAAACTCGACGGGCGGAACGGGGACGACCTCCGGCGAAACGCTGATTGACGGCGGCGGCTCGATGGCCGCGGGCGAGGGATCGAGGACCGTGGGGGACGGCTCGAAGATGGCGTGGGCGGCCTCCATCGGCGGGTCCGGCGGCGCTGTGTCGCTCTGCGGCGGCTTCGCGCGGCGGCGATCGGGCTCGTAGACGCTCACGCTCTCGAACGGGCCGGCGGCGAGCGGCCCCCGCGAAGGGGGGCGCGCGGCGGGCGGAATCCCCGGCGCCGGCCACGGACCGCCGGTCGACGCGGTCTCCGGGGCGGGCGCGGGGCGGCGGGCGCCGCGGTCGAGCACCGGAAAGTAGACGCGCACGGTCGTTCCCAGCCCGGGCGTGCTCGAGAGGCTGATGTGTCCCTGGTGGTTCCGCACGATGCCGTAGACCACCGAGAGGCCGAGGCCCGTCCCCTTGCCGCTGGACTTGGTGGTGAAGAACGGCTCGAAGACGCGGTCGGCGATGTCCGGCTGCATCCCGGTCCCGGTGTCGCCGACCACGACCTCGACATAGTCGCCGGGGGTGAGGCCCGGCTGCGTCCGGGCGAACGACTCGTCGAGGTGCGCGACGCGCGTCTCGAAGGTGATGCGGCCGCCGTCCGGCATCGCCTCGGCGGCGTTGACCGCCACGTTCATCAGGACCTGCTGCATCTGCCCGGCGTCCGCCTCGATCATCGGCAGGTCCGGGTCCTTGCGGATGTCGACGACGATGCGCGGGTCGATGCTCTTGGAGAGGAACGACACGGTCTCGGCGATCGTGCGGTTCAGGTCGACCGGCTCGAGCGAGTACTGCCCGCCGCGCGCGAAGGCCACCAGCTGCTGCGTCAGCTCGGCGGCCCGCTTCGCCTGCCTGGAGATGGTCGCGGCCTCGCGGCGGATCGGGTTGTCGCTCGCGGTGAGGCTCTCGATGTGGCTGGCGTACCCGAGGATCGACGCCAGGATGTTGTTGAACTCGTGCGCGATCCCGCCCGCCAGGGTGCCGATCGACTCCATCTTCTGCGCCTGCACGAGCTGCGGCAGGAGCTCGGCCTGGGGCGCCGCGGACGGCGGGGCCTTCTCGAAGGCCCGGGCGTTCTCGACCGACAGGCCGAACAGCTCGCTCAGCGCGGTGAGGGCCAGCATCTCCGCCTCGCCGGGGAGGCGATCGTCGGTGCGCGCCACCGCCAGGATGCCGTGCACGCCGCTGAGGGCGCGCAGCGGGAAGGCCGCCTGGTAGCGCAGCCCGCTGTCGGCGTCGAGGTGCTCGGCGGAGCCTCCGGGGTGCAGGTGCGGGCGGCCGGTCTCGAAGGCGCGGCCGATGATCGTCCGCCCGACCCGGCCGTCGAGGTCCTCCAGGATGCGCTCCGGCATCCCCCGCTGGGCCTTCAGCACGAGAGCGCGCGTTCCGGGGTCGACCAGGTGGACCGTTCCCGCCGTGGCCGACGCGAGATCGATGGCGCGCCCCAGCATCGCCTCGGCGAGGGCGCGCAGGTCGGTCGTCCGGCTGGCGGCCTGCGCCGCGGCCAGAAGGCCCGCGAGGATCTCCTCGGCCCGCACCTTGTCGGCGGCGTTCTTGCCGCTCTTCGCCTCGAGGTCGAGGCGGTGGCGCATCATGTCGGACAGCAGCCGGCCGTTCTGGATGACGAGGGCGATCTGCCCGGCGATCGACTCGGCCAGCCCGGGCCGGCTCTCCAGCTCGGGGCGCGCCTCGCTCGACAGGAACTCCATCGTGCCGATGATGCGCCCGCGCGCGCGCAGCGGCACGCAGGCCAGCGCCCGGAAGCCGGCGCGCCTCAGCCCGGCCAGCTCGTCGTCCAGGGCGGCCCCCGTCGACAGGTCGGCGAACGAGATGGCCTCGCCGGTCTCCCAGACCCGGCCGGCGATCCCCTCCCCCCGGCCGCGCCGGATCGCGCGGGTCAGGTCCAGGTACGAGACGTCGCCGACGCTCTGCACCGACTTCAGCACCTCGGTCCCGCCGCTCTCCTCGACCAGCGAGATGGCGCCCGCCTTGAAGCCGGTCACCTCGAGCGCCTTGCGCAGGGAGATCTCGATCTGCCGGCCGAGGTCGAGCGACGGCGTGGCGGCCGAGGCGATCGAGTTCAGCGCCGCGAGCTCCAGGGTCGTTTCCTGCAGCCGCCGGTTCGTCGCGGCCGACTCTTCCTGCAGGCGCTCGCTGGCGCGCCGCGCGTCGGTGGCCCGCAGCGCCCGCTCGATCTGCAGCGCGATGAACGACGCCAGGATGTCGGCCAGGGACACATGCTCGCGGCTGAACGGGACCGGGTCGTGCCGCCCCAGGACCACCGCGCCCCGCGAGCCCATGGCCGAATCGACCCCCAGGACGAGGAGCGCCCCGAACGGCCCGGCTTCCTTGACATCGCTTCCCGGCACCGCCGCGTGATCCTCCTGGCCGTGGCCGTTCGCGCCGGCTCCGAGGACGATGCGCGACACCGCCCCCGATCGGACTCTCGCGATCGGCTCCTCGAGGCGCCGCAGCAGGATGGCGAGCTCGTGCTGCGCCATCAGCCTTCCCTCGATCCAGCCGAAGCGCAGCGGAGGAAGCCCGTTGGACGGCTCGACGGTGGCGATAGCGAAGTCGGCCCCGACGATCTCGACCGTGCCGGTGGTTCCCTCGCTCAGGATCGCTTCGGCGCGCCCTTCCTGCGACAACGTGATCTGCAGCTCGCGCAGCGATTGCAGGTGGGCGAGAAACGGGTTGGCCGGATCGCGCGGGGACGGGAGGGGTCGGGGCAGTCCTTCGCCCGCGGGGCGGGGGTCCGCCGCGGGTCGGTCCAGGGAAGAGGCCGGATCGGGATCTGCCATGGTGCTAGAATCGGGCTCCTCAGGAGGCCTGATGATCGGCGGCTGGCCCCGATACGATCTCTACGTCATCTCCGACCCGATCCTGGCGCGCGGTCGATCGCACGTCGAGGTCGCCCGCGCCGCGCTGGAGGGTGGCGCCGACGCCATACAGATCAGGGACAAGTCCTCCCCGGCCTACAACTTAAGTCTCGTTTCCTCCGAAATCCAGCTACTGGCCCGAAAATTCGGGGCGGCCTTCTTCGTGAACGACCGGGTGGACGTCGCCCTTCTGAGCGGGGCGGACGGGGTGCACGTCGGGCAGGACGACCTGCCGGCCCGCGAGGCGCGGCGCCTTCTCCCCCGGCCCGGCCTGATAGGGGTCTCGGCCGGCACCCCCGAGGAGGCCAGAAGGGCCGAGCGGGAGGGGGCGGACTACGTCGGGGTGGGGCCGGTGTTCGCGACCGCCTCCAAGCCGGATGCCGGGGAGCCCCTGGGGCTCGAGCGCCTGGCGGCCATCGCCGCCGCGGTCGGCATCCCGGTCGTGGCCATCGGCGGGATCACGCTGGAGAACGTGGCGCGGGTGATCGCCGCCGGGGCGGCGGGCGCGGCGGTCGTGTCCTCGGTGGTCGGGGCGGACGACATCGCGGCGGCGGCGCGGGCCCTCAAGCGCGCGATCGCGGAGGCCAGGCGGGGCATGACCGCGCAGGGGCCACAGGCTCCCGTGAAACAGGTGACCGGTTGAAGCGCGCCCTGACGATCGCGGGGTCGGACTCGGGAGGCGGGGCCGGCATCCAGGCCGACCTGAAGACGTTCGGCGCCCTGGGGGTCTACGGCGCGTCGGCGATCACCGCGGTGACCGCCCAGAACACCGTCAAGGTGTCGCGCATCGTGGAGATCGATCCCGCCGTGGTCGCCGAGCAGATCGAGCTGGTCCTCGAGGACATCGGCGCCGACGCGGTGAAGACCGGCATGCTCGCCTCGACGCCGATCATCGAGGCGGTCGCCGAGGTCCTGGGACGCAGGCGCGTGCCGAACCTGGTGATCGATCCGGTCATGGTGTCGAAGACCAACGCCCGCCTGCTCAAGGCGGACGCGGTCGACGCCCTCAAGTCCCGCCTCCTGCCGCTCGCGTCGATCGTCACGCCGAACATCCCCGAGGCGGAGGTCCTGTCGGGGCTGAAGGTCGCGGACGCCGAGTCGATGCGCGCGGCGGCGCGCCGCATCCACGAGCTCGGCCCCAGGCGCGTGGTCATCAAGGGGGGGCACAGCGACGGGCCGTACGTCGTCGATCTCTATTTCGACGGGGAGAACTTCGAAGAGCTGAAGGCCGAGCGCGTGAAGACTCGCGCCACCCACGGCACCGGCTGCACCTTCTCGGCCGCCATCGCCGCCTACCTGGCGCACGGCCTCCCCCCGCTCGAGGCGGTCGCGCGCGCCAAGGAGTACCTGACCGCCGCCCTGCAGGCCGATCCCGGTCTCGGCAAGGGGATCGGCCCCGTCAATCACTTCCACGCGTCTCACCGGGGCTGAAAGGCGGGAGCCCCGGCGTGCCCCTGCCCCGCGTCATCCTGCACGTCGACATGGACGCGTTCTACGCGGCGGTCGAGGTGCGCGAGAACCCGGCGCTCGCCGGGAAGCCCCTGATCATCGGGCACAAGGGGCGGCGCGGGGTCGTGGCCACCTGCTCGTACGAGGCCCGTCCGTTCGGCGTCCGCTCGGCCATGCCGTCCATGACCGCCATGCGCCTCTGCCCCCAGGCGGTCTGGCTGCCGGGGCGGATGGGGCTGTACGTCGAGGTCTCGCGGCGCATAAGGCGCATCCTCGACGACTTCACGCCGCTGGTCGAGCCGCTGTCGATCGACGAGGCGTTCCTCGATCTGACCGGTGTCGTGCCCGGCCTCGAGGGCGGGGCCGAGACGGCGCGCCTCCTGAAGCGGCGGATCCGAAGCGACGAACGGCTGACCGCCTCGGTCGGCGTCGCGCCGACCAAGTTCCTGGCGAAGCTGGCGTCGGACCTGGAGAAACCGGACGGGCTGGTGGTCTTCCCCCTGGAGGACGTGCCGAAACGACTCTGGCCGCTGCCGATCGAGAAGCTCTGGGGGGTCGGGCCGAAGTCGGCCGCCCGGCTCCACGCCCTGGACATCCGCAGCGTCCACGACCTGGTCGCGGCCGGCGAGGGGCGGCTCCAGGCGGCGCTCGGCCCCGCCTCGGCCCGGCACCTGCTGGCCCTGGCCCGCGGGGACGACCCGCGGGAGGTGATCGCCGATCGCGATTCGAAGTCGATCTCCGAGGAGCGGACGTTCTCCGTCGACAAGCGCAGCGGCGAGGCGATCGAGGCCGAGCTCCTCGATCGCTCCGACGGCGTGGCGCGGGCGCTGCGGCGCGAGGGGCTGCAGGCGCGCACGGTGCGCATCAAGATACGGACCGGCGATTTCACCACCTGGACGCGCGCCCGGACGCTGCCGGCGCCGACCTGTCTCTCGGAGGAGATCTACGCCGCGGCGCGCGACCTGTTCCGGACGCGCATCCGGCTCGGGGGGCAGGGCGTGCGCCTCATCGGGGTCGGCGCGAGCCACCTCGTGCCGCGCGGCGCCGGCCAGGCCGGCCTGTTTCCCGACGCGGCGCGCGAGCGCTCGGCCCGCGTCGCCAGCGCCGCCGACGCGCTCGGCGAGAAGTACGGCGGGACCATCGTCACCCGAGCGCGCCTCGTGAAGCCGTCCCCCCGCCCGGGCGGCGGCGCCGCGACCTCGCGGGCGGTTGACAGGCGCAACCCTCCGCGGTAAGTTCCGGCGGAACCACCGGTCATCCTCCCTTCCAGCACGAGGTGCGACATGCGAAGCGTCTCCCGGGTCCACGCCGCGAGTCTCCTGGTCGTCCTGGCTCTCCTGGCCCTGCCGTCTTCACCGGCCGCCGCCCCGCGCGGGCGATCCGGCGAGGAGGTCGAGCGCTCCCCCGGCAACGGACGGATCCGGGCGCTGCGAGGCGACTTGACCCCTCCCAGTCCAGAAGCCCCGCGGGAGATCGCCGAGCGCTTTCTGGCCGGGCAGGCGGCCCGCTTCGGCATGAAGCACGGCCTCGCGGACCTGCGGCTGTCCCGGGCGGTCGAGAGCCCCGCGGGCCGCCACTTCCGCTACGAGCAAGTGTACCGCGGCCTGCCGGTGTTCGACGCCGGCGCCGAAGTGCACCTCGCCGCCGACGGCCGGGTCTTCCTGGCGCGCAACGACTACGCCCCGGGGATCGACCTGGCGGTCTCGCCGTCCCGCGCGCCGGCCGCGATCGCGGCCCTGGCGATCAAGGACTTCCTCGAGAGCGCGAGTGTCGTCGTCGACAAGAAGGGGCGCGCGCGGCCGAACCGCGGCCAGGCGCTGAAGCTCGCGAGCGAGATCACTCCGGAGCTGGGAATCTACGCCGGCGAGGACGGCGCAGGCACGACCGGCTCAGCCGAGGCCGGGGGCCGGCCACGCCTCGCCTATCGCATGGTCCTCTCCGCGGAGTCGCCGTGGGGCGTGGTCGACTACATCCTGGACGCGAACACCGGCGAGGTCCTGCAGAGGCGGAGCCTCGTGCAGAGCTCGCACCTCACCGGGCGCGGGCAGGTGTTCGATCCGAACCCGGTCAACACGCTGAACGACACGGGGCTGAGGGACCAGAACAACGCCGACGCCCCGGAGCTCGCGCCGGCCTACAGGACCGTGGCGCTTCCGGGCGTGAGCCGCTGGCTGTTCGACATCTTCGGCGCGCTGATCCTGTCGGGGCCGTACGTCAAGATCAACGACCTCATCGAGGCGCCGTTCGACAACCAGCCGTTCTCGATGAACGGGGACTTCCTGTTCACGCGCGACCGGCAGGAGTTCGAGGACGTGATGGCGTATTTCCACATCGACCGCACGCAGCGCTACATCCAGTCGCTCGGCTTCACCACGGTCAACAACCGGATGATCCGCGTCGACCCGCACGGGCTGAACGGCGCCGACAACTCGCACTACGTCGGCTTCCCGTTCGGCTCGGGGTGGATCGCCTTCGGCGAGGGGGGCGTGGACGACGCCGAGGACGCGGACGTCATCCTGCACGAGTACGGGCACGCCATCCAGGACAACCAGACCATGGGGAGATATTTCGGGTTCGGCGAATCGGGGGCGCAGGGAGAGGGGTTCGGCGACTACTGGGCGTTCAGCAACGGGCCGAACGGCCCTGGCGCCTTCGACCCGGCCTGCCTGGCGGAGTGGGACTTCGGGTTCCTCGGCTGCCTGCGGCGCCTCGACTCGACCAAGCACTATCCGGAGGACCTGGCGTTCGAGGTGCACGACGACGGCGAGATGTGGTCCTCGACGCTCCACGACCTGTTCCTGGCGCTCGGCAAGGAGACGGCCGATCGCGTCGTGCTGCAGAGCCACTTCCTGGTGCCGTTCCTGCCCCGGTTCTGCGACGGGGCGCGGGCGCTGCGCGACGCGGACAACGCCCTGTACGGCGGGACGCACGGTGCGGTCATCGGGGCCACCGTCGCGGCGCACGGGTTCGCCTCCGACCTGGCCGCCGCCAACATGGCGGTGACGAACGCCGGGCCCGCCACGGCCGACCTGCACCTCGAGATCGTCAACCAGGGCCCGTGCGCCGCGTCCGGGGCGACCCACTCGATCCGCCTCGTGTGCGCCACGAGCGGCGATCTCGGCGAGGTGGGGTCGGTCGAGACGGCGCCGCTGGCGCGCGGCGGATCGGGCGTGTTCAACGTGACGCTCCCCGCCCGGGAGGAGTCCTGCTTCTACCGCGTGCTCGTCGACGCGGCGGGGACGGAGTTCGAGTCCTCCGAGGGCAACAACGTCACGGACTCTCCGGCGTTCGGAGGATAGGGACAGGCCGGGCTAGCCGCCGGACTCCACGCGGAACGAGGCCTCGCGCTCGGCCGTGGCGCCGTTGCGGGTGTCGGTGACCCGGACGCGCACGCGGAAGGCGCCCCCGGGCCAGCCGGCGAGCGACAGCGCGTAGCCGAACGATTCGCTCGCCTGGTGCCCGCGGGTCACGGGCTTTCCCGCCTGGCGTACCCCGGTCTCCGTCTCGATGAAGAACGTGTACTCCACGTCGAGGTCCGGCTTCGTCCCTCCGCGGCTGCTGGCGCCGTAGACCTCATAGGCGAGCAGGATCGACTCCCCCGCGCGGAAGACGGAATCCGGCTCGGGGATCAACGCCGCGCCCGCCGCATCCCCTGTGCCGTCGGCACCCGCTCCGCCCGCGGCGGCCGCGCCCGCGCCTGGTCCTCCCGCGGGCTCGTCGCGCAGGCGCCCGAGGGCGATGGAG
>Ga0134127_10002931_pt1 | contig 12217 bp, 10 predicted proteins | sample KB31753_FD_96459 | JGI IMG/M metagenome (GOLD analysis project Ga0134127, IMG submission 96459) | Terrestrial soil microbial communities with excess Nitrogen fertilizer from Kellogg Biological Station, Michigan, USA - KB3-175-3 | ecosystem: Environmental > Terrestrial > Soil > Unclassified ...
GCGAAACTGGTCGCCGAAGATCCGCGGAAATACATAACCCCCGAAAGCAGCGAGGCAGCCGCATGCGATTCCCCACAAGAGAGTAAGCAGCGGAAGGCCATTGAGCATGAAGCGACGTGCCCGCTCGTCCGTCCCGTCGATCTGCAGGGTTATGAAAAGAGGGATCAGAATTGATCCCAACAGCAAAGGAAATTGCAGACTGGTGCCGGAAATCAGGTAAACAACCGCATAGACCCCCAGGTCAGCTGCGGAGAGATAGTGAGTGATGAAGAAGGCATCAAGGTAATTGGTGGACATGTAGCCCAGCAGAGATGCCGGCAATATCGGTAGGGAGAACTTCAGCATCCGGCGTAACAAGTGCCAGTCAAGACCCGATATGGGAAGGATCAACTTACGCAGGGCCCAGAATCCGGCGATGCTGGTAGCCAGGGGCGCCAAGATATAGGCCAGGACGATCGTGAGAAACGACGCTCGGCTGCTGATCGCACAGCTAAAAATGATTAGAAGAACTAGTACGCGCTCAAGCGTCAGTAAACTCCCTTGAAGGCGCATCAGCTTCGCTCCCTGAAGTCCTTGCTGGACGTGAATCCAAAGAGCATTGGTCAGAAAATGCGCGAGGACAAAAACGTAGGTTCGCGATGAGAGTTTAAGCAGCGACGAAAGAGCCGGCAGCCAAAAGGGGGAGGTAACGAGCACTAAAATCGTATTCGGTAGAAAGAACCAGAAACGAGTCCAGAAGGGCCTGGCGATGTTGCCACTTTCGACAAATTCCTCCACCGCGTAGCGTCCTAAGGAACCTGACGTCCAATTAACTGCCAACTGACCAATTGCCTGTGATGCAGCGATGATAGCCACGACTCCACCATAACCTGTCGAGCCCAGGAGCCTGGTCGCCAGCCACACCGCAGCAAAGGACAATGCGCCGCTGGCTATTTGGGCGGCGACGAGGCTGATGTAGTTCTTTGGTCCCTGGCGCAGATCCCAGTTTGCGGATCTCCTCTCGACATGCCTGGCGTGAGAAGGATTCGCTGAAGCCGTCGCCTCAGTGCGTTTGCTATTCGCACTTTGCCGAAGATCTGTTTCGGATAAGTCTGCCTTGTAAGTCACTACGCCTCGCCACTGGAATCTGCAGGAGTAAACATGTAGTTAAGAGACCGCTCATCGCCCTCAATTCTGTCGCGCTCGCTCGGACCCTCCGGCAGTAGATGAAAAAAACGGTAGCCCAACGGCCGCAGGATACTTTCCAGCTCTAGCTGGTTGCCGGCATCGGGCCAAACTTCGCAAATGATCGCGGGCCTGTCGCGTTCGATTAACTGGCGTGCGCCTCTTAGCACATCGTGCTCGGTCCGTTCAGTGTCAAGCTTGATTAAGTCCACGTGTTCAATCTGGTGCTTGGCGACGAACCGATCGAGTGTCACTACCGACACGGGAACATGTTGAATCGCATTCGTTGGAAATGTGGCCAGCAGCATGTCGCTGCGAAGAGATGAAGCGATTGGTTGCTCTTGATCTGGAAAGTAAAACTTCTGTACTCCTTCATTGGCACCGGCAGCCACGCGAAAGCATTGCACTTTGCTCAACCCATTCAACTGCACGTTACGCTCAAGCCTCTCAAAGACACGTGTCAAAGGTTCAAACGCAAAAACATCTGCATTGGGATTAGCCAAACTGGCAAGCAAACTGTAAAAGCCGGCGTGCGCGCCTACATCCAGCACCGTTCGAGCTGACTCAGCGCGACGAAAGAAGAGGCTCGTCACCTCCGGTTCATATCCGGTCCAACCGCGCCAGAACAGTTGGGTCGGAATCCAGTCTTCACTTGCCGCTTCAAGCTTCAATACCCTTGCGTTAGGCAACTGGACTGACGTGATGCCGGTGCGGGGTAGGTGCTTGATCAGGAATTCAGGCTGCTGTCCGACCGCTGCAAACAAACCGCGCAAAGTGGAAGTTGCGAGACTATTGAATGGCTGCGATGCGCGCATCAGTTTTAGTTTGCTCTTGATTCCCAACCTCAATTCCATTCGATGTTCCGCAAACTAACAGTTTGCGTTACGAGTTGTGGCGTCCATCGCGACCTGGCGCGAGTTCACGATAAAGATGTTCCCAGGCATGGAGGCCCGTACTGCTGTCAAACTTTTCCATCGCTTTCAATCGCCCGTGCGATCCCAGCCGTTGTCGCAATTCAGGTTGCTGGTACAATTTCTTCATAGCAGAGGCAAACTCCTCTGCGGAACCCGGCGCAACCATCAATCCCGTCTCACCATCCGCAAATAATTCCATCACGGGCTCGATGCTGGTAACGATGCAGGGCAGGCTCTTCAGCATCGCTTCAATCGGAGCAAGCGGCAGTCCCTCGAAGAGCGAGGGGAAAACGAAAACATCCGCCATCTCCAGGCAAGCTCCGATATCTGTGCGCGCGCCAAGGAACCTGACGCGTTCTTCGAGACCCAGGTCGCGTGCCAGCTGAGCAAGCGGCTCCGCCTGGGAGCCTTCGCCAACAAGAACCAGATAGGAATTCGGTAAGTCCGCTGCCACTTCTTGGAAGGCGTGCAGCAAGACGGGCTGGCCCTTTTGTGGTTCGAGCCGGCCGACATTCAGGAACACAAAACCATCGGAGGGAATTCTTGCCTCTTCTTTTACTCGGGCCGGCGCACCCGGTTCGCATTCCAGGGTCGCCTGATCGATTGAATTGTAGATCACGCGCACGTCGTCGGGAGGAACTCGAAGGTTGCGAATGACTGAGTGGCGCACGGCCTGGGAGCAAGCGACAAACATCGGTCGGGCGTGCCATGCCGTTAACTTGTCGAGCTGTTGTAACGCGGCAACCTTTCGCGGCGGCCAATTCGCTGCTCGTATTGTTTCGGGATCGTAGGTTGTCAAGTGAAGCGTATTAATGATCGGAATCTTCGGCCCCAGCAGCAAGCTGAGGCGGGCGCCAACATCACCTTCGAAAAGCCATGTTTGAACCAGGTCCGGCTTGCGCGACCTAATCAAGGGCAGGAGCCGGGCGGGAGCGAACAGCCAGGGCCACTTGCGTGGCAGGTTCAAACAAATCACTTCGTGACCTGCGGCGCGCAACTCGGCGGCGAAGTCACTTGGCGGACGCAGATAACAAACGGTGTGTTTGAAAGCATTGGGATCTGTATTGCACACGAGATTGACAAGCTGGCGCTCGGCGCCGCCGCGGCAAAGAGTAGTGATGACGTGGAGGACACTGATCGTCATAGGGGGCGTTTGGCGACCTGCGCAGGTACCTCCACTTTGCTTGATTTGGTGAAAATCGTATCCCGTAACTCGCGCGCATACAGTTCTTGCACCAGACGAGTCTCCTCCAAAGATTGCCGCCGCAGCGTGAGCCAGGCTTTTCGGGTCAGGGAGAGGGCATAACCCGTTGTCAGATTCGCTATCGCCTGGCGTCGTGATAAGTGCAGACGTTGGAAACGGAAAAAGCCTTCATATTCCTTTTGTCTTTTTTCCAAACTGTTCCAACGCCCCGCTGTACTCATTCCTTGATGGTGAAGCACCGTCGCATCAGGTTCAAAAACCATCCACCAGCCGCCGCGCACGATTCGCATCGACCATTCGACATCCTCGCCATACATGTGGAAGCGCTCGTCGAACCCACCCACTGCGTCAATCATCTTCCGTCGCACAAGCAGTGCGGCTCCACTTAGCATTGACGCGTGGCGGCGCTTGGAATGGTCCCAGTGAAATCCGAGCAGCAACTCACCGCGCAGGCGACGGGGGATTAGTTTATAGAGGCTCAATGATGTCGCGATCATCTCGAAAGGCGTAAGTGGGTTGCGCCAGACACTGGGTTGCAGCGTGCCATCGGAATTGACGAGTCTCGGTCCAACTGCGCCAATTCGTTCGTCTTCGTCAATCGTAGCAATCAGGCGGTCGATTGCGTCCTCATGAACCTCGGCGTCGCTGTTCAGCAGAAACAGAAATGGCGCTTCTGTCGCGGCAAAGGCCTGATTGTTTGCGCGCCCAAAACCGGCGTTTTCATCGTTGGCGATCAAACGCACGCGTTCGCCCTGCGCTTGCAGCCACTCGCGGCTGCCATCGGTGGAAGCGTTGTCCACCACCACGACCTCATATTCTAACTTCGGAGGAAACCGACTGACGCTTTCCAGGCAACGACGTAGAAAGTCGCCGCCGTTCCAGTTAACGATCACGATTGCCAGTTTCGTCATTTACCCACCACCACTGCGAACGTGACCGCAAGTCAGCTAATCAGACTTTGAAGTCGACGTTCCAAACGATCGGTTGCCGCAGCAACCGTCCAACGTTCGGCTACCAACTCACGCCCTTGTTGACCCAGGCGAGACGCTTTGGCCGGATCATCCAGCAACTCCTTAATAGCGTCAGCCATCGCCTGTGGGTCAGGCTCGACTAGCAGACCGTTTATGCCGTCGACAACACTTTCTCTGATACCGCCCTCAGCAATGGCGACAACCGGCAAGCCGCAGGCGTTTGCCTCGAGTGGAGCAAGGCCGAACGGTTCTAGTCTCGGAGCATACGCCAATAGTTGAGCGCGGTTGAGCAGATCGATCAGCACCTCATCGTCGACCAGTGTCTGCGTGATGAACTCAACATTACGCAGCCGCGCAAGCTCCGCCAACTCGGCGTCGTGCTCTTGATAGACGGTATTGCCCACCCAAACAAAACGCGGGCGCGGCGGCGGCAGGAGCGCGAGTGCCTCAATAATAAACCGAATGTTCTTGCGGGGACTGATACTGCCGACACCTACAACCAGATTTTCGCGTGGAAGATTACGGTCGACGAATTTGCCTGTGTCGACACCAAGGTAACAGACCTTCGCGTCCAGGCCGTATGCCCGAACAACGCTTTCGCGACTGAAAATTGAATTGACCAGGATCTCATCGTATGCGCGGGCATTTTGCCACTCCTCCCGGAGTTGCACACGCCAGCTACGAACGCGCACCGAGTTGCGCAGGCCATTCATCAGTTGACGCGGCGACCAATTGCGCTCAGCGGGCAAGGCCATCCAGGGTAAGTGTGGATCTGCCTCATAGAAGAAGCGAAAGGGCTCCTGAAGGTAGAGGGCGCTTGGAAGTTTCAGGTAACGGCCGATAGAACTGACTGCGATTCCGATTGAAGAATTTGCGAGTAGTATGTCGAAATTGCCTCGCTCGATGTCGGCGGCACATTGGCGTGCGTAAGCGTCGAGCTCGCGGATCAGATCCTGCGAATGGGTGCGTAACGCGAAGAGCTTGTTTGGCGAATCAGCGGCGCCGCCGTCACGATGGGCGGGTACGACATGCTCAGGAATCAGTTCGCTTAGCGGCAGGTAGTTCTGATCCGCAGTGGGCGGACACCACGATTCAAGCGTGTGGCCGTGCTCCCGCAAGCCGCGCACATGATTGTAGAGCGCGCGTTTTCCCCCGCCGCTAGGTAAGTTGTGCCATACCGCAATCTTCATTCGCGTTCTGCTTAGTTTCGTTGTGTGATTGGAACACCGGGAGCCAACCAGTTTCAGGTACTCCCGACCTGACTTGAGGAGTTAAGTGTATCGGAAGTGAGGGAGTCTGTATCTATCTCGCCGTCTCGTCAGACCACGACGCGTTAAAGTTTTCGGTTGCGGAAATTGACTAGTCCGCTAGTGACACTGGAACAAGTCCGAACGTTTTCTCTAATTCTGGCTGCGCTTTGATTCTTGTACGGGGAGAGCGTAAGGCGAATTCAAGTGCGGCTTCAAGCGAAGCAAACTCTGGCACTGCACTGCCCACTCCGTTTTCGAAAGCGCTCAAATTTGAGCGGATAGCCCTGAATTCGCGAGCCACTTTATTAGCGACGCGGGTCGGCGAGACCCGTCTGGCCAGTGCAGCCGAGCGCGTTGGCTTCTTCCAACCGTGCGAAAGGAGACGGCGCTCAGTTTCCGCTTTCACTTCGAGATTAGTTATCTCGGGAAGTTCACTCGCTAGCGCCTCAAGATATTGTTTCTCATTTAGCAACGGGAATTTTTGACTCTTGGTCTCGTTTCGAGTGACGCAATACTCATGAGCAATTGAGTTTCGTGGAGTTAAGATTTCGGGAATAGGAACCGCAAAATAGCCAGCCTGTCCCATCACTCCTGAAACAAAGTCTTCACGGTCTTCATTGTTGTTCTCGCCGCTGGTTGCTGCCGCTCCATTACTGCGGTTCAAAGCATAATGAATTAGCAAAGCTTCGTCATAAAAGATGATCGACTCAACGAGCTCCAGCGAGCGATAACAAAAATTAAAATCAGGTGAGTGCGAGTCGAAGAACTTGCCGAAGCGTTGGGCGAGTCGCGCCAGATGTTCCCGCGGCACCACAGCGTTAAGCATGCGGGGAAGCATCTCATGCAATATCGACTGCGAGGAGAGTTGTAGCAGGTGCTTCGCGCTGGCTCTGTAAAGTTTCGCTGTCCATGGATGCTGATCGACTCGGATGGGAAGCTGGTTATCAGCTACGCGATCGTGCATGTAACTAATAATCGAATCTGGATACTCTGAAGCGATTGCCGCAACTTTTGCGCGCGCGCCAGGCTTGAACATCATTCGGTCAGTCAGAAACGTCACGTGATTATGAGAATAGAGTTCCAGCGCTTGATGCAACGCCCAGTCCCAGTGCGGCGCCATTCGCAGCGACTGCGGTGGCCTAACATATGTCAGCCTTCGGTCGCCTAGACTTGAACAAAAGTTAGCAAGGCGCTTGAGGTCTTCTTCTGAAGTGGAGTTGTCAGAAACCAGGACGCTGACTTCAACGGCCTCGTGCTGCAGCGCAGATTGGATCGCCGCTTCGGCCACTGCCGCACGGTTCCTCGTCGGAATGACGATTATGATTCCATTGAATGCAGTCTTCATTGCTCTTGCTTATTCGGAGCTACTTTTGTCGCCACGATCAGGTCTTGATAACTAAGATATTCTTTCCTGCCACACCACGAACCGTAGTGTACCGGTTGCTGGATGTCGAGACCGAATCGTCGATAGAGATCCCACACGTACGACTCAGCAAAACCAACTGCATCCTCGGGCATCTCCCGCGAAATTGCCCTGGCAGGACCAAACTCTTGTGTCAGGTTAAGCGAACTCTCTCCTTGTGCGATTAGTTGAGACGACTCATCGTTGAGCAGGAAAAACGATATCAAGCAGCGGCCTCCCGGCTTAAGTACGCGCGTCACCTCAGAGAGATAATTCTCAACATCCTCCGCCAGCATGTGTGTAAAGACTGAATTCAAAACCACAAAATCAAACTCAGCTTCGGGGAACCGGAATTTGTAATCCTTGGCGGAGTATTTGCCACTGGGATTGTAAAGGTGGTTGTAAACGTCGATTAGCTGAAAACGGAAATTAGGAAAGCGCGGGGTGTATTGCTTCTTGCACCACTCAACTCCTTTGGGAACTATGTCGATACCTTCGTAGCTTCCTTCCGCGACAAGGTAAGACACGAGCGGCAATGTTTTGCGACCTACGCCAGAACCAACGTCGAGCATCCGTTCTGTTGGTTTTAGTGCGGCGAGTTGAATGTAGTGACGCAGAAACTCTTCGCCATTGTCCTTGAAGACTTCATAACCGACAGGCCCATCAAACATCAGGCTCGCCGGAGGAACCAGATCGACATTCGCGCCGAACAGGCCTCTCATATAGCGCCGATCGAGTCTCTGGCCGCGTTGTTTCAGCTTTTGCCAAGCACCGCCCAGAGCAGGTCGCACCCGTTGTGGCAGGAGTTTTTTGAAGTCGGGAGACATTTGCAGACTTTCTGATCCGAAAATTCTGATGCCGCTTATGGATAGGGTTTAGGTATTTACTTTACCCGTTTGATAAACGCCGACGGCCAGTACGTCACCCTCTCCGTGATGTTTCCTTCGTTGAAAAGAAAAGATGGCTCTTCGATCGAAAACTCTGGGTGCTTGGCAACGAATTCGTGAGCCGCAGTCTTCGGATTGTTCCACGACCAATCGGCGTCAGTGCGCGGCGCTCCGGTCAGGTCTCCCATGATTCCGTCCATGGCGACGATGTATGAACCGCTCGTCACGAGTTGACTGTAGGCCTCGAGTTCTGCGAGCACATGTTCCTTTGTGTGGCATGAATCCAGAAGAATGAGCGTCGTGTCGCCGGGATGAATTTGGTCGCGAACCTGCTGCACGACAGGATCGGCAGTTGAACTTCCCTCAATCAAAGTAATGTACGGGAAAAGCGGATGGGCCTCGATCGCGCGGCGGTTTGGAGGACGAACTTCAACATCGATGCCGATTACTCGTCCGCGATCCATTGCCTTACAGAGACTCGCGTAGAAAATGAGCGACCCACCATGTGCTACCCCCGTCTCAATAATGACGTCTGGCTTAACGGAATAGATGACCTCCTGGATGCGCATCATGTCGTCGGGCAGTTGAATGATCGGACGACCAAGCCAGGTAAAGCCATAAACGTACTTGTTGTCCCATCCGGCGCGTAGCCACGCTTTTGAGATGATCGCAAAAGCGTCCGGCGTCCCCAGCTTGTAGGTAGTCGTCTCCTTTTCGCCCGAGACACTTAGGGTGCCCGCTTCGAGATCAATATTGATCATTCCGGCTCCGATTGGTTTCACGATACATGCTTACCAGGCCCTCAAGTTCGTTGAGCAAAGACGACGGGCGGAAATCGAACTCCGATCGCATCCGATCGATTGCGATAGGCGGAAACGTTACGCGCGAAGCGTTCTCTCGAAACTCCACCTTCCATTTAGTAATCTCACTGAAGCGAGCAGCGAGTTCATCATTCGACACTGGCGTTCCGCTCGCCAGATTATAAATCCGCTCACGACCTCGCGTAGCTATTTCAATCAAACCGTGGACTACATCTCGGATACCTACGTAATCTTTTGTGGAGTCGCGGGTTGTGTTCAGTGTCAGATGTCCGGTCGTAATCGCCTCTTTGATGATCGTCGCAAGGAAATTCTCCGAGTCAAAGTCAGGACCGTAGACATTTGAGAGCCGCACCACGCGCGCGTTGCGACCGCAGTTTAGCGAAAGAGACTCGCCCATTGCTTTTGAGATGTTATAGAGGTCGCTCAAATCAGCAGGGGCCACAACGATAGGATCTTCTTCGCGCGCCGATCCGGTACTGTTCGCATAGACTCGGGTGGAAGACAGATATGTCAGAGATTCAAACTCACACCCTTGAAGTATCGCGCGCAACTTGCAGACATGGGCATCGACGGTTTCGAAAGGTTTCGATCGAAAGTCCGCAGTGACACCGATGCAGTAGATCACGTTACCCAGGTTGTGTTGCGGGATCGGATCTTCGCGGGTAAGCGCGAGATGTTCGACGGTGCGCCGCCGAAGCTCAGCGACGAGATTAGAGCCGATAAATCCTGATGCTCCGAAGACTGTAATCAAACCCATTCTTTTTGCTTTCATTCACACCGGTCTTCAGACCGGTGCTGAAAACACCTCGCGGAATACCTAACCGTTTCAACGGTTTCTCTTCGCTCGGGGACCGCCGGAAACCGTTAAAACGGTTTCGTCTACTAGTAGGACTCAACGCCACCGGGCTGAAGCCCGGTGTGAATGAGAAGTTCTTACAAAATCTTACCCGGCAAAGTCTGGAAACTCACGATCCCTCGGAATGATCACGCGGTCGGCGTCGGGCCAGGGGATCCCGAATCCCGGATCGTCCCAGCGCACGCCGCGCGAACTCTCCGGATGATAGGTGGATGACATTTGATAGGTCACTTCGGTGTTGTCCTCTAGCGTTTGAAATCCATGTGCGAAATCAAGCGGGACATACAGCATGAGACGGTTTTGCGCGGACAGCTCAACTGACGTCCACTGCTTGAATGTGGGCGATTCGGGTCGGAGGTCAATAATTGCATCGTAGATTGCGCCCATCGTGCAACGCACCAGTTTTACCTGGCCATGTGGTCGTGCCTGGTAGTGCATTCCCCGGAGTGTTCCTCTTTTCTGACTGAACGAAATATTCGACTCAACGAATTGCGACACCAGACCGCGCTCGCGAAACTCTCGTTCAGACCAGTTCATTGCGAAAAATCCTCGCATGTCTTCCAGTCTTTCCGGTTCAATCACAAACGCGCCCGCAAGTTTTGTTTCAGTGAAGATCATGGATTCCAACTAGCCAACCTTTGCTTCGGCGACAAGCACTTCGTCTGGTTCAACTACGCGCACGCGGGGGATGGGAATGATGAAACGACCGCCGCGCCTGCGGTATTCGGATTGTTGCGCAAGGATCTCTTCCGCCAGGTTCCATGTCAGAAGCAGTACGTAGTCTGGCATTGCCTCGAGCAGTTTTTCCGGCGGATATATCCGCAGATGGGTACCGGGCGTGTATTTACCCTGCTTGACTGAGCTGCGATCAACCACGAAATCCAAAGTTTCTCGTCCGAGTTTGAAGGTGTTTAGGAGGGTGCTGCCCTTCGCCGAAGCGCCATAGACCGCGATCGAGCGGCCCTTTCCTTTCGCCTCGCGCAGCAGCGTTAACAAATCATCCCGCAACTGGTCGACGCACTCGGCGAGGCCCAGGTAGGAGTCAACATTGGAAACGCCCCACGTCTTTTCGTCCTCGAGAAACTTTGTGACAACGGCCGGGATCGATGCATCACTTGTCGCTTTCCGCCCTGCAATCCGTAACGTCCCACCGTGTACCGGCAGTTGCGCCACGTCTGAAATCATCAGGCCGTGTCGCCGGAACAGAGCTTCGATTGCGGTAAGCGAAAAGTAGCAAAGATGTTCATGATAGATCGTGTCGAACTCGACGCGATCGATCATGTCCCGAACATAAGGGGCCTCAATGATCGCCACGCCGTCGTCTTTCAGCAGCAACGACAGCCCGCGCACGAATCCATTAAGGTCCGCGACGTGGGCGAGGACGTTGTGCGCATGAATAACGTCAGCGCTCTTTCCGTCAGCGCTCAATCGAGTCGCGAGCTCAGCTCCAAAGAACTCACAGGTCGTCGGAATCCCGCGTTCTTCCGCGACGCGAGCGATATTGCGAGCCGGTTCGATGCCCAGCACGGGAATCCCGGCGTTCTTGTAAAACTGAAGAAGGTAGCCATCGTTGCTCGCCACTTCCATCACTAAGCTCTGCTGATTCAGGCTGCATCCGCTAATGATTTCCTCGACGAGGGTCTTTGCGTGACGAAGCATCGTGTCTGAGAACGACGAAAGGTAAAGATACTCCGAGAACAACTGTTCGGGTGGGACAGTTTCAGTGATCTGAACAAGAGTACAGGCCGGACAGAACACGAGCTTGAGTGGGTAACAAGCCTCAGGTTCAGTCAGCTGTTGTTCGCTGAGCAATGCATTCGCGAGAGGGGTTGAGCCAAGGTCGAGGATTGAGATGAGCGTGTTGGCTCTGCAGGAGCGGCACGCGGGCGCTGATTGCATGGTCATGCGGCGGTCTCGAGAAACGCTTTGTACCAGTCAATCGTACGACGCAATCCCTCATCAAGAGTGAATTCTGGTTTCCACTGGAGTGCCTCGCGGGCGCGCGTGGCGTCGAGATATTGATGACGAATCTCATTGGTCGCTTCGTTACGAATGTCCGGCTCCAGAGTTGAATCCATGAGGGCCAACAAACGATCTACGAGTTCCAGCACGGTCACTTGTGTTTCGTTTGAGAAGTTGAATGCCTGACCGCGGAGTTCGGGATGTGTCGCGAGAGCTTCGGCGAGAATCATGTTTGCGGCTGCCCCGTCTTCTGCATAAAAGTAGTCGCGCACGTATTGCCCGTCCGACCGAATCACCGGTCGTTCGCCGCGAATCACAGAGCGAATTGTGCCTGGAACTAAGCGGTTCCAATTCAGGTCGCCGCCCCCATAGAAATTGCCGCACCGCGTGATTGCAACGGGCAAGTCGTAGGTTGTCGCGTAAGACTGTGCGATCAGATCCGCGCACGACTTGCTCACGTCATACGGATGACGGCCCTGCAGAGGCGACGATTCGCTGTATGGCAATTTGTCGTGATCGCCATAAGCCTTGTCGGACGACGCAACGACGATTTGCTTTACAAGGGGCGAGCGGCGACAGGCTTCAAGTAGTGCCCACGTGCCGCCCACGTTGGTTTCCAAAGTCGAGACCGGGTTGCGATTGGCAATACCGACAATTGTCTGTGCGGCCAGATGCAGGACGGTATCGATTTCATATTCGCCCAGCGTCCGTTCAAGCAGCGACTGATCGCGCACATCTCCTCGCACGACTTTAACCGTTTCCAGCAAACCAGTACGTGCCAACTCA
>Ga0134127_10002933_pt1 | contig 12216 bp, 11 predicted proteins | sample KB31753_FD_96459 | JGI IMG/M metagenome (GOLD analysis project Ga0134127, IMG submission 96459) | Terrestrial soil microbial communities with excess Nitrogen fertilizer from Kellogg Biological Station, Michigan, USA - KB3-175-3 | ecosystem: Environmental > Terrestrial > Soil > Unclassified ...
AAGCGATTGAGGCGTACGACCGGTACGAATATACGACTGTGTATCACGCTTTGTACAACTACGCCACGGTGACGCTTTCCAATGTGTATATCGATATCCTGAAGGACCGTCTGTACACGTTTGCTCCCAAGTCGGTCGGTCGGCGAAGCGCACAGACGGCGCTGTACCGAATTGTCGATGCATTAACGCGTCTGCTCGCCCCTATTCTGTGCTTCACCGCGGACGAGATCTGGGAGAATCTACCCGGCACACGGGAGGCTTCGGTTCACCTGGCGGAGTTTCCCGAGAGCGAGCCTCGCGAGGGCGACGCCGAGTTGTTGGAGCGTTGGAATGAGCGAGACAAGGGCATTCTGTCTGTCCGATCGATCGTCCAACAACAGCTCGAAGTAGCGCGCAGCCAAAAAGTTATAGGCGCCTCTCTTGAAGCAAAAGTGACATTATCGTTAGGGCCCGATCACTACCCGCTCTTTATGAGTATCGAAGACATGTTGCCTTCAGTTTTCATCGTTTCACAGGTGGAACTCTTGGAAGAAGGATCAGGGGTGGCGGTCCGAGTCGAGCATGCGACCGGCGCCAAATGCGAGCGTTGCTGGAACTGGTCTGAAACGGTGGGCCAGGATCCGCGGGTTCCAGAGGTCGATGCGCGTTGCATTCGCCAGTTGGAGGGAGGGTGGGGCTTATGACAACCTCAAATCTTGATCGACTGATTGAAGAAGTGAAAACGCTTACGCCTGACAAGCAGCGGAATCTTCGCGATATTGTTGATGAGTTGCGTGCGAAGAGCGCGCCTAGATGACCGAAGAGGAATTGGAACAACGATTACTGGGAAAATTGTGCGCTTAACTCCGCCGAGCTCGCCGAAGGGCTTGCAGTTGACGACCCAAACACTCATCCTTAGAGGCGGCAATAAATGAGGCGGCAAAGTAAGCAGGAGTAATGTTAATGAGTTCAGAAGTAATAGCGGCCAAGGCGCCAACACTGAAGTTCTGGTATCTAATCATTGCCACACTGGTGATGTTGTTCGACCAGATCACAAAGTACTGGGTAGCCGTAAAGCTTAGCGATGGCGACGAGATCGACATTATCCCGGGATTTTTCAAGTTCAGCTACACCGAGAATCCAGGGATTGCATTTGGGATGCTCAATAATGGAAACGTGAAGTGGTTGCTGGTGGCCATTTCCGTGGCGGCGATAATGGTCGTTATTTACTACATGCGACGCACGCCGGCATCGAACACGTTGTTGCTATGGTCGCTTTCATTGCTGGCGGCCGGGATAAGCGGGAACCTGATCGATCGTGTTCGGCTGGGCCGGGTCATAGACTTCATTCTTCTTTACTACAGGGATTATCAGTGGCCGGTGTTCAACGTCGCCGACACGGCGATAACAATCGGCGCGGCATTGATGGCGATTGAGCTGTTTTTAGCGCCGCAAGCGGAACGGCCAACCGTCGTAGAAACGGCGGAAGCACCGAACGCTGAGAGTCAGTAGAGAGTTGTTGTCATCGTTTATTTGTCATTTTTCATTTTAAGCGTGCCCGGAATGATAAGAAGGTAAAAAAGACAAATGAGCAATGAGCAATGACAAATAATGAGAAATAGAAACTTGAAAATTGAAAATTGAAAATTAGAAATTAAGAAAATAGATAGCAGTTAGAAAACAGAATGTTCCCCGAACTATTCAGGATCCCCGGCCTCGGAATACCAATCGCGACCTACGGTGTTCTCCTTGCGATCGGCTTCATCGCCGCCTTGTGGCTGACTGCCCAGTTAGCTGCGAGAGACGGTTTGCCAAAGGACCGAATCTACGACCTCGGGCTCTATATTCTCGCTGCATCGCTCATAGGCTCGAAGCTTCTGATGGTAATCACCGAATGGAGCGATTATCGCGGTGAGTGGCGCAGGGTCTTATCGTTCGATCTTTGGCGTTCGGGCGGAGTGTTTTACGGCGGGTTCCTGATTGCGCTGCTCGTGAGCGTGATCCTAATGCGCAAATGGCACTTACCGTGGCGGAAAACCTCCGACGCGTTTGCGCCCGGGGTCGCGCTCGGACATGCGATCGGCAGGCTAGGGTGTTTCTCGGCGGGATGTTGCTGGGGTAAGCCGACCACGGCCTGGTTCGGCGTCCGGTTTTCCGAGAAAGCTAACGAATTGACGGGCGTCCCAATTGACTCGAGGCTTGTTCCGACCCAGTTGATTGAAGCGGCGGCGAACCTGTTGATTTTTGGGTTTCTAATGTGGCTGCGAAAACGCCGCGCATTTGAGGGTCAAATAATCTATTCCTATCTGATGATCTACGGAGTCGTGCGATTCACAATAGAATTCTGGCGCGATGATCCTCGAGGCCAGGTGTTGGGACTCTCAACCTCACAGTTCATATCGGTGCTGATGTTCGCGCTTGGTCTGGTTATGACGATCTACTATTGGCGCCGGCGATCCGATCCCGGGACCGCTCGCGATCAAAAAGTTGCCGCCCAGGTATCGTAAAAGAACATATAGGACATATAGGACATATAGGGCCTATCTGTCCTATAAGCCACTCGAGCGTCTATTGAGTGTGGAACCGCAATTCTTAAGTGTCGGCGACGAAGCGGCCGGTCTGCGCCTCGATTCATTCCTGGCTTCCCATCTCAAAGAAATAAGCCGCACGCGAATTCAGCGCGCGATCGCGGACGGAGACATCCTCGTAAATGAGCTCGTTGCGAAGCCCAGCTATCGGCTGCGCGATCGGGATCAGATCGAAATCGATCTTCCCGAGCCGCCTCCAGTCGAGCTCGTCCCGGAAGCGATTCCGCTTAGCATCATTTTTGAAGACGACGATCTGGTCGTCGTCAATAAGCCCGCCGGAATGATCGTGCATCCCGGCGCGGGAATCGAATCTGGCACGCTCGCTCACGCGCTGGTTTATCACTTCAATTTGCTTTCGGGCGCCGCCGGCAGAACTCGGCCGGGCATCGTTCATCGGTTGGACAAAGAAACCTCAGGCTTGCTGGTCGTCGCAAAAAATGACCTGGCGCACGAGCGTTTGTCGGAGCAGTTTCACGACCGGCAAGTCTTCAAGATGTATGTCGGGCTGGTGTACGGACGTGTGTCCAAAGAGCGCGGCGAAATCGAGGCGCGCATCGGGCGCAGCCCACACAACCGCACACGAATGAGCGTGCTGCGAGGCGGCGCGGGACGGACCGCGCATACGATCTTTGAAGTAGCGAAGCGCTTTCAAGAGTTCACGCTTCTGAGAGTCTGGATCAAGACTGGGCGCACTCATCAGATTCGAGTTCATATGGCGCACATTGGGCACCCTGTAGTGGGGGACTCGGCGTATGGGGGCGGCCGCGAGAACTCGATTCGCGACGTCGCTATCAGGCGTTCGGTGCAGTCGCTGGGGCGTCACTTCCTACACTCGTCGGAACTTGCTTTCAATCATCCGCGGACAGGCGAGCGCCTCGAATTTGCAGCGCCGCTGCCGCCTGAGCTTGCCGGATTCCTGACGGCCGCTGGGTAATACAGTAGTGAACGTCGCTCAGTGAGAAGTAGCGGTTCTCGCCTGGACTTCCAGACCCAATGTCCAACCTCAAGACACAACGCGTCCTGGAACGGGACATCATTCCGACGATTCCGGTCACTTGTTGGCCCTCGACAACTCGTAGGGTAGAGCAGCAATAGCGGGTGGCGGAACCATGATTGCGTGTGTGAAAGATACTCGGGTTCTGCAAAGCTGAAACGATCCTACGCAATACGCAGATTCGGGTGGTTGAGATTTCAAGGAGGTTGAATCATGAAAACGACGCTTAAGGTAGTGCCGATGCTGTTGTGCTTTTCGGTTGTACTTACATCATCAAATTTTCTCACACAGCTCGCCGCTGCTAACCCCGCGGACACTGAACGCGTAACGTTCACCTACCCAATAATGGTCGCTGGCAGCAAGCTGGAACCTGACACTTACAGATTGGTCTGGGAAGGCGCCGGACCTCAGGTACAGGTGAGCTTCATTAAGGGAGCCAAGACCGTCGCGACCGCTTCAGCTACGCTAGTTGTGGGTGAAAGCCACTACGACGGCGCCATAGAAATAAAGAAACTGGACGATAACACTCAGGTGCTTGAAAAGATCACCTGGAAGAAAAAGGCCCTGGTCTTCCAGCCTTCGAGCTAGGTCAATCGAAAACCGGCGAAGCCAAGCGAGCGCGAAATCGAATCGCGCTCGCTTCGTTGTCGTCGCAGGTCCCGATCCTCGAGAAACCACAATCAAATTGATGAGACCCTGCCGCCTGGACAGTCAATAATCTGCAATACCGATCGTTGATTAGCGTTCCCGAGTTGTGACGATGCTGCCCAGTCCTCTATAATTTTGCTTCGACTAGCATCGCTAATCGTGATCTCGTGCATCAGACCCGTCGGAGGTTCCCCGTAGCAGATGACCCGATCATCAACGTTTACGTTCTTAGCCGCACTATCCCTGTTCGTTGGGTCAGCTGCGTTCGCGCAGAAGCCCGCAACACCCCCAGGTCAGACGAAACCACAAACCCAGCAGCGGGACGACCCGCCCCAAAAGATTGGCGTCCTTGAAGTCCGGCTTCCAATCTCGGCGAAACAGGACAAAAAGTTTCTATCCGGTCTAACCTTGAATAATTTTGAGGTCTTCGAAGACGGCAAACGACAGAAAATCGAGAAGTTTGTGTCACCAAGTCAATTGCCGCTCAACATAGCCTTGCTGGTCGACACCAGCAACAGCGTTAAGCTCAAGTTGCCGTTCGAAAAGGAAGCCGGGGAAGACTTCGTCGCTACAGTTACGACGCATCGCAAGAAGGATAAGATTCTTCTGACTTCATTTGATTCGGACGTAGAGCTGCACCAGGACTTTACCGACAATCAGCAGTTGCTGGTTGAAGCCCTCAGGAAGCTTAAGGCAGGCGGGTACACCAAGCTGTACGACGGCGTATTTCGAGTGATCGAAGAAAAGATGGCCAACCTTGAAGGCTCGGATGCACGTCGGATTATCGTTGTCCTCTCGGATGGCGAAGACACCGCAAGCGAACGCACCTTGAAGGATGCGATCGAGATGGCCCAGCGCTACGATGTTACGATCTTCGGAATTAGCACTAAGAACTTCAAAGGCATAGATACGGGCATGGTAGAGAGTTCCGACGACAAGGAATTACGTCGCCTGTGCGAGGATACCGGAGGCCAGGTGTTCCTTCCATCGCAAAAGATGGAGCTGTTCCGATCGTTCACCCAGGTCGCGCAGGACTTGAGGCAAGAGTACGTTCTCTTCTACACACCAACCAATCAAAACAAAGCCGGCAAGAAGCGTGAGATCAAGGTAAAGCTGGTTGGCGCCGACGGGCGTCTCTATCATAAGGAAGGTTACGTGTATTGAGGATCGCGGATTGAGGACTAGTAAAATGGCTTCAATGAGAGTTGGTAGCGCAGTGATTGCGCTTATTTTGCTTACCTGCTCCAGCTTCGCACAAAGACCAAAGCCTGCGCCTCAACCACCGGCGCGAGGCTCCCAGAGCGGGCAAACCACCAGGCCCGACCCAAAGCAGCCAGACAAGAACAAAGAAGATGAGGTTGTGTCCGGCGATGAAGCGGTGCGCCTGGGCACGGATCTGGTCAATGTTCTGTTCACAGCGGTCGATCGAAACAACCGAGTCATCGGCGACATTCGACAGGAAGAGATCGTCATTCTGGAAGACGGTCGGCCTCAGCAGGTGTTTACCTTCAAGCGCGAAACTACCCTGCCGATCAACATTGCAATTCTGATGGATCTGTCGGGCAGCCAGGAATACACGTTCCCGCAAGAGAAAATCGCCGCGGGAGAGTTCCTTCGCTCGATCATCCGGCCTGGCAAAGACTTTGCCGCAATACTCACTTTTCAAGACGACGTCGAGCTGATCCAGGGACTCTCTTCGCGAACCGATACTTTGAACCGCGCATTCGATGAGATTCAATACTCTCGGCGTCTTGGCTCGGCTAGCACGCGTCACCAGGCCACCGCGCTCTACGACGCGATATACATAACGGCGGATGAAGTTCTGGCGCGGGATGAGCTTCGAAGGAGCGGCCCGGATGAGCAGGTAACACGCAGGGCAATCATCCTGCTCACGGATGGAGTGGATAACGCGAGCAGCAGAAAGCTCGACGAAGCAATCGATCGCGCGTGGCGAGCGGGGGTCATCATTTACTCGATTGGCATTGGCGACCGGTTCAGATTCGAAGGCGTGCGTGAAGACGTATTGCGCCGGCTTGGCGACGAGACCGGAGGACGTGCTTACTTTCCACGCGGCGCCGAAGACTTGCTCCAGGACTTTCGTCAAATAGAAGCCGAACTGCGCAGCCAGTATCTCGTCGCGTATTCACCGACGAACTCGATGCACGACGGACGCTTCAGGCGCGTCGAAGTGCGAGTCAACGCGCGTCCCGAAGCGCGCATTATTCATCGCCGCGGCTATTACGCGGCAACGGAAGATGTAAAGAAATGAAGTCAAGATTCAGATTTGTTGCAGCATTAGTATCAGTCCTGGTCCTTGCCTTAGCGTCCCTGAGCGTCGCACAGACGCAACAGCCTCCTCCAAAAACCGGACAGGATAAACCCGATAAGAGCAAGAAACCAGCAGAGCAAGAGCGTGACCAGGACGATCAAGTGGTCAAGCTGGGCACCCAGCTTGTGACTGTCCCTTTCAATGTAACCGATAAGAAGAATCGCTACATTAACGATCTGGCGAAGGACGACATTGAGGTGCTGGAAGACAGCAAGGGACAAGAAGTCTTTTCGTTCGAGCGGCAGACTGATCTGCCGATCACAATTGCGATGCTGATCGACATATCAGGCAGCCAGGAGTGGACGCTTCCCGAGGAGAAGGCGGCGGGCCAGCGTTTCTTTCGTCGGGTGCTGCGGCCTAAAAAAGACCTCGCAGCGGTCGTAACCTTCGAGCACGAATCAGTGCTGGTGCAGGACCTGACCTCTGACGTTGAGAAGCTTTTTCGAGCCCTCGACGACGTGCGGCTCCCGGCGCAAACGGCGACGATGCGCCGAGGCGGGACGCCGCCGATTAATAACTCGGGGGTCGGTTCGACCGCGGTGTTTGATTCGATCTACTCCGTAGCATCGGACCTGCTGCGGCGAGAAGCCGGACGGCGGGTGATCATCCTGGTTACCGATGGACAGGATACGTCGAGCAGCGTGAAGATGCGCGAAGCAATCGAGCGAACTTGGCGCAGCGAAATCATCGTCTATTCGATTGGCATCGGCGGACCAATGGGGGTCGATTCGGGAACGCTCAAGAAGATCGCTTCTGAAACCGGTGGACGGGCTTTCTTCCCGAGGAACGAAGAGGACCTCGACAAGGCTTACGCTCAGATTGATGAAGACCTGCGTTCACAGTACATTCTTGCATACACGCCTGCGAACAGCGCTAAGGATGGCTCGTTCCGTACGATTCAGGTCAAGATTAAGAACAAGGGAGACCTCACGGTGAGGCATCGGCGCGGGTATTTTGCGCCGAAGCAGAGCCCGTCCTAGAAGGCGATGTTCCACAGCGCGCAGGTTCTGAGCTACCCCTCATTAACACCTCATTTCAGTGAGGTGCTCCACGGTGAGGTGTTCCGCGGCCCGCCGAGTCTCGAGGCGACACCAACTGAAGTTGGGTGTCTGGAGTTTGGACATCTCGCTCGCCTTGCTCGCCAAGATTCAACTACGCAACAAAGGGTAACCGCGTAGCGGTGTCCTCTCGATAGTCTGTGGGTTTGGCGATGCGTGTGGGCCGCGTAGCGGTTACCTCCCAGCGTCGCGAATCGATTTACAAGGTCAACAGGTAACCGCTACGCGGCCCGGAATATTGCAAAGCATGCGAGCTATCGAGAGGACACCGCTACGCGGTTAGTCCACCAACTTTTTGGTGGTACACCCAACTGAAGTTGGGTGTTAATCTACCCTACATGGTGTGAACTGATCCTGCCGATTACTGACAACGAGCGGCCCACACCCGAAGGACGGCTGTTGCCCTCTCGCCGGTAGGAGAAGAAGAGATCATTCTGGTGCATCGTGCAGTAGTCGGCGATATGTATTTGGTCATCGCTGAAACCGCAGAATCTGAGTTGCTGAACGTTTGCTGCGCGAATATCCAGATGAGCTTTTCCGTCTTCGTTGAAGTTCAGCAGCAGATCGCGCCAGTAACCGAATTCTTTTCTGTATCTGTCGATGACATCCTCGCCAACCTCGTAGCACTCCGCGCACGCGGCCGGTCCCAGCGCGGCTATGCAGTCACGCGGGCTCACGCCGTGAACGAGCATTAAGTCGGCAATCGTGCGTTCGGCGATGCGTCCTGCCGTGCCGCGCCATCCCGCGTGAATCCCCGCCATGGTTCCCGTCTTTGGATCCCCGATCAGAATTGGGAGGCAATCGGCGGTTTGTACCGCAAGCAGAACATCGGTCATCCGGGTGATCATTGCGTCGCAATCAGGTTGAGGCCCGTGAGCGTGTTGCATTGATTCTACAGTGAAGCGATCGATCGAATGCGTTTGGCGCGCTGTAATGATTCGAGACTCTTCCGCTCCAATGGCGGCGAGAAAACGGCGCCGATTCTCTCTGACATTTTCCTCTGTATCACCTTTGAAGTGAGCAAGATTGAGATCGTTTGAAGGCAGCGGACTCACACCGCCGATCCTGGTGCTGAAGGTGTTGACGAACCCGGCTTGCTCTAGCGGTTCGCAGATGAGCATTGTAATCCGCGCGTTTCCGCCCGGGGCTGTTACGTCACGCTCGCGCATAGCAAACGCGGGTTCAACGTCTGGTGGTTCAACCGCAGTCTCTTGCATGATCTCCTATGCTAAGGGCGGGCGCGACCGGCTGCAAGCGATGAATTAGAGCAGCACCCAACCATCAACCCCGTCAGGGGTTGCATGTTTATAGCTACGGGCGCCACCGGCTCACGTCCGGCCGAGTTGGTCAACCCCGCCGGGAATGCAGCCTCACAAATGCGGCCGGAGGTGCTTCTGGCCGCAGCGTGTCTATGAACATGCAAACCCTGACGGGGTTGGGAACATTGGTAGGGCAAGTTCGGTGTCGTGAAAGCTCAACTGCACTCAAGCCACACCTTAAATCACAGCTGCCGGAACCCCAAAACGCTTGAGTGGGCCGCATTCTGTGCTAGAATCCTTTCAGTTTGATCGTAGGCGGTTCGATATGGATAACAAGAATAGACTTCTGATAAACATCGTCGGTGTCCTTTCGGTTTCGTTGATTGGCGCGATACTGATGATGGGACTTGATCTTGGCGGCACTCGTTGGCTGAAGTTCCTCCTCTACGTCATTTTCTTTGCCTCGATCTCATCGCCTGCACTCTTCTCATCACGCACCAGTTGCAGCGTAATGCTGCGCCGCCTGCGTAAGCGGAGCTGAAGGACCGGCTCGATTCGCGACCTCGCACATTCAGCCTTCGTTTGACCGAGCGCTCAGTTGACACTGCTGCTGAGCCCGGCTTACGCTCACGTTTTCTCTCGCATATGTGAAAGGTGACAGTGATGCTCGACAATAACTTTGTGCGTGACAACTACGATCTGGTGATGAGGAAACTGCAGACTCGGGGTTTCTCCACCGAGATGCTGAACCGTTTTAGCCAGCTCGAAGCCGAAAGGCGATCCAATATCCGTCAGGTCGACGACTTGAAAGCGGTGCGCAATCGCGAGAGTCAGGAGATCGGCGCTTTGATGAAGGCCGGTCAAAAAGAAGACGCGGAAACGCGCCGGCTTGAAGTCAGGAGAATAGGCGACGAGATTGCGAACCGCGAGGCTGCGCTGAACACGATCAAGGACGATTTGAACAACTTGATGGTCGGGCTTCCAAACCTTCCTCACGATAGCGTGCCGGTCGGTTCTGATGAGTCGGCGAACCAGGAAGTTAAGCGATGGGGCACTCCCCGGGTTTTCGATTTCGAGCCTCGAGACCATGTCGATCTGGGCACGTCGCTCGGGATATTGGATCTTGAGCGGGCTGCGAAGATCTCGGGCGCTCGTTTTTCGATTCTCAACGGCGCCGGGGCTCGGCTCGAGCGAGCGCTGATCAACTTCTGCCTCGAGGTGCAAACAGGGCGGCACGGCTATGAAGAAGTGTTGCCGCCGTTCCTGGTGACCGGTAATACCCTGTTTGGCACCGGTCAACTTCCCAAGTTCGAAGCCGATCTGTTTAAGCTAACCGACGAGCGCGGGCTCTATTTGATCCCGACCGCCGAAGTCCCACTGACGAACATTTACGCTGAAGAGATTCTCGACGGCGAACGCCTGCCGATCAAGATGACCGCCTACACCCCCTGTTTTAGATCGGAGGCCGGAAGTTACGGGAAGGATACACGTGGTCTAATTCGCCAGCATCAATTCGACAAGGTTGAATTAGTGAAGATCACGCGGCCCGAAGACTCTTACGATGAGTTGGAGTCATTGACTCAGGATGCCGAGACGGTGCTTGAAGAACTGGGGCTACCGTACCGGAGAGTTGCATTAGCGACGGGCGATCTTGGTTTCTCGTCGGCTAAGACTTATGACATTGAAGTGTGGCTTCCGAGCCAGAATACCTATCGCGAGATCTCGTCGTGTTCGAACTGTGAAGCGTTTCAGGCCAGACGGGCGAGCATCAGATTCCGGCGCGAGCAAAAGGCCAAGCCCGAATTCGTGCACACTCTGAACGGATCGGGTCTTGCGGTTGGACGACTGTGGCTGGCAATACTTGAAAACTATCAGCAGGCCGACGGCTCGGTTGTAATCCCGGAGCCACTGCGACCTTTGATGGGCGGCTTGGAGAAAATAGAGCGCTAGAAACGAAAGCGAGCCACCATACGACAGCGCCAGAAGCCGTAGAGAGGGTTCTGACTCGGTTTATAGTCGCGCGTGCAATATAGCAACCGACCCGCCCGGCTGTGCTGCCCGGAGTGCTGCAGGAAGATCGCTTACGTTGCGCGCGCGTATCATCCGGCGCTGCGTACGGTGGCTCCTTGAGAACACCGACAGCGTCTCAAGCTTCCGGCTAGCATAACTGCACGGCGTGTGCCAACAACCCCACAACGCCAAACACATTGTCTCTAAAGAACTTGCCGAACAGCGCTCCATGGCGCGTATGATTCTGGCTCTCAGTTTGACTTAATCCCTGGTGGATTTGAATTCTTTTGACCGATTGTCTCCGGATTGAAAGCAGGATCGCTTGCGACGTCGCGCGACGCGTTGATAAGCTACGGCCCGTTTTCGACAACTGTCGGCGCCGTTGACGGAAGTTCTCTCCACCGACCCTGAGTCGGTGGAAGCTTGAATGGAAGGCTACGTGCGCAGGCGTAGATGCGAGCTCTCCACCGACCCTGCGTCGATGGACGCACGACTGAAAGGCTACGTGCGCGGGCGTAGATGCGAGCTCTCCACCGACCCTGTGTCGGTGGAAGGAAGACTGAAAGGCTATTCGCGAGCGTGAGTGTGGGCTCTCCACCGACGCAGGGTCACTGAGGGGCCACAAGTCCGCCCCCGAATAGCCTTTCAGTCGCGCCTCCACCGACGCGGGGTCGGTGGAGGGCTCGCACCCCCGCTCGCATATAGCCTTTCAGTCGTGCCTCCACCGACGCAGGGTCGGTGGAGGGCTCGCACCCACACTCGCACATAGCGTTTCAGTCGTGCCTCCACCCACGCGGGGTCGGTGGAGCCGTACGCGCCCTGGCGGCAGGGCTATCGAGAGAGCAAACAACCAGACTTCGTGGTCCTTCAGAAGAGGGTAAATAAATAGGAGCAGAATGAGCAAACGCTTACACCGAATCTTTATGGCGGTAGCAGTCCCGCTCGCATTGGCTTCAGGCCCGCTTAGCCTGGCCTTCGACAAACCGGCTGTACCGGATTTCGTCGCCGCTCGTGACGAGGTCGTCAAGATCCTTGCAGACTTCGTACGCGTTGACACCAGCAACCCGCCCGGTAACGAGACCAAAGGCGCCGAGTACCTCAAATCGGTTCTCGACCGCGCGGGCATAGCTTCCGAGATCTTTGAGATGGAGCCGGGACGCGGCAACATTGTCGCCCGACTCAAGGGTAATGGTAAGAAGAGACCTATCTTGCTGATGGGCCACATCGACGTCGTCGGCGTCGAGCGCGAGAAATGGACCGTCGATCCCTTCGGCGGTGTTGTCAAAGACGGATATCTGTATGGCCGCGGAGCGTCAGACGACAAGGGAATGACCAGCGCGTGTCTCGAAGT
>Ga0134127_10002934_pt1 | contig 12214 bp, 10 predicted proteins | sample KB31753_FD_96459 | JGI IMG/M metagenome (GOLD analysis project Ga0134127, IMG submission 96459) | Terrestrial soil microbial communities with excess Nitrogen fertilizer from Kellogg Biological Station, Michigan, USA - KB3-175-3 | ecosystem: Environmental > Terrestrial > Soil > Unclassified ...
ATCTCAACGAAGACTATTCCAGCAAGGAAGTCCGCGACATCAGCAACGAAATCGCCATCGGGTGCTGGCATCCGATCGGGCTTTCCGAGACCGAGAGAACCCAGCGGCACTTGCGGCGGGCGATCCTGCTCTACTGCCGGGTCCGCGGGGACGAGGTCCTGAAGCGGGTGAAGTCCCGGATCAAATCCATGAGCATCGACTCGCTGAAGGAAGAGCTCAAGAAAATCGCCATCAAGCATGACGCCCCGGAGTCCCCGGAGGTCGCCGGCGAGACCGTGCTGTCCGACAGCTTCGGGCTGGCCAGCGGGGCCGACCGCGAACGGGCGCTCGAGGCGGTCGAGGAGGCAAAGGTCGTGCTCCGGAAGGCCGTCTCCCTGATCTCGCTGGTCCGGACGGGGGCGGGTTCGACCCGGTCGAAATGGGAGAAGTGGTTCGGCCCCTTCGATCTCGACCGCTATCGACTCGTCCAGACCAGCCTCGAAAAGATGAACATGGCGGCCCACACGAAGGCCTTCAAGCTCTACTATCGGGGGGAGAACTGGAGAGGCTCGCCGGAGAACGACCTCCGGGACGGCTCCGCGGCGCAGCCCATGGTGAACTTCGGCCAGGATCCGGGCATGGGGCCCCGCACCCGCGAGCCCGGATTCATCCACGTTTCGCTGGGCACGTTCTTCTTCGACCACCATACGGCTCTGAATTCCGTATCCCCCGACACGATCGCCCGGGCGGGAACCATGCTCCACGAGCTGTCCCATACCGATGCGGGGACGAAGGACATGGTTGCCGAGCAGGGCAAGAATCCCCCCGGCGACGTCCACATGTACGGCCCGACCTGCTGCGGCGAGCATGCGAAACTCGGCGGGCCGGTGCTGAACAAGTGCGTAAAGAACGCCGACTCGTACCGCCTGTTCTGCGAGGAGTTCAAATGATGCGGACAATGCTGGTCCTGGCGGCGCTTCTGGTCCCCGAGGGTGCTCAGGAGGACAAGCCCGCGCCCAAGATCGAGCTCAAGGGCTGCATGAAGGTCGAGGGGATCTCGTTCCGGCAGGGCCAGACCACGAAGTACAGCGGCGACACGTTCCTGGTGAAGCTGCTGTTCACCGACGACAAGGGCGCGACGTTCCAGCCGACGCCCACGCTCAACTTCGTCGTCTACAACGGCCACGAGCCTTACAAGAAGGTCCAGCGGATCGTGACCCGGGACCAGTGGAAGGCCGACGTGACCAAGATCAACCGCGACACCGTGGCGGACAACACCATCGCCTGCGACAAGAAGACCGGCGAGCTCTGGGTCGCGTTCGTCCGGGCTGACTCCGGTTTCGACCCGCGCATCGACCTGACGCTCGAGATCAAGGGCGCCGGCACCTGGATCTGGAAGGGCGTCGACCTCGAATCGAAGTACGAAGCGCCCGCGAAGGGGCCCGACAAGACAAAGTAGCCATCACATCGGGTCGTGCTCTTCCGCGTCGAATCGGAACCGGACGGCGGCCACCCGGAAGCAGAACGGCTCGGCGTCGCCGGCGATCGCCCGCGCGGCGTTCGACGCGACGCGACCCTCCAGCGGCTCGCAGGCGTCGAGCGGAATGTCCAGCCGGATCTCCTGGCGCGTGACGCGGGCGTGCCACGGCTGGGTCGAGAAGCCGCGGTCCTGCGGTACCACGTAGCCGAGCATCTCCTGCCACGAGCCGAACGCGGCCGACCAGGGTCCGGTCGCCGGAGGAGAGGCCGGCCGAAGCTCGGCGTCGGCGTCGGGTCCGGTGCCCGCGCCGGGATCGAGCCGGAGGACGATCCGTCCGGCGTCGTTCCGCAGCTCCGCCCCGGCCAGGACGTGCATCGGCATCCCTTCCGACATCAGCCGCGCGCCGAGCGCGTGGGGCGTGCTGGCGATCGCGTTCGTCACGAAGGTGATGCCGTGCCGGTCGCTGCGGGGATCGCGCACGTGGATCCGCCAGTTGGTGTGGATGGGCGAGGGCATCAGCCGGCGCAGCGGACCCAGCATCCGCGGGCCGAAGCCGCCGTGGCGGAACGTGAGAAACGTGAAGACGCTCCACCGGCCGCCGGGGCCGACGGTCTGGAGCTCCAGCCCCTGCGGGACGAGCGCCCGCAGCCGGTCGGCCTCGACCAGATAGTTCACGTAGATCACGTCCGTGATGTCGCTCACCATGGCGAGCGGGGGAAGGAGCTCCGTGAAGGCGCGGACCGCACGGCTGTTGGCCGCGAGATCGGCGACCGATCCCACGAGTCGGTTCGGATGGCGCCACGGCGCCTCGCGGCCGTGGGCGCCGTCGGGGCGGGACCGCCGCAGCACCTGCTCGGTCACGAGCAGGAACCATGCCTGAAGCAGGAGGAATCCCAGCGCGTTGCCGACGGCCACAACTCTGGGCGAGGCCTGGACCGCGACGGGCAGCTTCGGCCCGCCGTTCGAATAGAGAAAGAGGGGCCAGAGCACGGCCGAGATCGCCGTCAGCAAGCGGCTCCAGGTCCCCGCGGAAGCGAAGCACCAGGTCCATCCGAGCGCGCCCAGCGTGTAGAGGACGCCCGCCCACACCGCGATCCATTCGTAGATCGGGGCCTCGAACGCGAAGTACGCGGCCGCGTCGCCCGACCGGGCCAGCTCGATCCCGCGCGTCATCCAGAGGATCTGTCCCGCCTGGTCCGGAAGGACCGCGGCGACCGTCACGAGCGCCGTGATCGCTGCCGGGACCTTGGGGATCCAGGACGTCCGGAGCAGCCCGATCGCGATCAGCACGTCGGAGAGCGCCGTCAGCCCCCACGGGATCCAGCCCAGCCGCCAGAGCCAGGGATGGTCGGCGATGTATCGGATCCGGTCGCGGCCGTCCGCCGTCCAGCCGCCGGGCATTCCGGGGAGAAGCAGCAGCATCGACAGCATCGCGACGCCGTGGATGACGAACGAGAAGAGCAGCGCCCGTTCGAGGAGCCGCGCGGAGCGGTCGACCATGGACCGGCGATGATCTCAGGTCGGAGTCCGCGAGTCCAGACCCGTAACCCGTAACTCGTAACCGGTAACCGAGGTCCCCCCTGGCGTCCCCCCGGGGGGGGGAAGAGGGGGGATCCGTCCGGTTACGGGTTACCGGTTACTGAGTACGGGTTACGAACCCCCGCAGCCTGCGAGGGCGTACCCTTATCTAAGGAGAACCATGCGGATGAACACCTCTCGGATCCTGCTCTGCACTCTGCTTGCCGCCCTTCCGGCCGCCGCCGCGCCGCAGGATCCGGCGCCGGTCGACGAGCTCCTCCGCGCGACGCCGTCGGGCCTCTGCGTGGTGGTCGGCGCGGGCGACGGACAGATCGCGGCGCGGATGGCCGAGGGCGGACGCCGGCTCGTCCACGTCCTCGAAGCCGATGAGGCGAAGCTCCTCGCCGCCCGGTCGCTGCTGGAATCGCGGAAGCTCTCCGGTCTGGCCGCCGTGGAGCTGTGGCCCGGCCCCGGGCTGCCGTATCCCGAGAACCTCGTGAACCTCCTGGTCTCCGAGCTTCCGCTGGCGGAGGCGGACGTGCTTCGCGTCCTCGCCCCTTCCGGCGCGGCGCTGGTGCGGCGCGACGGCGCATGGAAGACCGTCCGCAAGCCCCGGCCCGCCGAGTTCGGCGACTGGACCCACTGGCGCAACGGCGCCGACGGCAACATGGTGTCGGCCGACCTCGCGGTCGGCGTGCCCACGGGACTGCGCTGGGTCGCGGGCCCGGCCCAGGACGCCGGCGGCCGCAAGTGGTACTACGACCACATCCTCGTCTCGGCCAACGGGCGGAACTTCTACGACTACGAGGAGCAGATCGTCGCGCGCGACGCCTACAACGGCGTCCTGCTCTGGACCCGGCCGCTGAAGGCCCACGCCTTCAAGGAAAGCGGAATGCCGCTCCCGCCCAATCCGACGCCGAAAATGAAGCTCGCGGGCCGCACGTCGAAGGTCCGGCCCGTCGCCGCGGCCGACCGGCTCTACGTGGCGACCGAAGGCAAGGTCCTCGCGCTCGACGCCGCGACCGGCGAGACGGCCGCGGAGTTCGTTGAGACGAAGAACCCCCGCGAGATCCTGCTCGAGGGCGGGCTGCTGATCGTGTCCGACGCGACGTCCATCCGCGCGTTCGATCCGGCGACGCGCAAGCAGGCGTGGGAAGCCGCGCTGGTCGCCCGCCGCGTCGCGGCCGAAGGCGATGCCCTCCTGGTCGTGACGGCCACGGACGTCCTGGGGCTGGACCGGGCGACCGGCAAGGTGAAGTGGAAGACGGCGGACGCCGACGCCGCGCTGGGGCTGACCTGCACCGCCCACGGGGACTACTTCGTGCTCGAGAAGTCCACGCTCCGCGACGACCCGGTCGGCTGCGGCATCAAGGTCTACTCCGCGAAGACGGGCGAACTGCTCTGGACCAAGGACTACAGCCCCGACATGACCCACTATCGCGAGGCGCGCGCCTACTTCGCTCAGGGGCTCCTGTGGCTGCCGATCGACAAGGAAGGGCTGATCGGGCTCGATCCGAAGAACGGCTCCGAGCGCAAGCAGTGGAAGACCCGCGGCAAGCACTGCGCCACGCCGGTCGCGACCGAGAAGTTCTTCCTCGCGCCCGAGTGCGAGTTCACCGACTTCGCCGACGGGACCCAGACGCGCGCGAGGATGTTCAAGAGCGCCTGCCGGCAGCCGTTCATCCCGGCGAACGGCCTGCTCTACACGTTCCCCGTCCAGTGCGAATGCTTCCCGATGCTTCGCGGGACGATGGGCCTTTCCTCCGACAAGCCGATCGGCGCCGCGGCCGGCATGACGAAGCTCGAGAAGGGCGCGCCCGCGCCGGCGTCCGCCCCCGCGCTGCTCAAGCCCGCCGGCGACGAGTGGCCGATCTACCGCCACGACGTCCATCGCAGCGGCTCGACGCCCGCGGGGCTCCGGCGCGCCGAGATGAAGCGGGCCTGGGAGACGCCGATCGCGTCGCTCCCCGAGGGCACTGTCGCGTCGGAGTGGAAGTCCAATCCGTTCGTGAGAGGCGTCCTGACGCCGCCGGTCGCCGCGGGCGGCCTGGTGTTCGTCGCCGTGCCCGACCTCCATCGCGTCGTCGCCCTCGAGGCGAAGACGGGGAAGACGATGTGGACCTACACCGCGGGCGGCCGCCTCGACGGTCCGCCCACGATCTTCGAGGACCTCTGCCTGTTCGGCGCCCACGACGGCTGGGTCTATTGCCTCCGCGCGTCCGACGGCCGCCCCGTCTGGCGCCTCCGCGCGGCGCCCGTGGAGAGCCGCATCATGGCCTACGGCCAGCTCGAGTCTCCCTGGCCGGTGGTGTCGAGCGTGCTCGTCGACGGCGGGCTCGCGTACGTCGCCGCGGGACGCCATCCCACCGCCGACGGCGGGGTCCGCGTCCTGGCCATCAAGCCGCGGACGGGCGACGTCGTCTGGGAGAAGACGGTCGACAACCTGGACGCGATCAAGAACTGGTACGGTCCGACGCTGGCGAACTCCAACGTGAAGATCGGCGTCGATTTCGAGCCGGTGGACATGCTGGTCCGCGACGGCGACACGGTCGCGATGTCGCGCTGGCAGTTCTCGCCGGCCGACGGCGCGTTCAAGCTCGCGCTCAACGACGTCACGTACGATGCTCCGGGCGGGCTCCAGGTGCCGCGCGGCCTGTGGGGCTACGGCATCCGCCAGACGAAGATGGTCCAGCCCAAGCCGCCCGCGGCGTTCAGCGCCGCGAAGATCCACACCGGCGTGACCGGCGACGCGGCGATGATCCTGGCGGGCGGGACGCTCGTCACGATCACGTCGAAGGGCGATCTCCGCATCGGCGACGTTCTCGTGACGCTCGGCGTGGAGCCGGCCTACGACGGCCTCATCGCCGCCTACGGCTCTCTCTATCTCGCGACCCAGAAGGGGACGGTGATCTGCCTCGAGTAGGCTACTGCTTCGCCCGGGCCAGCGCATCGCGGATCGCGGCGAGCACGCCCGGGTCCTTTTCCTGAGTCGAGGCCTGCTCCAGCGCCCGGATCGCCTCCGGCGAGGCCCACTGATCGAGGATCCACGCCGCCGACCGGCGGACCTCCGGCTGGGGATGGGAGGCCAGCGCCGCCAGGTCGTCCACGCCCGTTTTCGCCGGCAGCCGTCCCAGTGACCACGCATTGCTCCAATGGACGCCGCCGTCGAGCGATTCCAGGCTGCGCGTCACGAGCCTGGCGTAGCTGCCGTGGACGAACGGATTGGGCGAGGTGAGTCTCGAGAAGGAGGGCGTGCCGTCGGGCACCGTCGCGGGTGCCGGCTCCCGTCCGTCCAGCGACGGCAGCGCCGCGGTCGCGGCCTGGCGCACGTCACGGTCCGGATCCTCGAGCATCTTCTCCACGTCGGTCCGGTAGACCTTGTCCGCAAAGCGGTGCAGGACCCGGAGGGCGCACCAGCGGACCTGCGTGCTGCGGTCCTTGAGCAGTTTGGCGATGTCGGGAAGCAGATGGCGCAGCTGGAAGAGCTCGACCGCGAGGGCGGCGTCCGCCCGGACGCCGTCATCCGAATGGAGGAGGAGCTTCGCGATGTCGTCCGCGAGGTGCTTCGCGTCGAAGGAGTGAAGCACGACCAGGGCGTTCCATCGAAGCAGGGCATCGGTATTTTCCAGGAACGGCGACAGCTCCCGGGCGAAGGCCTTGGCCTTCAGCTTTCCCAGCACGGAGATCGCCGCCCAGCGGACCCGCGCGTCGGTATCGTTGAGAAGGGCGGCGATGTCGGTGGCGATGGATCCCGGATCGATCTGCGCGATGGCGAACGCGGCGGCCATCCGGACCCGCGGATCGGAATCCCGGAGAAGGCCGGCGATTTCCCGCCCGGCGGCGCGGGAGCCGACGACGGTGAGGGCGAACGCCGCGTCGGCCCGGACGGCCGGCCGGCGGTGGGAGAGCAGGCGGCCGATGTCTCCCTCGAGGAACTTGCCGTTCAGCTCTTGGATCGCCGTCGCGGCGGCCCAGCGGATGCGGCCGTCCTCGTCTTCAAGGAGCGGCAGGACCGACGGAGCGTGGCTGTTCGTCCCGGACCTTCCGAGGGCGCGGACGGCCGAGAGGCGCACCATCGCGTCCGGGTCCTTGAGCTGCTTCAGCACCGTCTCGGCGGACGCGCGGTCCTGGACCGCGCACGTGAGCAAAAGAAGTGCGATCATGATCATTCGGTATTCTCCCCGCGGATCATACGACGCGGAGGACAAAATCCCTTTCGAAAAAAAACTCTGGAGAGGATCGGGGGGGCGGGGTATGGTGGCTCCGGGATCACCGGACCTGTTGAAAGGGAGGCGCCATGTTCTTCGAATCGCACTTCAAGCTGGAGACGAGCTACGGGAAGCCGTTCGCCGCGTTCCCCAAGCCCGGATCCAATTCCTACCTGGTGTGGTACGCGGACGATCGGAACAACGTCTACGTCCTCGAGACCTGGATCATGGCGAAGGGCGAAGGCCCCACGGTCCCCAAGCCCGTGCTGGCCATCGAGCAGCCGCGCGAGACGTCGCGCCGGACCGCTCCGTAGTTCCGAATCCGGGTAACGGAATCGTGACTTGACCGTCTGATTGCATAGTGATATCACAATGATGTCACACAGGAGGTCAGTCATGATCCAGGAAAAGGAACGTCACGCGCCCCACGGGCTCCTCGCTCTGCTGGGATTGGTCATCCTTCTGGCGGGGTGCGTCGGCGTGTTCCTGTACGGGCTCCAGGCCCATTCCGCCCTCGTCGTCCTCGGCGCGGTCCTGGGAGCGCTGGGAACCGTCGTCTGCCTGGCCGGGTTCTTCATCGTGAACCCGAACGAAGCCCGGGTGCTGCAGTTCTTCGGCTCCTACGTCGGGACCGTGAAGGATCCGGGACTCCGCTGGGCCTGCCCGTTCTACTCGAAGCGGAGCGTGTCGCTCCGCGTGAACAACTTCGAAAGCCAGAAGCTCAAGGTCAACGACCACTCCGGCAATCCGATCGAGATCGCCGCCGTCGTGGTCTGGAGGGTGGCCGACACCGCCGAGGCGTGCTTCCACGTGGAGCACTACACCAATTTCGTCCACGTCCAGAGCGAGGCCGCCCTGCGGAACCTGGCGTCGCGCTATCCGTACGACGCCCACGGCGCCGGGGATCTCTCGCTCCGGAGCAACACCGACGAGATCGCCGAGAAGCTCAAAGTGGAGATCCAGTCGCGGCTGACCCAGGCCGGCGTCCAGGTCCTGGAGTCGCGGATCAGCCACCTGGCGTACGCCCCCGAGATCGCCGGGGCGATGCTGCGCCGGCAGCAGGCGGCCGCGGTGGTGGCCGCGAGGCAGAAGATCGTCGAGGGCGCCGTCGGCATGGTCGAGATGGCGCTCAAGTCGCTCGCCGCCCAGAACATCGTCGAGCTGGACGCGGACAAGAAGGCGACGATGGTCAGCAATCTTCTCGTCGTGCTCTGCGGAGAGCGCGATACGAGCCCGGTCGTGAACGTGGGAACCCTTCATCAGTAAGCGGGACATGGACCGAAAGCCGTTCCTGCTCCGGCTGGATCCGAAGGTGCTTCGGGCGATGGAGCAATGGGCCGACGACGACTTCCGCAGCGTGAACGCCCAGATCGAGTTCGTGCTGCGGAAGGCCCTCGCGGCGGCACGGAGGCTGCCGGGCGAGCAGCGTCCGCCGTCCGACCCGGGACCGAAGCCCTGATCTAGGCGGGCTTCAGGTTCTTCGGGGTGAACCGCACCCGGGCCTCGTCGGCGAGCTTGTCGAACTCGGCGACCTCCGCGTCGGTGAAGATCAGGCCGCCCGCCTTCTCGCTGCGGAGGAAGGCCTCGTGCTCCAGCTGGCCGGGGAGCATCGTCCCGGGCGTGTTGCCGTGGCCCAGGATGTCCTCGATCACCGCCCGCACGTTCACCGCCTGGGTCCGCTTCTGGGCGAAGTTGCCGCAGTCGAGCGCCTCCGGCTTGATCGCCTGGAAGAAGAACGACGGCGTCCGCTTCTCGTCGGTGGGCCCGAGGCTCCAGCGGCTCCGCAGCGTGGGAAGTGACCCGCCGATGAACGCCCCGACGAGCTCGTCGATCAGCGAGAGGCCGTAGCCCTTGTGGGCCCCGAAGGGCAGGAGCGCCTTCACCTTCGTCGCGTCGGTGGTCTCCTTCCCGAATTCGTCCACCGCGCAGCCCGGCGGGAGCGGCTTGTTCTCGCGCACGAACTGCTGGACGCGCCCCATCGCGACCGTGCTCGTCGCCCAGTCGATGCAGATCGGGTAGCCGATCGCCGCCGCGGTCGGGAAGCCCCACGAATGGGGATTCGTCCCGAGCGTGGGGAACTTGCCGCCGAACGGCACGACCTCGGCGAGCGCCGCGGTGCAGTTGGTGTAGGCGATGTAGCCCTTCTTCGCGGCGTCGATCACGTACCCGCCGCCCCACAGGTAGTGAAAGGCGTTGTCGACCGCGACGATGCCGATGCCGAACCGGTCCGCGAGCTTCATCGCGGCCGCCATCGCCTCGAGCCCGACCGCCTGGCCGAGCTTGCGGTTGGCGTTCCACTTCTGCACCGCGCGGTAGGGGCTCGCGAGCTTCTCGATCTTCGCGCCCGGGACGCAGCCGCCCGCCTTCGAGCCGAACAGCTCGTCCAGGTGGAGCGCCTTGATGGCGTTGTGGGTCTTGATGCCGTGCCGCGCCGTCAGGTTCGAGAAGGACGCCGCCTGCGACGCTTCCTTCCCGGTGTAGCCGCGCTTCTTGTAGGCCGCCGCGACGATGCGGTCGTGCAGCTCCGACGGCATGATCCATTCGCCCATGGCCGGTCTCCCTATCGAAGGGGGACAGTTCACCAAATGGGAGTACGGGAGTCAACGAACCGGGACTATCGCCGGAGCTTCCAGAAGTAGACGGGGCCGGTGAGCCGTCCGGAGGCCGGAGCGTCCTTGGAGATGAGCGTCCCTCCGGCGACCAGCGTGCGGCCGTCCGGCGCGAACTCGAACGAGGCGGGCGTCCAGATGCCCGTCCCCGGCCCGCCGTACGCCGCGGCCGGGCCGGTCCACGTGTCCGTCCGGAGGATCTTGATCCCCGCGTCGCCGCTCACGGCGGCCCAGGCGCCGTCGGGGCTGAACTCCACCTGCGCGCCGCCGTTCTCGTACTCGCCGAAGAGCAGCTTGAGCTCCTTCCCGCTGTCGGCGTCGAGGAATCGGACGGCGTGGTCCGACGTCGCCGTCGCGATCACGCGGCCGTCGGGGCTCCACGCGATCGACGTGATCCTGCTCCCCGCCGACTCGAGAATCACCCGATCCTTCGCCAGGTCCCACACGCGCAGCCCGCCCTCCCAGTGGGGAACCGCGAGCCGCGTGCCGCTCGGAGAGAGGGCGACGCCGGACGGGACCCGCGTCAACGGCACGAGCACCGGCTTGCGCGGCGTCGCGGCCGGCAGGTCCCAGAGTTTCACCTCGTAGACGCCCGCCTTGCCCCGCTCCCCGGTCAGCCCGACCGTGGTCAGGGTCTTCCCGTCCGGCGACCAGGCGAGCGCGACCGTCCGGCCGGCGGCGAGCGTGTGGACCGGCTGGCCGGTCGTCAGGTTCCACACGGTCGTGCCGTCTCCCTCGCCGACCGCGGCCAGTCCTCCGTCGGGGCGGATCGCGAAGCATTCCGCCTGCTTCCCGAGCGTATGGAGGACCTTCCCGGTCGAGAGCAGCCACACCTTGACGGTGCGGTCGGGCACGCCGGTCGTCAGGAGAAGCTTGCCGTCGGCGGTCGAGCGCACCTGGGTCGTGCCCTGGGCGTGGGCCGCGAGCGTCCGCTGGGGCAGGTCCTGCGCGGCGAGAAGCAGCACCGCGGCGGCGAGCGAAAGCGCCATTACCTTCTTAACGGGGATCGAACTTGAAGAGCTTCGCCGCCGTGCCGCCCGCGACCTTGTCCTGGTCCGCGGGGGAGAAGTGCGAGACGAACGCGAGCAGCCGCTCCCGCGTCGCCAGGTAGGAGTCGCCGGTCGCGCCCGGCTCGAACCCGCCGCCGTAGATCATCCGGTCGGGACCGAACGCGTCCGCCGCCTGCCGCACGAACGGCGCGGCGTCGCGGTGGGGGAACTGCGTCTTCGGCGGAATCGCGCTCAGCTTGATGACGGTGTTGGGAAACTTCGACCAGCCGACGACGCGGGCGTGCTCCTCGGGCGTCCCCTGGAGCGGCCGGCCCAGGTGGTCGAGGATCACCGTCGTCCCCGAGAACTCCTGGATCAGCGGCTCGAATCCCGGCGCCCACTTCGGCTCGAAGTGAAGCTGCATCATCAGGCCCAGGTCGGCGGCCTTCTTCCACAGCTCGCGCAGCTCGGGCTTTCCGAACGGCGGCAACCGCTCGGGCGCGTACGCGTGGATCCGCGCCGCGACGATCTTCCCGGGGCACCGCTTCACGAGCTCCGCCATCCGGTCGAGCGATCCCGGCCGTCCGGCGAAGAAGAGGCACGTGCCTTTCAGCCGGTCGCCGCCGACCTCGAAGCAGTGCTCGAGATAGTCGTGGTTGTCCTGATAGGGCTCGGGATGGACGATGATCGCGGCATCCACGCCCGCGCCGTCCATCGCCCGGATCAGCTGGTCGGGCCGCGCCGCCGCTTCGGGCCGGTAGGGCGCGTCGGGATGGTACGGATAGCGGGGGTTGTCGTAGCCCGCGAAGCAGTGGACGTGGGCGTCGACGACCGGGACCTTGTTCTTCGGGCGCGCCGGCAGGGAGGAAGCGCACCCGGCCATCAGGACCGTCGCGCCCGCCATGAACTCGCGCCGCGTCGGTCTCATTTCTTGAGCAGCGACTTGAGCGCCGCGAGCATCTGGTCCACGACCTCCGACCGGGCGCCGTAGCCCATCAGGCCGATGCGCCAGACCTTGCCGGCGAGATCGCCGAGGCCGCCGCCGATCTCGATGCCGTGCTTCTCGAGCAGCTCCTTGCGGCCGGGCTTGTCCTCGAAGCCCGCGGGGATCTTGACCGCGTTGAGCTGCGGGAGACGGCGGCCCTCCCTGACCTGGAAGTCGAGCCCGATCGCCGCCGCGCCGGCGGCGAACCGGTCGTGCGCCTCCTGGTGGCGCTTCCATCGCGCCTCCAGGCCCTCGTCGAGCACGATGCGGAGCGACTCGTGGAGGCCGTAGATGTTGTTGATCGGCGCCGTGTGATGGTACGCGCGGTCCGCGCCCCAGTACTTCCGGACCAGCGTCATGTCGAGATACCAGCTCTGCACCTTGGTCTTGCGCTTGTCCATCTTCTCCACGGCGCGCGGACTGAAGCTGATGGGCGCCAGTCCGGG
>Ga0134127_10002937_pt1 | contig 12211 bp, 9 predicted proteins | sample KB31753_FD_96459 | JGI IMG/M metagenome (GOLD analysis project Ga0134127, IMG submission 96459) | Terrestrial soil microbial communities with excess Nitrogen fertilizer from Kellogg Biological Station, Michigan, USA - KB3-175-3 | ecosystem: Environmental > Terrestrial > Soil > Unclassified ...
CCATGCCTCCCACCATGACGTAATGGAAATGGGCAATCACAAAATAGGTATCGTGGAGGTGAACGTCCATTCCCAGTGCGGCCAGCATCACGCCCGTGAGACCGCCGATGGTGAACAGGCCCATGAAGCCGAGGGCATAAAGCATGGGCGTATCCAGGCTGATGGAACCTTTATACATGGTGGCAGTCCAGTTGAAAATCTTGACCGCCGAAGGAATCGCCACAGCCATGCTCAACAGTGAAAACACCATGGCGGAATATTGGGAGATTCCAGCCACAAACATGTGGTGCGCCCAGACCAGGAAGCCGAACACTGCAATGGCGATGCTGGAGAATGCGACGAACGAGTAACCGAAGACGCGTTTACGCGAGAAGCAGGTGACAAGTTCGCTGATTACGCCCATGCCGGGGAGAATCATGATATAGACCGCCGGGTGGGAGTAAAACCAGAACATGTGCTGGAAGAGCACCGGATCGCCGCCATATCTTGGATCAAACACACCGATATGGAACGTTCTCTCCATGGCCAGGAGGATCAGAGTGATGGCAAGCACCGGAGTAGCCAGAACCATGATGAGGCTGGTGGCGTAGTTCGACCACACGAACAAAGGCAGCCTGCCCCAGGTCAAGCCGGGCGCGCGCATTCGGTGCACAGTAACAATAAAGTTCAAGCCGGTAAAGATGGAAGAGAACCCGGCAAAGATGACGCCGACCGCCATCAGGGCCACATGGGTGCGCAGGAATCCGCTGCTTAAGGGAGTATAGAAAGTCCAGCCGGTATCAACACCGCCGCTGACCATGGTGGCCAAGGAAAAAAAGGCCGCGAACATATAGATGTACCAGCTCAGCAGGTTGATTTTGGGAAAGGCCAGGTCCTTGGCTCCCAGCATCATGGGCAGCACAAAATTGCCGAGTGTTGCCGGAATGGACGGCACCAAAAAGAAAAACACCATGTTGATGCCGTGCATGCTGAACAGTTTGTTATAGGTATCCGACGTAAACAGATCGCCCGCCGGAGTCAGCAACTCCAGCCTGATCAAGGCCGCAAACAAGCCGCCCATGAAGAAGAAAAAGGTAATTGACACCAAATACAGGATGGCAATGCGCTTGTGATCCTTTGTAAGGAGCCACGACCTGATCCCATAGTTGTCATTCAGATAATGCCTGGCCGGCATCACCGGCTTGATTGCGGTTGTAGCGGTACTCATGGTTTTTTCCCGGAGGGTGCGGGCTGGCCACCCTGTTGTAACTCTTGCTGAATCATTGGAACTTCATTATCACGGAGCTGCGTTGGCGTAGTCCGGTTGTTGATGGGCTCGGATTCCTGAGTGCCCATGTGCTTGATGTACTCAGTAATCTGGATCAGACCTTCTTCGCTGACCACTCCCTGGAACGTAGGCATGATCGGCTGGAAACCCTGCACGATTTTGGCATTGGGATTCAGTATGGATTCGCGAATGTAATTATCATCCGCGACCACTACGCGGGTGTCGCTCAGGCGGACCGGGCGGCCATACAAACCCTGTAAGTTGGGGCCGCGTGCGCCCGAGTCCGGGCGATGGCATGTGGTGCAGCCAAATTCCTGGAACAGCTTCTCACCCATGGAGGAAAGTGATCCTTCAGCCTTTCCGCTGGCCAGCCACTCAGCATAGTCTTCCGGCTTCATGGCGATCACCTGGCCGACCATGGCGGAATGGTTGGTTCCGCAATACTGGGAACAGAAAAGGTGGTAGCTGCCCGGCGTGGTGGCTTCAAACCAGGAGTAAACATAGCGGTTCGGCAGCACGTCCTGCTTCACGCGAAACGCGGGCACAAAGAAATCGTGGATCACGTCCTGGGAAATCAGTGTGACCTTCACCGGACGCCCGGTGGGAACATGCAGGGTGTTGATCTCGCGCTGTCCTCCCGGATGCTGGAACTTCCACATCCACTGTTTTCCTACGCCGTAAATCTCCAGCGCGTTCCCCGGAGGATTTTCAATCTTGTAGTAAAGCACCGCGCCCCAGACAAAAATGCATAGCGTGATGCCCAGGGGGATGGCCGTCCAGACAATCTCCAGCAGCGTGGAACCGTGAATCTGCTCGGCTTCCTGGTCGGGACGTCTTCTGTACCTGATGATGAAGAACAGGATGAGCAGGGCAATGAGCAGGGAGAAAAACGTGGTAACGAGCACCAGAAACAGGTAGAACGCATCCACCTGCCCTGCGATGGTTGAAGCCTGCTCCGGAAATAACGGCAAATTAAAGTGCATCTATTCGGCTGTCCTAGTTAAACGGTTCTGTCTGGCTGCCAGCACATCGCGGCGGAACATAATCACCATGAATCCGCCCAGCACCAGCACTGTTGCCAGTGCGCTCAATCGCAAAATCCTGAACACCACGGCCCCGTATTTGCCTCGCGCGGGATCGTACTCATAGCAATAGAGGATCACCTTGTCTACCACGTTACCGATCTTGCCCTGCGAGGACTGAATCAGTCCGAGTTGGATATCACGAGGTGCGTATTCAATTCCGTAGTAATACTGCGCCAATCTTCCATCCGGCGTAAGCAACATGATGCCGCTGGCATGAGCAAACTGCTGGATTTTGGGGTCCCAGGCAAAACGGAAACCCACCGCGCTGGCCAGTGCGTCAATCTGTTCTTTTTTCCCGGTCAGGAAATGCCAGCCTTCGGCAGCGCCGGGCCGGCGATAGCGTTCCAGATATGTCTTCTTGCTGTCCGCCGCAGTTTCCGGCGTGTCCCGTGGATCAAAGCTGACGGTAATCACATTGAAGTCGCGGCCCACATTAAACCGGGTGATGCCGTTGAAAGCCCCCGCCATCCCGTTCATCACCTGAGAGCAGAGCATGGGGCACTGAAAGTAGACCAGTGACAGGATCACAGGCTTGGAGCCGAAGTATTGCTTCAATTGCACCGGCTGGCCGTTTTCATCCAGAAAGGTGAGGTCCAGCGGGATTTTCTGGTTGAGCCGCTGCTCAAAACCCACCTTATCAAAAATCGAGATCCTGGTATTCGTGGTGGTGGCATCGCCCTGAAGGGCGTAGGTTGGCTCATTGCCCTGGCCCCACGCGCAAGCGCTGGCGCATACGGCTAATATCGCCATGAGGCCGGCCTTCCGGATTGTGCTACTGCAATTCACTTCTTCAACTCCTCAAAAATGGCCCTATCTCCTGCTCGGGCCGGCCGGCACCATGGGCACTGCTGTGGGCAACATGGGCGGCACAAACGGCCCGCTCACCTGCGGCAGCCCTCGCTGGACCAGCAAATTCATTGCTTGATCAATCGGAATATGCACACTCCCATCGGAGTTCTTGCCTGCGCTGCCAAGCCATCTGTCTTCCGAACTGCGGAACAAATTCAGGTCGTAGACGTCGTCATACTGGAGCCGCGGACCAGGGAATGTCCGCTCCAGGTGCTTGTCAATCTGTCCGCGACCGTAATAATCAGGCAAGGGCTTAATGCTTTCTTCCTGCCCGACCGGCAGAGGCGTTTTGCCAGACGTAGGCGCGACCGGCTCGCGCTCGCTATGCAACTGCTGCTCAACCGCGGTCATCTTCGGCTGGCTTTCCTTGTCCAGATGCTGCAGGAATCTGAAGAAGCCGAACACGATGAGGAATGAGGTAAAGCCGAGGACCGCAAGCGATGCGAGAAACAATGCGATCCCGCGAACACTGATGTCACTCTCTTCGTGCCCTTCCTTCAGGTGCAGATTGGCGGCTTGAGATTCAAAGTTATCCATGTTTCGCTTCCAGCATTTCAATAAAATGGGGATCATTCACCGGCATGAGCGAGCGCTTGCTCAGCCGGGTAAAGAACGCCCAGAGCCAGATACCGCCGATGGCAATCGGGGCCAGTACATACATAATCGCATCCTGCACGCCGAAGTGGCTGAGCGAATCGCCGGGATAGAAGTTCGGCGCGGTAAACCAGATCAGGTCAATCAGGCGCATAAGCAGGAGAAGATAAACAATCTTGATGATGCGCCTTCCTTCCCGCTTAAGGCTGCGCGAGAGCATGACGAAAAACGGGAACAGGAAGTGAACAAAGATGAGGGCCGCTCCAAAATATTGCCAGCCGCCGCGCAATCGCACCAGGTACCAGCGAATCTCCACCAGAAGATTGCCTGACCAGATGATCAGCCACTGGGAGAAAGAAACATAGGCCCACAGCACTACGAAGGCAAACGTCAGCTTGCCGAAGTCGTGCAGGAAATCAATCTTGAACATCTTGGAGATTGGTTCCATGGGCGCAAGTTTCACCAGCAGCCAAACCGTGAAACACAGCGCCGTGAGCACCTCGCCCACCATGAAGATCATGCCCCAGACGGTAGAGAACCACTTCGGTTCAAGCGACATGGCCCAGTCAATGGAGCCGAAGGTAATGGTGGCGGCGTAAAACACAATACCTGCGCCACTTATGTTTTGTACTCTGGGGAACTCCGCCGGCGTTGTCAGACCAGCCTCTTCGCGATCAGACCAGCGCCTGAGGTACCAGTACAGCGCGTACCAGCCAATAAAATAGAGGATTCCACGAAGCCAGAAACCGAATGGCGTGAGGTAAATGACGGCCTTTTGCCCAAGCTCTTTGATCGCTTGTTCATGGCCCATGCTGGCCCAGGGATAGAGCTCTTTCATCCCGAAGGCGATCGGCAACCAGCACACAAACATCATGGGGATGAGGCTGGCTGCGGCCTCCCAGAAGCGCCGTCCGACTCTTCCCCAGTTGCCGCCGCTGGTGTATTGCAGCATGAGCAGCACCAGGCATCCCAGCGTCATACCCAGCCAGAACAGAAAGGCATAAAGCCACGAGCGGAGAAAGAGCGTCCAGCCGTGCGGGAAGATGAAGGCGCACACCACAATAGCCACCAGCGCTACCACGCCAGGAATAATGGCCATGCTGCCCAGGCGATTGATGATTGCCGGCGGTGCGTAGTCCTGCGGAGTTACCCGGATCGCGCTGGTGCTCACTTCACGCCTCCTTTCACCGGCGTGGGAGCCGCCACTGGCACGTTGGGCTGCATTGCCGTCGGGCTGACATAAGAAGTATCTGGAATCTGGATAGCGGGTGTTGGCGTATTCAATTCTTGTTGGTCCTGGGGCGGAACGTCCGCCACGGTGGCGTTCTGGCTGAGTTGCAGCGCGCGAAGATACACAGCAATCGCCCACCGGTCTGCGGGATGGATCTGCGCGGCATAGTCCGGCATGGCGCCGAAGCCGTGGCTGATTACGTCATAAAAATGTCCCAGAGGCGCATTCCTTAAACGCGCCTGATGGAAGGTGGGCGGATGCTTGAATCCGCGCTGCACGATCATGCCGTTCCCGTCTCCCACACGCGAGTGGCAGGGGACACAGTAAATGTTGTAACGCTCCTGCCCGCGCAGCATCAGATTGCGGTCCAGCTTGATCTCTGAAGGGAGCTCGTTGCCGAACGCCGCGCCGTGTTTTCCCGTCAGGTAATAGCTGTTTGGATCGAGCTGTTCGCGGTCCAGATCGGCGTTCTCCAGGCGTGGAATGGTGCCATCAATGGGGAAACGCGCGGAGCGATGATCCGGGAAAAACTCACTGCCACGCAACGGAATGAACTTGGGCTGGTTGTGCATGTCCTGGCGGCAGCCGGAAAGCAGCCACGCAGCCGCCATGACCAGCAAAACCATTCGTGCTTGTGCCGGGCGCTTAATACGGCACCTCCGAAACCTGTATGGGGTGATGGCTTTCAAGAAATTTTCTCGTGTCACCCGGGCTGAACCGGGGGTCCTGTGCCTCAATGCAAAGAAAGAACTTGTCGCGGCTTGACGCGCTGAATCCAGGCACGTTAAACACCGGATGATACGGCTGCGGCAGTCCATTCAACGCCAGCATGCCGAACACAGTTGCCAACGATGCGCCCAGCACCGCGCACTCAAACGTAACCGGGATAAATGCCGGCCACGCGTGAAACGGTTTCCCGCCAACATTAATCGGGTAGCTGATAGCCGAAACCCAGTACTCAAGCGAATACCCGCCGATCATCCCCAGCAGGGCGCCGATCAGGCAGACCAACGCTACGCGGTTATGGTGCGCTCCCACCGCCTCTGCGGCCTCCTCGACCGGATACGGCGTATAAGTGTCCATCTTCCGATACCCTGCTGCAAACGCCGCCTTGGAAACATGCACCAGGTCAGTGGGGTTATCGAACTCAGCCATCAGTCCGTAAATCGGTTCGGGCGTGATCATTCTTTCACCTTCGATTGCGGCAGCAATGTCCGAAGTTCAGAGATGGAAATTGCCGGCATGAAGCGGATAAACAGGAAGAACAGCAGGGTGAAGAAGCCCATGGTGCCGATCAGGGTCATCATGTCCCACTTGGTCCACCAGTACATGCCCCAGGAACTGGGCAGGAAGTCGCGATTAAGGCTGAGCACCACAATCACAAAGCGTTCCAGCCACATTCCCGTCTGCACAATGCAGGAAACAACAAACAGCATCCAGGGAGTAGAGCGTATCTTGTTGAGCCACAGCGATTGCGGCGCAATGATGTTGCAGAAGATTAGAACAAAGTAGTAGTGCGAATACGGCCCATGCAGGCGGTTATGAACCAGGCCCAACTCGAACTTGTCATTGCTATACCAGCCAATGAACATTTCCATGCTGTATGAGTAGGCGACAATCAGGCCGGTGGCCAGCATCAGCTTGGCGCAATTCTGCAGGTGGCGCAGAGTAATGAAGTCCTGCATCCCGTAGAGATAGCGGAACGGAATGGCCAGCATCAGCACCATGGCAAAACCGGAGAAGATGGCCCCGGCGACGAAATAAGGCGGAAAAAACGTGGTGTGCCAACCGGGGACTACGGCCACCGCAAAGTCCAGGCTAACTACCGAGTGAACTGAGAGCACCAGCGGCGTAGCCAACCCTGCCAGCAGCATGTAGGCAGTCTCGTAACGGTTCCAGTGCCGCGCTGAACCGCGCCATCCCATGGCCAGCATGCCGTAGATGCGGCGTACAACCAACGACTTGGCTGAATCGCGCAGCGTGCCAAAGTCAGGAATCAGTCCGATACCCCAGAACAGGAACGAAACCGTGAAGTACGTTGAAACCGCGAACACGTCCCAGATAAGGGGACTGCGGAACTGCGGCCACACGCCCATAGTGAGCGGGATGGGGAAGAGCCAGTAGGCAGCCAGCCAGGGCCGTCCGGTATGGAGCAGGGGAAAGAGGCCGGCCTGCATGACGGCAAAAATCGTCATGGCTTCTGCAAAGCGGTTAATCGAGGTACGCCAGCCTTGTTTAAACAGAAGAAGGATGGCGGAGATCAGTGTTCCGGCGTGGCCAATACCGATCCACCACACGAAATTGACGATGGCGAATCCCCAGCCCACCGGGATGTTGACGCCCCAGATGCCTACGCCGCGCCCGATCAGGTAAGCAATGGCAGTGTTCAACATGCCAAACAGGGCCACGCAAAGAGCCACAATCATCAGCCAGAAAATCGGCGTGTGCTTGGTCAGGACGATTCCGCCGATGCGGTCGGTGACCGTGCCCAGCGTATGCCCCGGCCCCATGATGGGGGGCCTTACGCCTTTTGGCGGCAGTACATCAATCTCTTCGTCAATCTTCGTGGCCATCTACTATGCCTTCTCGAGTTCGGGGTTAGGGTTGTTGACCGCTGCAATATAGGTGGTGCGCGGACGCGTGTTGACTTCCGCCAGCAGTGAATAGTTGCGCGACTGCGCTTTCAACTGCGCCACGCGGCTGCCGGGATCGTTGATGTCGCCAAAAATAATCGCATCCGCCGGGCATGCCTGCTGGCACGCCGTTTTGATCTCGCCGTCGCGAATATCAATCCTGCCGTCCTTGACCCGGTTCTGCTCTTCCGCATTGATCCGGGCCGCGGTAATGCGCTGGATGCAATACGTGCACTTCTCCATCACGCCGCGGCTGCGCACTGTAACATCGGGGTTGCGGCCAAGTTTAAGGACGGGTGTGGTGTAGTCCGCGAAAAGCAGGAAGTTGAAGCGGCGAACCTTGTAGGGGCAGTTGTTGGAACAATACCGCGTGCCCACGCAGCGGTTGTACACCATATCATTCAAGCCTTCCGTGCTGTGTACCGTAGCGCCCACCGGGCAAACGCCTTCGCATGGCGCATCCTCACACTGCATACAGGGGAGGGGCTGGAAATAGACGCTCGGATTAGCGGGATCACCCGCGTAATAAGTGTCAATGCGGATCCACATCATTTCCCGTCCGCGCTGCACCTGGGCTTTGCCTACCACAGAAATATTGTTTTCCGCGTAGCATGCCACAGAGCAAGCCTGGCAACCGACGCATGAATTCAAGTCAATTGCCATGCCCCAGGCATTGGACTTGTACCAGCCTTTGTCACGATAATCGGGATATAACGATTCCTGTTCTTTGGGCTCAAGCTCGGGCTCATCATGCGCGAATTCTTTGTTCTTCAGGAATTCTTCCAGACTGCCCTGCTTTACCGGCTCACGCGTGTCCATAGTGAAGTGGCCCTGCGTGATGGCAATGTCCCACTGATCTGTCGTCGGCTGGATGGAGCCGGAGGCTGTGTATTGCGCCCCGGCAGAGCGAAGGCTGTACGCGTCATAGCCGGCGCCAGTGCCAACGTTGCCGGTTTTCTTGCGGCCGTATCCCAGGAAGAGCGTCACCGCCTGATCAGGATGCCCGGGCTGAGGCCACACCGGGACTCTCAGCTTGCGTCCGTCAACTGTAACTTCAATCACGTTCTGCGAATCGGATTGATGGTCCCGGTTTACATTGCTTTCTGAATCGGACTTGGCGATGCCATCCGTTTCCAGCACAAAGAAACCAAACTGCTGTGCCATCTTCGGGCTGATGTACGCCACATTGTCCCAGGTATTGCGTGAGAGCGGCTTGGGCGTCTCCTGCAACCAGGCGTTGTTGACGAACCTGCCGTCGTAAATGGTGGGATCAGGACGGAAGATAATTTCAATCCCGCCAGAGCTCGCCGCCGGTGCCGGGACCGCGCCCAGCTTTGCTGCTACCTGTTTCGGCGGGAAAGCGCTGTCGGCAATGTAGCCATCATGCAAAGAACGCCGCCACCAGGCTTCAAAGTCATCGCCGGTGTGCTGCGAACGCCAGTAGGCCCGGACCAGATCGTAACCAGATGTGCTGGGCTCATCGGTGAAGATAGCTATGAACTCATTGGCGCTTCTGCCGTCGTAAAGCGGCGCGATCATCGGCTGCATCAGCGTTACAGCGCCATCAAAAGAACGGGCATCACCCCAGCTTTCCAGGTAATGCGCTTGCGGCACGTGCCAGGTGGCGAAATCAGTGGTTTCGTTCTTGTAGATCGCCAACTGGATGACCATGTTCTTCTGGTCGCCCACCAGCTTTTCCAAAACCTTACCGAATTCCAAATCTACCGGCGCATCGTAGACCGGATTGCCGCCGATGATGATGATCGTCTCCACCTTGCCGGCGTTTATGTCGCCCACCAGCTCGCGGATGGACTGCGTGTGCTCCAGCGGATCAATTTCAACCGGATCAATGTAACTGACGGTCTGTCCGGCATTGCCAAGAGCCGCGTTCATCGCATGTGCCAGCGCGTTCACCGCAGGACTCTGGAACACTCCGGGAACCACAAGCCCCTTGCCTTTGTGCTGCATCAGATCAGCGGCGGCGGCATCCACCCACTTTTGCTGATCGGCGGAGAGTTGGCCTCCTGACGCGCCACCCACACCCAATTTGGCAGCGAGAGCGCGGGCGATGTTTTCAATCTCAGAGTTGCGGGCAGGAATCCTGTGGTCAGCCTTTGCGCCCGTGGTTGTGGGAGCGCTTTCCGCCACATAAAGGCGGTTCATGCCTTTTTCAGGATTCTTGCGGCGGCTCATGAAGTCGCGTGCGTAACGCACAAAACCCGGGAACCAGGAACCGGAAAGAAAATCACCGTCGAGCGAGACCACCACATCTGCGGCTTCGAACTTGTAAATAGGATCGTAGTAGGCGCCGAAAGCCAGCTTTGATCCTTCACGCGCGCTATCGTGGTGAGCCGGCTCCCAGCGGTGCCACTTGGATTGCGGGAAAAGCTGCTGGATGGCCCGCATTTGCGAGCCGAAAGTGGGCGATGAGGTGGCGCCGGTCAGAAAACGCAGACCCGCTCCCTGATTAGCATTGTGATACAGGACGCGTCCCCGAACAGAACCCAGGAACTCGCCCCAGGGGCGAGGCTCACCTTTATAAGTGATGTTGATGGAGCGGTCAGGATCATAAAGATCCAGGATGGAGGCCTGCGCAAAAAGGTCCGTCGCTCCCAGGCATGCGCCGTGCTGGGGATTGCCCTCAATTTTGGTGGGCCGGTACTCATGTGTTTCCACCAGCACAGGGTGCGCGTAACTGCCAAATGGCATGGCCGTGGCAAAAAACATTGGCTTGCCGGGGACCAGATATTCGGGTTGGCGAACGTAAGGGAGGATCTGCTCAATCGGCTGCTTGGTGCAACCTGCCAGACCCGCCAGCGCCATGGAGGCGCCCGCGAGCTTCAGAAATCCGCGCCGTGAAACCGGATCAAGCCACTCGCCCGCGCCGCGGGGAAACTCGCGCTGCAAAAGCTCGCCGAACGCCGGCTGGTCCGCGAGGTCCTGCAGCGTTCTCCAGTATTTGGGACCGCTGGAACCCGCAAGTTTCTTGCGCACCGTTTCCAGCTCCAGGCTGGCCGGTTTGATCTCGCCGGGCGAAATCAGATCAGGATGTGAATCAGTATTATTCGACATTCGCTTCCAATTTTTTATTTCCACCTAGCGATGGCAAGTGGAGCAACTGGTTATATCCTGCACCGTACGCAGGTGGTACTGCTGTTTCAGATCATCCCCCAGCGCCACCTGGCTGAAGTAATTCTTGCCGCTCCATTGCACCGGGTGGTCTGACGTCGGCTGCTGGTAGGTCATATTGAAAACTTCTTCTTTGGGCCGCAGGAACTTCTCCGGCTGGCGATGGCAATTCAGGCACCATTCCATCTGCAGCGTGTTCTCTTCGTACATGAGCGGCATCTGGTCCACCGGGCCATGACAACTGAAACAGCCGACTCCCTTGGCGATATGAATGCTGTGATTGAAATAGACATAGTCGGGCAGATCATGCACGCGGTTCCACTGGATCGATTCACCGGTGCGGAAGCTGGTGCGGAGCGGCTGCAGCATGTCGGCACTGGTCCACATCTCCGCGTGGCAGTTCATGCAGGTCTTGGTCGGCGGAATTCCGGCAAAGCTCGATTCCTCGACTGAGGTATGGCAATAACGGCAGTCGAGACCCAGACCGGCAACATGGTGCTGATGACTGAATGGGATTGGCTGGTCAGGAGCGATGTGCTGATTGGTCACATAGGGCGAGCGCTGGAGTTGAAACAGCGCGGCGCCCACAGAGGACAGCAGAAGAACCGCTCCCAGAATGCTGGCCCTGGCCAGGGTATTTGCACTGCGGTGGAAAAGTTGTGCCATGGATCCTGTAGTCGGGAGATAGTCCACCTCAAACGCCGTCAAAAAAGCGCTTGCGGGCAGCAGCCCCCATTCGTCAGTCGCTTCAGAGTTCGTGACGAAAACGGATGATTATAAATAAGAGCGGCGCTTTCAGCTACCCTTCATGCAAGAATTCTAAAAAAAATTTGTGCCAATAAAAACAACGGCGCATTGCGACGCATTGCGTTCAAGAATTTTTCACAACTGAAAAGCAAGCTGCTGAACTTCCGTAACCTGATTAGCGTGATTCGCAACCAGCCATGTTCGTTACGAACCGCGGTCGCGCTGCTCTCACCCGGCCGGGCTCTCAATTGATCACTTGCGACTTAAATGAACCACGAAAACTAGCTCTACCGCCTTGGCATCCTACTTACTAGTCCATTGAGGAATAACCATAACGAGGAGAAAACGCGCCATGGCCAAAACTGCTGCTGACATTTTGATTGAAGGTCTCATTGACTGGGGAGTGGATACAGTCTATGGATTGCCAGGAGATGGGATTAACGGAATCATGGAAGCACTGCGAACACACCAGGAACAGATCCGGTTTATCCAGGTGCGCCATGAAGAGTCCGCAGCATTCATGGCGTGTGCCCATGCGAAATATACGGGGAAGATGGGTGTGTGCCTGGCTACGTCCGGCCCGGGAGCAGTTCACCTGCTCAACGGACTTTATGACGCCAAGCTTGATGGCCAGCCAGTGCTCGCGATCACTGGAATGCCCTTTCACGATCTCAGC
>Ga0134127_10002938_pt1 | contig 12209 bp, 6 predicted proteins | sample KB31753_FD_96459 | JGI IMG/M metagenome (GOLD analysis project Ga0134127, IMG submission 96459) | Terrestrial soil microbial communities with excess Nitrogen fertilizer from Kellogg Biological Station, Michigan, USA - KB3-175-3 | ecosystem: Environmental > Terrestrial > Soil > Unclassified ...
AGCGACCCTTTGAGGAAGGTGAAGTTGAGAGACAGGTCGTGGCCTTCGACCCGCCAGCTCCATGTTCCGTCGGGCGACGGCGTGCCGAAGATCGAGAGGTAGTAATCCAGCGGGTCCGCCCGGCGAAGGGCCTCGCGAGCCATGATGGCGGCGGTCATCTCCACTCCGCGATCGCTGAGTCCGAGCTCGAGGAGTGCCTGCACCCGGCTCCGCTGCAGCTCGGACATCCGGTGCATCGGCAGACCCCGTCGCGGGAATTGTTCGATCGAAGCAAATCCCCAGCGCTGACGCTCTGGCGACTCGAATGGGAATGAGGCGAGCTCGCGTTGTTCGGGTGTCAGCGACCCCAGGAATGTGGTCGCGGTCTGGTACATTGACGGTCGCTGCGCCGCCGCGGGCTTGCCCTGAGCGACGTCGACGGGCGCCGCAAGCGAGGCCGCGCACGCCGTCATCACGATTGCACGCGACGCTTGCAGGCGGTTCATACGTAAGCTACGCTCCCGCACGCATCCTGAAGGAGACAGCCGATGGTACGACATTGGACAGCGGCGCAGGCAACTGCGCGACGATCCGCCGTCGCCGCGATCATCCTGCTGGCGGCCTGGACGCCGGCCGCCGCGCACGAAACCAAGGCGGTTGGCGGCATGCGCCTGACTGTCGGGTGGGGCGAGGAACCCGCGTTCAGCGGATTCCGCAACTTCGTCGAGGTCGACGTCGCCGACGGGGCGGGACATCCGGTCGTCGACCTGGACGGCGGCGCGCTGTCTGTGGAGGTCTCGTTTGGCGACGAGCGCCTCTCGCTGTCGCTGCTTCCGGCGCGCGGTCAGCCGGGCAAGTTCCGCGCGTGGCTGGTGCCCACCCGTCCGGGAACATACAGCTTCCATATCACCGGCATGGCCAAGGGTCAGTCGATCGATGTGACATCGACGTGCTCTCCCGAGACCTTCGCCTGCGTCGCCGACGTCTCCGACATCCAGTTCCCGGTCAAGGATCCGTCGGCCGGGCAGCTCGCCGATCGCCTCAGTCGCGAGCTCCCGCGGGCTGAAGGCGCCATGGCGGCGGCGAGCGGCGCCCGCACGCTCGCCCTCGCAGGACTCGCCGGCGCCGTCATCGCGCTCGGCGCGGCGATCGGGTTTGGCGTGCGAAAGGGCAGCACGGGCCGCTGACGTGCGCTGGAGGGTCGCGGTTGTCCTGGCGCTTGCAGCGATCGCCGCCGCCAGCCGGGACGCACACGCGCACGCCGGGCTCCGGCTCTCGGACCCGCTCGAGGGCGCCACGCTTGGCGATAGTCCAGCCGCTATCCGGCTGACGTTCTCTGAACGGCCCGACGTCGCGCTGTCCGAGATCCGCGTGGTCAGCACCGAGGGCGTGGCGTACCATCTTGGCCGGCCCGTGCCCGTGGCCGGCGATCCCCTCTCGATCTCGATACGACTCCGTACGCTCGATCGTGCGGTCTACACGGTGAGCTGGCAGATCGTGTCGGCCGTCGATGGCCATACGACGACCGGCGCCTACGCATTCGGCGTCCGCGCCGATCCGTCGCGGGCGGCGGCGGCCGCCGCGGCCGCGACTCCGACCGTCTCGCTGTTCGGCGTGTTTACCCGCTGGCTGCTCATCGCCGGGCTGGTGATGCTGCTCGGTGCCGGGGCCGCGGGTGTGGGGGGATTTGGCGGAGAACGCGATGTCATGCTCGGCTTCGTCGGCGCCTCCTTCGCCCTCCTGGGCGTCGCGCTGCTGCTCGTCATGCAGGCGCGCAACACCACCGCGTCTCTTACAAGCCTGTTGAATGCCCCGGTCGGCCGGTCGCTGTTCTGGCGATTCGCGGCGATCGCGCTGGCTGGTCTGGTACTGCTCCTGGCGCGGCGGCAAGACCCCCAGCGCCGGCGCCCGGTGATGGCGGTTGCGCTGCTGGCCGCGCTGACCGCCACTGCCATCCACGTCACCGGCGGACACGCCGCCGCCGCCGACCGCTGGCTGGTGGCGACGATCGCGTCGCAATGGGTGCACGTTGTTGCCGCTGGCATCTGGCTTGGCGGCCTGGCGGCGCTGCTTCTCAGCCTCCGCGGGGCGCCGTCAACGTCGAAGGCCGACGTCGTGCGTCGCTTCTCGCTGATCGCCTCGTTCGCGTTGATCGCGGTCGCGGCGACCGGCGTCGCGCGAAGCGCTGGAGAGTTGTCCGCGTGGGGGGACCTGACCGCGACCTGGTACGGGCAGGCGGTTCTCGCCAAGATCGCGCTCACGTTTTTAATTGCCGGGTTTGCGGCGGTGAACCACTGGCGCAACGTCGCTGCCGCGGCGGCGGACCTCCGGCCGCTGCGCAGGGCAGGAAGCAGCGAGGTGGCGCTGGCCGTGTGCACCCTGGCGGTGGCGGCGCTGCTCGGATCCCTGCCCCCGCCCGCCGCGGCGTTGCGGGATCCGTCCGGCCTCATCGTCTCCGGAACCGATTTCGGAACGACGGTACGCGTCCGGCTGACGACGCCGTCGAATCAGCCGGGCCCCAACCGCTTTGTCGTGAACGTATCCGACTATGACTCCGGCACGCCGCTGAATCCGCGTCAGGTCAGCCTGCGCTTCACACCGCTCGACGATCCGCGGGTCGCACCAACCATGCTGGAGTTGAAGCGGGGAACCGGCGAGACGTTCCTTGGCTCCGGCTCCAACCTTGCCTTCGACGGACGCTGGCGGATCACCGCCCTCGTCGAGCAGGGTGGCGGATCCGTCGAAGTGCCGATGGAGGTGGAAACCAGGATCGCCCCGCAGTTCGTCTCGGCTTTCCGCCCCCAGGGCGAGCCGGCGACCTACACCGTGCAGGTCGAAAATGCAGGGCATGTGAGGTTCTCGGCCGATCCGGAACGCGCCGGTCCATCGATCGTGACCATCACCTGCTACGACGTTCTGCGGGACGAACGGCCGATCGAGGACATCGTCGTCACCGTCCGCGTTGGCGACGGTCCTCCACGCCAGCAGTCCGTCACGCGAAAGAGTCCCAGTACCTTCGTCTCCCGCTTCGCTTTCGAGCCGGGAGCGAACCGCATCACCGTCATTGCCCGCGCCCTCGACGGCTCGCGCCTGCGGGCGGCGCTCACGCTCGACATCGACCGCTGATTTTTCGACAACGATTACGAAACTGGTCGTTGACACGACATTCGACAACGCTCACGATCTCCGCGCCCCCCTCCGTGTGTTTCACATAGACTGACTGACCCTTCCCCGGTCTGCGCAGCCAGGAGGACAACCGTGTCGACGATGTTGCGGAGCCAGCGCGCCCGTTTTGTATCGGGCGTTGTGCTGGTGGGCGTGTGTCTTACCGGCGCGTGGTTCGCCAGCCGACTGATTGCGACCTCAGGAACGGATCCCTATGTGGTGCCCGTCATCACCGATGTGAATCCGGACCCCGACATCGTCGAGACGACGATTGTGGCGGAGCCCGCAGTCGTCGACATCGGCGGCGGCCTGATGGCGAGCGTGCTGACGTTCAACGGCACGGTCCCGGGTCCGCAATTCCGACTGAAAGTGGGCGATACCGTCATCGTCCATTTTGAAAACAACATCGGCCACAACACCGGCATTCACTGGCACGGCATCGAGCTCGCCAATGCGAGCGACGGCACACCGCTGGCGCAGAACCAGGTCCCGCCGGGGCAGAAGTTCATCTACAAGTTCAAGGTGACGCGGCCCGGGATCTTCTGGTACCACCCGCATCATCATTCGTCCACCAACCAGGTGTTCAAGGGGTTATACGGATCGATCATCGTGACCGACCCGACCGAGGCGAACCTGATTGCCGACGGAATCATTCCGGGTCCAGACGAGACGAAGACGCTCGTGCTGACCGACATGACCGTCTGCAAGGCGCCGGGCAGCAATCCGTCGGCGACCTATGACCCCGCGTTGCCGCATGTGAGCGGCGCTCCTTTGTCGCCCCAGCAGCTGCCGCATCCCGACACCATCTGCGAACTCAGCCCGATCGACGAGGATGGCGTTGCACGGGGGCCGTACGCCGCCGGCGACGTCCCGAACATTCAGAAGACCGCCCCGTTGTCGGGCGACGTCAACGAAGGCAACATCGTGCTGACCAACGGCATGAACGTTGGCGCGCGCGCCGGGACGCCCGCGGCGCCCGGAGCGCTGGCACTCGGTGCGCACACGCTGGACGTGCAGGCGGGCCAGGGGCTGCGCCTGCAGCTCGTGAACGCCGCGACCGCGCGCGTCTTCCGGCTGCGCATGACGGATGGCGCAGGCACCCTGATCCCGCTGGTGAGAATCGGCGGGCAGGGCGGCATACTCGACCACGCGCGGATTGAGGGCGGGGTCGTCGCCGGCTTCAACTTCAAGTACGACTCCGGGCAGATACTGCTGGATGCCGGCGATCGTCAGGACGTCGTCGCCGCTATTCCGCCGACCGCCGTCGGGCCGATCACGATGTGGACCGAGGACTTCATGCGTTCCGGCGGCGGATGGCTGAATCTGCCCACGGTTCCGGTAATGCACTTGAACGTGACCGGGGCGGCCGTCTCCACCTATACGATCGCCGCAGGCGACGAGCTGCGCGCAGCCTATCCAGGCTCGGAGCAGGAGCATCTCGTCGGTCCATTCGCGTCGGTGCTCAATCCCGCGACCTTCGTGCCGGCCAAGCCAGGCATGGGCACCAACGACATCTGGCTCACGAACGCGGGCAATACGCTCGGCGTCAACAGCGTTCAGGGGCATCACGATTTCGCCGGTGACTTCACCGGCATCACGCATGAAAACTCGGCGCGGTTCGCGCACCTTGGAGACACACTGGAGCTCACCGTCACGAATCAGACCGGCGCGCACCATCCGTTCCACCTCCACGGTTTCTCGATCCAGCCGATCGACCTCACCGATACCATTCCGGGCGCGCCGGCGGCGGGCGCACCCGATGCGAGCCCTGGCACGGGGCCGTCGTACACGTTCGGATACAACGAGTTCAGGGACAACATCGACGTCCCCGGCGGCTACACGCTGCGCTTCCGCGTCCGCCTCGACGATCGACCGCTGATGGACGGTGTCACGCCTGGAGGCGGGATGGGCCGTTGGGTCTTCCACTGTCACATCTTCTTCCACGCGGTGTTCGGGATGATCTCGGAGTTCGTGACCAGCGCGGCCAACGGCAAGGAACGTCCCTACGTCAACGTGAACTTCGGCGAGCAGTATCACGAGGCGCTGGCCGGCGACATGCTGTCGGTGCACGGCAAGTACGTGGACACCGACGGCGACGCCGTGACGCTTGCGGCGTCGCTCGGCACAGTCACGGACAACATGGACGGCACGTGGACGTGGGATTACGCGGTGACCGGCGCCGAGGGCACGCAGTTTGTCTACATTACGGCGACCGATGCCAATGGCCTCAAGGATCAGACCCTCTTCCACCTGAAGGTCAACGGACCGCCGGTCGTCACCGTTGACGACGCGTCGGGCGCCGAAGGTGCGGCCGTCCCGATTCACGGCACGGTCGTCGACCCTGATGGCGATCCCGTGACGCACACCTGGACGGTGACGCCGAACGCCGGCGTTGATCTGGGGACATCCTGCGTGATCGCCAATCCTGCGGCGCTCGACACGACGGTGACCTGCACCGACGACGGCACGTTCACGCTGACGCTGACCGCAAGCGACGGAGTGAATATGCCGGTCGCTGACACCGGAACGCTCACGCTTAGTAACGTGGCGCCGACAATTTCGCTCGGGAGTCCGCCGTCCGGATCAGTCTTCGTCATAGGCAGCACCGTGTCGGTCGTGGCGAATGTCGCCGACCAGGGTACGAATGACACGCTGACCTGCTCGTTCTTCTGGGATGGTGGCGGGCCCAACTCGGCGTCGGCGGCGGCCGGCGGCATCTGTTCGCAGTCCAACACGTTCGCCGCAGCTGGTATCTATACTTCGACCGTCACCGTCACGGATGACGATGGCGGTGTCGGCGGACCGATCACGGTGGTGATCGTCGTCTACAACCCGGACTCGAAGATGACCGGCGGCGGGACGGCGAATTCACCGGCAGGCGCTCTCGTCGCGAATCCGCTCGCGACGGGCGTCGCCCAGTTCGAACCGAACGCGCAGTACCTGCCGCGTGCAACGACGCCGAGCGGAAAGGCGAAGTTTACGTTGAGGACGCAGTCGTTCGACTTCACCTCTGGCGCCCTCGAATGGCTGGTGGTGACGGATGACAAGGGCCAACTGCGGGGCAGCGGCACGATCAACAACGCGGGCAACTACGGCTTCCTGCTGACGGTGGTTGACGGCGGTACCCCTGGTGCGGCGGGCGATCGGCTGCGGATGAAGATCTGGGATAAGTCTGCCGGCGATGCCGTCGTCTATGACACCACACCGGGCGGTGCCGAGGACATCGACGTGTCGCCGACGCTGCCAATCAGCGGTGGCAACCTCACGCTGCACAAGCAATGAGAGCAAGTTAGACGCGCTCTCTTGGACGGAGGGGCCGGCTCTAGCCGGCCCTTCGTTTATCTGCCAACTCGCAATTCGATTCAAGTCGAATCGAGTCGATTTGATGCACGTTTAAAACCGATATAGAGTCAGCGTCCGGCGGATGTTGGCAAACCGAATGTGGCGGGCGGTGTGTCTTGCCACGGCGTTCTGGGCGTGTACGTGCCCTGCGGCGGCGCAGATTGGCGGAGGCACGCTCACGGGAGTCGTCGTGGATCAGGCTGGCGCCGCGGTGCGTGGGGCCATGCTGACGATCACGGCTGCAGAGACGAACCTGCGGCGCACGACCCTGACAAGCGCGGACGGGAGATACGTGGTTCCAGGGCTGGTGCCGGGTTCGTACGCAGTCCGCGTCGAGCTGAACGGCTTCCGGGCGCTGACTCGCGAAGGCATCCGGCTGGCGACGGGTGAAACTGTTCGCCTCGACCTGCAGCTCGAGCTTGGAGCCATTGCCGAAGCGGTCAAGGTCACGGCGGATGCGCCACTCCTGCGCGGCGAGACCTCTGGGCTCGGGCATGTCGTCGACAACCGCAGGATTGTCGATCTGCCGCTCAACGGCCGCAGCTTCATCACGCTGGCGACGCTCGTGCCCGGCGTCGCGGTGCCGCCGCCACCGGCGGCGCCGTTTCCGCGCATCAACGGCGGCCGGCCGCGCACCAACGAATACCTGTTCGACGGCATCTCCGTGCTGCAGCCGGAGCCGGGCCAGGTGGCGTTCTTCCCGAACGTTGACGCCATCCAGGAGTTCAAGATCGAAAGCAACAGCCCGCCGGCGGAGTTTGGCCGCTTCAGCGGCGGAGTGGTGAACCTGACGACGAAGTCGGGGACCAATGCATTGCGCGGCACCGTGTTCGAATTCTTCCGGCGTGAGGCGCTCAACGCGCGGAACCTGTTCGCGCCGGCGGTGAAACCGCCGTTCCGGCGCAATCAGTTCGGCGGCGTCGCCGGCGGACCGATTCGGCGCGACCTGACCTTCTTCTTCGTTGACTACCAGGGCCAGCGGCAGACGATTGGGCGCACGGTGATCTCCACTGTGCCGACGCTGCTCCAGCGCCAGGGCGTGTTCACCGAGGCGATCGGCGGCAGGCTCCCCGCCATCTATGACCCAGCCACCGGCGGTGCCGGGCGCAGCCCTTTCGCCGGCAACACGATTCCGAGCGAGCGAATGGACCCGGTCGCCCGGGCGCTGCTCGAACGGTATCCGCTGCCGACCAGCGCCGGCACCGCCAACAACTACCGCCGCGTCGGCGACGAATCGGTAGACCAGGATCAGTTCAGTCTGCGTCTCGATCATCGATTTCCCACAAACCGCGACCAGGTGTTCGGGCGTCTGACACGGTTCCGTGAAGAGTTCCTCCCGGTGACACCGTTCCCTGATGGCAGCGGTGTCACGACCGGAACGCTCGGGCCGCAGGACACCACCTCCTCTGCCTTCGCGTCCAGCTACCAGCGGACATTCTCGAGCGATGTGCTCAATGAACTTCGCATCGGCGACACCCGGCGTACTGTCGTGCGGTCGGCGGCCTCACTGAGCGGGACCGCCTCCACCAGCCTGGGCCTGCCAGGCATCCCGTCGGACGCACGGTTTCCGAATACGCTTCCGACCTTCCTCATTGCCGGCTATCAGCAACTGGGATCACCGCCGAACACCGCGTCGGAGTTCAGCACGAGCGTCACGCAGGTCGCCGACTCGCTGACCTGGCTGAAGGGCCGGAATACGTTCAAGATGGGTGGTGATCTGCGGTGGGAGCGGCTCAACGTCATGCAGCCGCCATCGCCGACGGGTTCCTTCACCTTCAGCAGCCTGTTCAGCGACCTCCCCGGTGCTGCGAATACGGGCACGCCGCTGGCGAGTTTTCTCCTCGGGCAGGTCCAGCAGTTTTCGATCGACCTGCAGCAGGAGGAGATCCGGAACCGCGCGCACTTCGAGGAGTACTTCGTCCAGGACGACTGGCGGCTGTCGAACCGCGTCACGGTGAACGGCGGCGTGCGCTACACGCTGAACTTCCCCTCGACAGAAGAGAGCAACCAGGTCGGCGTCTTCAACCTGCAGACGCAGCAGCTGGAGTTCCTGGGCCGCGACGGGCAGCCGCGCGCCGCTCGCCAGCTCCACAAGCTCAATTTCGGTCCGCGTCTCGGCATCGTCGGACGCATGACGGACGGGACGGTCGCGCGCGCCGGCTACGGCATGGTGTGGATCGAGATGGCCGGCATCACGACGCCGTTCACGACGCCAGTTTTCCCGTTCCTGCAGACCGTGTCGCAGCGGACGCTCGACAACATCATGCCGGCCTTCACGCTCGCGGGCGGGCCGAGCGTCCAGCCGATTCCGATGACGCCGAACGCCGGCGTCGGACAGGGCGTGTTTGCGGTGGATCGCGATCTGGGTTCCGGCTACGTCCAGCAGTGGAATACGTCGGTTCAGCAGGAACTGACCACCGACATCTCCATCGAGGTCGCCTACACGGGATCGAAGATCACCCGCGTCGGGCTGCCCGACACCAATCTGAACCAGCTGACTGTCGATCAGCTCGCGCTGGGCGCATCGCTGCAGCAACGTGTGCCGAATCCCTACTTCGGCGTCATTCCGCGCTCGTCGTCGCTTGGCGATCCCACGATTCCAGTCGCGCAGTTGCTGAAGCCGTTTCCGCAGTACACGACCGTGAGCCTGTATCGAAACAATGTAGGCACGACCATCTACCACGGCATCTACGCCAAGCTGGAGCAGCGCTTCTCGCGAGGCCTGTCCTATCTCGTGAGTTACACGCGTTCGAAGCTCGTGGACGACGCATCATCGGTGTTCGACGCATCGATCCTGACCGGGCCGGTCGCCAACTTTCCGGTCGCCGACAGCTTCAACCGGCGCCTGGAACGAGACTATTCAAACGGCGACATTCCTCACGTGTTGGTCGCTTCGGGCGTGTGGGACATGGCATGGGGATTCACGCTCGCCGGAGTCGTGACGCTTCAATCGGGCGTCCCGCTCGCCATCTCCCAGACGACGAACAACAACGCCTTCGCCGGGTTCGGCACGCAGCGGCCAAACCTCGTCGGCGATCCGGAACTGCCGGCGGATGAGCGATCCGTTAGCCGGTGGTTCAACACGGGCGCGTTCGCCGCCGCGGCCCCGTTCACCATCGGCACGAGCTCGCGCAATCCCGTCCGCGGGCCTGGCTATCGCAACCTCGACCTTGCTGTGATGCGTCGCATGGCCTTGTCGGGCAGTCGCGCCCTGGAGCTGCGCGCGGAAGTGTTCAACGCCATGAACACCCCGCCGCTCGGTACGCCGAATACGACCGTCGGATCTGCCGCCTTCGGCACGATCACGTCGGCCGGCGATCCGCGGGTCGTGCAGCTTGCGGTGAAGTTTCTCTTTTGATTAGCGGATCTGATCGGCGAGCAGCGCCACCGTCAGCGCGTAGTAATGCGCGCAGTTGTAGTGCAGGATGGCGTCGTAGTTTTCGTAGACCAGGAAGGTCCGGCGGTCGGTCGTTACCAGGCCGGCCTTCACGTCGCTCTTTGGCAACGCTCGGCCGTTCGGCAGCCGTACGCCGAGCTGCTGCCACTCGGTCAGCGGGATGCGCTCCGTCATGTTGCGCATGGCGAAGCAGCCTTCCGTCCGCTTCGTCGTTTCCTGGTCGATCCGCGTCCGCGCCTCGGGCGTGACCCGCACCTCGCGGCCCCACGTGAACTCGTCGTCCCAGCCCGACTCCTCGAGGTAGTTGGCGATCGACGCCAGCGCATCGGGCGTCGATCCCCAGATGTCGCGGCGGCCGTCGCGGTCGAAGTCTTGGGCGAACTCCAGATAGCTCGATGGCATGAACTGGGCCTGGCCCATCGCGCCCGCCCACGATCCGGTCATGGTTTTCGTTTCGATATACCCCTTCGAGACCATCGTCAGCGCGTTGAACAGCTCGCGGCGGAAGTACTCGGCGCGCCGCGGTTCCCACGCGAGCGTGGCGAGTGCCTGGAAGACCGGCGTGTTGCCGGTCACTCGGCCGTAGCGCGTCTCGATCCCCCAGATTGCCATGACGAAGCGGCGCTGGACGTCGTATTCGGATTCGATGCGTCCCAGGACGGTACGGTTCTCGCGGGCGAGTTCCCGGCCGCGGCGGACTATCGCCGGAGTGACGCGCGCTCTGTAGTAGCGATCGAAGCCGACGACGAGCTCGGCCTGGGAGCGGTCGTTCTGGATGACCCGGGGCAGCGGCTCGACGCTGCCAAGCGCCTGCTGGATCAGGGCGTCGCTGTAGCCGCGGTCGCGTGCCTCAGCCATGAGCGCCTGCAGCCATTGGTCAAACGGCGGCGGTTGCTCAACGACCGGTTCCTGCGGCGTCTGGGATAGCGCAAGGGCAAGCAGGACCGCGAAGAGACGCACGAGCTCATTATGAGCCTGCCTCGCCGAAGCTCGAAGAGCGAAGGCGGGTTGCAATTCGCGACGCGGTCCGGTCTAATTCTTCAACTGAGGCCAAAACACTTATGCCTTACACATTGAACGTGAACGGACGCTCGACGACGGTGGACGTGCCGGCGGACATGCCCCTGCTGTGGGTTATTCGCGACGTCCTGAACCTGAAGGGCACCAAGTTCGGCTGCGGCATCGGGCAGTGCGGCGCATGCACCGTGCAGCTGCGCGGCCGCGCGGTCCGCTCGTGCCAGACACCGGTGTCGGCAGCGGCGAACGCGCCGATCACCACGCTCGAAGGGCTGTCGGCCGACGGCACGCATCCGCTCCAGATCGCCTGGCGCGAGATCGACGTGCCGCAGTGCGGCTACTGCCAGGCGGGCCAGATCATGTCGGCCGCGGCGCTCCTGGCGACGACGCCGAAGCCGAGCGACGACGACATCGATCGCGCGATGAACGGCAACGTCTGCCGGTGCGGAACCTACGTTCGCATCCGCGAGGCGATCCACAAGGCCGCGGCGATGCCGCCGCGCAACGCGCCGCAAACCGCGCGCGCGGAGCGATAACCATGACTACGATGCACCTCAATCGTCGCGCCTTCCTCAAAGTCACAGCGTTGGCTGGTGGCGGCATGATGGTCGCCACGTATATCGATCCGCTGACCGGCGTCTTCGCGCAGGCGCCGCAGGCCCCGGCGGCCAACTTCGTGCCCACCGCCTTCGTCAAGATCACGGCCGACAACGTCGTGACGATCATGTCGAAGAACCCGGAAATCGGGCAGGGGATCAAGACGGCGCTGCCGATGCTGATTGCCGAGGAGCTGGAAGTGCCCTGGGCGGACGTGCGCATCGAGCAGGCCGACCTCGACCAGTCGAAGTACGGCCAGCAGAACGCCGGCGGCAGCACGGCGACGCCCAACAACTACGATCCGCTGCGCCGCGTCGGCGCCGCGGTGAGACAGATGCTCGTCGCGGCGGGCGCGCAGGCGTGGAACGTCCCCGTCAGCGAGTGCTACGCCGCGAAGACGACGGTCTACCACCGGCCGAGCAACCGTTCGATGACCTACGGTCAGCTGGCGGCGACGGCGGCGACGCTGACGCCGCCCGACATGGCGAGCGTGCCGCTCAAGGCCGCCTCGACGTTCGCGATCATCGGCCAGCCGAACCAGGGCGTCGACAACCTGGCGATCGTCACCGGCAAGCCGACGTTCGGGATCGATTTCACGCTGCCCGGAATGCTGTTCGCCGTGTATGAGAAGTGCCCGGTCTACGGCGGCACCGTGGTGCGCGCCAACCTTGACGAGATCAAGGCGCTGCCGGGCGTCCGCCACGCCTTCGTC
>Ga0134127_10002939_pt1 | contig 12208 bp, 8 predicted proteins | sample KB31753_FD_96459 | JGI IMG/M metagenome (GOLD analysis project Ga0134127, IMG submission 96459) | Terrestrial soil microbial communities with excess Nitrogen fertilizer from Kellogg Biological Station, Michigan, USA - KB3-175-3 | ecosystem: Environmental > Terrestrial > Soil > Unclassified ...
CCGATGTGCTGATCACGGCCGACGTCGAAGCGGACACCGGGAAGATCGCCGTAACCCTGGGCTCAACACCGTTGATGGATCAACGAGACATCATGTCGTACTTGATGACGGGTGGTCCGGCCACCACTAACCCCACCATCACCACGGGACCCGCCCAGACCGACCCTGCCAGCACCGGGGCGGCGATGGCGGTCAATGCTGCATTGGGGACTGTGGCTGGGAGCGCCGGACAGAAGCTCGGCCTCGACGTGGTCCAGATCCTTCAGGACCTGCAGGGCGCTCAAACACTGGTGGCGGGCAAGTACGTTTCGCCCGACCTCTACCTCGGATTCCGGCAGCCGCTGGTACAGGCTACCGCCTCACGCGACACCGGTCCGGAGACCGGTACTGACGTCATGGAGTTCGAGGTGGAGTACGCCGCGTTCCGGGACGTGCTGCTCAACCTTCAGGGAGCCGGCTCCGAGTTCCGGGTATTCCTCCGGCTCCGGAGCGGCTACTGATCTGCCGCCTACCGGCCGCGCGCTGCACCTGTCGCTCTGCATTCTGATCGCTTGCGCGCTTGGCGCGGCAGAGCGGGGGAGCGCGCAGGATTCGCTCATCATCGTAGGGCATTCCCCGCAGGTGGGCTCGGTCGGATTCAAGTTCACAGGCAGCCAGAGCTTTCTCGCCTCGGAGCTCACGCGGCAGACGGAGCTTCGCGGTCGAGGCTCGTTCTACGGTTTCCGACGGCTGGTGGGGAAGCTGCCTTTCATCTCGGCTCCCGGGACCACTGCGTTCGATCCGATCGAGCTCCAGAAGGACGCCGTCCGATTACGGCGGTTCTATCAGCAATCCGGATTCATCCATCCCGAAGTAGACTATCGGGTCCGGACCAAAAACAACGGCAACCTCGTGGACATTGATTTCGTCATCAACGAGGGCCCAAGCGTGAGCTTGCGGAATCTCACGACGGTCGGTCCCACGGGGGGGCCCGGCCCCGAGCTTCCGAGATCCCTGGACGCGGAGTGGCGGGCGCTCCAGGCGGACATCGGCGCGGCGCGGGAGCGCCGGTTCGGGGCGGCCGAGGGACAAGCTGTGGAGCAGCAGATCGTCGCGTGGCTCCGGAATCGCGGATATCCCGATGCCGCAGTCCGCTCCCAACTCACCATCGACTCGGTCCAGGACGTCGCCGATTTCGTCGTCAACGTGGACCCCGGCCCTCGGCGACGGATCGGCATCATCACGGTGGACGGAAACACCTTGGTCAGCGACCGGGTGGTCTTGCGCGAGTTCAAGCCGCAATCCGGCGACTGGCTCTCGGCCGACGCGCTCGGCCACGGTCGCTCCCGCATCCAGCAGGTCGCTCTCTTCCGGCAGGTGTCGCTCGACGTCCCTCCCGAAGCTACGACCGACTCCACCGTGGCCGTGCGCATTCGAGTAACCGAAGCGCATCCTCGCTTGACTCTGGCTGAGATTGGGTACGTCTCGGACGGTGCCGGACTCACCGGTCGGGTACAGTGGACTCATCCAAACTTCACCGGTGGCGCGCGCAGTCTCACCGCGTCGGTCGAAGGGGCGACGGGAACGGGCGCGATTCAGGGGCAGGGCGAACGGTTCGTGCGCACGTCGCTGACCCTGACTCAGCCATATGTGTTCACCTCCGGGCTGCTGGCGACCTTCGGTCCGTTCGCCGAGTACCGGGACGACTACCGGGACCAATCCGTTGCGCTCGGTGTCACGGCGGCGCTGATCCGGCGTATCGGTGACTTGTCATCGATTGCGCTCCAGTACCAGTACAGCGGCCGGCACATTTACGAGTATCGGGGCGGCGAGGTCTCGCCCGGCAACATCAGCTTGCTGACCCTGCTGAGCCTCCAGAACCCCACCTTGATAGACTCTCTCGGTACCAAAGAAGACGAGAGTTCTCTGGGTCTCACGGCCACGCTGAGTCAGGTGGATAATCTGGTGGATCCGCACCGGGGATTTGTCTTCAGACCAAGCGTCAAAGTCACCGTCCCAGCCGGTCTCAACACCTCCCAGTTCGTCCGGCTCGACCTCGCGGCTACCCGATTTCAGCCATTGAGCCGAAAGGTCGTGCTGGTGGGCCGGGCCACGTTCGGCCGGCTGTTTCCATTCGGTAAGAGTGTGCCGCCCCCCGGCGGTGATCCGACCTTTTCCTTCCTGCACATGCGGGACGAGTCCATGACAGCGGGCGGTACCGACGACGTCCGGGGATGGAGCACGGGCCTGCTTGGTCCGAAGGTTCCAAACGTGCAGGGCACGGTCGAGGGAACCGATACCGTGCTCACGGCGGATCGGTGGGCTCCGATCGGCGCTCTGGCCCGGCTGACCGGATCCCTCGAGTTGCGATTTCCGGCGCCCGGGCTCCCGCCAAATTGGGGTGCGCACATCTTTCTGGACGCCGGACGGGTCTGGACTCCCGATGATCGCTTCTCAGTCAGTCCGATACTCCCGGACTCGACGGACTTTCGCTTTTCGGCCGGTGCAGGCCTGAGCTACCAGACCCCTGTCGGAGCAGTGCGGGTCAGCATCGGCTACAAGCTCAACCCTTCGTTAGGGGACGTGCGGGACGCCGGCGAGGTTCTTGACTCGGTGCTGGCTGGCAAGCCGGCCAGCAGCGTGCCAGCGCATTGGCTCGACCGACTGCACCTCCATCTCTCGCTCGGCCTGGCACTGTGAGAGTATGCGATGTCGGCGGCCGTGGCCACGCACGACGCCCCTTCATGCACGCTCTGCTGGTAGGCGTTTTCCTCCTCCTCCGCGCCGGAGTGGCCAGGGCGCAAAAAACCGACTCGGTTTGGATCCGGAATGGCGACCACATCACGGGCGAGATCAACTCTCTCTCCCGGGCACTGCTCGAGTATTCCACCGACGACCTGGGCACCATCTACATCGAGTGGGACAAGGTGGATCGGATCACCAGTCCCGCCACGTTTGAGGTGCAGCTGATCTCGGGGAAGAGGCATTATGGGCCGCTTGGACTGGGCCCGGTTGGGTTGGTGATCGTGGGCGCCGACACGCTGCCCTTGCGGGAGATCGTGGGGATAGCTCCGATCAAGGGAAGCTTGCTCGCTCGCTTGAGTGGCTATCTCGATCTTGGCTTCTCGTTCCAGAAGGCCCACCAGACGGTTCAGCTCACGACGGGCGCCAGGGTGATGTACCGGGGAACCCTGGCGGAGACGATATTCGAGCTTACCACCTTCCTCGAGGATCGGGATGATGCGGCAGAAACATCCCGACTCTCGACCGGGCTCACGGAGCGGTTGCTGTTCGGGGAGCGATGGAGTGCAGGAGTGGGCGTCGGGTTCGATCGAAACGACGAGCTGGACCTGGCGGGCCGTGCCCGACTAATCGGCTTCGGGTCTCGCACGCTGGCTCAATCAAACCACGTCGACGTTCGGGCCAACCTGGGTCTCATGGTTACGCAAGAGCGGTACTTCTCGACCGATAGCACGTCGCATGGTCTGGAGGGAGTCGTGAGCGCAGAGTTCAATGCCTTCCGCTACGACCAACCCAAACTAAATGCCTCGATCAAGAGCCAGGCGTTCCCAAGTTTTACAGTCAAGGGCCGGGTGAGGCTGCAGAACGATCTTCGAGTATCGTATGAGCTGGTGAAGGATTTCATGCTCACCTTTACGCTGTTCGACTCGTACGACAGCAAGCCGCAGGCGGTAGCGGCCCCGAAGAACGACTTCGGGACAACGTTTGCGATCAGCTGGACCTTCGGTGACTAGTGGAGTCGGTACGGGCGTCAGTAGTCATCGAAGTAGCGCTGGATGGTTTTGGGGTCTTTTGTCTTGGTGAGCGCCAGGCGGAGGAGCACTCGCGCCTTCTGCGGGTTGTGCCCCAACGAGGCGACGAACCCATTTTTGTCGTCGTCCACTTCCACGTTCCGGTCAACCTGGCCGGTGACCACTCGCGAAGAGCGCACGCAGACGATCCCCTTCTTCGCTTGCGCAGCCAGCGCGGTGACTGCGGCCGCGGTCATGTTGCCGTTCCCCACGCCCGCGATCACGAGGCCCTTTGCCCCGGAGGCCACCGCCGCGTCGATAATGGCCCCGTCCATGTTCTCATAGGCCATGATGATGTCCACGCGTGGCAAGGTGGTGTTCTTGTCGACGGTGAACTCCGACGTCGCCGTGTTACGGCCGACTGGGCCGCGATACCACTCGATCTCACCATAGGCGATGGTGCCGATCAAGCCCGAAATCGGGGAGAGGAAAGTCTGCACGGCAGTCGTGCTGGTCTTGGTGAGCGATGATGCCCCGTGAATCCAGTCGTTGACGACCACCAGTACCCCGCGCCCGGCCGCTTCCTTGCTCGCCGCCACCGCCACGGCGTTGTAGAAGTTGAGGGGACCGTCCGCCGAAAGGGCGGTGGAGGGCCGCATCGCCGCGGTCATCACCACCGGCTTCTTCGACTTGACGACCAGGTTGAGAAAATAGGCCGTCTCCTCGATCGTGTCGGTGCCGTGGGTGACCACTACACCGGCGACATCGGGCATGGCGAGCAGCTCATTGATCCGGGTGGCGAGCTTGACCCAGACCTCATCGTTCATATCCTGCGAGCCGATGTTGGAGATCTGCTCACCCCGCAGGTTGGCCAGCTTCTTTGCCTGGGGCACAGCGGCGAGCAGCTGCTCGACGCCGACCTGGCCGCTGGTGTAGGCAGCCTGCACGTCGGTCGCCGCCGCACCGGCGATGGTGCCGCCGGTGGCGAGTACCACGACGTTCGGGAGGGCACTCTTCGGCGCCGCCTGGGCACCGGCCCTCGCGCGACTGCCCGCGGCACCGAGCAGCAGAGTCAGGATCAGCGAGAGGACAAATCGCCGCGACATAACCACCTCCTACTGAGTCAGCAGCACAATGACAGGGCCCCACGCCGTCAAAAGGATGTTGCCGATGGCGTAGGGAACCGTGTACCCCAGCACCGGAACCTTGCTTTGCGCTTCGTCCTGGATCGCCCGGAGGGCTGCGGTATTGGTGCCGGCGCCGGCACAGGCGCCCAACAGGATCACGGGGTTCATCCGCAGAACAAAACGCCCGAAGAGCAGCGCCACGAGGTGCGGCGTGACGGCAACGAAAAGACCGACCACCACCAACGAGAGCCCGGTGCGGCGCAGGCCATCGACGAAATCGGGCCCGGCGCCGAGTCCGACTACCCCGATGAACACCGCGAGGCCCACGGTGTCGAACACCCAGAGGGCCGGCTCCGGGATACGGCCGAAGGTCGGATAGACCGAGCGAAGCCACCCGAAGACGAGACCCATGATCAGAGCCCCGCCGCTCGCGGTCAGGCTGAGCGGCAGTCCACTCACGTTCACGGACAGCAGGCCGAGGAAGCCGCCCAGGACAATTCCCAGACCGACGAAGACGATATCGGTGGTGCTGGAGGAACGCTCGACGTATCCCAGCACCCGGCCCACTCGTTCGACGTCCGCGGCTGCGCCAACGATCCGAAGCAGGTCACCCCGGTTTACCGTCGTTGCGGCTGAGAACGGGATCTGCTCCCCGCCGCGCACCAGCTCGCGCAGGGCCACGCCTCGGCCGTGCTCTTCAGCCAGGCTGGCGAGGGTGCGGTCCACCAGGGCGCCATTGGTCAGCACCACGTCGAGTGCCGCCACCGGGAAGTCCAGGAGCTCACGATCCTCGATTTCCGTCCCGATCGTGGTTCCGCCTGCGAGTACTCGTCGGCGTGCACTCAGGGCGACGGCGTCGCCGGTGGCGAGAGCCGTATCCGGCTCCGCCGCGAGGAGTTCCCCGCCGCGGTGGATCCGCTGAACGAACCCGCGGTCGGCTCCGAATGACCGCTCCAGCTCGGCCGCGGTCCGGCCGGCCCACCTATCGGCCAGCCGATAGGCCCTGACATCCCACTCGCGATAGGCCGACCGAATGCTCGACTCCTCCGGAGATCCGCCCGACATCAGCTGCTCCAGCTTCCTGCCCTCTCCCTCGAGATTAACCCCGAGGATGCGAGGTCCGAGGTGGGACAGGAACCAGACTGCAGCGCCCGTGCCGACGAGGTAGGTAACCGCGTACGCCACCGGGATATTGTTGAGCAGCCGGGTCGTCTCGGCCTGGGGCAAGCCAAGCCGCGCAATCGCGTCCCCTGCGGTGCCGATAACAGTGGACTCGGTGAAAGCGCCTGCCACGAGCCCTGCGGCGGTTCCGGTGTCGTAATCGAAGATCTTGGCTGCGAGGAGCGCCGCCAGCAGAGCGGTGACGCAGAGGACGATCGTCAGGGCGACCTGCGGCAGGGCGCTCTTGCCCAGCCCTCGGAAGAACTGCGGACCGACCTTGTAACCCGTCGCGAACAGGAAGAGATCGAAAAAGACGATCTTGACGAGTGGTGGGACCGAAATGTGAAGCTGGCCGATCAGTACTCCGGCGAGCAGGGTGCCAACCACGTTGCCCAGCTGGAAAGAGCCGACCCGGATTCGGCCCACCACGAACCCCGCGGCCAGTGTCAGGAAGATGGCCAACGCCGGATTCTCCCGTAGTGCCCTCACGAAGTACGCCATCGATGCCTCGTCACCGGGTCACCTGCAACAGCCACGGTGTCCCGATTAACAGGTAGAGCAACAGACAGACTCCGGTATTGAAGGCGCCCAGCCGGTAAAGATCTTCCGAGGCGTGCAATCAGGTGCCGGCGCGCCGAGGGCGCGGTCACGGCCCGGATCCGGCGCGGGGAATGCTAGCGCCCCTGGCCCGTCATGGTGGCCGGGTTGAGGATCTCTTTGAGCTGCTGTTCCGTGAGGATGCGCTTCCCGCGGATAAGCTCGATGATCCCCTCGCCGGTCTTCATGGCCTCCGCGGCGAGCTCGGTGGAGCGATGGTAGCCGATGACCGGGTTCAGGGCCGTGATCGTGCCGATGCTGTACTCGACGTAGTGCCGGCAGACCTCGGGGTTGGCCGTGATTCCCTCGACGCAGTGGAGGCGCAGCGTGCGGGCTGCGTTGATGAACATCGTCTGCGCTTCGAAGATGCAGGCGGCGATGATCGGCTCGAACGCATTGAGCTGGAACTGCCCCGCTTCGGCGGCCAACGTGATGGTCAGATCGCTGCCGATGACCCGGTAGCAGACCATGTTGACGACTTCCGGGATGACCGGGTTGACCTTGCCGGGCATGATGGACGAGCCGGGCTGCTTGGCCGGCAGGTTGATCTCGCGGATGCCGCAACGAGGTCCGGAGGACAGCAGCCGGAGGTCGTTGCAGACCTTCGCGAGCTTGATGGCGAGGCTTTTCATGCAGGACGAGTAGAGCACGAAAGCCTGAGTGTCCTGGGTGGCCTCGATCAGGTCCTCGGCCAGGTGAATCGGGAAGCCGCTGATCTTTGCCAGGTGCTCGGCGCACTTCTGGGCATACCCTTTTGGCGCGTTGAGGCCGGTACCGATCGCCGTGGCCCCCATGTTGACCTCGTACAGCACCCGCTGGACGGACTCGAGGGCCTGGACCTCGCCGGCGAGGGTCTGGGCGAACGCAGTGAACTCCTGGCCCAGGGTCATCGGCACGGCGTCCTGGAGCTGAGTTCGTCCCATCTTGAGAATCGCGCCGAACTCCTTGCCCTTGGTGCGAAACGCCTGGATCAGCTCCTTGATAGCGGCGACGACCTCAATGTTGCCGAGCGCCATGCCGACGTGCATGGCGGTGGGGTAGGCGTCGTTGGTGGACTGGGAGCAATTGACGTGGTCGTGCGGGTCGCAGTGCTGGTATTCCCCCCTCGCATGTCCCATCAGCTCCAGCGCGCGGTTAGCGATCACCTCGTTCGCGTTCATGTTGGTCGAGGTGCCGGCGCCGCCCTGCACCATGTCGAGCCGGAACTGATCGTGCAGCTTGCCATCGAGGACTTCCCGGCAAGCCCCTTCGATGCCGCTCAGGATCTCCTTGGAGAACTGGCCGGATTCGTAATTGGCCCGCGCGGCCGCGAGCTTCACCATCGCGAGGGCCTTGATGAAGTTCGGGTAGAGCCGAAGCTGTACGCCCGATATCTGGAAGTTCTCGAGCGCACGTGCGGTCTGGACGCCGTAGTAGGCGTCGGCAGGAACGCTCAGTTCACCAAGGAGATCGTGCTCAATCCGGGTTTTCGCCGCAGGCATGATTCTCTCCAAGGTCAACACTATGCCAAGTCGAGCCGCCTGTCGCCGGAAGAACTACGCTCGCGCAGGCCCGAAAAAGTACGGGATTCCGGCCACCGACATTTCTGTGGGATGAGGGTGGCAACCGATTGTAGAGGCGATGAGATACGGCGGCCCCGGGGTGAGGCCCCAACCTGTCATTTTTGACAGTTTCCCAGCCGCACGGCCGCCCCTATGCTCTCAGGGAACCCCGTTACACGCCGGCAGGGGTTTTCTCTCACGATGCCTCCCCAGCGTATGACACGCGGGAGTTACCAGCAGGATACCGACCGGGTGTACGGCTGGAGACAGCGAGGCCGGGACGCTGCCGGAGTCGAACGCCAGTCTCACCGATCAGACAGGATGCCCTGAGGCCATGTGATAGCCGCCAACCCTTCGGCAGCCGTCGAGTTGGTTTCTCCACCCACTTTCCGGGTCCTTCCGCAGTCGGGCTGGGCTGGTGCCGGCGTGGCGGCCGGAACCGGTGTGGCGTGTATGCTGGCCCAGTGGGTCGCGGTCCAGTTGTGGGTGCCTCCGGCCAACGTCACCACCGTGTGGGTGGAAGGCGGCATTTTGCTGGCAGCCGCCCTCCTGACGGAGCCTCGACGATGGCCGGCGGTCATCGGGGCTGGGTCCTTGGGCGCCGTTTTCCTGTTTCTCGGGTTGCAACTGGTCGCACCGGTCTCGGCCGTTGTCCTGGGCGTGCTGGCCGGCCTTCAGACGGTCGCACTGGCGGGGGTTTTTCGCTTGGTCCTGCGAGGTCCGTTGACCCTCGGAACGCTGCGGGAGTTCCGGAGCTATCTGGTCGTCGTGGTGGTTGGGGGGGCGATCGCCGCTTCGACTCTGTTTATTGCCGGAGCCTGGGCGCTGGGATACCGCGCCGCAACGTTTCAGGTGTGGCGTACGTTCGCTCTTGCTTCGCTGCTGGGCTACCTGACGGTGACGCCGATGCTGGTGTTGCTGATCAGGGAAGCCGACAGTTTTCGGCGGGTCCCCGTGCGGAGGGGGCTCGAGGCGGGGCTCCTCACCGTCCTTCTTGGACTTGCCTCCGGGTTCGTATTCCTGGAGCCCACGGATCGTTCCGTAACCTGGCCGGCTTTCGTAACGACCATTCCCCCTCTGCTGCTCTGGTCGGCCATGCGCTTCGGAGTTTTGGGTGCGAGCGCTTCGGTGCTTTTCGTCACGCTGGTCTCGACCTTGGGTACCGCCCGAGGCATGGGACCATTCGCGAGCCTGTCGGCGGCAGATAACATCCTGTGGCTACAAGCCTTCATGTTGAGCACAGCACTTCCGCTGCTCGGCCTGGCCGTCGTCGTAGGGGAGCAGAAGCGTACAGCCGTAGCACTGAAATCCTCCGAACTCCGTCTGAGAAAGGTCAACCGTAACCTGACGGCTGCACGTGAGGAGGAGGCCACCCGTATTGCTCGCGAGCTGCACGACGATGTCGGACAGCGGCTGGCGCTGGTGTCAATCGGACTCAGCCGCCTGCGGCAAGCCTACGGGGAGGGGGTGCCCCGGCCTGTCCGCGATGTGACCCGGATTCAGGAGCAGGCGAGTTCGATCGCCCACGCCTTACGGGTAATCTCACACCAGTTGCACCCGCCCGAGCTGGAGCAAGTCGGGCTCGGCTCGGCGCTCGAGACGAAATGCAACGAGGTCCGCCAGGCTACCGGCCTGAGTGTAGGTCTGTGCAACCACGGCGACACCTCGTCGATACCGCCCGACGTCGCTCTGTGCCTCTTCCGGGTGGCGCAGGAGGCCTTCAACAACGTGATTCGACATTCCGGAGCTCATAACATCGACCTGGAGCTGCGCCGCGAAGGTACCGAGTTGCTGCTACAGGTCACTGACGATGGGCGGGGATTCGAGCCCGCCGCGTCGGACCCGGGAAACGGGCTGGGGCTCTACTCCATCGGGGAGAGGGTGCACGCCGCCGGCGTCACGGTAAAAGTCGAGAGCGCGCCGGGCGGCGGAACCACGATCCGGGTCGCTGTTCCAGTGCGAGAGGCCCTGGATGCATAGGCAGCGGGTCATCATCGCGGACGATCACGCCATGTTTCGCGAGGGGCTGGCCCTCCTCCTGCCACCCGAGATGGAACTGGTGGCCGCGGTCTCGACTGGTCGAGAGCTGCTGGACGCTGCCCGCCGGCTGAAGCCCGACATCATCCTGGCCGACTTGACGATGCCCGAGCTGGGTGGTTTGGAGGCCCTTCGGATATTGCGGGACGAGGGGCTCCAGGCGCATTTCGTGGTGCTGACAGTGCATACTGCTCCGGCCATCGCGGCTGAGGCTCTCAGGGCCGGCGCCATGGGTTATGTGGTCAAGAACGCGGCCGGGGACGAACTAGTGCAGGCGTTACGCCTGGCGGCTGCAGGCCGGACCTACTTGAGCCCACTGGTTCCCGGAGACGTGGTGCGGCAACTGGCTCAAGGCACCCCCACCCCGAGGGACACGCTCACGCCAAGGCAATGGGAGGTGCTCCGGCTCCTGGCCGAAGGTCGAAGAGTCAAGGAAATCGCGGTCGATTTAGGGCTTTCGGTCCGCACCGTGGAGACCCACAAGTATGAAATCATGCACCACCTTGAGATCGACAACACGGTCGATCTGGTTAAGTTTGCCATTCGGCAGGGCATTGTGACCCCCTGAAAAACAGCCCCGGCTCAGCATTTTTTCGGACCCTGACACGCGTAGTTGTTCCGAGGTGAAAGGTGGGTGGCCGGAATAACTTCCACCTGTGGACCTCCCTCGCGGCTGGGGCCCGTCGTCGCGGGCTCGTGTTGTTCTCGCCGACGACAATATGCTGGTCGCGGCCGAGATGCAGGCACTACTCGAGCAGTCCTTCGAGGTGGTGGCTGTGGTGAAAAGTGGTGAGGAGCTCGAAACTGCCTTCGACGCTCTGGGCCCTGATGTGATCGTCACGGACATCGCCATGCCGGGCGAGGGAGGCCTGGCAGCGGTCCGGCATATTCGGGAGCGCAGCCCTGCAGCTCGAGTGGTGCTCCTGACCGTGCTCGAATCCCAGCCAATGATCCGGCTGGGGCTCTTGGCGGGAGCCTCCGCGTACGTGGTGAAGGCGGATGCCGGCGACGAGCTGGCGCAGGCCGTCAAGGCCGCGCTGGAAGGCCGGCGGTATGTCTCCGCAACGGCGCTTCAAGATTTGAGGTAGGAAACTTTAGGCGGAGGGACCCGTGCATCGTCGTTGGCTTCAGTTAACGCTGGCCGCCTGCATCGTGGCGCTTCTCGCCGGGGCTGCTCGCTTGCCCGGCGAGCCGTACACGATCGAGCTGGGCCCGTTCACCCTCCCCCCGAATGCGGGGCACTACGGACTCCGGCAGCCCGACCCGCTCGCCATGAAGCTGCCGGTGGACGGTTGGCTGCGAGGCCTTTCCTACGAGCTAGTGGATGAAAAAGGGGAGCGACTTCCGAAACAGCTGTTGCATCACCTCAATCTCATCGTGCCGGAACGCCGGGAGCTATTCAGCCAGATCATGCTCCGGATCGGCGCCGCCGGCCCGGAGACTGCGCCATACACTCTCCCCGCCTTCATGGGCTATCGGGTGCATCCGGGCGACAGTCTCCTGGTCATCGCGATGCTGCACAATCCGACGTCGAATGACTACCAGGGGGTTCGGCTGCGGGTGCGGCTCCGGGTGAGCCAGGGAATGCCCTGGTTCCATCCGATATCCATCCAGCCGGTATATCTCGACGTGATGCCTCCTGCCGGCGACCATGTTTTCGATCTGCCGCCGGGGCGGTCACAGAAGAGCTGGGAGGGACGCCCGGCCGTCGCGGCAAGGCTGTTCGCCGTGGGGGGCCACCTGCATCAGTACGGAACAGCATTGCGGTTCGAGGACGTTTCGACCGGGAAGGTGATCTGGGATGCTCGTCCGAAGCTCGATGCGAAGGGCGAGGTCGAGGGCATGCCGATCAATTATTTCCTGCCGTTTGGGACCGAGTTGTTCCCTGATCACGTGTATCGGCTCACGGCGGAGTACGACAACCCTACGGGGAAGGTGCTGGTGGAGGGTGGCATGGGCGCTCTCGGGGGGATCGTCAGGCCCGCCTCCGGAAGCGAATGGCCGACTGTGGCGC
>Ga0134127_10002940_pt1 | contig 12207 bp, 7 predicted proteins | sample KB31753_FD_96459 | JGI IMG/M metagenome (GOLD analysis project Ga0134127, IMG submission 96459) | Terrestrial soil microbial communities with excess Nitrogen fertilizer from Kellogg Biological Station, Michigan, USA - KB3-175-3 | ecosystem: Environmental > Terrestrial > Soil > Unclassified ...
AGCCTCCGTCGTGGAGTTGAACAGGAGCGAACAGAGAAAACAGAGAATAAAGGCTTCGTTCTCCGTTTCCTCCGTTTTCTCCTGTTCGCATCTTCTGCATCCGAAGAAATCTGTCCTGCACCCAGGCGGTAAGAATGGCCGACTTTCGCCTTGAATCATTCTCCCGATCCTGCTACTTATACTCATGGGCCAGTGGCCGCATGGATGGAACATCCTTACCAGCAATCGCTTTGGCATAGGTCTTTGGCGCGACAGGTCTGAAATTAGCCCCTCAGGCTGGCTCAGTCGCGCTGGCCCGCACTGGATCGGTTCTTGTGCGGGCCTTGTGTGTCGTTCCATGGGGCACCCTCATTTGGAAGGCTACGAAGTGCCCGACAAAGATATCACAAGATTGGACTGCCCTCCGATCTCCCGCAGCACCACCCGCCCAAGCCCCTGCTGCGGGGTAAAGCCCGCCGCGACGGCGGTATCGCCTGCCTAAAACCCCGTCGCGGCGGCAATTTTGCGCTTGCGCACCGCTGCTGAAGGTAGAGCAACCTCGCCGGCCAGTTCCGCGACCTCACGGTCGCAGCTACAAAGAAAAAGCGGCGAGCCCCGAAGAGCCCGCCGCCGGGTTGGCACGAGGCTGCTGACTTAGAGCTGGACGCAACGGCCGAGCGTGACCGGATCGGTCATCGGCGTGCCGTCGCTTTCGAGGAATTGGATGGAGATGATCGGATTGCCACCCACACCGCCGCGGCTCGGCTGCTTGGGCAGGACGATCTTGGTCGTGCCTGCCTGGATGAGGGTCACGTCGATGGCTTCTTCCCGCGTGTGCGTGCCTTTCACGTTGTTGCGGAAGATGAGCTTCGCATGCAGGCCGCCCAGGGTGAGGGTGCCGTCCATCGTGATGAACGGACCTTTGTGGTTGGTGCAGCTGTCGGCGTGAACGTTGACCGACGCCAGGGCCTGGTTCACCAGGTCAGGCGTGAGGTTCAAGCCCTGCACGCAACGGCCCAGGTAATATTCCTGGCTCAACGTTTGACCGTTGCCGTCGTTGAATTGAAGGTAGATGTGAGGGTTGCCACCCACGCCGCCGCGCGAAGGCTGCTTCGGGATGGTGATTTTGGCGCCCTCCGGCAGGAGGTTCACATCGACCTCATTGACCACGGTGGCGGTGTGAGTGCCCTTGGCGTTGTTCATGAAGATGAGCTTCATCTTCAGGGAGTCGATGGTGAGGTCGCCTTCCAGCGTGATTTGAGGCCCGTGCGAGTTGTCGCAGTCCAACTCGTTGACCAACAGACTGAGGTGGGTGGTCATGTCGAGGGACGCGGTGACTTGTTGATCGGCCCGGGCTGTCGTCAGGCCCAGGAGGGTGATGCCCGCCATTCCGGCGAGCAGATGGTTACGGAGTGCTAACGCTTTCATATCACTTTCAGTTGTTTGAGTTGTTTGTTCTGGCGATACCCCAGCCGCATCGAACGAAATGCCAATGGCATCGTGCCTCCTCGTTTTGTGTGGAAATGCCTCCGTGCCAGCCAACGTGGGCTGGGCTTTCACCAACCGATATTCGGTGTGTCCGTTGTAGACAATTTGCTTGGGATTTCCAAGAGCGAACCGACCCGCGCGCCTACGGTTCGGAGCACCAGGGAGAGTACGGTACTGCTAGTAGCGGTTCGCTGGAGGTGCGGGCCACTCCTCGGTCTTGGTGCTTGCAGAATGGCAAGTTGCACCGCAGGTGGCTCGACCGATTCGGCCAAAAGAAGGCACAGGAGTGCAAGACGACGGAATGGCTGGGGCGTTTGCTCGGAAAGCGGTTAGTGCTGGTTGTCTGCTACGTAATCCTACTGTGTCCCGTGCCGGATGCGCCCCCGTTCAAGGGCGCATCCGAACGATGCGATGACGCGCTGCGGCGGGCGCGCCAGCTCTCACTTGTTCGCAAGGCAAACGCAGGTCTAGTCAACTCCTTGGGGTAAACACCTACTTGGACATCCGTGTGACTGCGGCCAGTATGAGCTTGCTCATGAAGAACTGGCATCGCCCCGAGGATGGAACAAGGATAAGGATAACGCCGGTCGCGCCTGTCTGTCCTGAATCCTCAAACGGCAGGCGAGAAACGCAACAAGGCACAAAACCTATGAACCAACCCATGATCCTCAAAGTGGAAGAACTGGAAGAGCGCATCGCTCCAAGCGGCCACCCCGGTCAGCAAGGCTACGAAGGTCAACCCGGCAACCTGGGCAATGGGCAACAGGGCTATGAAGGCCAGCCCGGCAACCAGGGTAATGGACTGCAGGGCTACGAAGGGCTCCCGGGCAACCAGGGCGGCGGCAATCATCATCCGTGATGACGGCCTTCCGCCAGCGGCTTGGCTGTCTGGCTTGCCACCAAATTCCCGCCGAGCGGACGCCAGCGTGGTAGACGGGGCGAGTATGCCCCGTGAACCCCCATCCGAAAGACTCCTGCGCTACGCCCGCCCTGGCACTTTTTTTAGTTCATCCAAAAAATGAAGGGAGGTGAAACAGAATGGACAAAGAACCTATGCTGAAAGTTGAAGAACTGGAAGAGCGCATCGCTCCCAGTGGTATTCAAGGCTATGAAGGTCAGCCCGGCAACCAGGGCAACGGCCAACAGGGCTATGAAGGTCAGCCCGGTAACCAGGGCAATGGCCAACAAGGCTATGAAGGCCAGCCCGGCAATCAGGGCGGGTAACAATCCTTGATTGGCCGGATTCAGCGAACCGCCAGGCTGTGCGGCTGACGGCGTCGCCAACAAACTTCCCTTGAGCGGACGGCATTGCAACCTCCGCTCAAGGGGAGCGAAAGGGACAAAACCGGGAACTGACGCGAAGCGTCCGAACATTCGACACACGAAAGTCCAATGCAGCAACAACTGAATCCGCAATCGCCATCTACCGCCGCCCCCACCGAGTCAACGCCGCGTGCCAAGGTCGGGGTGATGCCGCTGTTCTCCACCTGGATCTACCTGTGTCGAGACGGACCGGTGCATCTCAACCAGAGATTGGAGGAACTCACGGATCGCCTGCGCCAGGAGGTTCGCAACAACGTGAAACGGACGAACGCCGGGGGCTGGCACTATGCGTTCGACCTCTTCGAATTGAAGGAACCGGTCGTCGATGAATTCCGAGACCAGATGGAACTGCACGTCCGGACTTTCCTCAATCACTTCCGCCCCGAAACTGCCATGAAAAAGGACCGATTCCGGCTCCGAGGCTGGATCAACGTCAATCGCGCGGGCGACTTCAACGTGCGCCATTGTCATCCGGGGTGTTTCCTTTCGGCAGTCTATTACGTGAAGGTTCCGCAGGACATGAAAGGGGGAGAGATCGCCTTCCACGACCCGCGTGGGCCGGTCGTCGCCATGTACGAAACTCCGGAGATCGATTTGCCCTGGGTGGGCTCGGGAATGGGCATCCCTTTTTCCCCGGCCACCGGGCACCTCCTGATGTTCCCTGGATGGCTGGAGCATCGTGTCGAGCCATTCAACGGAACCGGGGAGCGTATCTCCATCGCGTTCAACGCGAGCAACCCTTGAAGCCGATGCAATCACAATCTTCTCGGCATGATTTGAGAACCGTCGTTGGGGAGAAGTGACGCTGATTTCCGACGAGCGTGAACTATGGGTGCTCTGATTTGAGTTCGTTCGCGCCAGTGCCGGGATGTCCAGTATATCCGGTTTTTGAGTGGCGTAGATCGTAACGGACGCGCTGCCTTCCTTGATGACTTGGGCTTGGTTCTGGAGCTTCTTGAGCTTCGCTTTCAATGGTGGAGGCGGCGGGAGTTGAACCCGCGTCCCATGTCAACCTGCCAGCCGCGACTACATGCTTAGCCCGGGAAAGGTTGTCGGCTACGGGATGGCGCCCAGGCTCGAATCCCGCTGCTTAGGCCGCATGGAATAGTCTCGACGGCACACGCGCGGTCTCCGCGCGCCATCATGCCTGCTGTAGCGTTCGTCCAGCGTAGCAGGTGTCCACCGGTGAACGTCGCGAGCGTTTAGGCCGCGAGAGCCAACTGATTGTTAGCTGTTTAGTTTGATGCGAATGATTAACGAGGCCAACGCATCGTCCTCGGCATGCCGCCTCTGGCGTGTTCACGTGGTCGAAACCAGTACGCCCCCAGCGACTGGGGTAATCTTGCCATCGTCCTCCTGACGGGTCAAGGGCCGCAAATAGAGGCCCGGTAATCCTTCTGTCTTGAGAGGGCGGGGCGAGCGAGGCCGAAGCCTCGAACGGGCGGCCGTACCAGCACGCGGCCTGTGAGGACGCTCCCCGCCGCAAACTCAACTGACCCACCACTTGGGGCACAGCGCCAGCATCCTCCTTTGCAACAATCTCATGGCCCGGTATGCTGGCCAGCGTGACTGACAAATCGAAGTTGAAGCCGAACGACCCCGCGAAGACGGGCGACACCGCGATATTGAGTGCCGCCGCGGCGTGGACCGCGTCCCATCTTGACGCCCACAAGCCCGCCGGCGAAGAGACCCGCAAGTGGTTTAAGAGCCTCGAGTTTGTCGTTGAATCGATCCTGAAGAACCAAAGTCCCGCTCACGCCGCGTTTTTCCTGGAAAGTCTCACCGAGCGGCTCCGGGGCGCAGGGATCACGGTGCCGGGCCCGACCACGACGCCGTATGTGAACTCGATCCCGGTCAGCGAAGAGCCGGCGTATCCAGGAGACTGGCGTATCGAAACGCGCATCAAGAGCATTCTGCGCTGGAACGCGATGGCCATGGTGGTCAACGCCAACCGCAAGCACGACGGCCTGGGCGGACACATCAGCACTTACGCGAGTTGCGCGACGCTCTACGAGGTGGCTTACAATCATTTCTTTCGCGGCGGCGACGACGGGCAGCCGGCGGACATGATTTTTTTCCAGGGTCACGCGACGCCGGGCAATTACGCCCGTGCCTACCTGGAACGGCGGCTTGATGAACGGCATCTGCAGAATTTCCGCCAGGAACTCGCGGAGGGCGGGGGTTTGTCGTCTTATCCGCACCCGTATTTGATGCCGGAGTTCTGGCAATTCCCGACGGTGTCGATGGGGCTCGGTCCAATCCTCTCGATCTACCAGGCGCGCTTCAACCGCTACCTACAGGCCCGCGGCCTGGTCCGATGGGAACGCGAGCCACGCGTCTACACGTATGTCGGCGACGGCGAGTGCGACGAACCGGAGACGCTTGGGCAACTCGCGCTCGCGGCGCGCGAGAACCTCGACAACCTTTGCTGGGTGGTCAATTGCAACCTCCAGCGGCTCGACGGCCCGGTGCGCGGCAATGGAAAGATTATTCAGGAACTGGAAGGCGTGTTTCGCGGCGCGGGTTGGAATGTCATCAAAGTGATTTGGGGTTCGGATTGGGACGAGCTGCTCGCGAAGGACACCCAAGGCCTGCTGGTGAAGCGCATGGAGGAAACCGTCGATGGCGACTTTCAGAAATACGTCGTCGAGCCCGGCAGCTACATTCGCAAGCACTTCTTCGGAACGCATCCTGAGCTGCTGGCGATGGTGAATCATCTTACCGACGAACAGTTGAAGAAGATGTACCGCGGCGGGCACGACTCGCGAAAAGTCTATGCCGCCTACAAGGCCGCGATGGAACATAAAGGCCAGCCCACGGTCATTCTCGCCAAGACCATCAAAGGTTACGGCCTGGGCGAGGCAGGGGAGGGGCGCAACATTTCGCATCAGCAGAAAAAAATGAACGAGAAGGAACTCCGCGAGTTCCGCGCCCGTTTCAACATTCCGATCAGCGACGAGGACATCGTCGAGACGCCGTTCTATCGCCCGCCGGAAGGGAGCGCGGAGATGAATTATCTCTACGAGCGGCGCAATGCGCTGGGTGGCTTCCTGCCGAGACGAAAGGTGACGGCGACGGTGCTCAAAGTGCCCGCGCTGAGCGACTTCGCCCGTTTCCTCAAAGGCGACGAGAAGAGCGCCGCCTCCACGACAAAGGCCTTCGTGCTGATGCTCAGCACGCTGTTGCGCAATCGCGACATCGGGAAGCATATTGTGCCCATTATCCCCGATGAGGCGCGCACGTTCGGCATGGATGGATTGTTCCGTGAGATCGGAATTTATTCGCCGAAGGGCCAGTTGTACGAACCGGTGGATCGCTCGACTTCGCTCTATTATCACGAGGCGAAGGACGGCCAAATACTCGAGGAAGGGATCAACGAAGCGGGCTCGATGGCGAGTTTCATCGCCGCGGGCACCGCTTATGCCTCGCACGGGATCCCGATGATCCCCTTCTACATTTACTATTCGATGTTCGGCTTCCAGCGCGTGGGCGACCAGATGTGGCTGTCCGGCGACATCATGGCCCGGGGTTTTCTGCTCGGCGCCACTGCTGGCCGCACGACGCTCAACGGCGAGGGCCTGCAACACGAGGACGGCCACAGCCTGCTGCAGGCCAGCACCGTTCCGAACCTGCTCGCGTACGATCCCGCCTTCGCCTACGAGCTCGCGATCATTATCCAGGACGGCCTGCGCCGAATGTATGCGGAGAACCAAAGCCTCTTTTACTACCTGACACTCTACAACGAGAACCTGCTCATGCCGGCGATGCCCGAGGGTTGCGAGCAAGGAGTGCTCAAGGGCCTTTACAAGTTCAAGACCGGGCCAAGTGGATTGAAGCACAAGGCCCACATCCTGGGCAGCGGGTCGATTCTTCGCAGCGCGCTCGCGGCGCAGAAAATCCTCGCCGAACGCTACGACGTGAGCGCGGATGTCTGGAGCGCGACGAGCTACAAACAACTGCGCAACGACGCACTCGCGGCCCAGCGCTGGAACCTGCTCCATCCTTCCGAGCCGCCGCGCAAATCGTACCTCGAGACGACGCTTGAGAAAGAGAAGGGCGCCTTCGTTGCGGTGAGCGATTTCATGAAGCTGGTGCCGGATCAAATCGCGCCGTGGGTGCCCGGCGGTCTCACCACGCTCGGCACGGACGGCTTTGGGCGCAGCGACACGCGCGAGCGCTTGCGTCGCTTCTTCGAGATCGATCCGGAGTTCGTCACACTCGCCACGCTGAGTGCGCTGGCCAAGCGAGGCGCTGTCGAAGCCAAGCTGGTCGCCCGGGCCATCAAGGACATGGGCATCGATCCGGAGAAGGCACACCCGGTGTGCCTATGAGCCTCCTAAAAACTCGGCTGCAATCACGGATTACCTCGCCCCAACCGAGCATCGATGACAAGTGCCTCAATGCGTTTTTCACAAGAGGACAACGCTTCAGCTTGGCTAAGAAGGCGTGCCCGCAGGTCTTCAATGGCCATCTTACTAGCACGATCGGAACGCCGCGGATCGTCTTTCCGATTCCAGCTCCTGCAAGTGAAATAGGCGACGACGTAAATGCCGAAATCCAGTTCGTTGTTGCCAAGGTATCGGGCATACAACTGGCCTTCCATGTCTTCCAGCACGCCGCGATTCCATGCGCACTTGACTTCAACAACGACGGTTACGGGGTCGCCGGGCTTCCCGTCATCCAAGAATGGAATTGCCGTCACAAGTACGTCCACAAGCTGAGCCGGATCCTCCCCCAGGCGCCGCCGGATCATTACTTCTCTGCTCGCAATGATTCCCCGACGGTCGAGATCCCGCTCGAAGTGGAACTTTAGCCTGGTTGAAAGGTTGTTTTCGTCCTTTGGGCTCCAGATGGTTTTAGTGCCCTCTTTGGGGTCGTTCCAGAGCTCCAGAGAGGGTTGGGCGGCGTGGAGGGTTGCCTCGAATCTCCCTATCGATTCGACGAGCAACGAGTGGAGATCTCCAGGAGTCCGAATCAACCGCTTCTCGCAGTCGGAAAAAGTGTCCATCAAAGTTTTAGGGTCTGGCTTCTTCCAAATTGAGCGCCTCGCCGCTTTCCGCATATCCGCCAACATGTCGCCAAGCCAGAAGTCTTGGGGTCGCTTTCGCATCAGATTTGCCATTGCCGCGCACGCCTCTCGGGTTCCTTGCTTCTCTAGAGAGCCCAAGACGGCCCGACGAAAGTGGTACATTTCATGCTTTGGTCCAATGGATCTGGCCTGAAGTTCTTGACCTTCCTCTTCCCGCTCATCGTCTTCGTACGGGTTACCAGGGAAATGAGTTTCTAACCAATCCCAGAGTTCTGCGGTCGTCGAACTTGGAAGACGTGAGAGCCATTCTGGCAGTTGGCCGGCTCTTCTGAAAAGGTGCCAAACGATGGCTTTGCCAATGTCAACCTCCTCTTCGAAGGATCTGACAAGTCTTGGTCCCCACTCTTCCGGATAATTCCGAAAGAGAAGGGCGCCCGCCACTGGAACATGCACGCTGCAAGCGTCTGGGTTGTGTCGATCGCGAAAGATTGCTTCGAGCTCACGTAGAGCGACGATTGGTTCCTGAGAGTGGAGCACTTGAAGTAGATCCTGCGCGGCAGTCGGCTTAGGTGTTTTTCTTCGGAGCGTGCGGAGCACGAGTGATTTGATTTCTGGGCACCAGACAGTCTCCAGACGCCAGATAAGCGACCGCTTGTGGTCGTCGTTGATGTGAATATCCAAGTATCGTTCTAGGGCAGCGACGGACTCGGCTTTCGCGTTTTGAAAAGCAGTTGCAAGAATGAAGCTGTACGCCTCTTCGTGCTCGCCATTGTGCCAGCCGTGGTAAGCAATGAAAATATGAATCCACTTCTTCCAAAGTCTAGGGTCGAGATCGGCCAGCGATTCCTTGCTTTCATCGTAGAGCAAGGAAAGCAGAGGGTTTACCGCAATGCACGGACGATAACTTGCATCCTGATTCCAAACATCCAAGTCGCCAATCTCCTGAGCTTGAAGGTACTGAGGAATCGCCGCTGCTACTCGGCTCCTGAGTTTGGCGGGCAAAGCCTTCCAAGCCTTCCCTTCTGCGAGGCGAGGAAAAAGGTTTCGATTATGTGGAGCTGCCGGATCGCATTGGAGGTATTCGACGAGAGTCCACATGGCTGGAACCATACCTTGCTCGAAATCCGTCACTGCGGATTCGATCATCTTGGTTAATGTTGGCTCGGGATGCGCGGCCCTTGCAGCTTCGGCTTCCTTCTGCTGCTCGAAATTCTGCTTCAACCAGTTCTGCTTGTCAGGCACGAGAGGGCGTGATGTACATGCTATAAGGTCGTCCGCGATCGGCTTGTCAGTGTTCGCCAATTCAGAAAGTTGCTCGAGCGCGGTCTGGTCCTTGATGGTAAAGACACAGAACGCGAGGTTTCGCCAGCCCTCACGATGTTTTTCATTCGCTGTTTGCTGGTACCGTCTAAGGAAGAACGACAGATCCGCCGGATCGAGCAGACCTGATTGGTGTAGATGCCCATGAGAAACTAGCGCTCGGGGCTCAAGGTCGGCCTCGATTACGGCTACCCAAAAGGACTGTCTTGCTTTTACCTGCGGTGTGGTCTTGCTGAGCGGGTCTCTAAAAAAATTGTGCAACCCGTTGCCTTGGCTCCTCAGTAATCGGACGAACGAATCGCGGGTCTTCGGATCTTCAAGCTGCTCGTACGCTCGGGAAGTGACCTTAGTGGGAAAGTACCCAAATGGGGCCAGAATATCAAAATTCACCTTTTCTTCCCGAAGCCAATCAAGCACGGCTGGCAAATCCGAGTCCGGTAGGCTCTTCGGTAACTCGTACTCGAAGAAACCTCGATAAGCCCCGGTAAGATTACGCCTTTTGGGAAGCGTGAGAAGCGTGAGCAGTTCAGGTAGTGACAGGTGAGAGGGCCAAAGGATCCTGAGGTAGAGGCCCTTCAACTCATCACTCGGATCATCCAGACTTTCGGCGGTCGCCTTTTCCTTGAGAGTAGCTTGAATCTGGCTGTTGCCAATTTGTTGCAACGCGAAGCCGGCACGCGTTCGAAGGCGAAGCACGTCGTTTCGGCCCAGGAAGACCTCGATCAGTTCAGCCGCAAGCGTGGCAGAGCGACAAAAAGCAGCGATTTCAATCGCCGTCTCGCGAACAAGAACATGCTCTTTGCGATTGACGATCAGCTGGCCCAATTGCTCTGCAATTCGTGGGTGGCTCAGGCGCGCAAACCGGTGCTTCAGTTGCCAATCAACTTCCGGGGCTTCGTGCCTGCGCACCAGATCCAGATACCTTTCGACAAGCATCGCTCTCCGTTCAGCGCTCAAACTTCCTGGATCGCAGCGGATAAGAACCTCGGCATTGGATGGAGCGAGAGCATCAAAGACGGCCGAAGTCATGTCTGCGAGCCAGCAGGCCGTCTCCTCCAGCTGGGGGATCAGTCGGTGAGAGTTGTCCGTTGTGTCTGTGAGTAGGGTGACGACCTGGTTGATCGGCACACCACGCTGGGCGAGATACCTCGCTGCAAGGAACTCTGCATATGACTGGTGTCGCCATGTCTGAATGCCTTCAACCCGCTCGCTGAAAAGTGCTGTCTGAAGCGCGTCTGTGGTGGTCGCGCGATTAACTTCAACATGCTCACCTTGGGCTAATTCCTTGAAGACTCCATACACCTGGGCAGCCTCCAAAACATCTGGTCGGCCCAACGGACGCTCGGCGTCGCCGTTGATCAGGTAGCGATTCGTCAGGACAGAAAGGGCCGCTAATCGGCTAGCGACGGCCAACCGCTGGGGCGCCGTCGTGCATCGCTGGTGCGTGGAGCCGAACTCAGAATGCGGCTCCGTGCAGAGTTGCCTGCAGCCGCTCTCGTACAGTTCAACCCTCGATGCGGGAAACTCACCACCCTGGATGTAGATCTTAAACAGCATCTCGAAAGTGATCGGGTGTGAAGCCAGTGCCTGGGCGTCCTTATCGGAAATGCAGGTGAGGAGTTCTACGCCGTCCAGCCCACTCGATGCGGCGGCCTGGAGGATGTTGTTCTTGGAGAGCGGCGCGAGCGTGTAAACGCGCATCTGCCCTTCCTCGTTCGGTTGGCACGGGAACAGCCGCTCCAGCGCCTTTCCCGCGTCGCCGCGCCACTCGGCAGAGCGGCAAGTCAGGCGGAGAAAGAGCGGTGCTTTGGTCCCCTGCAAACGTCCCTCGAACTCCCCGAGCAGAATCGACTCCAACTCGTCGATTCGGCGCCAGCACTCGTCAAGGCTATCGAGAAAGAGAGTCAATGGATGTTCTCCGCGGCTCCAGCCGTCGACTTTGGGATCGCCGAAAACCTGCCTTTCAATCTGCCGTTCGGTGAACCGTTTGAGGTCGAGACGCAGCACCTCGTGCTTCTGGCCGGCCAGTTGCGTGCACAACCCTTCCGCTTCCTGGCGCGTGACAGTCGTTTTGCCCATCCCCACATCACCGAGCAGGATCAAACAGGGAACGTCTTTCAACGACGAGAGAGGTACGCCGTTGGAGCGACGGCCCAACCAAAGCAATTCGTCGGCACTTGGCTCGACAAAGTAGCCGTCCGACATCGCAGGGCTTTCCCCTTGCGGAACCCAGTAGCGCTTCCATGGATAGGTGGACCCGGACGACATGCTGCCAGTCTAATTTGCAGCGACAAATTACGCCACGCTCATCGCGCCATCAGCAGAACCGTCCGGGCCGCTTGTGCCTGACCTGTGAGGCAGAAGTGCAAGCGGATCCTGCGCCGCTACGATGGTCAGAGCCGAGTCCCACACCGTTCGAAGCCCGAAAAAACGTAAAAAAACGCCCCGGAACGAAATCTTTCGCTCGTTTCGCTCGTTTCGCTCGTTTCGCTCGTTTGGCGCTAACACTTTTGCCCGGAAGTGTGCTTACGCTGCGAGGATGAATGGCACAGTGTGCAACATTCGGCCGGACGCGAATCAGGTTCCGCGTTCCGAGTTTCGGGCCTACAAGAATGTGGAGTGCGGCGGTGACTTGTCGCCGCTTTGCGCTTTGGCGACTTGTCGCCAAAAGCAGGGCCGCGTCCAGCGGCCCGGGAAGATGGGACGCCGTTCACAATTCGACGGCGAAAAGTCGCCTGCCGAAAGCGCGGACAGGTCCGCGCACTCCAAGGTGGTCGCGCCTTCGTCGCGCCGTGCTTTATGGGTTTCGAGTTGTGCAGAAGAAGCGGAACGGCGGGTTGACCACGGATTTCGCGGATGTCACGGATGGATCCGCGTGCGGCAATTTCTTATCCGTGCTATCCGCGCATCCGTGGTTCGCTGTCTTCAGTCACACCGGGTCGCGGTCGGTCAAGCCCAGCCAGCCCTCGTCAAGCCCAGTCAGCCCTCGTCAAGCCCAGTCAGCCCTCGTCAAGCCCAGTCAGCCCTCGTCAAGCCCAGTCGACCGTCGTAAAGCGCAGTGCGCCCGA
>Ga0134127_10002941_pt1 | contig 12205 bp, 7 predicted proteins | sample KB31753_FD_96459 | JGI IMG/M metagenome (GOLD analysis project Ga0134127, IMG submission 96459) | Terrestrial soil microbial communities with excess Nitrogen fertilizer from Kellogg Biological Station, Michigan, USA - KB3-175-3 | ecosystem: Environmental > Terrestrial > Soil > Unclassified ...
CTCCTTGGCCTTCACCGTCATCTCGTGCTCCGACCGCCAGGAGAAGTCGATCAGCTTCTCGGGATGATAGAGCGCAAACGTGCCTCGGCCACCGACATGTCCCGTATCCGTCGACGCGGTGGCATACCCGGCGCGTATCGCGTCCGCCATGGCGGCGTAGCTGATGACGCCAGCCCACCCCCCGTTGCCGACAGCTTGGAACTTGCCGTTCCATCCACTCGCGGGAAGCCAGACTTCAACCTTGATGTCGGAATCGCTCGAAGGCTTCAGCGTCGCCGCGACGCGGCAGAACGCTGGAAGGTTTTTGAATGCATTCCTGTTGGCGGCGCTGCCTTCCGTAGCTGTCGGCGGGACGAACTCGCCTGGCGAAACCAGCCGTGCAGAGGTGACGGTGGCGTCCTTGAGCGCGAGGGCCGCCAGTTGATCGCATGGCGCGGCAACCGCCGGAACTGACAAAACACACACCAGCAGGCACAGTGGTCCAACGATCCGAATGCTCATCGCTGCCTCCAGCGCGCCGAGTATAGACAAAAAGTTCGTTTAAGGCCCGCACCGCCAGCGCGATTCCTAATCGCCGGAGCGGCCACGGCCGCCCCGGCTTAGAGAGGCAGATAGATGCTTGCGGTCGGGTGTATGCGCGACGCGGACCGTAGGAGCGCTGCCGACATGCAACAAATACGATGCGGGGTGCCGCGTCGCCGATTCCGTTACGGCTGCCGCGAGGAGATGTAGGCCGCCAGGTTGATCATGTCGTCCTGCGTCAGGCCGACGACCACAGGGACCATCAGCGCGACGTCTTTACCCGTGCGCGCGCCATGCTTGAAGTCGTACAGCTGTCGCACCAGATAGATAGGTGAGCGGCCGGCAAGGCTCGGCACGTTGCCAAGTCCCTTGAGCTGGGCGCCGTGGCATACCGCGCACGCGACGGTTTTGCCCTTGACGATCTTGCCTCCGGCCACATGATCGCCGCCGGTGGTTGCGAGCTCCTCGCCCTTCGCGATGCTGCCTTTCGGCACGTACGCGACGAAGCCTGAGTGGCCGTCACGAAGCTCCGCCTTCTCCGCGTCCTCGGGCAGTTCGATGATGCGCTGGCCGATCGCCTCCATCTTGCCATCGGCTGTTGCAAACCGCATGTTGCCCGCGCCGACGAACGTCGTCGGGACCATGTCGGTCTCAACGATCCGCAGCCACGGCGTTACCTTCAGCGCTGCGTAGTACTCCGCGGCGGCTCGCATCTCCTCCTCGGTTGCCGCTTTCGACAACGCGATCATGATCGAGTTGCCGACCGAGCTCTTGCGGCGCCCCTCGCGGTAGGCGTGCATCTGCTCGACGATGTAGTCGGCGGGGAGTCCAGCGATGCCGGCGGATTCAGGATGACCGAGGCCATGCGGCAGATGGCATTGTCCGCACGCGCGCAGATCAGGCTTGCGGCCGTGGGCCACCACCTCCGGCATCGGCGGATGCTCGTTGGGATACCAGTCCGGCGGCGCGAATGGATCGTTGACTTGCGTCACCGTGAATCCAGCGGAGCTTCCCTCGAGGTGATGGACCTTGCCGTCGTCGGGCGGTCGCTGTTGGCTTTGCGCCTGCGGGTACGCCCACGCGGGCGGCGTTTCGCCGGCCTGGCCGCTGACGCGAATGGCCGTGAGGCAAAACGCAAGGATCGCAACGGCAAGAATTTTTTTCATGATGTCTCCAAGGCGGACCTGAAGGTCCGCCTCACGACTACGGAGCCCCACGACGCAAACAGTTATTTCGCGAGCGGATCGGGGCGCACCTGGAAGTGCGCGGCGAACGGCGTCGATCCCTTGCCGCCCTCTTTCAGCCATGGCGTGCGATCGCCGGCGGCAGCCCAGAGTCCTCGTCCCTTCCATCCCGCATTCGGATCATCGATACGGCCATCGAGTCCCTTGGCGTAGAAGCCCATTGGATACGGGACGCGCAGGACGATCATCTTGCCGTCCTTGAGCGCAATCAGTCCGTCGTTCTCGTTGCCGGTCGAAACCGGCACGTCTGCACCAAGGCCCGACGTGTTGTGCTGATCGACCCAGCTGTAGTAGCTCGCCTCGGCGCTGTTGTCGCCGATCCCCTCGAACCCGGGGCCGGGATACTTGTGGAAGGTCCAACCTTCGGGGCAGTGATCGCCGGTCGCCTTCGGTCCGTTCAGCGGCGCCTTGCATTTGCTGCGATCGAAGCTCGCCAGGTGGCCGCTGGCAAGCGAGACCCACGCGACGCCCTTCGAATCGATGTCGCCACCGCGCACGCCGAAGCCCGGCGCAGGGACGTTATAAACCTCGGTGATCGCGGTCTCCGGCGGATTGTTGCCGAGGACGACGCGGACGACGGCGCCAGGGTTGCCGCGATACGAGCCCCAGATCGATCCGTCCTTCGGGTGCGGCATGATGGCGTAGAAACCGACGTTCATCCGCTTGTCCTTTGTCGGGTCGACGGGCTGATCGGGCTCGACGTAGGCGTCGCGTTTGCCGTTGCCGTTGGTGTCGAGGACGAACGGCGTCCACCCCTGCGATTTCGCGATGTCGCCGGTGGCGTCGTACATCTTCGTGTTGATCCATCCGAGGACGTTGCCGCCGCCGCTGAACCAGACGGTGTCGTTCGCGTCGAACCCGAATTCCGGATGGTGCGTGCCAAAACAGGTGTTGAGCGGCGTGTACTTGCCCGACTTCGGATCCCACACGGCAGCCTGCCGCAGCGATTCCTTGATCGGGAAAGCCTTCGCGGACGGCAGATCCGACCCCGGCAGACAATACGCGGGATTCTCGCGGCCGCGCGTCGATGCCGCGAGCCACACACGTCCCTTCGCATCCACCATCGAGTTGTGGTTGTTGACGCGCGTGTCCCAGATCTGCTCCTCGCCCCAATAGGCCGACGGCGCCATCGCGGTCAGAGCTGCAGCGTGTCCGGGCCCAAGGCTCAGCGGCATCTTGGGATCGAGCACGGTCGCATGGAACGTCGTCATCGTGTGCTTCACGGGATCGAGGACCGGCAGGGTGTCGGTGCTGTATTCAGGCGAGCCGTACAGCGGTCCGTAGGCGTTGACGGTCGGCTTCCGTTTGTCGGTGGAGATGATGTCGTGCAGGTAGTGCTTATCGTCGCCAAGACCCTCCAGCGTGACGACGATGTTCCGCTCGATCCCTTGCGGACGCGTTGGCTTCGTGCGCGGCAGCTCACCTTTCGCGACGCGGTCGGTCCAGTCGCCGAGCAGTTGCGCGCCGACCGGTCCAAGCGACAGGAGCTGTTCCGTCATCTGCTGTCCCGACTGCCCCGAGCTCACGCGTCGCAGCCACGCAGCAGACGAGGAGTTGAACGTGCCGAACGCCTGTGGAATCGTCCGTGTCGACTTCTGTCCGAGCTGGTGGCAGCCGACGCAGCCGTTGTTCTTCATCTGGTTCAGCCACGCGCTCTGCGTGATCGCCTTCGGGATCCGCCCTTCGCCGCCGAAGTCGGCGGCGCCTGGAATCTTCAGCATCGAGAACCAGTAGATCGCCGGGTAGTACTCGGCGGCCGCCGCATCGTTGGGTGCGATCGTCGCGGTGAGGTTGACGAGCTTGCCCGGTGAAGTCGTGACCTTCGGACCGTCGACCAGTCCATAGCCGCGCGCCCAGACGGTGTAGTTCGCCTTCGGAAGATCGGGAACGACGAACCTGCCGCGATCGTCGGTCACGACCGACTTGATATAGCGCACCTGTAGATCGCGCGTTTCCGCAATCACCCAGACGCCGGCCTCCGGACCGTTCGTGCTCGTGACGACGCCGCCGATGTCGTCGTTGTCGATGGCGACCGCGGGCTGCTGCGCGCGGGCGGTGACGAGGAATATCGTGACAAAGAGCGCCAGGCAGGCAGCTCCAATCGTCAGCTCCGGCTTTCTGGTACGCGGCATCTGATCCTCCGTTGCGCGTAAAAATACCACGTTACATCCAAAGGGCGGCGCCTCCCGTAGAAGGAAATGGGAGGAAATAACCGTGATGAGGATTCAGGTCTTGGCGGTCGCCGCTACGGTCGCGCTGTTGCCGTTTACCTCGGCGGCGCAGAGCGCCGCAAAGCAGAAGTCGCTCTATGACCGGCTGGGGGGCAAGACGGCGATCACCGCGGTGGTTGACGAGTTTGTCGCGCGCGTCGCGGCGGACAACCGCATCAATCACTTCTTTGCGGCGACCGCATCGAACCCCGCGCGCCTCGCGTCGTTCAAGATGAAGCTGGTCGATCAGATTTGCGAAGCGTCGGGTGGACCGTGCAAGTACACCGGCAGGGACATGAAGAGCGCGCACAGTGGCATGGGCATCAGCACCGCGGATTTCAACGCGCTGGTCGAAGATCTGGTTGTCGCCCTCGACAAGTTCAAGGTCGGCGCCGCGGAGAAGAATCAGCTTCTTGGCGTGCTGGGTCCGATGCAGGGGCAGATCGTCGAGAAATAGACCGCCGCTGACGCGGAGACGGTCGGACCGCGTGCACCTTCGCCGCCGTGCGCGGACGCAAGGTGCACGCAAATCACAAATCAGTAATCCGAAATTAAGAAATCCCAAATTCGATTTGGGCGTTTGACGCGCCGATCGGCCATCGGCTACAGTCGCGTCCTCCCTAGTAACACTCGACGCGTTCGCCTCCGCGCCGGCTTCGGCAAGACCTCGCCGTTGCGCCACGCGTAGGCGTTTTCCCCCCGTCATTCCCCCGTGTTCACGCTCACTGTCACACGTGTGTCCGCGGGTTGCGGTCCGCGTGGGAGGAACCACCATGACCTCAGGAAAAGAAACAAGACGTTGGTCTCTATGGATGCTGTTGTGTGCGTTCGCGTTCGTGTCTGCCACCGCGGTGATGGCAGGTAACAATCCGACGGATCCAGGGCCACGTGCGGGGAATGCGGGAGCAGGCGGTCCAATGGCGAACCTCACGGTGAAGGAGGGGAAATTCTTTGATGCCGGCCTGGACGAATTCGAGGAGGTTCAATCAGTCACCGGCAGCATCCCGGACACTGAAGAGGGCCTCGGACCGCGATTCAACTCGAACAGCTGCGTCAGTTGTCACGCCCACCCGGCGGTCGGTGGAACGAGCCCGCCGGTCAATCCGCAAGTGAGCGTCGGGCCGCCGAATGAGGTCCTGACGCTGACAACGTTGGGCATCATCAGCCCGAACGGGCCGGTCCGCGAGGTGCGTTTCCAGAGCGATGGCGGGGTGCACGACCTGTTCACCATCACCGGCCTCACCGGCACGCCTGCAGACTGCCAGATCGTTCAGCCACCGTTCGGCGAGCATTTGGCGGAGTTGAGGTTTCGTATCCCGACTCCACTCTTCGGACTCGGTTTGATCGAGGCCATCGAGGATGCGACCATCCTGAAAAACGAGGGACCGAAACAGCTTGGCATCAACGGCGTTGCCAATCGCAATGGCAACGACGGAACGGTCACACGCTACGGTTGGAAGGCACAGAACAAGTCGCTCGTGATCTTCTCCGGCGAGGCCTACAACGTCGAGCAGGGGGTCACCAACGAGCTGTTCCCGGACGAGCGCGGCGAGGGTGGAGTGCCGGACTCGGAGAAGTGCCGCAGAATCCGTCCGGCGCCTCAGGACTTGGTCAATTACGACCTGACGCAACCGCAGCAGGTGATCGACAACGTGAATGCCTTCGCAAATTTCATGCGGTTCCTGGCTGCGCCCGTCCAGGTCAGCTCGTACACGGGCGTTACCCAACTACAGATCGCTGCCGGTGAAACGGCGTTCAACAAAGCCGGCTGCAATATCTGCCATGTGAAGACGATGATGAGCGGTCGCCACGTCACGGCGGCGCTGGCAAACAAGCCTGTGAACTTGTTCTCGGACTTGCTCCTGCACAACATGGGCACCGGCGATGGAATTTCACAAGGCGGAGCCAACGGCGATCAGTTCCGCACTGCACCGCTCTGGGGAGTCGGTCAGCGGCTGTTCTTCCTGCACGACGGCAGGTTTAGCAATATCGTCGACGCCATTAAGGCACACACTGGCGAGGCGACGGAGGTCATCAAGAACTTCAGCGGTGCTTCTGGCGCTAGCGCTCCATTGAGCGCGACGGAGAGCCAGAATCTGGTCAACTTCCTGCGCTCGTTGTAGGGTCGTTTGGAACGTTCGGGTCGTTTGAACGTTCGGGTCGGTCGCCAAAGAACGATCCGAACGATCCGAACGATCCGAACGAGATGGCGTTGCTTTGCTCCAGAAACCCTGACACAATCCCGCCTTCGCGTTTCACGCTTCGGCGGGCAAGCAAGCCGCCCCTCACACGTGACCCTCGGAGGTGACTGATGACCACGCGGTATTGGTTCCTCTCGGCGGTGCTCTTTTTCCTTCCTGCAATTGCGCTCGCACAGGACGCGACGGTGAACGGTACCGTCACCGATTCGACTGGCGGTGTGCTGCCAGGCGTGACGGTCACGGCGCTCCATACAGCGACGGGCAACACCTTCTTCGCCGTGACCGACGATCGTGGCAACTACCGCATTCCACTTCGAGTCGGGATGTACCGATTGACGCTCGAGCTGCAGGGATTCGCCGCCGTCGGGCGCCAGTTCGAGGCGCTCGTCGGCCAGACACTGACCATCAACGTGCAGCTGATGCCGTCAACGGTGCAGGAGTCGGTCACGGTGACTGGAGAAGCGCCGCTGATTGAAACGACCTCGTCGACGCTGGCGGGCAATATCGACCCGCGGCAGACGAAAGATCTGCCGGTGAACGGCGGCAACTGGCTCGACCTGTCGCTGCTCGCGCCGGGCAGCCGGTCCAATGGAGCGGACCCGAATACGCCGACGGCGCGCAACCGATTCGATTTCCAGCTGAATATCGACGGCCAGCAGGTGACCAACAACGGGCGCGCGAACGCCGCGAACCCGCGCGTCTCGCAGGAGGCGATCGGCGAATTTCAGTTCGTCGCCAGCCGATGGGATGCATCGCAAGGGCGCTCGAACGGTGTGCTCGTCAATGCCGTGACCAAGTCCGGCACCAACACCAGCAGCGGCAGCGTCTCGGTGAGTTTCCGCAGCTCGCGGTTCAACGCGCCGGATTTCGTGCAGAAACGGGTGCTGCCGTATTCGAACCAGCGCGTCAACGGCACCTACGGCGGTCCGCTGCGCAAGGATCGCGCGCACTATTTCGTCTACTACGAACGCGAGCGTGAGCCGTCCACGATTACGTTCAACAGCCCCTACCCGTCATTCAACGTCGATCAGGAGCGCTCGGTTCTCGACTGGAACGGCGGCACGCGGCTCGACTTCCAGATCGGCGCCCAGCAGCATCTGATGCTGCGCGCCACCAAATGGATCCGTACCGATCCGGCCTACGCGGGACTGAATGGCGCGACGAGCCATCCCTCGTCACAAGGATACTCGTCGGCGAACTCCGACACGCTGTACGTCACGCACTCGAAGGTGGTCGGCAATCGCGGCCTCAACGAGCTGAAGTTCGGATTCAGCGGCGCCGTCGAGCGCAATAAGAGCGTCGTCACGTGGGCGCATCATCCGCAGGCGCCGTTCGGCGTCACCAACGGCGCACCGCGCATCAACTTCAACGGTTATACGTTCGGCAACAACAACACCAACTGGCCGCAGACGCTCGGGCAGCAGGTGGTCTCGTTGCGCGACGACTGGACGTATTCATTCAACCGCGCAGGCCGGCATGACGTGCACGGCGGCGGTGAGTATCTCTACACGGTCTTTTATCTGTACAACTGCCGTCCGTGCGTCGGTATCTACGACGCGTCGACGGCACGACCTCCCGCGAACATCGAGCAGCTGATTCCGGTCTGGAACAATCCGGACACCTGGAACCTGAACGCGCTGAACCCATTGATTCGGTCGTATCAGGTCGGCGTCGGCGAGTTCGGCGGCCGCGCGATTCGCCACACCGTGGCCGGATGGGTGCAGGACGACTGGCAGGCCACACGGCGCCTCACGCTCAATCTCGGATTGCGCTACGACCTTCAGCCGAATTCATTCGCCAATTTCGTGGAGGTATATCCCATTCTCAAGGGTGGCCGTCCGAACGAGACAACCGACGTCGGCCCGCGTGTTGGGGCCGCATTCAAACTGAACGATCGAACGGTGATTCGCGGCGGCGTCGGTCGCTACTACGGTCAAGTGATCGACAACCTGACGTCGTTCACACTGTCAGCCGCCACCACGTTCGTCGCGCAGGTGTTCAACGACAATCGGCCGGATTTCGCCAGCAATCCGTTCAACGGTCCGCTGCCGACGCTCGCGCAGCTGCGACGGTCGGGGATCGATCAGAGCACGGGCTCCGCCATCGCGTCGCCGTTCATGAACATGCCCTACAGCTGGACGTCGTCCATCGGTTTCCAGCGACAGATCGGATCGACGATGGCGGTGACCTCAGACTTCAATTTCAATGGCGCGCGCCACGAGCGGCTAACGCTGAACAATCTGAATCTCGCCTACAACGCGGCAACAGGCGTGAACTATCCGTTCACCGACGTCTCACGACGTCCGATTCCTGGCTGGGCGCTGACGCAGGTGTCCGTCAACACCGGCCGGTCGAACTACCGCGGCCTGGAAACTGCGTTGAGCAAGCGGATGAGCAACCACTATCAGTACTCGGTCACCTACACGCTCGCAGGCTTGTGGGACGACGATCCGCAGCCGTACGCAGTGGATTGCAGGGCGGAGACATCTGAGTCGTGGTGCACGATGGGACCGCTGCCGTTCACGGTGGCAACTGACCTTGGAGGGGAGTACGGTCTTGCGACGTCAGACCAGCGGCATCGAGCCGTGTTCAACGGCATCTTCGAGCTGCCGCAGGGATTTCTCGTCAGCGGGCTGTACTTCTACGGGTCGGGCGCACGGTTCGCGCCGACCTCCGGCGGCGACCGGCGTAACGTTGGCACAGCGACCGGCAGTCGCCTGCGGGCGGACGGATCGATCGTCCCGCGCAACAGCTTCGTCGGCGAGCCGATCCATCGCGTCGACCTTCGCGTCTCGAAGACATTTCCGCTCGGAGGGCGCGCCAAGATCGAAGGCTTCGCCGACTCGTTCAACCTGTTCAACCACGAGAACTACAACACCTACACGCTGGTCGAGACGAGTCCGTTGTATGGAAGGGGAGCCGACGGAAGCCTTGCGCGTCGGATGCAGCTTGGCTTTAGAGTGACGTTCTAGTTCCTTCGATTACGAACCACGGAGACACGGAGGGCACGGACAAAACTTTTAGGTCTCCGTGTTCTCCGTGCCTCCGTGGCCCGTGTACCGGTAGATCGTCGAGATGGACGCTACTGCCCGCCGGGACCGGCTGCGCGGCCACCGGCGGCGCCGGCGAGGGGCGGAACCGGGTACTGCTTCATGCCGTGGAACTCGTTGCTGTACACCGTCTGATACCGAATGCCCTTGCCGTTCTTGTCCACCCACCCCAGTGACGTCTGGAACAGCGTTGCGGGCGGGTAATTCCTTGGAACGGTCGCTTCGACGATATACAGCTTCATCTCGTGCATCGCGACCACCGCATAGGTGCGCGACTGGTCGGCGCTGTTCACGAGCTGGATGTCGTTCCCCTCGACGAGATCGTGCTGGCTCCAGGTGAGATCGGTGACCTTCGCATCGCGTTGGAGCAGCTTGAAAGTGGCGTACTGGATGGCCTCCCGAACGTCGTGCTTCCACAGGCCCGGACCGCTGATGTCAGTTCCGCGGCAGAGCGGCGCGCCGACTGGACAGCCTTTGACCTTGTCGATGCCCATCTGCTCGATGCCGCTGTAGTCAACTACGGTCACCGAATAGCGTTCTTTTCCCTTGTCGAGGCTGTAGACGCGCGCGGGAAGGACGAAGCTCTGTTGCGAGGTCCACGTGGTCTCGCTGATCTTCGGTTCACCCGAGAATGTGATTTTGAATCCGTCCTTGATGCTGATGTAGTCCGATAACTCCTGCGCCGCCGCGAGCCCCGTCATCGCAAGAATGAGTGCGAGAACCGATGCCGTCGTCCGCATGGCTTCCTCCGGAAACAAAAACTCCCAGCCAACCAACTTCCAACTCCCAAGGGCGGTCTTGGAAGTTGGGAGTTGGCAGTTGGGAGTTAGGAGTTACGGGGCTTACCGAGTCGAATTCGTCGGTGCCTTGAGCAGCAGCTTCTGCACGCGCCAGTTCGTGAGCTCGCCGACGAGGATCCCGTTCGGGTCGCGGCAGTCGATCTCGTGCACCGATCCGAACTGCTTCATCTGCTTGCCCGCCTCGCCGAAGCGGCCGACGATTTTCCCATCCAGCTGCATCTTGTAGATCTCGCCGTTGTCGAAGTTGCCGATCCCGTTCGAGTTGGAGCTGAAGAGGAACTGGTTCGGGCCTGGTGACACACAAACCGTCCACGGCGTGCCGACGTTCAGGTACTGCGCCTTGAAGTTCAGCTCGTTGTCGAGCACCTGGACGCGGTTGTTGCCGCGGTCGGCGATGTAGACGTTGCCCTGCGCGTCGACGGCCAGTCCGTGCGGCGTATTGAACTCGAGCGGGCCCGTGCCGCGGTGGCCGGCCATCTTGAGGAACACGCCGTTCTTGTCGTACTTGACCACGCGCGAGTTGCCGTAGCCGTCGGATACGAAGATGTTGCCCTGCGGATCCCAACCGACGTCGGTCGGACGGTTGAAGCTCTCGCCTGCGACACCCGCGCCGACCACCGGCGGCGCCGCCGCCTGCTGGCCCCCGCGTCCGGCGGCTGCTCCCGCGCCACCTTCGCGTCCGCCTGCGGGCGCTCCGCCCGCGCGACCCGCCGCTCCACCGGGCGGCTCGTAGTTGCGGATGTTGAGCGCTTCCGGCTTGCGGCCGATTGTCATCAGCAGGCGGCCATTCGGATCGAACTTGATGACCATGTTGGCCATCTCGTCCACGACCCAGATATTGTCCTGGGTGTCGACGCGTACCACGTGTGCGAACAGGAATCCGTAGATACCGACGCCGATTTCCTTGACGTACGCGCCTTTCTCGTCAAACTCGAAGAGGCGCGAGCCGCCATGCGCCAGGACACGCGAACCGCCCATCGTCGCCGTCGTGGTGCCGGTGCGTGTGTAGACGAAGACGTGGCCCTTGGAGTTGGTGGCGACGCCTGCGACTTCGCCGAGATAGAGCTTGTCCGGCATCTTCAGGAAGTTCGGCACCGAATCGAACGGAATCTCGGGAACTGCCAGCTGCGCGCCGCCGAACTGCTGCTGCGCGGAGATGGCGTGGCCGGCGACAAGGACGACCAGTGCGACAAACGAAATCGTGAGTATGCGTTTCATGGCCGTCCCCCTTACCGCGCCGCCGAGGTGCTGGTGGGCCGCGCCGGTGCCTGCTGCGGGTGCAGGATGATCTTCTGGGCGCGCCATGCCGTGATTTCAGAAATCCACAGTTCGTTCTCGTTGCGGCAGTCGATGCCGTGCGTCGTGGCGAATTCCTTCAACTGCTTGCCGGCCTTGCCGAATTTGCCGACGACGGTACCATCCAGCTCCATCTTGTAGATTTCACCGGTGATATCACGTGCTGCCGCCGGATTGCTGTCGGGATAGGAATTCGACGAATACAGATACTGATGCGGACCCGGTGTGATGCAGAGCGTCCACGGGTTGCCGACGTGGTCGTAGATCGCGCGAAGCGTCAGGTTGCTGTCGAACACCTGAATACGCGCGTTGCCGCGATCCGCCACATACACATTGCCCTTTGCGTCGACCTGCAGGCCGTGCGGAGTGTTGAACATGCTCGGTGCGCTGCCGCGCGCGCCGCCGACCGATTTCACGAACTTGCCGAACTTGTCGTACTTGACGACGCGCGAGTTCGTGTAGCCGTCGGAGATGTAGATGTTGCCCTGCGGATCCCAGCCGATGTCGGTCGGACGGGCGAGCGCGTACGGCTGCGCGTTGGGCGGCGGCGTGCCGGCCGGCGGCGCCGCCTCGAGCCCTTCAACGGCCTCGGGCCGCCGGCCGATCAGCATCAGCACTTTGCCGTTCGGATCGAACTTGATCACCATGTTCGAGCCTTCGTCCACGGCCCAGATGTTGTCGTCCTTGTCCACGCGCACCGCGTGCGCGAACAGGAAGCCGTAGAGTCCTTCGCCGATCTCCTTGACGAAGGTCCCGTTCTGGTCGAACTCGAACAGGCGTGTCGCGCCGCTGCGCGTGTAGACGAACACGTGCCCTTTCGAGTTGGTGGCGATGCCGATCCCTTCGCCGATGTACAGATTGTCCGGAAGCTTCAGCGCGTTC
>Ga0134127_10002942_pt1 | contig 12202 bp, 9 predicted proteins | sample KB31753_FD_96459 | JGI IMG/M metagenome (GOLD analysis project Ga0134127, IMG submission 96459) | Terrestrial soil microbial communities with excess Nitrogen fertilizer from Kellogg Biological Station, Michigan, USA - KB3-175-3 | ecosystem: Environmental > Terrestrial > Soil > Unclassified ...
CCGCTCAGCAACACGCCCGAGTTCGCCCAGGCCTTCGGCTGCAAGGCGGGCCAGCCGATGGTGCGCGAGAACGCCTGCCGCGCCTGGTGAGGCGCGTCGAGAGGCCTTGAGCATGACGCGGCCCGAAGACTCCCAGCGCATCGGCAACCTCGCCTTCTACGCGGCGGTCCTGCTGATCGCGTACCTGGGGTACCAGATCGTGCAGCCCTTCCTGATCGAGATCGCCTGGGCGGCGGTGCTCGCGATCTGCCTCGCGCCGGTCCAGGACCGGCTCGCGCGCCGGATCGGTCCGCTGCGATCCGCCCTGCTGCTCACCGTGCTCGCGCTGCTGCTGCTGTTCCTGCCGGCGATCGCCATCGTCACCGCGCTCGTGCGGCAGGGGCCGGCAGTAGTCGACTACATCCACGGCCAGCTCAACGACCGTGGCGGTCCGATGGGCCTCTTCCACCTCGTGTGGGAGTGGCTGCGTCAGCGGCTGCCCACCCTCCCGTTGCCGCCCGAGGAGGACATCGTGGCGCGCGCCTCGGCCCAGCTCGGCGGCGTCGCGGGCAACCTCGCGTCGCGCGCCGGCAGCGTGGTGAAGGGCGCCGTGTCGGTCGTCTTCAGCCTGCTGCTGACGCTCGGCATCCTCTTCTTCCTGCTCAAGGACCAGCGCTCGCTGGCGATTGCCGCGCCGCGCCTGCTCCCGTTCGGCCGCGAGCAGAACGAGCGCCTGCTGACGCTGATGCGGGACATCGTGTCGGCGAGCGTGACCTCGACCCTCGCGGTGGCGATCCTCCAGGGCATCCTGGGCGGCATCACGTTCCTGGCGCTCGGCGTGCCGGGCGCGGCGCTCTGGGCGGGCCTGATGACGGTGCTCGCGCTCCTGCCGGCCGTGGGCGCCGCGCTCGTCTGGGCGCCGGCCGCGATCTGGCTGGCCGTCTCCGGCTCGCTCGTCAAGGGGATCATCCTGGCGCTCGTAGGCGTGCTGATCCTCGGCAACGTCGACAACGTGGTGCGGCCGCTGCTGCTCTCGGGCTCGGCGCGCATGAACACGCTGGTGCTGATCATCAGCCTGCTCGGCGGCGTGAGCGCCTTCGGCTTCATCGGCATCGTGCTGGGGCCGGTGGTGGCTGCGGTCTTCACGGCCCTCGTCGAGAGCTACCAGCTGCCGGCCGAGGACGAGCCCGCCGTTGCCGCCTCGGAAACGGCGCCGGCCGAGGCCGCCCCGCCCCTGGCGGAGAGTCCCACCGGGACCGGGACTTCCATCGAGCCGAAGAAGTAACCCGCCGGCGCGGCAGGCTGGTGCGGGTTTTGACATCCGGGCGCTTGACATCCCGACCGGCTCTGTATCGACTGAAGCGATGACCAGAGCTTCAGCCTCGATCCTCCTCGCTGTGACGTCTCTCTCCGCCGCGCTGGTCGTCGCCGAAGCACCGCAGGCCGCCCAGCCGAAGCCCACCCCGACTCCGACTCCCAGGACCACCGCGGCGCCGGCCGCAAAGCCGGCCACTGCCGCGCCCGCCGCGCCCGCCGCGACCAAGGCCGCAGCGCCGGCCGGCAAGACCGCCGCGCCGCCGGCTCCGCAGTCGACGGACGGCATCTGGCCGCGGGAGGTCGTGACTTCGATCGGGATCGCGACGATGTACGTCCCGCAGGTCGAGGCCTGGGACGGCATCACGCTCGAGTTCCGCGCCGCGGTCTCGTTCCGGGGCAAGTCCGACGAGCCGCCCGTGTACGGCGTCCTCTGGGGCAAGGCCCGCACGAGCGTCGACAAGGACGCCCGCGTCGTCAACCTGCTCGATCGCGAGTTCACGAAGCTCGTCATCCCGTCGGCGCCCGACAAGCAGGACACGTGGAAGCAGGTGCTCGGCAAGGAGGTCCAGCCGGCGGTCAAGACGATCGCGCTCGACCGCCTCGCGGCGCTGCTCGAGGTCGCCGCTGCGGACAAGATGGCCGCCGCCGTCCCGGTGAAGAACGACCCGCCGAAGATCGTGTTCTCGCAGCAGATCGCGATCCTCGCCTACGTCGACGGCGCTCCCGTCTATCAGCCCGTCAAGGACACCAAGCTCGAGCGCGCGATCAACACGCGCGTGCTGCTGCTCAAGGACAAGGACGAGCACTTCATCAAGGTGTTCGACGGCTGGCTCGAGTCGAAGGCGCTCGACGGCGAGTGGGAGGTCGTGAAGAAGCCCGGCAAGGATCTCGAGAAGGCGCTCGCCGACGCCAAGGCCTCGGGCCAGGTGGATTTCCTCCCGGGCGGCAACCCGAACGACGTGAAGACGCTGCCGACCCTCAAGTCGGGCAAGGTGCCGAGGATCGTGGTGGCCACGAGCCCGACCGAGCTGATCGTCACCGAGGGCGAGCCGAAGTTCGTGGCGCTCGCGCCCACGAAGCTCGAGTTCGTCGAGAACACGACGGGCAACGTCTTCCGCGACACGAGCGACCAGAAGATCTACGTGCTGGTCTCGGGCCGCTTCTTCCGCGCGGCGTCGTTCGACGGGCCGTGGGAGTACGTCGCCTCCGGCGCGCTGCCGAAGGACTTCGCCCAGATCCCCGACGACAGCCCCAAGGAGAACGTGAAGTCCGCCATCGCCGGCACGCCGCAGGCGAAGGAGGCGCTGATCGCCAATGCGATCCCGCAGACGGCCGAGGTCAAGATCAGCCAGACGAAGATCGACCAGCCGAAGTTCGACGGCGAGGTGAAGCTGGCGCCGATCGAGGGCACGTCGCTGCAGTACGTCGTCAACACCGCGACGCCGATCATCCAGGTGAGCCCGACTTCCTACTATGCCGTGCAGAACGCGGTCTGGTTCACGTCGGCCTCGGCCGGCGGGCCGTGGGCCGTGGCGACCTCGGTGCCGACCGCGATCTACACGATCCCGGCGAGCTCGCCGCTGCACTACGTGACGTACGTGAAGATCTACGAGACCAAGCCCGACACCGTCTACGTCGGCTACACGGGCGGCTACTACGGCTCGTGCGTCACGAACAGCACTGTCGTCTACGGCACGGGCTACTACTATCCGCCGTACGTCGGGACCGTCTGGTACGGGCCGCCAGCCACGTACGGCGTCGGCGTCGGGATGACCTACACGCCCTGGACGGGCTGGGCCTTCGGCTTCGGCTTCGGCTGGAGCTGGGGCGCCGTCACCGTCGGCTGGGGCTACGGTGCCTACCCGTGGTGGGGACCGGTGGGCTGGGGTTACTACTACCCGTATCCCTACTACCGTCCGCCGTACTGGGGCGGCGGTGCAGCCTGGGGTCCGTGGGGCGGCGGCGCCGTGTGGGGACCGGGCGGCTGGGCCGGCACCACCGGCAACGTCTACAGCCGCTGGGGCGCGACGAGCGCCGTCACGCGCCGCTCGGGCGGCTACAACGCGTGGACCGGCGACGCGTGGCGCAACTCCGCGGGGATGTCCTACAACTCGCGCACCGGCAACCTGTCGGCCGGGCAGCGCTCGGCCGTGGGGAATGTCTACACCGGAAACTATGCGGCAGGCAGCCGCGGCTCGTCGGTCAACACGCGCGGCGGCGGCTCGGTGAGCGGCGGCCGCGTCACTGCGGGCAATGTCTATACCGGCAACCAGGTGACCGCCGGCCGCATCTCGGGCACGACCGGAAGCGGCCAGTCGGGCTCGGCCGGCTACGTGCGCGGCGAGCAGGGCGGCGTGGCGCGCGTGGGCGACGACATCTACGCAGGCAACGACGGCAACATCTACAAGCGCAACGACCAGGGCGGCTGGGACCAGCAGCAGCGCGACGGCAACTGGCAGGGCGTGCAGGACCGCGCGCAGGCGGGAGGCCTCGACGCGCAGGAGCGCGCGCGCTCGGCCGGCACCGAGCGAACGCAGGGCTACGACAGCGCGCGCGGCAGCGGCTACGGCTCGGGCTACCGCAGCGGTGGCGGCGGCGGCGGCTACCACGGCGGCGGCGGGATGCGCGGGGGCGGGGGCGGCGGCCGGCGGCGCTGAGCCGCGCTACAGGCGGCTGACGGCCTGCAGCGTGAGCTCCAGGCCGTTGCTCGTCACGACGGCGGCGACGGACGCCAGGTCGTCCACGATCCAGCCGGCGCCGGCCTCGCGCAGGATCTCGTCCGGGGCGGTCGTGCGCAGGCCGATCACTCTCGCCCCGGCGGCGCGTCCGGAGCGTACGCCCGCGGGCGCGTCCTCGACCACGATGCAGTCGGTCGCCGACAGCCCGAGGCTGACCGCGCCTTTCAGGTAGGGCTCGGGGTCCGGCTTGCCTCGGGTGATGTCGGACGACGTGACGAAGCGCTTCGGCACGGGCAGGCCGGCGGCCGAAAGGCGCGCGACCGCCAGCCGCCGCGTGCACGAGGTCACGATGGCCCAGCGGTCCTCGGGGACCGCGCGGAGCAGCGCCACGGTGCCCGGCAGCGGGACGACGCCGTCCGTGTCGTCGATCTCACGCTGCTCGACGACGGCGTTCTCCTTCTCGTGATCGGCCCCGGGCAGCAGCTCGCGGATCGTGGCGATGCTCGGGCGGCCGTGGGCGCGCCTCACGGTGTCGGCGGGATCCATCCCGCGCTCGAGCGCCCAGGCCGACCACACCCGTGCCACCGCGGGCGTCGAGTCCACGAGCACGCCGTCGAGGTCGAAGAGCAGGCCGCGACAGTTCAGATCCGCACCAGGTCGGCGATCCTCACCGGCGCTCCGCTGTCCATACTCTTGCGGGCGGCGATGCCGGTCAGGCACGACATCGCTCCCGCGCGCGAGCCGGGCAGCCGCATGTGCTCGGGCACCGCGATGCCGCGGAAGACGAGGTCGCGCAGCACGTCGTCGCCGCCGCCGTGGCCTCCCGTCGCCTTCGGGATCTCGATCGTCTGGCGCTCGCCGAAGTTCTTGATGAGCTGCATGTCGCTCTCCAGCGCGACCTGCCACGGCTGGCGCTCGTAGTCGCGCACCTCCAGCCGGCCTTCGGTGCCGTTGAACGCGATGCGGTAGCCCTCGATCGGCATGAAGGTGTTGAGCGAGTAGCTCATCGTCACGCCCGTCGAGTACTTCACCACGGCGTTCATCGTGTCGGGGATGTCGATGTCCTCCTTGAACACGCAGCCGTCGCGCAGGTAGCCGTCGGCCTGCTCGCAGTCCACGTAGAGCTTCACGAGGTTCGGGCTCTTCGTGATGTCCCAGTGGTACTTGCAGTCGGACTTGTGCGGGCAGGGGCGGCAGTTCGTCGAGCGAAACGGCCCCTTCGTGCCGTAGCGCTGCAGGCTGCCGAAGGCCGAGACCAGGACGGGGTCGGCGTCCAGCCACCAGTTCACGAGGTCGAAGTGGTGGGTCGCCTTGTGCACCCAGAGCGATCCGCTGCGGGAGCGGAGCCGATGCCAGCGGCGGAAGTAGTCGGCGCCGTGCGTGGTGTCGAGGTACCAGGAGAAGTCGACGGACGTGATCTTGCCGACGGCGCCCGCGAGCAGCAGCTCCTTGATCTTCTGGTGCTTCGGCGCGTAGCGGTAGTTGAACGTCACCACGATCTTGCGGCCCGTGCGCTTCTCGGCGTCGAGCACCGCCTGGCACTGCTGCTCGTCCACCACCATCGGCTTCTCGGTGAGCACGTCCACGCCGCGCTCGAGCGCCTTGACGATGCAGCCCTCGTGCGTCGCGTCGACGGTCGTCACCATCAATAGCTCGGGCTTCGCCTGGTCGATCAGCGCGTCGAGGCTGGTGAAGGTCGGGCACGAGACGCCGATCTGCGCGCGGGCCGCCTCGGCGCGCAGCGGGTTGACGTCGCAGAGCCCCACGAACTCGAGCACGTCCGAGTAGCGCTCGACGAGCGGGCGGCCCCACATCCCGACCCCGCGCACGCCGGTGCCGACGATCGCGTAGCGCCGCCGCGCGGCGGCCTGCGCCCGGCCCGCCACGAGCGTGGCGGCCGCGGCCCCGGTTGCCGTGGTCACGAAGTCCCTCCGCGTCACTCCGTCGCCGATCGCCATGCTTCCTCCACCGGGGGAATGCTAGACCATACTGCGTCATCTTCGCGCGTCGCGCCGCGGGCGCCTCGGGACCTCGACCAGGGAGGAGCTTTGAAGCCGGAAGCGCCGGGCCTCGTGAGGGCGATCGGCCGGTTCGACCTCACGGCGGGCGTCGTCAACGGAGTCGTCGGCGCGGGCATCTTCGGCGCGCCGGCCGCCGTGGCGGCGCTCGTCGGGCCGTTCGGTCCGCTCGCCGCGCTCGCGGCGGCGGCGGGAATCCTGACGGTGGTGCTCTGCTTCGCCGAGGTCGGCAGCCGCTTCGACAGCTCCGGCGGTCCTTACCTCTACACGCACGCCGCGTTCGGGCGCCACGTGGGATTCGCGGTCGGCTGGCTGCATGTCTGGACGCGGCTGCTCTCGGCGGCGGCGATCCTCAACGTGTTCGTCGCGTACCTCGCGCCGCTCGTGCCCTGGACCGCCACGGGGACCGGGCGCGCGTCGGCGATGACGCTGGTGGTCGCGCTCGTGACCGCGGTCAACGTGCGCGGCATCCGGATCGCGGCCTGGACGGTCGACGCCTTCACGATCGCCAAGCTCGCGCCGCTCGCGCTCCTGATCGCCGTGGGCCTGCCGCACGTCAGCCGCGACACCCTCGCGGCGCAGCAGGTCGCCGACCCCCAGTGGACCGACGCCGTGCTGCTCATGGTCTTCGCCTTCGGCGGCTTCGAGTCCGCGGTGATCGCCGCCTCCGAGACGCGCGATCCGCGCGGGCACACCGCGTTCGCGCTGCTGACGGCGCTCGGCGTCGTCACCGTCGTGTACGCGCTCGTGCAGCTGGTCGTGGTGGGCGTGATGCCGGGCGCCGCGGCGGTCGACACGCCGGTGGCGGCGGCGCTCGCAGTGGTCGCGGGGAAGCTGGGGGCGCTCTTGGGCAGCGTGGCCGCGCTCGTCTCGGCCTACGGCTGGTTCCTGGGCTTTGCGATGATGACGCCGCGGATCCTGTTCGCGATGGGGGAGCGGGGCGAGATGCCGAGCCCGCTCGCCCGCGTCCATTCCGCCTATCGCACGCCGCACGTGGCCGTGATCCTGAACTCGGCCGCGGCGCTCGCGCTCGCGCTCTACGGCTCGTTCGCCGGCGCGGCGAGCCTCTCGGTCGTGACCCGCCTCGGCATCTTCGCGCTCACTTGCGCGGCGCTGCCCGCGCTGCGCTTCAAGCGCCCCGACGAGCGGCCGCAGTTCAGGGTTCGCGGCGGCACGGCGGTCGCCGCGGCCGGAGTGCTCTTCTGCGGCTGGCTGCTGGCGACGCGCAGCCTCGCGCAGCTCTGGCCGCTCGCCGCGATCCTCGCGGGCGGGCTGCTCGTGCGCTGGCTGACCGCGCGCCTAGGCCGCGGCCGTCTCGACCAGCCGTGAACGGCGCTTGCGGAACGCCGCGAAGCGCCGTAGCGCCAGCGAGAGGCCCGTCCACACCAGCATCACGGCGCCGGCGCTGGCGAGGCCCGCGATCGTCTGCCCGATCGCGCCGAAGGCTTCGCCCGTGTGGACGAAGCGCAGCCAGCCCCGGGCTTTCTGGCCGCGCGGCTGGCCGGCGTAGGGCTCGTAGCGCACGAGCTCGCCGCTGCGGCGATCCACGACGGCCTGCGCGCGCGTGCTCGGGCGCCGCGCCCCGCTCGAGCTGTCGAGGCCGAACGAGAACGGCGCCTCCGGCGCGCTCGGGACGCGCAGCGTCGCGGTCCGCCAGCCGTCCATCTGTCCCTGCGCGGTCGTCCAGGCGCCGTCGAGACCGGCGAGCGAGACTTCCGGCTTCGCGCCCCCGGCGCGGCCCTCGACGGGCCCCGGCCGGCCTGGCCCGGATGGGCGGCGCGGCGGCTCGCTTCCCGCGAGCTTGTAGACGAGGTCGTTCGCCCACGGATAGGACATCACGACCCCGCTCGCGACCACGAAGGCGAGCGGCAGCGCCGACCAGAAGCCGAACACGTTGTGCCAGTTGAAGTCGCGCGCCTTGCCCGCGAGCCCCGGCTGGAAGACCGTGACCGGCCCGAGGTGCCGGAGGCCGAAGCTCGTCGGCCACCAGAGGTAGATCCCGCTCAGGACGATGAAGAGGAAGACGAGGTTCGCGGCGCCCGTCACGGCCCGCGCGAGCGGCCGCGCGTCGCCGCTCTGGCCGAGCCAGCGGTGCCAATCGGTGACGCCGCGGAAGAACGAGCGGGCGCGCTTCGAGCCTTCGCCGAGCACGGCTCCCGACCAGGGGTCGACGAAGAGCGTGTCGCGGCCGAAGCCGAAAGCGACGGGCGCGTTCGCGTCGGCCCGCAGCGTGATCGACTCCGGCCATGCGCCGCGCGCCGCGCGCGCTCGGTCCGCGAGCGCCTCGAGCCCGAGCGGCCGGGCTTCCTCCGAAGGAGGAGCGACGCGCGGTGCGGCGTCGGCCCACTCCGTGAGCTGGCGCTCGTACGTCAGCAGCACGCCGGTCAGCGACATGACGAAGACGACGAGGCCGGCCGTGGCTCCCGCCGTGAGGTGCATCCAGAAGAGGGTCGTGCGGAAGCTCATATTGAAATCGGGTTTCATTTTCATGAGGAGCCCGGGCGCGTGTCAAGCGACGCGCACGCGTTGACAGGGCCGCGTGGCGGGCCGTAGGCTCCCGCGCGGACCGGAGGTCGCGTGGCGTTCGACTTCGAAAAGGCGCTGCGCCGGCGGATCGAGGCGCACACCGAGCTCGTCGAGCTCAAGAACCGAAGGGTGCGGGACGCGAGCGGCGTCCTGGAGCGCTGGGAGAACCCGGTGCTCACCGCCGCCCACGTGCCGCTCTTCTGGCGCTACGACCTCGACCCGCGCCGCAACCCGTTCCTGCTCGAGCGGCTCGGCGTGCACGCGGTGGCCGGCGCGGGCGCGATCGAGCGCGCCGGGCGCATCTGCCTGGTCGCCCGCGTCGAGGGCAAGGACCGCAAGAGCGTCTTCGGCGTCGTCGAAAGCGACAACGGCGTCGACAACTTCCGCTTCTGGGACAACCCGCTGCAGCTGCCTCAGCCTCCCGAGCCGGAGGCGAGCGTCTCGGAGATGCGGCTCACGTCCCACGAGGACGGCTACGTGTACGGCCTCTTCGCCGCCGAGCGCCACGACCCGCAGGCGCCCGAAGGCGACACGACGCGGGCCGTATCGCGCGTCGGCATCGTCCGGACCCGCGACCTCGTGCAGTGGGAGCGGCTCGCCGACCTGCGCCTGCGCGGCAGCGGCGCGCCGAGCGTCGCGCTTCACCCCGAGCTGGTGCGGGGCAGCTACGCCTTCTACACGCGCGCGACGGGACCCGGCGGCGGCATCGGTTTCGGGCTGTGCGAGAACGTCGAGCAGGCCGAGCTGGACGAGCTGGCGCTCGTGGACGCCCGCAGCTATCAAACACCGAAGGAGGCGCGCAACAGCGTCGGCGCGCCGCCGATCAAGACGCCGAAGGGCTGGCTCCACGTCGCGCAGGGCACGCGGACGACCTCGGCCGGGCTGCGCTCGGTGCTCTACGCGTTCCTGTGCGACCTCGACGACCCGGCGCGCGTGATCGCGGAGCCGGCCGGCTACCTGCTCGCCGCCGAGGGCGACGAGCAGTCGGGCGACGTCGCGAGCGGCGTCGGCTGCGCCGGGGCCGTGGCGCGCGCGAACGGCGAGGTGCTGATCTACTACGGCTCGTCCGAGACGCGCACGCACGTCGCCACGTCCAGCGTCGAGCGGCTCGTCGACTACGTCACCCACACGCCGGCCGACCCGGGCAGCTCGCACGCGAGCGCGGCCCAGCGCGCGGCCCTCGTCGAGCGCAACCTGAAGCTACTGGCGCGCACGAAGGGCAAGGCCTATCGTGGGGTCAGGTCTTGAATGGGGGTCCCGATCCGGGACACGGCCGTACTGAAAGAGGAGACAGCATGACCACTCGTCGAACCTTCCTGGAAGTCCTGGCGGCGGGAGCGGCGACGGCCGCGCTCGCGGCGCGCGCGCGGGCCGCGACGGCCGGCAAGCCGCCGCTCGGCCTGCAGCTCTACAGCCTGCGCGACCAGCTGAAGAAGGACGTGCCGGGAACCCTGAAGCAGGTGAAGGACTGGGGCTTCGAGGAGGTCGAGACCTACACCGACTTCGCCGCGAACATCGCCGGCGCGCTCAAGGACGCCGGGCTGCGCAGCAGCGCCATGCACGTCGGCTACGACCGGCTGCAGAAGGACATGTCGGGCGTGCTGAAGGACGCCGACACGCTCGGGGTCAGGACCGTCATCAACCCGTACCTGCCCCACAAGGCGCGGCCGTTCGCGAGCCGCGAGGAGATCCAGAAGGCCGCCGAGGATTTCGCGAGCTTCTCGACGCAGTGCCGCGCGGCCGGCAAGCGCTTCGCGTACCACATCCACGGGCAGGAGTTCGGCCCGGCCCCCGAGGGCACGCTCTTCGACGTGCTCGCGAAGGAGTCGGGCCCGGAGGTCGGCTTCGAGGCCGACGTGTTCTGGGTGACGGTCGGCGGCGCCGACCCGCTGAAGCTGATGGCGAAGTACCCCGGACGCATCTGGTTCACCCACCTCAAGGACATGTCCAAGGCCGCAGCCGCCGAAGTGCCGCGGGCCGAGTACAACAAGCTCAACGTCGTGCTGGGCACCGGCAAGATCGACATCAAGGGCATCGTCGCCGCCGGCGCCAAGGCGGGCGTCGAGATGCACTACATCGAGGACGAGAGCCCGGACGTGCTCGCGCAGGTTCCGCAGAGCATGGCGTACTACAAGTCGCTCTGACGGACGGGCTCGAGCAGCCGGCTCATCGCCGGGCCCGCGACGAGCGACGTCAGGAACGCGGTCACCGCGAGCGCCACGAACAGGCGGTCGTCGATCACGCCGGCGGCGTGGCCGACGGCCGCCAGGATGATGCCGGTCGCGCCGCGGGCGTTGAGGCCGAAGCCGATCGCCCAGGCCTCGCGGTCCAACCTCATGCCGGCGAGCTTCGCCCCGAGCAGCACGCCCGCGAGCTTGCTGACGATCGCCGCGGCCAGGATCACGACCACGAGCGCCGCGTCGAAGCTCTGGACGAAGTCGGTGGTGAGCCCGAGCGACACGAAGTAGAGCGGGGCGAAAAAGCCGAGCGCGAAGCGCGCGACGACGTCGTGGGCCTCGCGGTGCTCGGCGTCGCCGCCGCCGAGCGCGACGCCGAGCAGGAGCGCGCCGAGGGCGGCGTGGACTCCCGTGGCCTCGGCGAGGGCCGCCGCGACGAAGAGCAGCACCGCGGTCGCCGCGATGAAGCCCTCGGGCCACGGCACGTGGCGCTTGAGCCACGCGAGCCAGGGCGGGCCGAGCCGGCGACCGACCGCCACCACGAGCAGCGGGACGACGATCGAGAGGGCGAACGTGACGGGCAGCCGCGCCAGCCCCGCCTCGCTCGGCGCGAGGCTCACCAGCACCACGGCGAAGAACGCCCACGCGACGAGGTCGTCCACCACGGCCGCGGTCAGGCACAGCGTCCCGATCCGCCCCCCGAGCAGCTTGAGGTCCATCAGGATGCGCGCGAGCACCGGGATCGCGGAGTTCGCGAGGTTCAGGCCGATGAAGACGGCGAACGCGAACGGATGCGCCTCGGCGTGCGGTCCCCAGAAGGCGTAGGGCACCGACGCCACCAGCACCGCGCCGACGGCGAGCGGCAGCAGGCTGCCGGTCAGGCCGACGCTGAGCGCCGTGCGCCGAAAACGCTTCAGCAGCGACAGGTCCGTCTCGAGGCCCACGGCGAACAGGAAGAAGAGCAGCCCGAGCCGGGTGAGCGCGTCGCGCGCCTGCGTCACCCCCGGCGAGGCTCCGAAGAGCGCCGTCTCGACCTCCGGGGCGATGCGGCCGAGCAGCGTCGGGCCGAGCAGCACGCCGCCGAAGAGCTCGCCCATGACGGAGGGCTGGCGCAAGGCCCGCATCGCCTGGCCGCAGAGCATCGCGCTGCCCAGGAGCACGGCGAGCTGCACGAGCAGCTGGATGAAGTCGTGGGAGCTCACCGCCGCGTCTCGATGGAGTGATCGCCCATGCAGTGGGCGATTGTAGTGCGGCGCGCGCGCTCCCGCCGGAAGCACTAAGATACGGGCGGACGCGGGTCGCCGCGTCGCGGCCTCGGAGGGACAACGGGTGCGCTACGAGGGCAAGGTCACGATCGTCACCGGGGGGACGCACGGCATCGGCGAGGGCTGCGTCCGCGTCTTCGCCGAGGCGGGCGCCCAGGTCGTCTTCTGCGGGCGCGGCGCCAAGGAAGGCCGCGACCTCGAGCGCAAGGTGCAGGCCGGCGGGGGCACGGCCCACTTCGTGC